>Ga0308160_10005958_pt1 | contig 12568 bp, 8 predicted proteins | sample PhyFR1_FD_201036 | JGI IMG/M metagenome (GOLD analysis project Ga0308160, IMG submission 201036) | Phyllosphere microbial communities from UC Gill Tract Community Farm, Albany, California, United States - DLSLF.R1 | ecosystem: Host-associated > Plants > Phyllosphere > Unclassified | place: USA... | reverse complement strand
ATAAATTCTTCCGCTTCCGCATCCCGACCACGGCGCACGGCGACGCCCACCTGTTCCAGCTGGCGGCCGAACTGCTGCAGCCGGGCGACGTGGTGGTGGCCATTTCCACCGCCGGCCAGGCGCCCGAGCTCCTCGGCGCGGTGGACGCGGCGCGCAAGGCCGGCGCCAGCGTGATCGCCATCACCAGCAGCAAATCGGCGCTGGCGAAAAAGGCGAACGTCTGCCTGGCGGTCGACCATACCGAGGACAGCACGACCTTCCTGTCGATGATCTCGCGCATCCTGCAGCTGCTCCTGATCGACATCATGGCGGTCGGGATTTCGCTGGGCGACCAGGCCGGCGAGAACGGCGACATCGAGAAGCGCAAGCTGCTGATTTCGCACCTGGATGTCTAGGCCACGCTTCAAACTGGTGTTGTGCATCGCCCTCGGTGCGGGCGTGCTGGCCGTGGCGCTGGCGCCGTTCCTGTTCCCCGGCCCGACATACAACCAGCAGTACCAGCAATGCGTGGCGCACTGCGCCGAAATCGGACGTGCCGGAAGACTGGTGGCCGACAACCCGCCACGTTCGCCGAAACCGTCCGCGCAGACCTTCGCATGCGCTTGCGGAGCGTGATGAGAGAGGAAGCCGCCATGACGATCACCTTGCGTGACGTGACCGAAGAGAACTTCGAGGCGCTGATGGACATGGAGCTGCCCGCGCACCAGCGCGACCTGCTGCACACGAACGCCTATTCGATCGCCCAGGCGAAGTTCTACGACGTGCTGGTGCCGCGCGCGATCTACCAGGATGAGCGGCCGGTCGGCTTCGCGCTGTACAACCGCGAGGACGACGGCCGGCCCGGCTGCTACGGCATCTACCGCTTCATGGTCGACTTCCCGCTGCAGTCGCAGGGCATCGGGCGGCGTGCGATGGCACTGCTGCTCGACGAGATCAAGGCCCGGCCGGATGTCCAGCTGATCAACATCTGCTACCACCCGCACAACGCGCGGGCGAGCGCCTTTTATAAAAGCTTCGGCTTCGTCGAGATCGGGATCGACTGCAACCACGAGATGGTGGCGGAGATCCGCCTGCGTTGAAGCCGGCGGCATCCGGCAGCGGCAAGAATATTGCCGCACTCCATTGTTGCGATAAAAATAATATGTCCGCTGCTTGGTCTAGAATGTCAAGACAGTGTTAATTCTTCGCTGCGGCATTTATTTTTTCTCCAAAGGCAGCCATGCACCACGATATCGAAAGAATTCCTACCGGCATTCCCGAACTGGATGCTGTCCTGCGCGGCGGCCTGATCCGCCAGCGCGTGCACCTGATCGAAGGCCGGCCCGGTACCGGCAAGACCACGCTCGGCCTGCGCTACCTGATCCACGGCGCCTCCACCGGCCAGCGCTGCCTCTACCTGACCCTGTCCGAAAGCCGCGAAGAACTGCTGGCCACCGCGCGCAGCCACGGCTGGTCGCTGGACGGGATCACGGTCGAGGAAATCATGCCCCTGCCGCCGGAGACCGCCTCGGCGCAGACCATCCTGCTGCCGACCGACACCGAACTGTCGGCCCTGGTGGGCCGGATCGCCGACCGGATTGCCGAAAGCGGGGCCGAGCGCGTGGTCATCGATTCGATGGTCGAGGTGCGCCTGCTGGCCCGCGACAGCCCGCACTACCGGCGCCAGATCATCGACCTGCGCCAGCGCCTGGCCGGGCTCGATGCCACGGTCATGATGCTCGACGACCTGACCTCCGACGGCCGCGAATACGAGCTGCAGAGCGCGGTGCACGGCGTGGTGACGCTGGAGCAGCTCGAACGCAGCTTCGGTGCGGCGCGGCGCCGCCTGCGCGTGGTCAAACTGCGCGGCGGCGACTTCCAGAGCGGCTGGCACGATTACGCGATCCAGAAGAGCGAGATTCTGGTCTTCCCCAGCCTGATCGCACAGGAGCACCGGCGCGAGGACGGCGTGCGCGACATGTCCAGCAATGTCGAGAGCCTCGACCGGCTCGTCGGCGGCGCCCTAAGCGCCGGCAGCTCCACCATGATCGTCGGCCCTTCCGGCTCCGGCAAGTCCACCGTGGCCCTGCAATATGCGCTGGCGGCGGTGGAGGGCGGCTGCCATGTCGGTTACTTCAGCTTCGACGAATCCGAAAGCACGCTGCGTTCGCGCATGGTCGCGCACATGCACCAGGATGCCGCGACCGACGAGCAGCGCCGCTTCCACCTGCAGCGCATCAATCCCTCGCGCATCTCGCCGGGAGAATTCATCTGGAAAGTGCGGCGCATCGTCGAAGACCGCGGCGCGCGCCTGGTCATCATCGACTGCATCAACTCCTACCTCGACGTCATCCGCGAGGAAAAGTCGCTGCTGCTGCAGATGAACGAACTGTTTTCCTACCTGAGCAACATGAACGTGACGTCGATCATCATCGGCGCGCACTCGGCCCGGCTGGATACCTCGAAGGAGCCGGATGCGCTGAGCATCATCACCGACAACATCATCTCGCTGCGCTACTACGAGCACGAGAACGTCGTCCACAAGGCGATCTGCGCCCTGAAGCGGCGCGACGGACGGCACGAGCACGATGTGTGCGAACTGCACCTGACCGATGCAGGCATCGAGATCGGCGGCCGCGTCACGGTGCCGGTCGACGAGATCGGGGTGGCGAATCTTGAGTCCTGACGAAAGCGCCCCCGGCGCCGCCAGCGCCGTCGTCTTCGCGCCGGTCGAGGGCGACGCGGCGGCGCTGCGCGGGATGCTGGAAGCCGAAGGCGTGGCCGTGCGCGCCTGCGCCGATGCCGCGAGCTTCTACGCCAGCCTGGACGAACAGGCGTGGTGCGCCGTCGTCACCGAGGAGGGACTGGCACGCTGCGCGCTGGACGATCTCGACGCCGCCCTGCGGCGCCAGCCGGCATGGTCCGACCTGCCATTCCTGGCCCTGGCCGGACCCGACCTGGCAAAGATCGACAGCCAGCGCTTCGCGCGCCTGGCGCGCATCGGCAACATCACCCTGCTCGAACGGCCGACGGCGCGCGAAGTGCTGCTGATGTCGATCCGCGCGGCCCTGCGCACGCGCCGCCTGCAGTTCGCCGTGCGCGCGCACTGGCAGGCGCTGGAGCGGCATGCCAGTACGCTCGAAGAGGCCGTGGAAGAACGCACCGCTTCGCTGGAGCGCGAGATCGGCGAGCGCCGCCGCATCGAGCGCGCACTGGCCGAGGCGCGCCGGCTGGAGTCGCTGGGGCGCCTGACGGGCGGCGTGGCCCACGATTTCAACAACATCCTGCAAGTGATCTCGGGCTCGGAGACCCTGCTGCGCATGCTGCTTGCCAAGGACGCCAACGAACGTACCGGGCGGGCGCTCGACAGCATCCGGCGCGCGGCGGGACACGGCGCGGCGCTCACCCAGCAGCTGCTCGCCTATGCGCGGCGCCAGCCCCTGAACAACGTCACCCTGGACTTGTCGCTGTACCTGCATGCCGCGGCCGACATGCTGCGCGCGGCGGGCGGTCCTGCAGTCGCCCTGGAGCTGCTCCTCATGCATGCCTTGTGGCCGGTATCGGTCGATCCCGCCCAGCTCGACGCGGCCCTCCTGAACATCGCCGGCAATGCGCGCGATTCCATGCCCGAGGGCGGCCGCCTGGTGCTGGCGGCCCGAAACATGTCTTTACCCGATCCGACCTGGCCGGAAGGCGAGGATCTGGACGGCGACTACGTCTGCATTACCCTCACAGACGACGGCGCAGGCATGTCCGAAGAAACCGCGCGCCAGGCCTTCGAGCCCTTCTTCACGACCAAGTCGGTCGGCAAGGGAACCGGCCTGGGCCTGTCCCAGGTCCATGGCTTTGCCAGCCAGAGCCACGGCCTCGCCTTTATCCGGCGCGAACGGCGCGGCACCACGGTGGGCATGCTGCTGCCACGCGGCGCCGGCGAGGCCCAGGCGAGCCAGGCCGCCGCAACCGAGGTGTCCGCGCATGCGCTGGCCGGCGCGCGTATCCTGTGCGTCGAGGACAACCCGGTCGTGGCGGAAACCATGTCGTCGCTGCTGTCCGTGCTCGACGCCGAGATCGTGCTGGTCGACAGCGCCGACGCCGCCATCGAGGCCGACTTCAGCGAGATCGACCTGGTCCTGTCGGATGTGATGATGCCGGGCAGTATGGATGGCATCGGCCTGGTGCACTGGCTCGCCAGCCGCCACCCCGGCCTGCCGGTGGTGCTGACCAGCGGCTACCTGGTCGATCCGGGCAGGCTGGCGTCGCTGCAGGTCCAGTTCCTGCGCAAACCCTACACGCTGGCGGCGTTGGCCCAGGCCATCTCCAGCGCGCTCGAGGGAGCCGGTCGATGACGGGAAGGGTTCAATCCTCCAGCAGCACCTTCAGCATGCGCTGCGGGTTGGCGATGAAGTCGTGCATGACGCGGTAGTGTTCGGTGTCTTCGTAGGCCACCTGGCGGATGCCGCCGGCGCCGCACTCGTAGATGATGGCGTCCGGGTAGGCCATCAGGATCGGCGAATGGGTCGCGATCAAGAACTGGCTGCCCTCGCGCACCAGGTCGTGCAGGCGGCTCAGCATGGCGAGCTGGCGCTGCGGCGAGAGGGCGGCCTCGGGTTCGTCGAGGACGAAGAAGCTTCTGCCGCCGAAGCGTTCCATGAACAGGGTGAGGAAGGCTTCGCCGTGCGATTGCTCGTGCAGCGACTTGCCGCCGTAGGAAGCGATGAGGCCCCCGCCGCCGGGTTCGCGGTCCAGCCTGTCGATCTCGGTACTGACGTTGAAGAAGCTTTCGGCGCGCAGGAAGTAGGCGTCGCGCGGTAGCGAGATGCCGCGTACCAGGCGCAGGTGTTCGTGCAGGGCCGAGTGCGAGGCGCGCGTCGTGAAATTGAAATTGCGGCTGCCGCCTTCGGCATTCAGCCCCATCGCCACCGCGATCGCTTCCAGCAGCGTCGACTTGCCCGAGCCGTTTTCACCAACGAAAAAGGTCACCTGCGGATGCATGGGCAAGCGGCCGAGCGAACGCACCACGGGCAGGGAAAACGGAAACGCGCCCGCGTGCGCAGCGGCCGACGGCTTGAGGCTGACTTCGGACAGGTAAGGGCGGTTTTTCATGTCGACGCTCCGCATCGGGCCAATGGGCTTTCATTCTAGCGGCATGCGCCTCTTTATCCGATGACAAGCCTCGACAATTGACGGTACAATCCCCCGCTTGAGTGAACGGTGTCCTTCCATCGACCGATGGAAGGGTGAAACGGGAAGCCGGTGACGCGCGGGATAGCCATCCCCGCCATTCCGGCGCAGCCCCCGCTGCTGTAAGCCTGACGAACCGGTTCAACGCCACTGCATCTGGGAATACCAGCGCGGGAAGGCAGGAACCGGGGAGGACGACGGCGAGCCAGAAGACCGGCCGTTCACATTGATTGTGCAAGACCCGGGGTGTGGTCTTGTCTGTTGGGTGTTCGTTGTTTTTCCGGCTTTGGCTTGTGCATGGCGTGCGGACGCATGCGCCGCTTTCTTGCGCGCGCGGTTTGCGCAGGCCCCGGCGCGTCCGTAGAAGGAAACCGGCGCGCACCGGTCACTTTCCGGGATCGTCATGAACCTTCGCTTGAAAAAGGCGGCGTGGGCCGCCGCTTCGCTCGCGCTCGCCGCTTATGCCCACGGCAAGGCCGAAGAGCAGCCCCTCGCCACCGTCCACATCACCGAGTCGCGCCAGGCGCCGGCCGGTCTGTCGCTCGACGACAGCAACGGCACCGGCTCGCGCCTGGGCCTGAGCACACGCGAGACGCCGGCCAGCGTCAGCACGCTGGGCGCCGCCGACATCGCCGAACGCAGCCTCACGCGCGCCCAGGACGTGGCCGTGCGCATGCCCGGCATGAGCGAGGCGCCGGCGCCGGGCAACGGCGGCAGCAGCCTGTCGGCGCGCGGCTTCGGCGGCCACAATTCGGTGGCCCAGCTGGTGGACGGCACGCGCCTGGTGGTTGCCGCCGGCACCATCAGCTACCCGTTCTCCACCTGGCCGCTCGAAGCGGTGGAAGTGCTGCGCGGCCCGGCATCGGTGCTGTACGGCGATGGCGCCATCGGCGCAGCCGTGAACTACGTGACGAAGCAGCCGCAGTTCGGGCGCAGCCGCCGCGAAGCCCTGTTCGGCGCCGGCTCGTACGGCACCTGGCAGGCCGGCGTCGGCTTCAGCGGACCGATCAACGACAGCCTGGCCTACTCGCTGTACGCCGACGCGGAAAAGAGCGACGGCTACCGGCGCGACAACAGCTACGAGCGCCAGAATGTATCGGGCGCGCTGGCCTGGCGCGTCAACGCCGACCTGAGCGCGACCCTGAGCCTGGACGCGGGCCGCAACGACGACGCGCGCTACTTCGGCACGCCGCTGCGTAATGGAAAACCCGACCCCAGCCTGCGCCGCATCAGCTTCAACGTCGACGACGCCCTGGTGCGCTACAACGACCGTATCGGCCGCCTGCGCCTGGATTACCGCGCCGCACCGGGAGTGCGCCTGCGTAACGAGAGCTACTACCTGACCAGCAAGCGCCACTGGCGCAATGCCGAAACCTATACCCTGAACGCCGCCGGCACCATGGTGAACCGCGGCGACTACCTGGAAATCCTGCACGACCAGGAGCAGTATGGCAACCGCTTCGACGCCGTCGTCGACGGCCGCATCGGCGGCCTGGCGAACCGGGTGGTGGTCGGCTTCGACTGGTACCGCACGCGTCTCGTGCACAGCAATAATGCGCCCTATGGCGGCGCCAGCACGGTCGATCCCTACGACTTCGCGCCGGGACTGTTCGTGAGTCCGGTGCCGACCATTCCCGGCCGCCGCGCCGAGCTGGAGACGCGCGCGCTGTATGCCGAGGACATGCTCGACATCGCCCCCGGCTGGAAGCTGGTGGCCGGCCTGCGCCGCGACGCCATGGATTTCGATCACCGCGATTTGCGCAGCGGGGTCGCCCTGGGCAAGAAGTATGCGCCGGTCACCGGACGCCTGGGCGCGGTGTGGTCGCCGGATGCGCAGGTGTCGGTCTACGGTCAGTTCGGCACCGCCACCGATCCGCTGAGCGGCGCGCTGGCGCTGCCGAACGGCTCGGTGAGCTTCGACCTGACCCGCGGCCGCCAGCTCGAGTTCGGCGCCAAGGGCGCGCTGCCGGCGCTGAAAGGCGAGTGGACGCTGGCGGCCTACCGCATCGAGAAGCGCAAGCTGCTGTCGCGCGATCCGGACAATCCGGGCGTGGCCCAGCAGATCGGCCAGCAGTCCTCGACCGGACTCGAAGTCGCCCTGGCCGCCGAGCTTCTGCGCGGCTGGACGATCGACGCAAACGCCGCCGTGCTGCGCGCCCGCTACGACGACTTCCAGGAAATCGTCAGCGGCCGGGCGGTGTCGCGCGACGGCAATACCCCGGCCGGCGTGCCGGAACGGACCGCCAGCGTCTGGACCCGCTACCGCTTCCTGCCGCAATGGGATGCCGGCCTGGGCGCGCGCTACGTCGGCCTGCGCGAATCGAATGCGGCGAACACGGCCAGCCTGCCGGCCTACACCGTGCTCGACGCCTCCCTGGCCTGGCGCCAGTCGCCTGCGCTGACCCTGACGCTGGCCGTCAAGAACCTGGCCGACCGCGACTATGCCTTGTCCGGCAGCGGCGGCCTGCGCTGGCTGCTGGGCGCGCCGCGCACCGTGCAGCTGACGGCGCGCTCCAGCTTCTGACGCGCCGATGAAAAAGGCGCTGATTTTCCTGCACAAATGGCTGGGCGTGGGCCTGGCGCTGCTGTTTTTGATGTGGTTCGCCAGCGGCATCGTGATGGTTTACGTGCCGTTTCCCGCACTGGGCGTGGACGAGCGCCTGGCCGGGACGGCGCCGCTGCGCCTGGACGGCTGCTGCCTGGGCGCGCAGGAGGCTGCGGCGCGCGCCGATGTCGCCTTCAGCGAGGCGCGCCTGGGCATGCACGGCGTGGTGCCGGTGTGGCGCATACTAAGCAGCGACAAGCGCTGGCTCACCGTCGATGCGCGCGACGGCGCGGCGCTGGCGGCCTTGTCCGACGCCGAGGCGGCGCAGGTGGCGGAGCGCTTCAGCGGCCGCCGCGCCCTGCATGCCGAACGCCTGGAGCGCGACCAGTGGACGGTCGCGCAGGGCTACAACCCGCACCGGCCCCTGGTGCGCGTGGCGATGGCCGGCGCCGACGGGCTGGAACTGTATGTCTCGCCCGGCGCCGCCGAGGTGGTGCTCGACACGCGCCGCGCCGAGCGCGCCTGGAACTGGGTCGGCGCGGTGCCGCACTGGCTCTACTTTACCCAGCTGCGGCGCTGGCCGGAATTGTGGAACGGGGTGGTGGTGTGGCTGTCGCTGCCGGGCGTCCTGCTGGCCGCGAGCGGCCTGGCGCTGGGCGTCTGGCAGCTGTACCTGAACCGCAGCCGCTGGATTCCGTATCGGAAGTTCTGGATGCGCTGGCACCATATCGTGGGGCTGGCCGCGGGCATGGCCTGCGTGACCTGGATATTCTCCGGTCTGTTGTCGATGAATCCCTTCGGGGTGTTTTCGCCACGCGGCGCGACGCCGGGCGAGCGCACGGCCTGGATTGGCGAGCCGGCCGCGCCCCGCGTCAACCCGGCGCAGGCGCTGGCACTGGCCGCGCGGCCGGCAACGCGCGAGATCGACCTGGTGCAACTGCAGGGCCGCAGCTGGTATCGCCTGCGCGGCGCGGCGGGTCCGGCCGACCAGGTGCTGGTGAGCGCGGACCGTGCCAATGAAGCCGTGCTGCCGGCCTTGCCGCGCGCCGCCGTCACGGCCGCCTTGTCCACGCTGCGTGTCGACGAGGCGGGGGCGGGCGCGCCGGTGCTGACGCGGCTGGCGCAGTACGATGGTTTGTATTATTCGCGCGAGCCGGCAGGAGAGGCCGGCACCCATGCCCGGCCGCTGCCGGTCTGGCGCGCCGTGTGGGCCGATGGCGTGACCTTGTATGCCGACCCCGCATCGGCGCGCCTGCTGCTGCGCGCCGATGGGGGCACGCCGTGGCAGCGCGTGATGTACAACGGCTTGCACAGCTTCGATTTCGCGCCGCTGCTGGCGCGGCCGCTGTTGCGTGTTTCGCTGCTGGTCGGCTTGTGTGTGCTGGGACTGGTGCTGTGCAGCACGGGCTGCGTGCTGGCCTGGCGGGTGCTGGTGCCGGCCCGGCGCCGGGGGGGAGCTCGTTCGAATCGGGCGCGGTAGGATAGCGCGAACATTGCCGGAGCGTGGCTGGTGGGGTCGGTTTGCTTGCGGTATTGGGGCTGTTGCCTGAGGCGGTAGTGGTGTGTTTGATCCGCGTGGGCACAGGGTGCCCACCGTACGGGAAGCGTTTCGGGCGAACTCATCCGAAAACCAACGGGATTTGCTCGAACTTGCCGATAACATCTCCCGTAGGGTGGGCACTCCGTGCCCACGCGGATCATGCACACCCACACCGTATCAGGCAACAGCCCCACATCCGCCCGCCTTCAATCCTCCACAAACACCACCGCCGTCCGCGGCGGAATGCTGAACGTCCCATTGACGCTGTCATAGCCCGCAGTGGCAGCGCGCTTGTCGCCTGCGCCGGCGGCCGTGTGCACCGGATGCAAACGCAGCTGCCTGCCGCGCAGCCCTGCGTCGGTGACCACGTGCGCCACCTTGTCGGCGTTGATCAGGTAAGTCAGGCTACCGAAGCGCGCGCCGGCATAACCCTTGCCGTCGATGTTGGCCGCGACCACCGTCGGCTCCTGCCGCGGCCCGGTGTTGAAGAAGCGCAGGCGCTGCGCCACATCCTCGGCCGAGCGCATGCGCAGCAGCGTGGTGCTGGCGCGGATCGCGAGCACATCGCGGAAGGCGTCGCGCGCAAAGGCGATGTCCGCCGGCTGCGCGCGCAGGGCGGCATTCGCCAGCAGCGGCTTGAACAGCGGCCAGTCCTTCGCATTGTCGTCCGCAGGCGGCAGACCGGTGCCGAAATGGTTGGTCTGGTAAGTCCAGTCGAGACGATTGAACCAGTCGCCCGAGTTGAAGCTGTTGCGGTCGAGGGACTTGGAGCGCAGGATGTCCGAGCCGGCGTGGTAGTAGGCGATGCCCTGGCTGAAGGCGGTGATCGCCAGGCCCAGCACCTGCACGCGCGCGCGGTCGGCGCTGCCCGTTTCCAGCGGCAGCTTCAAGGCATTGTTGTCCCAGAGCGTCTGGTTGTCGTGGTTCTCCACGTAGTTGACGGTCTCGCCCGGCTCGCTGGCGTAACCGGCCGGCTGGCCGCTGTAGTCGATGTCTTCCAGCTTGCGCGTGCTGCCCTCGAACGTGGCGAGCGGGTAGCTGCGCAGGGTGCCGGCCAGGCCGATGCGCACCATGTCGGCGGCGCGCAGCAGCTCCGTGGCCGGGCGTGCGCCGGCTTTCGCATTCGGGTCGTAGACCAGGCCGTTGATCCAGCCCTGGCGGCTCACCAGCGCCTCGCCCGAATCGCCGGCGCCGCCGCCACGCACGGCATCGCGCGCGCGGTCGCTGAAGGTGCCGATGCCGCTGCCGTTCAGCGACAGCTGCGAGGCCTGCACGAAGCGCGCGCCATTCGCCACTTCGCCGAAGTTCCAGCCTTCACCGAGCAGCTGCACGCTGCGGCCGGTGGCCTTGTCCACCGCGCCTTGCAGGCGCTCCATCGCCGCGCGCGGCTGGTGGCCCATCAAATCGAAACGGAAGGAGTCGATCTTGTAGTGCCTGGCCCACAGCACCGCCGAGTCGATCATGAGCTTGCCCATCATGCGGTTCTCGGTGGCGGTGTTGTCGCAGCAGGTCGAGCGCTCGATGGCGCCCTTGGCGTTCAGGCGGTGGTAGTAGCCGGGGACGACGCGGTCCAGCACCGACTTGCCGTCTTGCCCGGCCACGAAGGTGTGGTTGTAGACCACGTCCAGGCCCACGCGCAGGCCGGCGCGGTGCAAATGCATCACCATCTCGCGGAACTCGACGATGCGGCGTGCGCCGTCGGCCGGGTCGCTGGCGTAGCTGCCTTCCGGGGCGTTGTAATGCCAGGGGTCGTAGCCCCAGTTGTAGCAGTCGGTGTGGGCGGTCTTGCGGATCAATGCCTGTTGGGTGTCGCCGTCGGGTGCGCCGGTGGGCTGGGGCCGGGCGCAGTTCTTTTCCGGGATGCTGGCGATGTCGTAGACGGGCAGCAGGTGGATGTCGGTCATGCCGGCCTGCGCCAGGGCCTTCAGGTGGCGCATGCCGTTCGAGTCCGATTCGCCAAAGGCGGTGTACTTGCCGCGCTTCGCGGGCGGCACGGTCTCGTCGTCGCGCGAGAAGTCGCGCACGTGCAGTTCATACACGGCCATGTCGACCGGCGACTTGACCGTTTGCGGCGCGCGTTCCTTGTCCCAGCCGGCAGGCTTGAGCTTGGCGGCGTCGAGGTCGGCGATGTAGCTGCGCTGCGAATCCGTGCTCAGGCTGACCGAATACGGGTCGGTGACCAGGTTGCGCACCAGGCCGGCCTGTTCGCTGACCACGTCGACGGCGTAGGTGTAGTAGCGGCCCGAGAGGTCGGCCGCGGCCTGGGCGTTCCAGACGCCGGTGGCGGGGTCCAGTGCCAGCTGGTGCACGGCGCCGGCGCGGCTGCTGCCGCTGTCGAAGACGCAGACGGCGGCCTGCTGCGCGGTGGGGGCCCAGAGCTTGAAGCCGGTGCGCTTCCTGGCAGGCGTGGCGCCGAGGTCGGGGACCTGCTCGGCGGCGGCGTACAGATCGTCGAGGGCGCCGGCGGCTTGCAGGCGGGTCGCGGCGAGCACGGTGCCGTCGGGGGCTTCCCGTGTCAGCACCAGCTGTTCGCGGTGCAGGGCAGGGAGGCGAGCGAGGTCCTTGTCGGCCAGCTTCAGGACGGGGCCGGCGGCGAGGTACTGGAAGCGCTCGGCGGCGTCTTTTAGAACGGCGTTGGTGCTCTCCAGGTCGAGTGCGCCGGCGGCGCCCTTGACCTTGCGGCCGACGATGGCTTCGATGGCGGCGTTTGGCGAATGGTAGAGGCGGAACTTGCCGTCGGACGGCGAGCCTGGCCACTTGGCCAGCGCGCGGTTCAGCCACATGGCACGCGCTTCCAGCGTGTGCGGGGCGGGGGCCAGGGTCGTGGTGGCAGGACCGTTGCAGGCATCCAGGGGAATGGCGGCGTGGGCGGAAGAGGCGAGGGCGGCAGCGGCGAGCGCCGTGTAGCGGACGGTTCGGATCATGTTGGATGGGTGGGGTTGGTAGGGTGGACGGCTGCGCCGTCCACGCGTCGATCGCTACCGGCTTCGATATCGTGCCGGATGATCTTGCTGTTAGCTACCGACGCGTGGACGGCATAGCCGTCCACCCTACGGTCATGCCTTGGCGGTGGAAGGAGCGGCAGCGGCATCCAGGCTGCGATAGTGATCCACCATCTTGTACCGCTTCGCATACAACCCGAACGCCACCGCCGCCAGCGCCGCGAAGCCGGCAAAGAAGAACATCTGGAACGCGATCACACTCAGGCCCGAGCCGGCAATCGAATTCATCACCGTATCGTTCTTCACCGCCGCATTCACCACCAGCACCCACAGGTTGCCGACCGTGACCGCCAGGCTCCACAGTGCCATGATCGCGCCCTT
>Ga0308160_10005957_pt1 | contig 12569 bp, 20 predicted proteins | sample PhyFR1_FD_201036 | JGI IMG/M metagenome (GOLD analysis project Ga0308160, IMG submission 201036) | Phyllosphere microbial communities from UC Gill Tract Community Farm, Albany, California, United States - DLSLF.R1 | ecosystem: Host-associated > Plants > Phyllosphere > Unclassified | place: USA... | reverse complement strand
ACAAGCAGCATTCCCGGCCCAATCGAATTCTCAGACCCAGTCCTACTAGCAAATGCAACACCAGGAACATCCCACGTATCACCAGCTTTCATCCCCGTTTTCGGAGATTGCTTAAGGATGCTTCGACAGATCTTGTATGCTGAAAAAGAAGGGAATCAACCGTTTTTAATTGCTGGATCTGGAACTATGGGATGGGATGCTGTTGGTGCTAATTTGATTGAGAGGGGGGATGAGGCGCTTGTTTTGAATACTGGGTATTTTGGGGATGCTTTTGCCGATTGGTGTGTTTTTACTGTCATATGTTGTTGGGTGGTGGTTGAGTTAGGTGGACGGAGAGGCAGAAAGGGCGGGGAGATTGGGAGAGGAGAGGGGGAATTCAGTAGAGCTGAGCTGATGATAGTCTCGAGACTTATGGTGCTAAAGTCACCCAAATCAAAGCTGAAGTCGGCGGTGTGCCCACGTACGTCACACTCACTTTCGCAGAGATGAAGAACACTGATCCAGGTAGAGACGATCAGATCGTCGAAGCCTTGAAATCCAAGAAGTTCAAAGTCATCACCATCACTCATGGTACGTTCCCTTCTCCCCTCTCGGCCTCCTTTCCGTAGCGTGCAGAACACTGATTACCAGTCGACACTTCCACAGGAGTCCTATCACCCGCCGCTCAGATTTCCAAACTGGTCAAGACCCATTCTCCCGATACCCTAATCGTCTTGGACGCAGTCTGCTCAGTAGCATCTGAAGAAATCCGATTCGACGATTGGGGACTCGATGTCGTTATTTCAGCTACTCAAAAAGGGTTGGGTGTCCCACCTGGTCTAAGTGTTGTCATGGCTTCTAAAAGGGCTATTGAGGTTACCAACTCTAGGAATACACCTGTTTCGAGTTATTATATTAATTGGCAGAGGTGGGGACCTATTATGCAGGCTTATGAGGCTGGGAACCCAAAGTACTTTGCTACTCGTGAGTCCCTTCTTTTCCTTCTCACACATGTCCGTATGATATCCGTTCCCGAGTGTTCACCTTGACCATGGCAAGAAGCTGATCAACAGCCCCCGTTCAGCTGGTCTACGCCTTGAACGCTTCCCTCAAATCCATCACACAAGCCTCGCCCTCCTTCGCGGACCGATTGGAAGCACACAAAAAAGCATCATCCTACATTAAAGATTCCCTAACCTCCCTAGGCTTCACGTTCGTCCCCAAATCCAGAGACATTGGAGCAAACGGAATGACCGCGGTAAAATACCCTAAAGGTCTAGGAGCAGCCGATATCCTCCCCAAGCTAGCTGCTAAAGATATCGTCTGCGCTGCTGGATTACATAAAGAAATCGCTACTGAATACTTCAGGATTGGACATATGGGCGTTACGGCTGTTGAAGGTGAGAGGGGGGATTTGGAGAGGGTCGTTAAAGGGATTAAAGAGGTTCTTGAGGAATGTAAAAGTGGTTGAAGGGATGGTGAAGCTAAGGATGTGAAGGCGAAACTCTAGCTAAGGACCCATTGGAAGTATGCATGAATTGAAGTTATTGGTAGTATCATTAGCCTGTACTTTTGAGAGACCACCTAATGGCTAGCGCGTACGAGGGTCGCGTAAATACTTCCGTCCATTTCAACTCCGATACATCTTTGCCGGTAATCATCCCTGCACCACTCACCACATACACAATGTCAACCCGCCCAGCAATGTCCTCGAGGACATCCTCAGGCCCATCGCCAACAGTCCCACGAATGGTCCTCGCCCCTTTAGTCCGCCTCACGAAGATCCTTCACCTTCCGACGCACCTCCTCACCCCACTCCTCTTACATGTTACAGCGGCTTTACAACGCCTCGACCTCTCTCGCGACCCTACGAAGACGATTCAGAAGATGAAATCCCACAAATTTACGGTCTCAAACGTTATCCCATTGGTCGGAATGGCTTTAGCATCGATCTACTCGTTATACATGATGAACTCTATCCTTAAGTACTTTATCGTCGCTACATGGGCTACCGCTTGTATGCTCCCCACAACAGGACAATTCGTATGGCCCGCAAGTCCAATCTTCGCTTGGCTAGTCACTTTTTTCTGTGCTCGATATATCCCTGCCGATAGTCGACCCAAGATCCACGTAAACCTCCTACCCGCCTTGGAGAGTGTAATGTACGGAGCAAATATATCCGATTTACAAACTAGGTTTACACATCCTGTACTTGATGTACTTGCTTGGGTACCTTATGGTGTACTTCATTTTGTTATTCCGTTTGTTATCGCTGCGGTACTTTGGGTATTTGGTCCAAAGGGGAGTATCCAATATTGGGGAAGGGCTTTTGGATTAATGAATCTATTGGGGGTTGTTACTCAGATTTTATTACCTTGTTCTGCTCCTTGTACGTCTATCTCTTCCATTAATATTATTCAAACCCCCTTCCTATGCCCCATCTAAACCACATCCACGCGCATTGTTGTCCGGACGAAAGAGGAGACTGATGGCAGGGTACGAGATCATCCACGGTCTTACTCCTGCGAACTACCAAATGCCAGGATCCCCAGGAGGCTTGTTACGAATAGACAGAGTCTTCGGAACACACGGTTACGCAAACGCATTCGGTTCCGCACCACTCGTATTCGGTGCATTCCCATCTCTACACTCCGGATCAGCAGTAATGGAAGCTCTATTCTTATCCCATTTCTTCCCATCCCTAAAACCATTATACTGGGCATATACAGGTGTACTCTGGTGGGCGACCATGTACCTCTCCCACCATTATCTTATCGATTTAACAGGAGGAGCTTGTTTATCCGTAATGGTTTTCTACCTATTTATGCCAGAGGAATTCAAGGACTCGGATCAGATTGTCGGGAGGGATGATTACGTGTTCGTTGCTGGTGAGGAAAGTGATAGGTCGATTGAAGGAGAGAGAAAGAGGAGAGAGAGGGAGGAAATGGATTTAGATGAGGAAATTAGGAAACTTGAAGATGGAGATGGAGATTTGGGAGAGATGGATGAGGAACAAGCTGCTGGAGGTGAGGGGTCTGGATCGGGAGGTGGAGCGGAGAGGGTGAGGAGCAAGAGGAGTGTTTCGTGGGGTGAGACAAAGGTTATGGGCGAGCAGTAGGTGGTAGTAGTTATAGAATAGACCTTGATCTGGTGTATTTCGTTATATCAGCGATTGAAGGTTCAGAAATCGACAATGACAGTGACGGGAACTTGGGCTGCACTGGAAGATTATGCGCTGCTAATCGATATATGATCGACGTATGAAGTAGCTGGAAGGCATGGATGTGTAATGAGATTTACTCCAGCCTCGGCCCCATCCACCTTTCAGCGAAGGCGTCTACTATCGTTCATCCCCCTGCATCTGTCTATCTGTAGTCTCTCCCAGCTATCGCTGGTTCATCCCGCTCACCCCTAGCCGCCCTTATTGCCGTCGTTCCCTCCCGCGTAACTATCGTTCGCTCACTCGCTCACTCGCCTCGCCTAGCCTCGCTTCGCTCGGCTTGGCTCAGCTCGTGGCCTACCTAAACTCATCCGTAACCCCCCGATCAGTCCACCTCGAAATCAATCCCATAGCCCTAGCCCTCCTCACCAATTTGCCCACTTTCCTCTGATTCCTCCAAGTCAAACCAGTTTCAGCCCTAGTCCTAATTCTTCCCATTTGATTAACGAATGCCCTAGACATTGCTGGATTGAATATATGATCTAGTGGATCTGATTGTGAGGTGTGGAATGGGTCGATTTGTTTTGCGATTTTGTTGGGGGGGCCTAGGAGGGGTTGTCGGGCGTTTGGGGTTGAAGGGGGGTTTAGGGATGAGGAGGAGAATGAGTGTGGGGGGTAGATCTGATTATTAGCACTCGCTAGAGTGCGACGTTTAGAAGGGAAATGTGACTTGATGTGGAACAGAGTGGTTATGAGAGAGGATGAAAGAAACTGGGACATACCTGATTAGCCTGGAACTTCCTCTCGGGCTCAACTACAGCCTCGGGCGCATCCTGAATTAAAAGTCTAGCCTGATGGGCAAGATCGGATGGAGTTGGATTTTGGTTGAAATTCGAGCTTGATACTGAAAATGACCTGACCCCGAGCTTGGTGCATAGTCGATGGGGTAGGGAGGTATGTAATAATCGTTGAGATAGGGATGTCATTGTTGTACAGTAGTGTAGTATAGAGTACCATCTAAATCGATAGGATAGACTTTCTAACGGAATCAATTCCCACGTGCATAGACTGCCATCACTCAATCGTCACTCACTTACCTACTTTCCTTTCTCCCAAACATCACTTATATATCATCGATAACCACAATGGGAGGAATGCACATTATCTGGGTTGGAGTTGTAGTCGCTGCGATAGCTATCGTGGCTTGGTTGGTGGTACCAAGGGGGAAGAATCAAGTGTATGTTCAGTCGCCTTCCTCCTGTGCACCCACAATACGGTGGTCATCTTCCCTTCCTCCCCTCTGTATCTTTATTACAGGCAGCTGGATCGAAGGCATTGGTGGCCCATCGCGCTGTGTTCGATAAGATCACCACTTGGGAAACGCTAACATCCAGACTCATTCGAACATCCGTCGCTCTTACCCTTACATGTACATATCTAATGTGGGCAATCACCTATCTGGCACAATTACATCCTCTGATCGGTGAGTTCTTCTTCTCTCTCCTGATTCTCCTCCTCTATCTCTGTATCCTTCTTCCCATCAGGCTGAAGAAGGGAGGAACAAAAGGATGGACAAGGGATATAGGATGATTGAATGAGATGGCTATATGTCATATGGAATCAAGCTGATGATAGCACCTCGAAGATCGGGATTGAGACCGGTTGGTAGTTACTAGGTACGGGAACGATGGATAGATGCATGTTGTATCATACACCCCAGCGATTAATCACGGAAGATCGAGGTTCAATCAAGTTCACGTACATGCTATTAAAGAGAAGGGAATCTAAGTACAGGATCATAAATATATCTAATCTAGCCACGCCCCTCATACATTCATCAACTCAACAAGCCTCACCAACTCCAAAAGTCCGACATGAAGCTGCCGATCTAGGTATATCCTCCCACTCGTCCCCATCTTCATCAATATCACCCTTCTCATCCACCTCCCATTCTTCCCCTTTCTCAGCGGGGACAACAACGATCTCAGGAAGACTCCTCCCAGCAACTGATAATCTAGGAGTCCCAGGATCAATCTCTGCGAAAACTGGTTTTCCATCACTCAGTTTCTTTCCACTATCGGTTACATGGGCGAATAATCCTGATATCTCGGCTCTACCGCGGACTTCTGCACCTGCTTCTATTGGGGGGTTGGTGGTGGTAGGGATGTAGAGGGGGGCATAGGATGAGATTAGGGATAGGAGGAGGAAGAATGGGATGAGAGGGAGAACTAATTGTTAGCTCGACCATTCGGGCCGAAGGCGGGAAACGTGAAGGGGGAGAGAAATACCGAGCCTGAAGATTAAAGAGAAGAAGAGAGAGAACTTACTATGCGCCAAAACACCCATTCTAGCTTCCAACCCAACCGAGGCCCCAGCCTCTACATCCCAAGCTTGAAGAGCACGATTCACAGACCGCCTCTCGACAGCAGCAGCAGCTATCGATAATACATTCCCAGCTCCAACAAGAAACGTGAAAGAAGAATGAGGTTCTCTCTTACGGGGGGTAGTGATAGTAAGTGATACTTCGGAGTTATTGGTATTTGATCTAATGATTGGATAACGACAGGATCCAACGTTCGAAAGGGAGAAGGAATGGACCATAGTCCCTAGGAGTATACAGATTCCTGTTATTAGGAGTAAGATTGGGGAGGTAGGTTTGGTGGGTAGGGCAAGGAGGGAATCGGCTAGATTGAATGGTAAGAATCGGGCGTCTGGGAATTAGCTCTTTCTTTCCCTTCTTTCATCCTCTTCCTTTTTCTTCATTCCCTCCTTGTGCCCATACCCTCTGTCTTTCGCATTTTCTCCTAGGTGGGGTGGAGTATGATGATGATGTTGAAGAAGACGGGGATGAAGGGTGATGAGATCGGGTACTAGGGTGACTTACGGAAAGCAGGAGTGGACGAGGAAGTACAAACTACTTCAGAATTCTTATCCGACCTCGAACATATTTCTACCTCGTCAGCCTATCACCTCATGGCTCACATCTTCCATACTCTGACTACAAGCCTCCTCTGAAGGAGAAGAAGGAAACACTCACGCATAGGTCCAACCCAAACTTCAGGCCCATTTATTCCATACCAAGTATCTTCCTCAACCCCCCTCTGCCTTACAGCAGGTTGAATCTCACTCTCATCCTGACCCCACATCCCCGTCGCAAGAGGTTTTTCTGACGTAGTAGAAGCCGAAATGAGAGTCGCTGGAACATACAACTTGTTCACTGGTTTAATTACCATTGATGCGAGGTGAGTTTGGGTGTTTGGTAGAAGGAGGGATATGAATATTAGGATTACTGAGGATGTTAAGAGGGTGAATGTTGTTATATGGGCGAGGAGGCGGAGTGGTCCGCTTGGATTGGGGGTGGATGGGTGTTGGGGTTGATGAGGTGATGGGACTGTTTCGATTCGTGATAATCGGATGAGGTGCATCTTTGTAATTGTACTAACTCGAAGTGATACCAATGTTGATACCGATGGCGAGGTAATGATGATAGTGGGTAATAACGATAAGAATGGAGAGTTATTAACTTTAATACTTGTACAAAGAGTAAAACAATTCGACCAGCGACTAGCAAGATGTAGATGTAGATGTACATGAGAAACAGATGGACATGATCAACTCCCAATCAGCCTCATTCCGTCGATCCTTCCTTTCACATCAAACAAGATTGGACCTCCCCGATCGGCACTCTACTCCAAAGGGCTACTCCGAGTCAAAGGGATGTCAGTGGATACTACTTGATGAGTAGGAAAACGTCAAAGGATCCGGGATCGATGAGTGGGAATGGGGGTGGGGATCAAGGGGAAAAGAGGTTGATTGAAGTTTGTTGTGCGGTTTTGAACAAAGACCTTTAAGATCTACATCCTTCTCTCGGTCAATCGTTGACGAGCAACTTTGTGAAGACGAACGTCAGGTTCATCATTCGGTCGAATGCGACCTTTGACGCGTTGATTCAAGTGAAAAGAGCTGTCGATGGTTCTTGGACCGGGTGGGGATGAAAGGGAAGTATGGAAAGTCATGGAACAAGAGCGTAAATTGCGGAGGATTGGTCTCCCACTTATACCTGTACTCACTTTCTTCGTAAATCGTACATTTCCACCGACAACTCACCATCAATCTCTCTGAGCATGTCAGATAATCCAAGCACTTTATTCACAGTCCGGTGCCAAAAGTGCCCTTATAGCTGGACAGTACATCGACTGAATTCAGATGAGCTGACCCGATTGACGAACCTTAATAAGGCAGAGTTGGAGACGATAAGATCCCTAAGGACCGCAGAGAGTCAAAAGGATGATAATGCAGTTGAATCTGCCCAAGAGGATTGGAGTATTGCATCAAGGAATGTTTCCATATATCTGAGTGGTCTCGAGGGTAAGTATGGAGCGTCGTGCGTGAAGTGTGAGGAGAAACGGGTGCGTGGACAAGTGGGCCTCATCAATGATTTGGGCTGATCAATTAGCTCACGGTCATGGGAAATGAGTCCAGCGACGTGAATTCAATCGACAAGCCTGTTGAACAGGAGTATCCACAACTGACTCTATTGCAGAGATTGGAAGCCGAGGGAATGAGGGGCCGGTCATTTCCAGGGTCCGTATTGATATGTCAGTAAGCTTTGAATGGCACTGATACACCAGCTACGACACTGAACATACAACAGAGCCGTCGAATTCAGATGAATCAAGTGATGAGCCAATGAGTGAAAGCAAGACTAGCGTCAAATGATGGCCTGGCCGATATGTAAAGTCCTTAGATCTGATCTGGTAACACACCCCGTTCTCTCAAATCCTGCGCTGAATGATTGCATTCTCCATTAACTTACTTCTTGAGCTAGACTAAACATTCTCAGCATGTTGAGTACTCCTCTTATCTTTCTCCCTACTAATAACCCTCCCAACCCCAAAATGTCCTCTCTTACTCAAAGTCTTCTCACCCATATCGGGCCTAGCGGCTTTTCGACCTAAGATGGCATCTGCCTCGAGTGTTCCTGCTTCTGGAATATCGCCCGAGAGGGAGATTGATACCGGGTTTTTACCTTCTTGGTTTGCTAGGGCGAATATGATGTCGAGCTGGATGTCAGCCGAGAACTAGCGAGCGGAGCGAGTTGCGAGTTCAGTCAGGGGATAATTGGAGTAGGAGATGATCAGACTGGTCAGGTTGTTGTTGAGGAGAGCCAAGGGGCAAGATCGTGGTGAATGAAGGGAAATAGGTGAGAGGTGACTTACATCCTCAAGCGAGTATTTCTTGGTTTCTGGGAAGAAGAGGTATACCGATGGGAAGATTACCAATCCGTTCAAAGCTGCGAAGAGAGCGTACGTGCCCCATCGGATATTCGCGAACATGGGTCCTGTTGCCATGACGACCTGTACGTCAGCATCGAGCAACGCGAGGTGCAATACAGGAGAATCAAAAGGGAAAGGAAGGAAGACACACCATGAAGTTGAAAATCCAATTACTAGCCGTCGACAACGCATTTGCAGGTGCCCTGATCCGTAATGGCGTGACTTCAGCAGGATACAACCAAGTCATTCCCAACCATCCAATAGAGAACCAAGTGTTGAACAGGAATAAGCAAAGTACCGAAACCACCTGAGCTGCCTTGTTTCCCGGACCGTTGGGAGGGACTTGTTCGATATTGTATAATCCAGCTAGGACTGCCATTGTTGCGCATTGTGCTGCTGCTGTCCAGAGCATTAGGGGTCTTCTGCCTACTCGTTCGATGATTGTAATGGCGATTAGGGAGGTTAGGAAGTAACATGTTCCGTTTACTCCTGAGATGACTCGGGACATTAGGTCTGATAGACCCATTCCGGATAGGACCGATGTGAGGTAGTATGTGATCAAGCTAGGAGTGTTAGTCATGCACTGAATACCTGAAAGATTTGAATAATAGACTCACTTGATACCTGAAATCTGCTGGAAACATTGTGCCATGATACCCAACATTGTCCTCCTGAAATTCTGCCTTTTCCCATGTGTAAACAATTCACCAAATGAGAATCCACCCTCGGCCTCCGTAGCGACAGCATCACAAATCCCCGTCCATGTCCTCAAGACTTTCTGATCATCCACACTCTTCCCCTCCAGCGCAGCAAGTACAGCAAGTGCTTCCGCATGTCGTCCTTTCGCAGCCAACCAACGAGGAGATTCGGGTAATCGGAAAGCGTACATGCATACAATCATGATGATTGCGAAAACGATTTGGAAAGCGATTGGGAATCTCCAAGAAACTGATCCTGTTGCGAAGAAGAATCCGACGTTTAACCAATAGGCTATCATGATTCCGAATGTAATCAATGATCCTTCGAATAGAACGAGTTGACCGCGACGGTGGGGTTGGGCGCATTCGGATTGATAGGCTGGGACTGTTGATGTTAAGAGACCGTTTCCGAGACCGGTAATGACTCGGGCTACTAGCATCATTGCGTAGTCTACTGCTGCCGTTTGAAGGATGGCGCCGACAATCATGATCAGACCTCCTAACGTGATGGTATGACGTCGACCAAGTCGATCTCCTACGTATAGGTTCGATAACGCTCCGGCCATACATCCAAGTTCGTCTAGTCATTAGTCATGACTTGGGCTTCAAAGGTCAAAAGACTCACAAATAGCGACAAGGAGTGATTGCAATGTCGATGATTTAGATCCCTCGAACCCACCAGCAGTCTGGGGGAACTGCTTTTCGAATGAATCCAAGGTCAAAAGACCAGACATGACACCCTGATCATATCCGAATAACGTAAATCCAGTACCAGCGACGAAAGTAACCTACCATCAGCCTAGTCCATCATTTGGTAACTCACCATGAAAGTCAATCCTCTCCCAGTGAGCCGGGATGGCCTAAGCTGAGCGGCGTAATGCGTATCAACCGTCATTCCAGATGAATGCTTGACAGTACCGGAACCATCGGCAATGATCGTGTCGGAATCACTACCCTCCCTCTCTCTTTGTTGAGCGTGCGCTTTCTCCATTCCTACATTATTCGTATTCTCAATACCCATATCGGTAGGTTTCGACATGATGTTAAAGTTAGACGAGGGGGAGATTCCATCGCCTAGTTTGTTATATATCATACATATCGGAGTCCGGGGGACATGAGTCCATTTCCAGGAATAGAAATAGCCAAGGGCAAGGGAGGCCCACCACCCCGCTTAGGACTTAATCCCCCTCCTCTGGAGTTAAGGCCAACCTGGTTGACATTAACGAAGTTTGGTCAAGTGACGTCTTTGGCGTAATGGTACAAGTTACCCGGCAGCGGGAATAAGAGTACGAAAGAAAGGTGCCGATCTATTTTTGGAATTCTCACAAAATGAATGATCGGGGGGATGGGGGCCAGCTTGCAGAAAGTTACCAGGTATTTTAGCGTGCTTTTACTCGGTCCGAAACGTCTTTAAGCGACGCGGTCATGCACCGAACCGGAGTGTACCGCCGCCGCAAAATCCGACAACTCAAGTGCATGCTCTCTACCCTGCCAGATACTCCGGTACGCAAGCGACGTATGCTACGATCATACTAGGGCTCCCACTGGAGCTGCTTGTTTCGCTTTTCCATCCTCCCCGAACGTCACCATTGAATAACCGAATGGAGCCCATGTTGTCGCTTGTGCTGCGGTACCGTTTTCAGAGATGATTACGCATATACCCATGAACGTCTAAAAACATCAGCGTGTCTCCCTATATCGTTCGACTTTTAGAAGTAAAAGAAGGCCAGAGAAGGAGAGACGTACTTTCAAATCTTCCACGATAATACTCGGCGTAGTCACACATTCGGTACAGGTATGCGCTGCGTTCTTCATAGCTTCCGAACCCATCATCTCGTTGGCGTTATCTTTACTTCCGTCGCAAAGGCATTGGATGAATTGAGAGGCGTAGGTGATATTCGTCTGGTGTGCTATTTGTCAGCCTCTTGGCTGCTTCACTTCCCGAACCCTGTAGTCATCTTCACCTCTCACAATTGGGCACACCGTCCCAAACTTCCCCGCTAGACCGACCTCCCTACTATCTGACGGTCCCTCGGAAACGAGACTTACGAGAAGGTGCGAATTGACCTCGACAATGCCCTAGGACAATCGACCAATCTGAACAACTTTGAAAACAATCCGCACTCGCCATTCCCGCCGTCACTAACATCGCATGTATCAGACCGTATACTAGAATGATGAGGTTGAGGTGATGGTACATCGCGAGTGTGGGTGTGAGTATGTGTATAGTAAGTCATCATTTTGGTAAATTTGGATGGATGAGAATTCGAAGGTGGGATTGAAAGGAGGTAGTAAGTGGGATTGACAAAGGAGGATCACGGATTGGGGAACTTTGCGGTGTTGGCCTTCCTTCCTCGAACAGTATGAGCATGTATCAGTATTTATGTTGATACGTAGTAGACCTGACTGGCGGGCCTAGCACCACTGGGGACGAGCATTTCACGTGGTGCAAAAGGACGATGGGAGTCGTTTCATAGCCTCGAGGTAGTTGCCGTTCTCACTTCTTCCAATGCCGGGGACTCATGATATTCGTGCCAAGGGATCAGTAATAGCTCAGCCTCACACCGCCCCCTCTCCTCTTGACCCATGACCTGTTGATATAAGCCGCCCAGTTGATGTAAATGACGAGGTGTCGATCAGTTTGTTACTATAAATACCTTCATCCACGTGGTATACTAAAATAGGTTCAGCGTAAATCATCATTCAATTCAACGTTGAAAACATGACGATTCAGCGTGATTCACTACATACTCCGCCCGGCTTTCACTTGTACATATCTCTTGTTCATCTAATCAACTCAAGAGTCACACATCATGTCAGGTAGGTCCCTCCCCTTGTGATATGGACTTTATACTGATCCAAAAGCACCTCTGACTTCATCACCGGGAACAACACCCAATATCCATGAAGTCCCACCTGGACCTAGTTCTTCTGGACCGAAACGACGAGTTACACTCGATGAAGCTAGTACAGTCCCAGGACCTAGATCAAGGTCTCAGACTAGACAGAATACTGGTGAATCGACTCGATCCAACAGGTCAATCCCACAAGCACTGCGGAGGATGACTACGGGACTTTTGACTCCGGAAAGGAAGATTGGGAAAGCACCTACACTGCTTAGTAGTTTCAAAGCTGCGGCCATGTCCAGCTGGCTGTAGGTTTAATCCACCTCGATGAATCTTTGTCAAGCTGACAAACAGGAATGTATTGTTTGTATTCGTACCGATTGGATGGGCACTACATTTCGTTAAAGCAGGAGGAAATGACTCGATCTCCGACACAGCAGTCTTCATTTGCAATTTCATCGCCATCATTCCTCTCGGTACGCATTCATTTCATCTCATATTGAAGGAGCTAACGATCAGCTGGTCTCCTAGGTTTCGCAACGGAAGAAGCCTCTCTTAGATTAGGTCAGACTCTAGGTGGTCTATTGAACGCCACCTTGGGTAATGTCGT
>Ga0308160_10005956_pt1 | contig 12569 bp, 12 predicted proteins | sample PhyFR1_FD_201036 | JGI IMG/M metagenome (GOLD analysis project Ga0308160, IMG submission 201036) | Phyllosphere microbial communities from UC Gill Tract Community Farm, Albany, California, United States - DLSLF.R1 | ecosystem: Host-associated > Plants > Phyllosphere > Unclassified | place: USA... | reverse complement strand
TCGTTCCACGGTTGGTCCTCTGCATGATCCGAATCGCTCTTTGACATCTTGTTTAGCCCAGTATCGTGACGCCCCCACAGATGAGCGAAGGCGCCGGTCGAGGTACAGACGCAAGGGGTGTATGAGCACTTTGGCTGAGGTCAGCGAAAAGACGTCGATAATTTGATGTCAAGGCGTGCATCCGCATGGTCAGCTCTCGGGGAGTCAGCAGCGTGTCTAGGGACATCCAGCCGCCACGCTTCGGTGTGAGTACGGGCGTTAGTAAAGACCGGGCGGGTGGGCTCTCCGCATCTTTGCGCGTTGCCGGGAGATGGCCGTGTATGCATCATGCACGCAATCACACTTCCGACGTGGATGCTCGAACCCATGTATCGACCACGGCGGTGTTATCGAGTCTGAGGCGGAGTGTGTAACCTTACGAAACGGCATTGTCGAAACGCCAGTCTACTCGGCGCCTTTCCGAACCTCTTCCAACGACAGCTTCAACTTCGCTCGCAACTTCTTGAGCATCTCATCGTCGTCTTTTGCAGGTGGAGGCTGCGGTCAGTGTCCTCTTGTGAGAGCTACATTGTGGGACTAATAAGAGCAAGCCGAGCTCACAAGCTGGTCGAGCAGGTACCTTTGATCAGCGGCATAGTCAGTCAGCTTACTCTATCTCGTCAATCGTCTGAGCAGTTAGCGACAGTGCAGCATCTGACGTCTCACCAACACTACAGGCATGCTGCAGAGTCAGCGGAGCATGGTAGCGGGTGCACAGACGCACCGATTCATGGTGTCAGGGGGATGAAGTGCGAAAGCGACGCGTCGGAGACGCGCGACTTGGCCACTAAAGCTACAGATGCATTGCAAAATCACAGACAGTACATCCGGCAACGTATCGTACATATATCTTTGAGCATTCACACGAGCAAGAGATTGGTCTCGGCGCTACTTAGACGCGGAAGGCTTGATGAGCATACCAGAGACGACACCCAGCGCTGCGATGAAGCCGACCACAACCCAGATCAAGTTGCCCCCCCAGATATGCTTTGACACAGACACGGCGTAGAGCACCGACGCTCCACCTGGCCCGACGATTCGGACTCCCGAGGAGAGGACTTGTGAATAGCCTGACGTCAGCTTGACCAATCGACATCCTCACCGTTGATCGAGCCGAGGAGAGATCGAGAAGGGGCCGCGGCGTTGGTCATGAGCAGGTTGCACACTTTTGTCAGCTGGTTCCGCTAGAATCACCTACCGAATGCCATATTGGCTATCGCGCTGCACATGAGGGTGAAGGAAAGTCCGATCCAGACGGCGACGGTGTGGTCGCCCGTCCGCGCCAAGCCGTTCAGGAAGGGTAGACCGAGGTATGTCGGTAACCACAGCACCATGAGGTATTTATACAGCCTGTGCGTGCCGATCTTGCGTTGAAGTACCGGGAAAGCTGCCACCTGGACCGCGATCGTCGCGATGGACCGGATGGACATGGCGAGACCGATTTGCTTCTCGCCAAAGCCCAAACCTCCATCCTTGACCGGCGTAAACGCGAACAGCGGTTGCAGTGCCGTCTGTGCTCCACCGAGGAGGGAAAGAATGGCGAAGGAAAACATGATCGTGTTGATGTGTGGGGTGAACAGCGCTTTCAACGACGTCTCTTCTTTGGCGGGAAGATCGTCAGAGGTGAGCGTGCCTTCCGAGTTGGCATAGCCACTTTGGACCTTTGGAGGGAGCGTCTCCTCTAGCCAGATGGCGGCGACAATAGCGGCGACTAGCGGGAGCAACGCTGCGAGGAGGTTCGGCAGGAGGTAGGGATAAGAGGCGAATAGTGGGATAGCCTTTGCGAGACCGGGGAAGGATTTCGACGAGCCGAAAGTACCGCCGATGAAAGAAGCAATGAGGATACCAATGTTGAGGCACATGGGGAAGAAGGAGAACGCGCGAGACTCGTTGGTCTCGTCGGACACTTCGCCGCTGAGGTTAGTGTCGCGGTCGCCGGCGTGATTACGACGTACACAATGCACTTCAAGACCGCGATATTGCCGTTCATCATACCGTTCAGACTCCGCGTGAGGACCAGTGTCCAAAAGCTATTACTGAAGCCAAATGCAACGGCAGAGATGGATGACCCGACACAGCCCTGCGGTCAGAGGACGTCGCTGCAAACCACATACCAAGATCAGAACCGGTTTCCGGCCTATCCTGTCCGACAAAGCACCCCAGTGGAAAACCGTCAAGAGCTGCGCGATGGAGAAGACACTCTCCACCACACCAGCTGCGTATCCAACCTCGTCTTCTGATTTCGCCGCGCCGACCTCGAGCAACATTTGATCTGCGGTCAGCACGGAGCGGTGACACGACTTACTGATGAAGGGGAAGATGACTTGGAAGCAGATCGGCTCGACGACTCGTATCAAGCAGATGATTCCTAGCTGTACTTTGGGCAGAGGTGTGACCTTTTTGTCTCTTGAGTCTGTTCGATGAAGCAGAGGTGTCCTTTCGGTCGAGTTGGAGAAGTCCTCGACATCTTCGACAGGGACGACCAGCGGATCCGGTCCCGGCGCAGACATGGTTGTTATAAGCGGTTTATTCTATCCTCCGTATCGTCGAGAAAACTGAAATCCAGTGCCGCGATATGTACAGATGGTGAAAGGACAGATGATGAAAGTTGCAACGCTCAAAGACAGTTAAAACGATCGGTCTCCGGTACCGGCGTAAGAAGAGCGACTCTTACCCCGAACGGCAGAATGCAGTCCGTACTTCGTTTCGAGATCGCTGCCGCTCGGCAAAACGTCGGTGCCAATAGCTTGCTGATGCATACAGGTGTGGTTCACGCATAGCTGGCTCAGGGGGGGGAGGGAGAGTTGCTTACCGGTCGGCACCGGCCCGGTTCCGCGGTCATGGCCGACGAATTTGACCGAAACCTGAACCGAGCCTGTCGGCCAAAACGGGTTGCCTCTTGCTCGGTAATTTATACGCTCGTAGCTAGGTGCATGCAGTATGACAAGTATATGTGATGCTAATTTAACGTGTGTTGACCAAAAGGCGCGTGGCGACGAGGCTCACGCGGGAAGAAAAGATACGAAGGTGATATACAACGAAGATATGCTATAGATATAGGTGTTCGGACGACACGGGTGGCAGCGGGGTGACAAATTATATGCAATCTAAATCTGGACGGCTTTTCGGACGGAGCGTAATGATGTCGAGTTTCGCACGACAAACTTCTTCAGGAACCCGCCAGGGGATGCTGAGTGAGCCGGCGAATCGTTCGACGGGTCGACGATGAGAATGGTATCGGGTCGGGCGGTATATGAAGCTTTGCGCGGCATGCCGGGGTTGGTGACCCGTAGCGAGCCGTTGGAAGTCGAGCCGACAAGCATGCCCTGGTAGGTGCCCTCGGCGATCGAGTCAATCGAGGAGGCCGAGTCGCACGAGTCGCGGCGGACGAGGCCGGGTGTCGGTGCGTCGAGATGCAGCGAAGCCATGGAGAAGGGCGATTGGGATGAGCGACGGACAGGTGACTGTGACGAGGGAGATTCGAACAGCATCGGTCGGCGCGATGTCCATGGCGCAGGCGCTGGTGCGGCGAGCTGTTGGCTCGAAAGGCGGTCGTCGTGGGCTGGGGTGGGCAGACCCGTGTCGTGGGGGATGTAGGTTGATTTGGACGACGATGGGATGCTGACTTGCAGTCGTTGCGGGGTGAGAGGTGGGGTGGAGAGCGAGGTAGGGACGGGTCGGGCGACGGTAAGAGGTCGTGGGACAGCTCGGGATCGTCGGTCGGCGATTGATGGCACGGCTGGCATTGCCGGCTCCCAGAACTCTTTCAAGTGGTGGATCAACTCGTGCTCCTCCACTCGCAAGTTGTAGTCAAGGAGGTATAGCAGCTGCTTCTCCATAAGGTTGACCTCGGCGATGTTGAAGAACCGGCCGTATTTTTGCCAGTGCATGTTCTTAGGCGAGGAGTCGTTGAGGTATTTGGCCGCGCAAATGAGGACGGCGAGGAAGACACGGTGTCGGGTGCATTTCATGCCTGGAGTTAGTTGAGTGCGGGCGCGAGGGAAGATAAAGACTCACCAGTCGCGACAGCGGGAAGCTTTTCCCGCAAGCGTTCGAGGTATAGTAATGTCACGCTGAGGGTGGGCATTTGCACGTTGCTTTGAACAACGAGGCCTCGGATGAACTCGTGCAACTCTGGCAGATCCTCCTCCTGATCCGTTTTCGGCGCCTCCCACCAGTTGACCGACTTGCCCGTCGAGTCGACCCATGAAGGTGTAGTGGGTGGTGAAAGGAGGGATGATTCGGCGTCGACACGGATGACTGCGCTAGTCTTGTCCGCGATGTGGTCTAGGATGAGCATTGATCGCCGAAGGCACGATGCGACTTACGGAAGAACTCTGGTCGAACCTTGTTCTTCAGCGAGTGGACGAGTGTTGGTGAGTGGGTGGAGAGTTTGCAGAGGGAGGCGGGGTGGGTCGGGTCTCGTAGTCGTGTTGCGGACATTGTGAGAGTCGGGGGTAAGATCGGTATATTGAGGCGGGTTAACGAATGTGGGTACTCCAAAGAGGTTCGGCGGTGCTGAGCGATGTGACGACGGAGATGTAGGATGAGCGAGTTGCGATACCGTCGAGCGAGATGTACACAGTTATAAGATGATGTGAAGATGTCAACGAAGAGGAGCCTTTTAGTCAAGCCATGGTCGAGATGGCGATCAATTCATTTAGATTACTGCGACCACTGGTGCAGCGGTACGAGGCTTGGACCCGGCTTGACGGGTAGCACTCACCAAAGCCTCGGCTCGTGCGCCTGGGTCGAGGAGAAACTATTGCCGCAAGGAGAGACAAAGCCTCGATGGCATTCAGCTCGATCTCTGCATGCAGCGAGGTACGGTCGGTCGCTGAGCTAGAGCTGATCGGGCATCCGAAGACAGCAAAAGAATACGAGGCCACTGAAACAGGCGTTAGTTTGTGAGACGGATCGGGTAGGTTCAGGGTGCTTTCAGGGCGGTGGCGAAGAAAAGCTGGAATGGCTCGACATGTTCCATCGATGTAAACTTTGAACCTAGCGTGGCTGGTTCCTGGGGAATGGTTTGCCTATTCTTCCTATTGCGTCACTGGGTTTGTGCTAGCCTCTGTTACGCTTTCTTGCCGAATCGAGCAAGTCACCGCCTCAACCATGCATTCGCCATTCTTCTGTCTGCCGCCACCATCGAGCCTTATCGCCATCGCTACCCGCGTTCTGAGTCGGGCGTCGATCCTCCCGCGAGGCGGCTCTGTGAGAACAAGTCGCGGTCAATGCTCAATTTTCATTCCCCATTGTGTCTTGGGTAGATCAAACTGTAACGCTATTTCGCGATGGTCGGGGCGTGGCCTTGTTAAGAAATTGTATACCAATTCATTCGGTGGAACCCGCCAAATATGCTGAAGCTTGAGCAAGATGGAGCTGGGCGATGCGATCGCGCGCAGCGATGCAGTCCGCTGGACTAGCGCAGCTATTGAGCGGGATGCTGACACCTGGACAATCAGTCTCAGAGAACCATTCCAGCATTGCTGATCGTTACGGGTTCGAATGTATGTGACAATATCATGACCTCGGAGCGTGCGCCTGACATATGCAAACCTAAAATCATGGCCCCTGCCGATATCACGTGAATATCTCGCAACCGTTAACTGTTCCGCCCGGGACGGATGAACCGATCACCGAATGGCAAGCGTACGCATATCAGCCAACCGCTCGCTGACCTGACATAAGGCGATCGCTTCGATTGTTCAGTCTCAGAAGTAAGTCCGTCACACGACCCGGCGATCTCTTCGAAGGATGTAACGCTACACGGTTGTATCGCCTAGATCCCTCGCATACGAGGTTGCGGGAACGTACTACTTCTCGAGAAGACGGTGATAGAACTGATACACGTCATGCCGTGGTTTCCGGATACCATAGCGTCGTCGGTGGTCGACAGATGAAAGATGGCGAGCGGGAACTTGTCGCCACCCGGGAAGATAACGCCACCGACGTATTTTGGGATCGTCCACCGGCGGCTTTCGCTGGACAATTGAAAAACGTCCCAGGTCGGCGAACGAACATGCGCTAAAGCGTGCCTCGGGGCCTCTAGCGGTGTGGTTTCGGATTGCGGGAAGGAACGCCTGCATGGTGGTTGACGACGGCTTTGCAGCATAGGTCCAGATCTTCCCGCCCCATAACCAAGTTTCTCCGACCAGCGTGAAGATGATGGGGAGATCTGAGCCAGAGAACGAAGAGGCGCTGCTATGACGACAGCCATCTGCTCTTGCACGCGAGTCGTCATCCTTGCTCAGCCGTTGTGACCGTCAGTATCTTCAGTGTCGCCACATGTCAAATGTACTTGTACCACTCCGTACTAGCAGCGAAATCAGACCACCCATCGATGAGGCATGACGTGTATCGTTTCATTGCGTGTTTTATAGAAAGAAGTAGCTACATAGCGTCTGTCCTGGCTCCTATTCCGCTTTTCGGCACCTTTCTGCAGACGCGCTTCTCCTTGCCTGCATGTACATCCGCCTACATGCGTCCGCCCCCGCATCTCTTGTTCATTCGCTTCCTTCATTCTCAAAAACCGTCTCAGCCACGCAGAGGATCCTATGACCGATGCACTATGCTTCGGTCTGAACAGAGGCTGGACCATCTTCAGCATCAGGACCCAGGGGATCCGCGTGCGGAGCGCACGACGGGACAATGGTAACTCACGCTCTCGTGTTTTGTCTTTCCCTCCGGGCAGACGGTCTTTGATACCCTGCAATGTCAGCTCGGCGCCACGACGGCCGTCGAAGACTGCTTACCCGCATCATCCACTTGGCGGTCCTGTACGGCTTGACCTGAATGTCAGCGTTACTACGGCAATTAGAAGACTTTGCTCACTTGAGCCTTGCCTCGACCTCGAGATTCTAACTGTCTCTTGTGAGCCCGATCGATCTCTTTCTGCTCGTGCTTGTCGATCACTCCGTCATCGTCGAATGACTGTTGCCTCCTGGCGAGTTCGGCCTCGCCTTCGACGTGGTCGCTGACATTAGCTTGACTGTTGGCGCATCAACACCGAAGGCTTACTAAGCCTCCTTGGCGTGTCGTCGAGACTGGCTCAAAGGGAGGGCCTACCGTCAGTGCCTGACTCGCTCTTGTGCCAGCGAAAAGAAATACCTCGTGATCCTCGTCCAAACCGGAATCGAGCTTGATTCTCGCCGACAACATACCGACCACCTTGAAGTCGTGGTGTTTAGCCGTCTGGTCGTTGATCACATTCTGCTTCAAAAGCTCGATATCCTCCGAGATGAACACCGGAATTTGGACGTCCTGTTCGATGTCGTCTGTGAGATCCTGCATCCAGAGAACGGCGACCGCGTCGGGCTTGTCTGCACCGATGCCGATCGCGGAGAGCGGTCCACCATCCTTTCCAATTCCGAAGCAGACCGAAGACTGGTATCGAGAGTAAATTGGGAGACGAAGCTTGTCCATCTGCCAGCGTACTTGGCCGCCCGAGACTTCGGCCTTCTTCTTCGGCAGGACCTCGACCTTCTCAGAAGTAACGACTCTGAGACGTGTGGCTTCAGCCTCAAAGTCGCCCTTGTGACTGTCGTCGACCTTAAAGCTGACATCGCTGACCTCCAGCGTGCCGGTCTCCCAGCCACACATGTTGGGAGGAAGGGTGGCCTGAACACCTCGGAAAGCGAACGATATGTTGGCTCTGACAATGAGTATGGCGATGGGGTGGAAAATAGATGCCACTTACTTGCCGTATCCCACACCTTCCGTGATGGCGTATACCTGGGTAACGCTGCTTGCCTGTGCGAAGACTTCGCTCAATCGGACACTGACGATACCCAAAACAGGATCGGCCTCCCGCAGCCTGGAATCACGGATGACAACGCGAACCACCGTGTTTTGCCAATCTCGAACAAAGACCTCAGTACCAGCTTCGAAGTACGGGTTGGTTGTATACTGCTTAACTCGGGTCTTGTAAACCATGTCATCGTTGACAAGAATCTCTCCATAGCCTGATGGCAGGTTATCGCTTTGCTTGGAGGGGTCGTCGGTGTCCTGGCCGGCCTCGCCCTCGCGGTCGCCGCTCGCGCCTTCGAGGTTTTGCCTTTCGAGGTTGTTGATCTGAATGTTAGCTACATCGCTTGAGATCATGAATCGCGCACTTGGTGGAGGACGACTGAAAGAACACCACTCGGCCATTGTGGGTCGGGCTTGGTCTTCTGGACATCTGGCGGCGGGGGCGGCAAGTCCTTGCTGGCAGGGTTGGGTGCGACGTCGTGAGGTAGCATTTCCATTTCCGGACCAGTCTTGGAGGGTGCAGGAGCAGCTTTCGCCTCCTCAACCGTAGGCGCCCGCTCAAGCTCCTTCTTAAGAGGAGCCTTTTCGAAGTATCCGATGGACCAAACGAGTTTTCCTGCAAATCAGCAATGACATCTAGGCTTGAAACAACCGTTGCGACTTACCTGGCATGTCGTTGGCGTCTTCGAAGCCCATCAAGCTGTCCTCGCGCTTGATCATCTGGTTGGGCTTGGCCATGAGCTCTTGAACGGGGATCTGGACTCGTCCGACCAGGTCGCTGAGTATAAGCCAATATCTCTTGAGTAGAAGGATGCTCACTCAGCAGTCATCTTGTCACTGTCCCAGAGCATCGCAGCGAGGTCTTCCTTCGACTTGACCTCGTCCATAGTGACCAACAACATGGTCGTCTCCTCGTAAACCGGATTCAAATCGCCAAGAATGATCCTGGTAGAGTAAAGCGGTTTACCGAACTTGGCGTAGGCGAGAACAATGTACGGGTCGGAGCTGCCGTTACGGTCCTGTGCAGATAGTCCCTCGCAGTGGTGGATGGTAATGATAAACACGCCAATAGCTTGCGTGTCGCCGACAGTAGCTCCAGACAGCATCTCCTGCAAGTTGATGCTCATACTCTTTGGGACCGCGAGTTCCGCCGTACCGGCTGCGATACCCATCTTGACAAAGTTGGAGATGAATGGCAGATCGAGAATGTTGGGCAGCTTGCTGGACATTGGGACGGCGGAGACCTCGACATCGGGCACACCGCAGAGAGCAAAGGTGAGCATGCGGACGAATGGGTATTCAGGGATAAATTGCACACGGAGTCGAACGACACCGACGATCTGTTCCACCTGGATCCAGATTGGAATAGGGATGTGAAGCCAGTCGTACATGCCGATGAAGAACTCGATAAGGAGGTGGATGTTCTTGGCGCGCAGGTGACCACCTTGTCCGGGCAGAGCGGCGTAGGCGAAAGCGACCTCGAAATTGTAGTAATCACCAGCCTGGTCTTCGTTGATGTCCTTGCCGGCGGTGTCCTTCATCTTCATATCGTCGTTACCCTGGTCGATCCAGCTGGTCTTAGGGTATCCTTCATCTCCGGGCTGATCCGGGAGCGCACGGATAGAAGTGATTCGGAGCGGGTTAGTGCCTTGTCCAATGTCGGTGATTCGAACAGCATCCACAAAGCCGGGAAGCGATTGTTGGAGGATGTCCTCGACCATATCGGTGATGGAGATGAAGAGGGATCTGGTTCCGTTAGCACCATGGAACATTGCAAAACTATGTGTACTCACGGGTCGACCAGGCCCCAGACAAGCTTGATAAGGCCGTTAAGCCATTCGACACTTTCGGGGATGGGTGGAGAGTAAGCTTCACCTCGTTGACGACCCATATCCTGCCTGACGCGTTCGACTTCCTTCTCGACACCTCGTTCAACAAGTGAGATACCGGTCATGAGGGCGAACCCGATGACGGAGCACAGTATGGTTCGCCAAATGAATTTGGTGAAGCCGGCGCCCCAAGCGACTGACAGCCAAACGACGAACAGACCACCTGCCGCGCCAACTGACAGCATCTTGAGCTTGCCGAGAAGGCCGTCAAGAGAAGCTGGACGGGGAGGAGGGAAGGCGTGGAAGAGGACATTGGAGCCCATAGACCGCGGAATCGTAGAGTCGAAGTCTGCAGGTCAGCTTGATTGACCCTGTAGGGAGCAGAAGACCCACCCTTGGGATCGGCGTCTTTGACGATGATCTCGCCTCCGGTGATCGGGTCACGCACTCGGCGTTCACCCTTTTCGGCGTTTTTCTGCCTGTCTGTCGGTCGCACTGGATTTAGCTTCGCGGCATACAGGCTGCATGCCACCAGACTCACTCTGATTCGAGTTCATCTGTTCCATCATCCTCTGCTTCTCCGTCGCCGGCTTGCTCGAGCTGGTGTTGTGCTTTTTGTCCGTGTTGTTCGCGAGGTTAGAGTCCTGACCCTCTGATCTCTTGACGTCGGCCATGGCTCCGTCTACATTATTCGCACCATTCGCAGAATCATTTTCCCGTTCGCGCCTGGCTTCCTCTGACCGCTTGGTTCGCTCGTCGGCCTCCGCCTGCCTCTTCGCTACGATCTCGGCATACTGGTTGGCTTTCTCAACGTTCTCCTCCTTCGCGAGCTTGTACGATTGGACGGTCGGGATAGGGTGGTTCGAAGAGTATCCATGCCCGAATTGGTGCGAAGGCGGCGCTGGCGGAAGTTCAGGGAACGCCGTCCCGTTTGTATTTGAGTCAGCCATAGGTGTAGGCGGGAGGGATTTGTCGTACAAGACGAGGTCGTCGTAGTTGACGGGATAGAATATAGGCTCGTCGCCCTCGTTTAACGGTGTGAGGTCGACCAAGACTGGATAGGAAGGGTTTGAAAGGTGCAAAGAGCGGTTTGTATGGGAAGAAACTGGTGATGCCGATGACGTCGTTTTAGTCTGCGCAGGCGACATGACACGCTCAACTATTTGCTTCCGTCGTGGCTTGGCGCGTAAAGCTAACGGCACTCGTCTGAGAGGGTGGTCTATCGAGTTGCATTTACAGCTTCGTTCCCTTGACGGGCGCCTCAGGTCTGGCTCGACAGCTTGCACAGGGATGAAGAGGGTCACAATGAGATTATGGTAACGGACAAGGCAACGTCAAGGTCTAGAAGGGTGCCGCCGAGTATCACCGGTCGACAATGGCCATGACGCAACGACCGCGCATCGTCAGGCGACACAGCGGCCAGGGTATCAAAATCAAGGCACGCACGCGCATTGGTCGTAGGCATCATTGTGCCGACGGTATCGACACATCTTTTCGCGTCTCAACCACCGTCACACCGGTCTATGCTATGCATCGCTCCCCTCGGCTCATCGCGGTGGGACAGTACTGCTGGTAGAGGCCCCTTTCCTCAGATCGTATACCACCATCCAAGGTGTCAAAATAGAAGGCCAGTGTTTATCACGCTCTCGACTATTCTCGGCTGCTACCTGATCGGACTCTACCTGCTCCTTCGTCAACCGCGCATCAGGCATCATATACGAAGCACCGTAACAATCGTAGCACCTTCCTCCAGTGAGAATGGTGGTCGTGCCTTTTTGCGGGCAAGTCACGCACTTGTCGAGTACTCGCCGGGTATCCTCGTGGGACCTGCAGAACGGTGTGCGCGGAGTGGTTCCAGTTCCCGATGGGCAGAGCCAAGTGGCGGACATATAGCCACATGTGCAGCGCCATCTGGTAGTGGAGTCGTGGGTTTCAAATGCCGTTTGACGCTCTTTACTGAATGCAATCCTGAGAGGTCCGGCTTTTTCAGTGACATGCTTGTCTTCCCACGTCACTGCAATGCCTTTGCTCGGTCCGAAGTCCTTTCGAGCCATGTACCCTTCCCACAAACTGTGCGAGGTGACGGCCCTCATCCTCGATTGCAGATCCCCTGCGTCCCGCGTATCATCCCGAATTTGAGTCCATAGTACCTGCGTCGTTACTCCCCATCGATGCCTGAACTTCTCAATGTCCCAGTGTCTCACGCAGAGATTCACAGACCCGTCGTCCTCAGTCTCAACGAGTGGCCCCGAGCCAGCACATCTTTTAACCCGACACATCGCCACACCGTGCTCCTGCATGCTCTCATACGTGTCGGATGGGGGGATCACCGCTGCGCAGTCTCCATTGTCATCTTCCGTTCGACAGGAACTGCAAACTCCCTTCGGGATCGTCCCGTCGAAGTCTCTGAGCGGGTCGAACGGGAAGATGAACGCCTGTACCGAGCGGTTTCGATCATGGCAGCTTTCGCACGTATAATTCTCGATCCGTTCACCCGCACCCCTTGACTCCGACTCGTCTCCGTCATCTCCGCTATCTCCTGCCGTACAAGTGAAGACGACAGAGACAACAGATTCTTCGTTGACGCTGCTCGCGGTGAATAGTTTGAACTCCTTTTTATCATAGTCTGGACCCGGGAGGATCCCATGACTAGTCGTGTCGAGACCAGTGAAAAAAGAGTCTCGATCAACATTCAAGTTGCTGAGATTCATTGTGGTCGCTCGCTGCAGGACTACCAGTGGCAGAGGCTGCTGGGTGTCGGATGACATCACGAGCGTTGCGTCACCCACCCCGACAGGGATCTTGCTCAACGCTTCTTCCATCTTGGCAAGACGGTCGCTCAGTCCCTCGGAGACTTCATGTGTACCTTCTTCCCCGAAGTCTTGATTAAAATCGTGGGGAGACAAACCCTCGTTCGGGGTGTTCGGGACGCTGTCGCTTGAAATATGTGGT
>Ga0308160_10005955_pt1 | contig 12572 bp, 8 predicted proteins | sample PhyFR1_FD_201036 | JGI IMG/M metagenome (GOLD analysis project Ga0308160, IMG submission 201036) | Phyllosphere microbial communities from UC Gill Tract Community Farm, Albany, California, United States - DLSLF.R1 | ecosystem: Host-associated > Plants > Phyllosphere > Unclassified | place: USA... | reverse complement strand
ACCGGAGGTGTAAACCGTTCTGCCGTCTACTTCCAGTTTAATGGAATAAACGCCATTTGTGCCCGAAAGGCCACTATGACGGTCGGTAGTTACAATTCCAAAACCAATTTCCCCACTCAGGTTCAGTACATTACTCAGTTGGTAATTACCTGCTCCACCAGTTAAGGGGAGATTTATCTTTGGTGTAAACTCGCTGAAAGGTTGGTTATTTAACCGATAGGCATATAGCGCTGAGATTACGGGCTTAACTACATCCGGTACCTCTATACCAAATAGCTGCGGGTTTATCGTTGCTTCTGTTTTGGTATCCCGGATCTCAAAATGCAGGTGTGGCCCGCCGGAACTTCCGGAATTGCCTGAATAGGCAATAATTTCACCTTTAAAGACCGGAATCAGGTCTGCAGCGGGAAATTCGTCAATTTCAAACGACTTCTTTTCGTATTGAACAGATTTTGCACGCGCAGATAATTTCGCATTAAAACGCTGCAGGTGCCCATACACCGAGGTGTAACCATTTGGGTGGTTTAAATATAAAGCATAACCGAAACCGCTGTTCTGCACCCTGATTCTGGAAACATAACCATCGGCGATGGCATATACCGGATAACCTTCGCGCTGATTGGTTCTGATGTCAATGCCCGAATGAAAGTGGTTAGCTCTTAATTCGCCGAAAGATCCTGCAAGGGCAGGGGGCGCAAGGTCTAATGGTGGTCTGAAATCAACCAGGGGATATTTATTGCTGCTGTAAACTAATTGGCTTTTTGAAGCCGGGATAAGGGCAAAAAATAAGAATAGGAACAGGATCGTTTTACGCATCAAGCTTATTTAATTTCAAAATTCAGTAATTGCTGGCCTTCCAACCAGGCTTCCAGTCTGTCGCCGGCATGAACCTGGCCAACACCCTCTGGTGTACCGGTAAAAATCAGATCGCCTTTTTTAAGGGTGATGTACTGCGATACAAAAGCGATGATCTTCTCATAGCTGTACAACATGTTTTTGGTATTGCCATTCTGCCTGATTTCCTGGTTGATCTTCAGTTCAAACTGCAGGTCGTACAGGTCTTTGATCGTGTTTTTAGGAACGAAATTGCTTACGGCTGCAGAATTATCAAATGCTTTTGCAAGCTCCCAGGGTAAGCCTTTTTCTTTATGAATACTTTGGATATCCCTTGCGGTGAAATCAATGCCAAGACCAACTTCTTCATAATAGTTGGAAGCGAATTTTTCCTGAATGTGCTTGCCTTCTTTGCAAATCTTTAGCACTACCTCCAGTTCATAATGAATATCAGAAGAAAATTCCGGTAGGTAAAAAGGTTTATTGTCTTTAAGCAGGGCAGTATCAGGTTTAAGAAAAATTACCGGCGAACTTGGTAAGGGATTGTTCAATTCTTTAGCGTGCGCAGCATAATTGCGCCCAATTGCGATGATTTTCATGACCAAAAATAGAAAAAGATTAATAGAACTATAAAACGGAGATGCGTTTTACTGAAGTTTCTGCACCAGCAACGATCCTTACGAAATAGATTCCGCTGCTTAAACGGTTTGCAATAGAAAATGTTTTTGCCTGTTCACCGCTTGCCGACCGTTCGTTTGTTAGCGTGGTAACTTCATTACCTAATAAATCCATGATTTTAATGGAAATATTGCTTTCACGTTCCAGTTTGTAAACAACCGTAATCTGATCATCTACCGTACTTGGTGAAACTTTAATAAAGGTTAAGTTCTTTTCGGATTTCGCAGATGCCGCTTTGCTGGAAAGAATGGTGTTGTAAGGAAGAAAGGTAAAGCCGTCAAACAGTGGGCGGTACGATGGCAGGTTTGGTTTAATAACCGTAGCTTTGGAAGCCTTTTTAGACCTGCTGAAATAGCTGATGCTATCAGATTTTTGCGCTAAAACACTAGTGTTGCACAAAATACCCATGCAGATTATGCAAAAGAATTGAAGCAGCTTAGAACTAGTAGCGTTTTTTTCCATCGTTAGCCCCAAAAGTATAAATAAATAAACAATAATTGTAGACGTTTTGTTTAGAAAGGAGATATTTAACAAAAATTAACATAAGCCTATTTCTTTCATTAAATAAGTGCATTTTTGCGCACGAAATTTCATCTTTCAATCTACTTCAGTGTCAAGTAAAACGAATATTCAAAAGCTCTCCGGAGCGGGTCTATTAATCAGTCTGGGAATCGTTTACGGAGATATAGGAACTTCTCCTTTATACACCTTAAGAGCCATATTTAATACAATCAGTGATGCAGGTCAACCGGTAACGCCGATGGTTGTACTTGGGGCACTATCCTGTATCATCTGGACGCTTACCTTACAGACCACCATTAAATATGTTGCCATTACCCTTCGGGCAGACAATAAAGGGGAGGGTGGGATCCTATCTTTATACTCCTTGGTCCGCAAAAAAGCCAGATGGCTGGTCGTGCCTGCCATACTCGGCGGCTGTGCTTTACTTGCCGATGGGATCATTACCCCAAGTATTACGGTAACAACAGCCATTGAGGGATTGCAGTTTAAGTTCCCGGCCGTACAGGTAATTCCAATTGTAATTGGAATCATCACCGGTTTATTCATCATCCAGCAATACGGTACCAGTCTGGTTGGTAAGCTGTTCGGGCCCATTATGTTGCTTTGGTTCACCACGCTTGGCGTATTGGGCTTACATTATGTGGTACAGGACTGGAGCATATTAAAAGCGTTGAATCCATATTATGCCGGCCATTTAATTGCAACCAACCCGATGGCGCTCGTTATCCTGGGTGGCGTATTCTTGTGTACCACGGGAGCCGAGGCTTTGTATTCTGATCTGGGCCATTGCGGTAAGCAGAATATACGCGTGAGCTGGGTATTTGTGAAGGTCACTTTGATATTAAACTATCTGGGCCAGGGGGTATGGTTGTTGAAGCATCCGGATTTTAATGCCAACATCAACCCATTTTATGAACTCGTACCTGCGCCATACCTATTGGCTATGGTTGCCTTAGCTACATTGGCGGCTATTATTGCCAGTCAGGCGATGATTACCGGTTCCTTTACCTTAATTTCCGAGGCCGTTCGTTTAAACCTATGGCCGAAAGTGCTGATTTCTTATCCAAGCAATCATAAAGGGCAGATCTATGTGCCATCAATCAACTGGTTGCTTTGTGCAGGTTGTATTGCTGTGGTGCTGTTGTTCCAGAAATCCATCAATATGGAGGGTGCATACGGATTGGCCATAAACCTGACCTTCCTTACCACCACCATACTGATCGCCTATTACATGAAGGCCAAAAAAGTGCCGATGTATTTAATTGTGATCTTCCTGGTGATCTATGGGGCTTTGGAGTTATCCTTCCTGGCCGGTAACATGACTAAGTTTCTTCATGGTGGTTTCGTTACTTTATTGATCGGTGCAGCGTTATTTACTGTGATGTGGGGCTGGTATGTTGCCCGGAAAATCAAAAACCGCTTTGTTAAATATGTGGGTATCGATGATTACTTCGAGCTGTTAAGCGAGCTAAGCGAGGACACCACGATTGCTAAATACTCCTCACAATTGGTTTACTTAACCAGCGCCAATTTCAAAACTGAAATTGAATCCAAAATTATCTATTCCATTTTACAGAAAGAGCCGAAACGTGCTGATGTTTATTGGTTGGTGCATGTGGATACGGTAGATGAACCCTTTACCCGCGATTATAAAGTAGAATTCCTGATTCCTGGAAAACTTATCCGTATAGATTTCAAACTCGGCTTCCGCGTGGAGCAACGCATCAATATCCTGTTCCGTAAAGTGGTTGAGGACCTGGTTGCCAATGGCGAAGTGGATATTACCAGCCAGTATGCTTCCCTTAAGAAGCACAAAATTGCTGGTGACTTCCGGTTTATCCTGCTGGAGAAACACCTTTCGAGGTTTACAACGCTGAACCTCTATGAGCGCAGCATCATGACGTATTACTTCCTGCTAAAGCGACTAAGTCTTTCTGAAGAACGAAGTTTCGGTCTGGACTCCAGTTATGTGGATGTAGAGAAAGTACCGCTGATCTTTGTATCTACCGATGATATTGAATTAAACCGTTTGCCGGTTTAAGTTCTTACGAGCATATAATTTACCGACGTCCCGGGCTAAAGCCCGGGACGTCTTTTTTTTGGGGTTTAAATAGTTAATTTACGCAGTTTAATTTTTGAAAGGTCTTATCATATGTGCCATTAAATAGTTGTAAGAAGAATTGAAAAGGGGAGATATCAGGGTAATTTCTGCTTCATACAAGGTTATATATTTTAAAGATATTCTCTTATTTTGCCGGCTAATGATCAGGTTCCAAATTTCCAATCTTCAGAAAGGGGCCAACTGGAAGCATATTACCCGCGCGTTTTGGGACTAATTGTCTTAAAACGCAGCGGTAAATTTATCTATGAAAGAATAAGCGGGCCGGAAGGTAAATAACAGCTAAAAGAAAAAGAGAAATGGAAAAGAAAAATAATGATATCCGTAGCGCCGTTAAGGCTTTCATAGCAAAACGATTTAACCTGCACATAGACAAAGCCGATGAAAATGAGGTCGTTGATTCCATCTCCAGAAATTCAATATTTGTCGGCGGTCCATTATGGACGCTCATCTTCGCGATCATCATAGCATCAGTTGGCCTAAACGTAAACTCAACAGCGGTAATCATCGGCGCCATGCTTATCTCACCACTGATGGGTCCGATCATGGGGATAGGCCTCGGCATTGGAACAAATGATTTTGAACTTGTCAAAAAGGGAGGACGGAATTTACTGATCGCAACTTTCATTAGTATAGTGACTTCGACGATCTACTTTTATATTACCCCCCTTCATGAAGCCCAGAGTGAACTTCTTGCCAGGACCACGCCGTCAATTTGGGATGTTTTTATCGCTTTTACGGGCGGACTGGCGGGAATTATTGCCGCCACCAGAAAGGAAAAAAGTAATGTGATCCCAGGGGTCGCTATCGCTACAGCGCTCATGCCTCCACTCTGTACAGCAGGCTATGGGCTAGCCATGGGCAACTGGCCCTTTTTCTTTGGTGCATTGTATCTGTTTTTTATCAATAGTCTGTTTATCTGTATCTCTACCTATCTTATCGTACGCTTTTTAAAATTTGATAAAAAACATTTCGATGATCCGGGAGTAGAAAAAAAAGTTTCAAGGTACATTCTCATCAGCGTACTGATCACGATCATTCCAAGCATATACCTCGCTTATGATATTGTACAAAAAAGCATTTTTGAAAATAATGCACAAATATTTATCCGGGAGCAGTTCGATTTCACTACAACCCAGGTAATCCACCGTAACCTGCATTATTCAAAAGGTGAAAAAGAGATTGATCTGCTATTGATAGGGAATGAATTACCAGCGCATGTTGTGAACACCATAAAAGGGAACCTAAAAAAATATAAGCTGGATGGAACCAATTTAAGGATAAGACAAGGACTTAATGCAAGGCAGGAGATCGATTTTTCACAGATAAAGGCCAGCATTATGGAAGATGTATTTAATAAGGAAAACCAGTCTGCCAGGGTGGTGGAGAAGCTTTCCCAGCCGCTGCCTGACATCACACCCGAACTTATCGCTTTGTTTCCCGAGATTAAAAGTTACTCGCTTTCCCATACCATTATTAATAGGCTGGATACGCAACGCAGCGATACAGTTATACTTTTCAGTGCGGAAGTATCAAAAGTACCCACTTCTGCTAACCAGGTTAGAATTCGTTCATGGTTAAAGGGCAGATTAATGGTAGATTCTTTAAAAACTATTTATGATTTTAAATAAGTGAGATAAATGTTTAAGTTTATGAAATGTATATTATAATAGCGGTTCTATGTGTTTTTTGGATCTTTGGTTTTATTGTAGCAGGTAATAAAATTTACGAAGCAATAAAATTCCGAATTCATGTTTCCTTCAGGGATTGGATTTTAGTTACAGGTGTTTTATTTATGTCTTTGTGGTTTTTTGTTGATCGATTTTGGTTGAATATACAATAAATGTTAAAAGGCTTTGGAAAGCTGGTTTACCTCTTTAACGATTAACGTTAATCGGAATAACATCAAATCTGAATCCCTTTCATCAAGATTATCTGTACGCGAAAATTTCAATTTTTGAAGAAGATTGATTGAGCTTATGTTGTCTTTGTGGGCATAAGCATTAATTGTTTTCAATCCAAGCGCTTCATTTGAATATTTTATAATGCGCTTTGCAGCTTCTTTCATAATTCCTTTGCCTTGATGCTGAGCTAAAAGTTCATAGCCAATTTCGCCAGTTTTTAGCTCTTCAGAAATATCGAAAAGGCAGATTGTCCCGACAAGTGTTTGATTTCCTTTTTCTGTGATTGCCCAATAAGTCAGAGTATTGTTTTTTATTTTCTCAATAAATTGCAATGCCTCGTCTAATGTTTTACAAAGCTGTCTGTTAAGATATTTGTTTATCAAAGGATTTGAGCGAAGTTGGAATATCTCCTGTACATCGCTTACTGATAGTTGCCGAAGTGTCAGCCTTTCTATTGTCAACTTAGGGAAGGCTTTCAAATTACTATGTTCCATCATGTAATATAATGTTGACAGTTTTGATCCTATGTTAAACGTAGATTGTAAGTACATCTTGTCATCGCCATATTAAATGTCCATAACCGGACATTTAAAGTGTTCATTTTCGAACATCTTCTGAAAGGATCAGGCTAATGATTAAATGGAGGGCGGTTTTAGCGCTGGCATATACTTTGGACTCAGGCAGGAAAGTAAATGACTATGTTACAGCATCATCTTTTAATGTTCTACCGGAACTTTAACAAACATAAAAGCTCGTTTTTTATCAATTTAATAGGTTTGTCTGCCGGACTTTCCTGTTCCATCCTGATTTACCTTTGGGTAATTGATGAAACCCGTATGGATAAATTCCATGAAAAAGGTGCACAGCTGTACCAGGTTATGGAAAATAACAAGACAGCAGCGTCCATCAATACTTCTGATGGCACATCAGCTATACTTGCGGAAGCGCTAAAAAAAGAGTTTCCGGAAGTTGAAGATGCAGTAATGTGTTCTCCAACATACTGGCTGGGGGCGTCAAAGATTTCCATAAAGGGCAACAATAACATCAAAGCAAGCGGTAAGTTTGCCGGACCGGATTTCTTTAAGATTTTCTCTTATCATTTGCTCAGTGGTAATGTTAATCAAATGCTCTCTGGTTTAAATAAGATTGTTATTTCTGAAGGCCTGGCTAAAAAACTGTTTAATACTGCCAATGTATTGGGCAAAGAGATTAGCTGGAGGAATGGAGATGTGGAAGAAGAAAACCATGCACTGATCTCCGGGGTCTTTAAAGATTTGCCATCAGCCTCTTCTGATCAGTTTGATTTTCTGATACCGCAAGACAACTTTTTTCAAATTGCACCAAATTATTTAAAATGGGGAAATGTTGGTCCCAATACTTTTATCGTCTTGAAGAAGGGTACTGATGTAAATGCCTTCAATACCAAGATCAAAGATTTTATGCTTACAAAAGGCCAGGAGCATAGAACTTTATTCCTGAGGCCTTTTGCCGACGGGTATCTGTATAACAGTTATGAAAATGGTAAGTTAACAGGTGGACGAATTGAATACGTTAAACTTTTTAGCTTGATAGCGGTGTTTATTCTGGTGATTGCCTGTATCAATTTCATGAATCTTTCTACTGCTAAAGCTTCCAGAAGAATGAAAGAAATTGGCATTAAAAAAGTAATGGGTGCCCGACGGGAATCTTTGATCATGCAATTTATGGCGGAGTCCATGATACTGACGTTTCTGTCCCTATTTATTGCCCTGGTTTCTGTTGAAATGTTATTACCATGGTTTAATAATATCATTGGTAAAGCGCTGGCTTTAAATTTCAACTGGACCATGGTGTTATCATTAATTGGAATCACCGTTTGTACGGGTTTAATATCTGGCAGTTATCCTGCGATTTATCTTTCAGGCTTTAACCCCTCTGATGCCTTAAAAGGAAAATTAAGTCCAACAGCTGCAACTCTTTTCACCCGCAAAGGCTTGGTCGTTTTCCAATTCACCTTATCAGTAGTGCTGATTGTAGCGGTTTTTGTAATCTATAAACAAATAGATTATGTGCAGTCTAAAAACCTCGGTTTTAAGAAAGATAATGTCCTCTATTTTGAGGCTGATGGTCGGGTAAAGAGCAATGTGGACCAGACATTAGCGATGATCAGACAACTTCCTGGTGTAATAAATGCTTCCAGTATAGACAGGGCTTTTTTGGGCGACTTAAGCTTTACTTTTGGTGACTTCTCCTGGGAAGGGAGAGATCCCAAGGAAGTGATTAAATTTCAACGAGCACAAATAAATGCAGGTTTAATAGAAACGCTCGGAATTGAAATGGCTACCGGCAGAAGCTTCTCCACAAAATTTGGCTCCGATACTACTAAAATGATTATAAACGAAGCCGGAATCAGGGCTATGCGTTTAGCTGATCCTGTTGGAAAGATTTTCACGCTATGGGGTAAAGATTATCAGATCATTGGCGTAGTTAAGGATTTTCATTTTGAGTCTCTTCATAAAGCCGTTCAGCCGATGTTCTTTAAGTTCAATCCGGAACAAACCAATAGAATTATGGTTAAGATCAGGGCAGGTGAGGAAAAATCAGCCATAGAAGCAATCGGACGTTTATACACGAATTACAATCCTGGCTATACCCTGGACTATAAATTTTTAGATCAGGATTATCAGGCACAATATGTTTCAGAAAACAGGGTGGGTTTGCTTTCAAGATATTTCGCTGTACTCGCCATTCTGATTTCCTGCCTTGGGTTATTTGGGCTCGCAGCATTTACTGCCGAACGAAAACTGAAGGAAATTGGGATTAGAAAGGTCTTAGGCGCAAGTGAACTCAATATTATCTACAACCTTTCCAAGGATTTTACCATCCCCGTTATCGTGGCAATTGTTATCGCGCTTCCAATCAGTTATGTACTGACAACACAATGGCTTAATTCTTTTGCTTATAGAATTGATCTGCAATTGTGGTATTTCGCAGCTGCGGGAATCCTCGCCTTGGTTATTTCCTGGATTACAGTAAGCATGCAAGCCATAAAAGCTGCACATACCGATCCAATAAAGTGCTTAAGACAAGAATAGCATTCAATAAAACGACTACTTTACATTTCAAGTTTTTGAAGCCAATTGTCATCTGTTCGCAAAACTTATTCTTTTCGGAACGATTGATCCAGTATAGTTTATATATTTGGAACGTTCATTCCGTATTTAAGTTGAACACTTGTCATCATGAAAAAATTAGACCATAAAGTAGCCGTAGTTACAGGGGCATCAAAAGGAATTGGTGCAGGAGAACTGGTGAAACCATCATTGCCAGTGGCGGCTTGCGTTAATTATATTTTTGAAATCGTATCTTTCCAGCCCCAGAGCGGAATTAAACATCATGGCCAGAACGAAAGATTTTGATGAGCAGGAAGTGCTCCAAAAAGCGGTTAGTCTATTTTGGAACAAGGGATATAATGGTACCTCTATGCAAGACCTGGTACTTGGTTTGGGTATTAGCCGTTCAAGTTTATATGATACTTATGGCGATAAGTATCAACTTTATTTAAATGCTTTGAATAGCTATAAGAACGATTATGGCATCCGTCTTCAGCATCTTGGCAGCGAATCTCCATCGGCCCGAACTGCGGTTGTTCAAATATTATCATTGGTAATAAATGATTTGCTTAACGACGAAAAGCGCCGCGGCTGCTTTATGGTTAACGCAGGTATCGAGCTTGCCAGTCATGACACCAACGTAAATAATTTGGTTTGTGCGACCGCCCAGCAATTGGAGCAAGCCTTTTTTAATGTGATCGTAAAAGGGCAGACAAATGGCGAGATCAGCAATGATAAAGATGCCCTTGCGCTTGCACGGTTTTTCAACAATACGGTTAGGGGTATGCAGGTTTCGGCCAAATCCGGCGGCGAGCGCTCGCTTTATGACGATATAATCCGTGTTGCGGTAATGGTATTAGACTAAGATCACCTTCGTCCATCTGTTGATTGTTCAACATTAACATTTCTTCTAAAATGAAAATTACTTCTGATAAAAAAATACAACAAAAGCATATTCCGATTACAACATTCTTAGCATTTGCACTTATTCCGCTATCCGGCTTTGCAACCGATATATACTTACCCTCAATGCCATCCATGGGTGCTGCATTGAATATAAGTAGTTTGGAAGTACAAATGACGCTTACCATATTCTTAATCAGCTATGGATTTTCTCAGCTATTCATTGGAAGCATTCTGGATAGCTTTGGCCGGTACCGAATTAGTCAGGCTGCCTTGATAATTTTTGCGCTTTCTTGTATTGTGATCGCCAATACAAACGATATCTTCCTGATCTACTTGATGCGAATTGTACACGGAATTACTGTTGCTGGTATCGTAGTAGCAAAAAGAGCGTATTTCGTTGATATGTTTGAAGGGACACAATTAAAATCCTATTTAAGTGTATTTACCATTGTCTGGTCAACGGGGCCAATTATTGCCCCTTTTGTTGGTGGCTATCTACAAAATCTTTTTGGCTGGGAGTCAAATTTTTATTTCTTAGCAGGCTTTGCGGTGATATTATTTGTCCTGGAAAGAATTTTCAGCGGAGAAACACTTAAAAACCAGACTGTATTTAAAGTGAAAGAGATTGCCCGGATATATTGGGAAATGTTTTGCACCGCTGATTTTTTGCTCGGACTTTTTATGTTGGGCCTCGCTTATTCAATGGTGATGATTTATAATATGGCTGGCCCATTCATTATTGAACATGAATTATTTCTGACTCCGATAATCGCGGGATATTGTTCACTCATATTAGGGTTTGCCTGGACGGTAGGCGGGTTTATTGGAAAGGCAACCGTTGATAAACCATTTTTCAAAAAGCTGGCTGTGAATATCGGTCTCCAAGTGATTTTTGTTTTGGCCATGATTTTAAGCTTAAACATCCTGGTGAATCTGTACACACTGGTGCTTTTTGCTTTTATTATTCACGTTGGTGCAGGATTTACCTACAACAATTACTTTACCTACAGTTTGAGTAAATTTCCGAAAAATGCAGGTATTGCTGGTGGATTAATGGGAGGGGTCGTGTATATCTTAGTTTCCATTCTAAGTTATTTCATCATATACATTTTTCCGGCGAAAGATGAACGCAACTTAAGTTTTGGATATCTAATCCTTGTTTTGTTGTCGGTGGTTGTGATTGGCGTTTTATCGAGGTACAAAGCACAATCTAAAAAGGGAAGTCTAAGCTTGCGTTGAAGTAGCTAATTGGTAACCAATTTAATTTTAGATCATTTCTATTTGATTAATACCTTTTCGGTTTGCCTATTTATGTGTTCGTTTTCAGTTTAAAAGAGTTGCAAGCATAAATGAATATTTCTCTTTTATTTAAAATTATTATATAATTTTAGTACGGGAGATAATCCTAAAATTCATTCTGAACAATCATATTGATTAAATAATAATTTAATACACAAACACATATGCAAGACTCAAACGACATCAGTAAATGCCCGTTTCATAACGGCACATTGAATAGCACTGTAGCTGGTGGTGGTACCCGGAATAATGATTGGTGGCCAAAACAGTTGAAATTGAATGTACTTCGTCAAAACTCATCCTTGTCTAATCCTTTTGATGCTGACTTCAACTATGCGGAAGAATTTAAATCTCTGGATCTTGAGGCCGTAAAAAAAGATTTACGTGCGCTGATGACGGATTCTCAGGATTGGTGGCCAGCTGATTTTGGTCATTACGGCGGTTTATTTATCCGGATGGCCTGGCATAGTGCAGGTACATATCGGGTAACCGATGGCCGCGGTGGCAGTGGCGCAGGTTTACAACGCTTTGCCCCATTGAATAGCTGGCCGGATAATGTAAGCTTAGACAAAGCCCGCAGATTGGTTTGGCCGATTAAACAAAAATATGGTCGTAAAATCTCATGGGCAGATTTAATTGTGCTAACCGGAAATGTTGCCCTTGAATCCATGGGTTTTAAAACTTTCGGTTTTGCTGGTGGGCGTGAGGATGCCTGGGAAGCGGATGAATCCGTTTATTGGGGTGCTGAAAAAACCTGGTTAGGCGGTGACGTCCGTTATGCTTCAGGTTCTGAAGGTGTTGAAGGTAGCGGTGTACTTGTTTCTGATGATAATGCCGACGGTAACATTCATACACGCAATCTTGAAAAACCTCTTGCTGCGGTACAAATGGGCTTGATTTATGTTAATCCAGAAGGTCCGGATGGCAACCCTGACCCGGTAATGGCAGCTAAAGACATTCGCGATACCTTTGGTCGTATGGGGATGAATGACGAAGAAACGGTGGCGCTGATTGCAGGTGGCCATAGTTTCGGAAAAACACATGGTGCGGCATCTGCCGATCATGTGGCGGAGGAACCAGAAGCTGCAGGTATAGAAGCGCAGGGATTTGGCTGGCGCAACTCTTTTGGATCTGGTAAAGGTCCGGATACAATCACAAGTGGATTAGAGGTAACCTGGACGACAACACCTACCCAGTGGAGCAACAACTTTTTTGAAA
>Ga0308160_10005954_pt1 | contig 12572 bp, 17 predicted proteins | sample PhyFR1_FD_201036 | JGI IMG/M metagenome (GOLD analysis project Ga0308160, IMG submission 201036) | Phyllosphere microbial communities from UC Gill Tract Community Farm, Albany, California, United States - DLSLF.R1 | ecosystem: Host-associated > Plants > Phyllosphere > Unclassified | place: USA... | reverse complement strand
GAAGTGTCAGCTAGGGCCAATGTGGCGGCTGGCATGCCACGGTCGGGACAGCAGGCAAAGATGAGCGAGCGCACATGTTGAGATCCGAGAAAGAGAGAGAAGGCGGGAAAGGGGGAGGGGGGGGAGAGGGTGGCGGGAGGGGGTGACGAGGGGAAGGTCCTGAGGGTGTAGCAGAGGAGAGACCCGGTGAGGGAGCAAGAGGAAGGGGGCGCGGGCGAAACGAGAGGAAGGCCGGGCGGGCGGGCGATCGCCCCCTCTGCAGCAGCAGCAGAGGGCAGGCCGCCCGCCCCGCGCGCGCGCGCGCGCGATGCCGCCAGCAGGATTTCCCGGGCGAGGCGGGAAGGGGCACCGGCCGGCGGGTGGCGCAAGAATCCGCCGGACTCTCTCCTCGCTACCCCCCTCGTGCGTACGTCGCGTCCCTGCGAGCACCTGCAACTCTCGACGCCCTCTGTTCAACCCCCCGAAGGCGCATAAAGCCCTCTCTCCGATAGACCGAGCGCGGCGCTCTGACCGGCTGACCTAGGCTTGCACACGACAAGGTGACCATCCTAGGCTGCTGCTCATGCAGAGGGTGAGACGACGGGGGCAAGGGGTCATACAAGAGCCGGCTGCTGCTGCTGCTCGTCCGCCGACGATGGCACGGACGGCGGGACGGCCGCAGCCAGGGATGGGCTTCTCCCACCCGCCCTGCCTTCGACGGCCTTCGACGACGCCGTCGCCCTCTCGATCGCCTTCCTCCTCCGCTCCCGTTCCTTCTCCACCTCCACCTCCGCCTCCCTCCTTTGCTGCATGACCCTCAACCTCTCCCTCCTCCGCTCCGTCATCTCGCTCACGTCGCCGATGAAAGCCCGGTCTTCCCGGTCCTGCATGAGCGCCTGGACGGCGAGGGCGTGCGTCCGATCTGGGCCCGAGGGTGTCAGGTCGAGGAAGGAAGGGACGAGGTTGGCCACCATCGAGGCGAGCATCTGGGGCGTCGTCCGTCCGTCCGTCGAAGGGCAGAGAGCCGTAAGGGGAGAGGGGGGGGAAGAGGGGGGGCGGTCAGGTGTTGTACCAGATGACGTAGACGTAGACGGCCGAGACGTAGGAGCCGGCCTGCATTGCCACGGCAGGGTGGGATCCCGGGCGGCGAGCAGGACAGAGGGAGGGACGAAAGACCCAGTCAGGACACCCGCCTCTCCTCGTCGAACGCAATTGCACCGAATACCCCCTCACGCCGACACAGCCGCGTCGCGCGAGGGTGTACTCGGCAAGGGATGACGGAAAAGGAAGCGTCGTGTGCAGAGCTTTGTAGAGAGAGGAGGAACTTACGGCAAAGACGATGAAGCGCGTGACCTTGGCCTTGTCGTGTCCGCCCTCAACCAACCAGGGTGCCCACTTCCTCAACCAAGGGATCCCCTCGGTCGGACCCCACGCCTCCCGCTCCCTCGTCGTCCACTCGGCCCCAGGGTCGTCGTGCGCCCACCGGCCCTGACGCCGGCCGAGGTCGGACCAGTACATGTCGTGCGCGGCTTGCTCCCAGCCGGTCCGACCGGCAGAGGTCGTTCGTCGCGGGGAGCGGCCGCCGGGGGGGAATCCGTTGCGATAGGACGGGTGGTACTGCTGGACTGTGGAGTAGTGCCAGCCGGTCTAAAGCAGCATCCGAGGATCGAGAAAGTCAACACCGACAGCGTCGAAGGGGGATGGCTTTGCTCGAGAGGAGCGACACACCTGATTCCTGCGAGAGCACGGCGTCAACCAGTAGACCAAGCATGGGAGCAGGAAAGTCGGTCAGCGTCGAGCCACGCCGTTTCCGTCTTTGTGAGCCCCATGGCCGACGGCAGAGACGGACATGAGGTACTGGCTCCTGCTCGCCTCCTTTCCCAGGCACTCGTATGCCGTCTGAAGGTAATGGAACCGCTCCTACGAAGCCGTCAAAGCATGCGAGAAGGGGGGAAAGGCGTCAGTCTCTCAGGCTTCGCAGACGTGCAGCGCAAGTGTCAGAGGCAGGAGCGGAGGAGCACGCACCTTCGCAGGCATCGGATGGCTCGAGCCGTTGGCCTCCTTCGAATCCGGATGGTGCGTCTTGACGAGCTTGTAGTAGGCCGCTTTGACCTCGCGGCAGCTCGCGCCGACGGGGAGATGGAGAACCTCCCAGGCGGTCGGGTGCGCGTGCCGGGGGAAGGCGAGGTCGGAAGGAAGCTCGGCGCCCGCATCGGCGCCGTCGCGGCCAGGATGGGTGGAGGAAGAGGGGTCGGAAGATGCAGACGGTCGACGGGAGGAGGACGGGAGTGGCTGAGGTGTCGGGACGGTCCGATACGAGACGGCTCGACGGCCGTTGAGGCCGGTGCAGCGGCTCGTGGACGGCCGCGCGCGGAGGGAGGTGCTGCTACTGCTGCTGCTGCTGCTGCTGCTGACAACGCCGCCGCCGTTAGTCTGATGGATCGGCCCACTGGCAGCTGCACGTCTGCAGGTCGTTCCGAAGGTGGTGCTGCTGCCGCTGCCGCGAGTATCTCTGTCCGACGGCGACCCCGCCGGTATCGTCGACGCGGACGAGGACCAGGTCGAGATCGAGCGCCAGCCGTGCCCGATCGGCCTTCGGGCGCAGACGGCCGTCGTGCTCGCCGCTGCCCCGGAGGAGAGGGTCGCCGTCGCTGACCAGAGCGGATGGGATGTCCTTGCGAGCGCCATCGCGAGCCAAAGGGGAAGAAGGCGAGGGAGGAAGGAATGGAGGTGTCGGCCGACCTCGGACGTCTGGACTCGTTGAGCCGAGGGGTTCGATCGATGATCGTCTGCGGGCGCTCACCTTCCCACGCCCCCCGTCCGAGTGCCCCTCGTTTGTCCCTCTCCCCTCCCAGCGATTCCGCGACCGGCATGATTCTCGGGCGCTCAACAGCCCTTCAGCCCCTGGGCTCGAACCATCGACGCTCCATGACCTTTGCTGATCAGCAAGGCGGGCCTCGCGAGGTCGACTTGAGAGGGCCCACCCATCCGTAAAGAGGCCGAGCGCCGATGCGTCAGACGAAGGTCGAAGTGGAGGGGGGGAGCCAGCTCCGCGCAGCAGCTGCAGTGCCCCGACCTGTCGGAGCCAGGGGTCTGCTGTCAGCAAAGCACAAAGGCCCGACCTCGCCGGTCTCCCTCGACCATCACCGCTCCCCCCACCACCTCTTCCACTCTCGCATCCACACCACACCTCTCCTCAGCAGCACCATGTCGCCCCAACTCCCACAGACCTTCTCCCGCTGGCGCGTCAACCCCGGCCAGGGATTCGACGGCCTCGAGCTCGTCAAGGATCAGCCTCTGGCCCAGCCCAAGCGCGGCCAGGTCGTCGTCAAGGTCCACGCCGTCTCACTTCAGTATCGGGACCTGGCGGTCGCCAAGGGCCTCTACCCCGCCGAGATGCCTCCGGACGTGCGTCGAAGCCAGCTGCCTGGTTCGAGCCGGAGCTCCTCGCGCTGACGATACCATCTCGACCGGGGCTCCTGCAGCTCATCCCTGCGTCGGACGGCGCCGGCGAGGTCGTCGCCGTCGGCGAGGACGTGACCAAGTGGGCGGTCGGTGATCGGGTCGTCGCAAACTTCACGCAGGCGCAGCTCGCCGGCGAATTCGACGCAGCCTACTTTCCGTCCTCGCTTGGCGCCCAGGCGCATGGCATGCTGTCGCAGTACCGCATTCTCGAGGACTATGGCCTCGTCCGCATCCCGGAACACCTCTCGTACGAGGAGGGAGCAACGCTTCCTTGCGCTGCGCTGACAGCCTGGAACGCTTTGTGAGTTGGCTTGGCTACGGCCGCCACTAATGACCACGTTGTGCTGACCATGACCCGTCCGATCCGGTCCAGGTTCGGCGATGAGAAGGCTCTCCGGCCGGGCCAGACGGCGCTCTTCCAGGGCACCGGTGGCGTCAGCGTTTTCGGCGCCCAGGTGCGTTGTTGAGGCGACGCAGCTCGAGCGCTCAGCAACCGACTGACAGCCCCCTCATTTCATTTCGAACCCAGTTTGCGCTCCACGCCGGCGCACGCGTCATCATGACCTCTTCGTCGGACGACAAGCTCGAGACCGTGCGCTCGCACCTTGTTGCTCAGGCCGGCGAGAAGGCCGTCCGGCTGCGCTTCCACACTGTCAACTACAAGACGAGCCCAGACTGGGCAGCCGAAGCGCTCAAGATCACCGGCGACGTCGGCGCCGATCGCATCCTCGAGGTCGGCGGCGCGGGCACGATCGAAGCTAGCTTCAAAGCGGTCCGACAGAGCGGTGTCATCGCCGTACGTCCCCGGGAGCTATCGAACGGCTAGCCGAGTTGTCTGACATCAACACTGATGCCCTTCCATCTTCCCTCTGCATGGCGACCCGAACAGGCCATCGGAGTCCTCTCAAATGGCGAGCACAAGGAGCACCCCAACATTGGTGCCCAGGCGCTCTACAAGTCAGCTCGCCTGCAGGGTATCCTCATTGGCAGCCGCAGGCAGCTTGAGGACATGTGCGATGCCTTTGCTCAGGCCGAGCTCCGTCCGCTTATCACGAAGACGTACGCGTTCGAGGACGCGAAGGAGGCCTACCAGACCCAGTGGGACGGCGGCATCATCGGCAAGGTTGTCATCCGCGTCGCCTGAAGAGCTATCGACGTCCGCACCGGTGCGCGCTTCGCCCTCGTGTATTCCATTTGCCATCCAATGTTGTCCCCACATAGTTTGTGTTTTGGTCGTCGAGATTGGGCGTGAGAGCGAGAGTCGGGTCCAGGCCATAGATATGTAGGAAGCCGCAGCTACGGTTGCTGCATGCGCTCCGGGCACCCTCGATACCGGCGACTCGCGGGCGGCGACGAAATCGTAGGCTGACTGGTTAGCCAACGTCAGATGCAACTGACCGAGTGGCGGCGCTGATAAATCACGACGGGAGGGAAGGCAAAAAGTCAGCGAGTGAGGGAGGAGGGAGCGGCGCACTGGCCTGCCGAGCACGCCGGTCAGAACAGCCCGCCGCTTTGATGGCGCACCTTAACCCAGGCCGACCATGGCGCTTTCTCTACCTGGGCGCTGACGCAAGGGCATAGTAACCATGCAAGAACAGGCAAGGGGGGGTATAATCGTGCGACCGCTGAGCGGAAAGCCAGTGAACGAGTAAAAGCGCCGGTGAGTAGAGAGGAGCGGGGAAAAGGGACGGGAGAAGGGAGCAGGGAGGAGATCTATGCGCCGCCGCTATGTTTTTTTAAGAAAGCGAGACGGCAGCATAAGCCGATGGAGAGGTGGAAAGGTGGTCAGCTGCAATCATCGAAAGCGGAGAGGAGAGCAAGATAAGGCGGAGCGGAAAGACTGAGACGTACACGAGGATGTTGTTGCTGAGAGGGATCGAGGACGAGCGAGCGAGCAAAAGGGAAGGAGAGCGTCGTCGAGGAAAGGATTGCAGCGGTCACCGTGGGAGAGTGAGGGGCATGCGGGTCAGCGAGGCCAGCCGAGACGCCGAGTGGTGACATATCGTTCCAGGCCGGTCGGGCAGGGACGAGAGAGTCCCCGGCAGAGACGATAGCCGCGGCACACGGCAGAAGCGAGGGAGACGCACATGGGGATGTGGATCAGCTTGACAAAATAGCCGATGAAGCCCATCAGGGCGAAACCGACGGCGACGGCCCGGCAGATCTGGAAGAACTCTGTGCGCGCCGGACAGAGTGGGTTTAGATCAGCGGGGAGAGCGAAGAGGAGGGGGAAAAACGGAAGCGCGGGCGTAGGCAGCGCGGACGAGCGAATCTCTCGGGAAGGGTCGTCGCAGACGAGGGTCCTTGGCCTGTGTGCCTGTAACAGGGCTCGAGCCTCTGGGAGTTCGAACCAGGTCAGGCAGGCCGAAGCGCTTGGGCATGGTGCGAGCCGACCCGAACCGGATGTCTCTGGCAGCTTCCCACCGAACGCGCAAGTGCCGAGCGACCCCCTCAGACGAGACATCGGCCGACGGCGTGCGCGATACCGCGACTGGACCAGTCTGCAGGCCTCGGATTGGAGGAGTAGGCTTCCGAAGGGTGGGAACGAGTTGGGCATGATCCGAAGGGTGGCGGGAGGGGTTGGGAGACGCAGTTGGGCGTCCGTCCGCCCGCCACCCAGCGCAGCGGGACCGCGCTCGACGCGACCCGGCCAATCGGATTGGCCGACCAACCCGAGCGCGCCAAAAGCGTCGTTGGACACTCGGGGGTACCGATAGACAACGCTGCTCGATCTGCCCGACCTGCCTGGGCTGGGCCGTTCGCCATCCGCCCGCCAGCCAAGTCGAGCCCACGCGAAGGCGACTCCGGACAAGGGGGTCATCCTCGCGCTCGACCCATTTTTTGGGTATCGGTGGACCACACGATTCGGTATCGAGACGATGCCGCCCGATCGGTCGGACGCAGGCGGCCTTCGGATGCACGCGCGCACATAGATGGGCTTGCTCGTCCGTATCCTCCCCCCCTCGCCCCTCGGACGGGTCGGAGCGTCTCCCGACGCCTGACAGTAGCCGACGGATCGGCCTCCCGTTCACTCGGTTGCTTGCGGCTCTGCGAGTCGGACAAGCCGACCCGGAAAGGAGCGCGAGTGCTGGGGCTAGCTTCAGGTCGACCAGGTGCGCCGCCCTTCCCGGCAAGACAGCGTGTCCCACAAGGACACGAGAGGAAGAAGCGGCGAGCAGGGCGGACAAGGGAACGACCTACCCTTCTCGGTCGGCTTCGCGCACCGGTTCATGAACTGTCGGCCAGATCATCGAGAGCGGGAGTGTCAGCGACGAATGCGGGTCGAGCAACGAGGGGCTGAGGGCGGAGGGACGCGGCAGGGGTGGGACCGACCTGGGAGCCGTCCTTGATGAAGGACGAAGGAATGTCGGCGACCTCCTTGAGTCGGTCCTGAACGTCGGCCATCGTTGCGCGCGGGTAGGAAGAAAGGGCGACGGGAGGAGAGGAAGGGGGAGGGAGGAGGCGTGGGAGCTGGTCGGTCGTCGGAGTGAGGGCGGAGAGATGGATGGGCGCGGCGGTCTCGGCTGCGCTGGCACCGGATGGACCGGCCCCAATCGGGGCTCTGGAAAACCCTGCCGGTCAAATCGCGAGACCCCAGTCGGTGCTCAGATTTCGAGCGCCATGCGCAGCTCTCCCCTCTCCCTCACCCCCCGCTTCGCCTCGACCATGCCGCCGCCTTCATCCCACACCAAAGGCAAGAAGCGCGCCGCCTCGCCCTCGCGCTCCTCGGCCGCGTCCAAGAAGCCCAAGTCGGATGTCGCCGCCGCCGGCCCTCAAGCGAGCTTCACCTCGGCCCTCGTCTCGGAGGAGGTTGCCTTCCCGCGTGGAGGCGGCTCGGGCCTGACCCCGCTCGAGTACAAGGAGGTCCTCGGCGAGGGCCGGCGCGAGGCCGATCAGGCCGTCGCAGCAGAGGGCGCCGCCGCTGCCGCCGTTCGTCGCTGCTCATAGCTTGCGGTCGGTCGTCGTCAAAAGAGGGCGCTGACGGCCCCTTCCTCCCGTCCTGCCCTTTCCCCCGGACGCCCCGGCTCACCTGGCAGAGCTCCAAGAAACAGAAGAAGCACAGGGATGAGAAGAACGGTGGCAAGAAGTTGGTTGCCAAGAAGGAGGACGAGACTGATCACTTCCGTGAGTCCCCTGTCTTCTCGGACGCGAGCGTAGCGTCAGGCGCCCTCTCGTCTGTCCGCCCACAGGGATTGCGTCTCGTCAGCGGCTGGACCCGACGAGAGGACTGACTCGGTCTCACTCTGCGACCCTATCTCTCTCTCTCTCTCCCTTTAGGCGTTGAGCATCTCAATTACAAGGTACGCTGACATCCTGGCCCGCGCACGCCCGTTCTCCCTGAGGCGCTGAACGTGCCAACCTCTTTGCCCCCCCTCCCCCGGTCCCCACAGCGTCTCTCGCCCGGGACGCCTCTCCTCAGCCGGATCCACGCCATCTACCCGATGCACCTCGTTCTCTCGCTCCCTTCCCAGCTCTACGCCCACGTGCCCCTGACCTCGCTCAGCGCGCCTCTGACCGCTCGGCTCTCCGCCGCCGCCTCGTCCTCCTCGTCCTCCTCACACGGCGACGATGCCGACGAGGAGGAGGAGGAGGATGACGTCCCTCCCCTCGACGAGCTCTTTGCAGTCGGCGACTGGTACCCTACCTCGGTCGTCCGGCTCTACGCGGCTGGTGAGAGTGCGCCTCCGGCGCTGGAGGGCTGGAAGCCGAGGGACGGAGCCGAGCGCGACTGCCGGCGGGTCGAGTGCTCGCTCGATCCGAGGGTCGTCAATGATGGTCTGGCCAGGGTCGACGTCGAGGCTGGCTTCGTACGTCTCTGTCCCGCCCCTGCATGTCTCCACGAGTGTCGTCTGAATCAGCTGACGATGTCTGAAAACGGAGCAGGCCCTGACCGGCGCAGTCAAGTCGATCGAAGACCACGGCTACGTCCTCGACCTTGGTCTCGGCGCTTTCGACGGTTTCCTTGACTTTGCCGACGTCGCGGCCCATGGCTCGGATAAGACGCGCAAGCTTGAGCTCGGCCAGCTGGTTAAGACGACGGTGCTCGAGATCCCGGAGCATGGGCGTAACTGCCAGCTGACGGTCAACCCAAGCGCGCTTAAGAATGCCTGCGTCCGTCTACCTCCTCTCCCTCTTCTCACTTTCTCCCTTGCCTAGAACGGTCGACCTGACCGGGCTCCCGTGCGCGCGCACTAGCTCTCGTCTATCTCTACAATTGGCTCGATCCTCCCCGGCGCGCTCGTCTCGGCCCTCATCACCGCCATCGTCCCCAACCGGGGCCTCAACCTCTCGCTCCTCGGCTTCTTCACCGGAACGGTCGATCTCTTCCACCTCCCGCTCGCAAGCGGCTCCTCGCTCGACAAGTTCAAGGTCGGGCAGAAGGTCCGCGCCCGGGTCCTCTACAAGACGACCAACGCGGCCGACCAGGAAGTCCGCTTCGGCCTCTCGCTCAAGGAGGACGTCGTCAATCTCGCCCCGATCGATGCCTCGTCGGCTTTCGAGATCGGCCAGACGATCGAGAGCGTCCGCGTGCTCCGGGTCGAGGGCGATTGGGGGCTCGTCGTCACGACGGGCTCCAAGACGGGACCTCAGGGGTTTGTCCACATCTCGCAGGTCTCAGACACGCACACGCCAACGCTCTCCGCAACATCCGGCCCCTTCGCGCCAGGGACGGCGCACAAGGCCCGCGTCGTCGGTCGATCGCTCGTCGATGGGCTTGTCGGGCTCTCGCTCAAGCCCTCGGTCCTCGAGCAGGCATTCCTCAAAGTCTCGGACGTCCGCGTCGGTGACGTCCTCAAGGGCTCCGTCAAGCGGCTGACACCCAAGGCGCTGTTTGTCGACATTGGCGGCAATGTCGACGGTGTCGCTTGGCCGCTTCACTGGGCCGACATCCTCCTCAAGAAGGCCGAGCGGCGCTTCAAGGTCGGCTCGGCCGTGAAATGCCGCGTGCTCGCGACCGAGCCGGACAAGAACCGGGTTGCGCTTACGCTCAAGAAGACGCTGCTCGAGTCGGAGCTCCCGATCGTCGCCGATTGGGAGAGCTGCCTACCCGGGGTCGTCACCGACGGCGTCATCTCCAAGGTGCTCGACAAGGGCGCCATCGTCGACCTCTACGGCGGCCTGCGTGCCTTCGTCCCCGTCGGCGAAGCGAGCGATGCATTTGTGCAGAACCTGGCCGACGTCGCCCACGTCGGCAAGCCGGTCCGTGTGAAGGTCATCTCGGTCGACCCGGCCGCACGCAAGATTGGCGCCTCGATCCGGCAGGCCAATCAGCCCGAGGGGGCCGTCGCTGCCGACACCTCCAGCTCGGCCGGCGCCAACACCACCGTTGCGCCTGACGCGACGAGCCTCGACGGCGTGGAGATCGGCCAGGTTGTCTCGGCCGAGGTTACCGCGATCCACGCAAGCCACATCCTCCTCACGCTTGCTCCCTCGGGCGCAAAGGCCCTCCTCTCGGTCGCCAATCTTGCCAACAGCCGGTCGATCGCCGTCGAGCAGGCAAAGACGGCCGTCCGGCTCGGCGAGACACTTGAGCAGCTTGTCGTTGTCGCCAAGGACGAGACCAAGGCGCTTGCCTTCGTCTCGTTTAAGCCCAAGGGCAAGGCTGCAGTTGAGGATGGTGCCAAGGCCGGCAATGGGAAGAAGGAGAGGCTCGCGCTCGAGGCGCTGGACTACGACTCGCTTCCGCTTGGCGAGGTCCTTCCCGGTCGAGTGCTCTCTTCGACGCCTCACCAGGGGGCGATCGTCCTCGTCGGCAAGTCGCTCAAGGGCCGGCTCAACCCGACCGATCTCGCCGACGACTACGCCAAGGCGACCTTCCCCGAGGTCGGCAAAGTGCTCCGGCTCGCCGTCGTCAGGGTCGACAAGAGCGCCCATCAGATTGACCTCTCGCTCCGATCCTCGCGGACCGACCCGACCAACAAGGCAAAGGTCATCGACCGCGAGATCCAGTCGATCGAGGACGTCGAGCAGGGCAAAACGGTCCGCGGCTTTGTCAAGAACATCACCGACGGCGGCCTCTATGTCACCCTCAGCCGCGACGTCACCGCCCGGGTCATGATCCGCAACCTCTTCGATGAGGTCCGTCTCTCGCGCTGTCTGCGTCGCGACGAGACAGGAACTGATGACACACGCTCTGTCGCTTCCTTATCGCCTGCCGCCTGCAGTTTGTCAAAGACTGGAAGCCGCGCTTCAAGCTCGGCCAGGTCGTCGAGGGTAAGGTGCTCGAGGTCAACCCGATGCGCAACCAGGTCGAGCTCACGCTCAAGACGGCCACCGACGTCGCCGCTCCCGCCGCCAAGAGCCTCGGCTACGGCGATTTCGTCGAGGGCCAGAAAGTGGCCGTCGTCGTCAAGGAGGTCCGCGAGTACGGCATGTTCCTTCGGATCGCCGACTCGGCCATCAGTGGCCTGTGCCACAAGAGTGAGATCTCGGACGAGACCAAGGGCGACGTCGGCAAGGCGCTCAAGGGCTTCCGGGCGGGCGACCAGCTCAAGGCCGTCATTACGACGCTCGACCCTGCGGCACGCAAGATTGCTTTCTCGATCAAACCGAGCCACTTTGCCGACGAAGACTTTGCTGGCAGCGAGGACGACGACAGCGCATCGGACGACGACGACGATGACGACGACGACGCTGAGCTTCAAGACAAGATCCTCCAGATGATTGGCGCTGAGGACGACTCGGACGACGAAGCGGGTGAGGGCGCAGAGGAGGAGGAGGACGAGGACGATGACATGTCGGATGGCTCGGCCGCCGACGAGGACGACGTGAGTGCAATCTGATGACTCCCCTTTTTTCTGCGTCCTTCGCCCCGCCGCCTCGCGAGGCTGACCCTGGAACTTGTTCTTCTCGCGCGCAGGTCATCATGCTCGAGGAAAGCGACAACGACGGCGGCGAACAGCCGGCTGGCGCGCCGGTAAAGAAGGCCAGGAAGGCCGGCTCGGCGCCTGCGGCCGCTGCCGCGCCGGCTCTCAATCTCTCTGGTGGCTTCAACTGGAACGCGACCGGCTCGGACGACGACGCTTCTGACTCGGACGATGACGACGATGACGACGCCGATCTTGCCGGTCCATCGACGTCGGCTGGCCCTGCGGCGCCGACCAAGAAGTCGGCCTCGGCGGCGGCCAAGAAGGGCATCCAGCACGACTTTACGGGCGACCTCGCCTCCAAGACGCCTGAGTCGACGTCTGACTACGAACGGCTGCTCCTCTCGTCGCCCGACGCCTCGTTCCTCTGGATCCAGTACATGTCGTTCCAGCTGTCGATGTCGGAGGTCCAGAAGGCCCGCGACGTCGGCCGCCGGGCGCTCGCGACCATCGCCTTCCGCGAGGAGCAGGAGAAGCTCAACGTCTGGCTCGCCCTGCTCAACCTCGAGAATGCCTACGGCACGGCCGACGAGCTCGAGCGGACCTTCAAGGAGGCGATCCAGTTCAACGAGCCCAAGACGGTCCACCTCCGGATGGCGGCCATCTTCGAGCAGGCGGCCAAGCCGGCCGAAGCGAGCGAGATGTTTGCGCGGGCGGCGAAAAAGTTCTCCCAGTCGGCCAAGGTCTGGACGCTCTATGGCGAGTTCCTCTTCGGGCAGGCGGATCTCGAGGGGGCGCGGGCGCTCCTGCCGCGAGCGCTCAAGTCGCTCCCGAAGCGCAAGCACATCAAGACGATCGTCCGCTTTGCCCAGCTCGAGTACCGGCTGGCCGACGGCGAGCGGGGCCGGACCATCTTTGAGGGCATCGTCGAGACGTATCCGAAGCGGCTCGACCTTTGGAACGTCTACATCGACCTCGAGGCCAAGACGGGTGACGTCCAGGCCGTCCGGTCCGTTCCCTCCCCTTTCCCCCTCCTCCTCTCCCTCCCCCCTCTCCCTCCTCCCCCTACTCCCCCCCCCCCCCCCCGTCCGCCCAATCTCCGTCGCCGTCGCTGACTAACACCCTTCTCAACCCCCGCCCCGACCCGACCTGACCCGAACAGGAACCTCTTCACGCGCGTGCTCGCCCGCAAGCAGTCGCTCAAGAAGGCCAAGGCGCTCTTCAAGAAGTGGATCGAGCTCGAGCGCCGGCTCGCCCCGGCCGCCGCCGACGACGACGACGCGAGCGGGGTCGAGATGGTTAAGCAGAAGGCGATCGCCT
>Ga0308160_10005952_pt1 | contig 12577 bp, 10 predicted proteins | sample PhyFR1_FD_201036 | JGI IMG/M metagenome (GOLD analysis project Ga0308160, IMG submission 201036) | Phyllosphere microbial communities from UC Gill Tract Community Farm, Albany, California, United States - DLSLF.R1 | ecosystem: Host-associated > Plants > Phyllosphere > Unclassified | place: USA... | reverse complement strand
GCCCTGCTCGACTCGGCCGGCATCCGCAAGGCCACGCTGCTCTCGCTGGCCTACATGTACGGGAAGCCGGGCCTTCGGCTCGATGACAAACTGGCCGAGGTCAGGCGCGAAAACGACTGGACCGCGGCCCAGGCCGCGCGCTATCCGGACCGCCTGGTGGCCTTCTGCAGCGTCACCCCGCTGAAGGACTACGCACTGCAGGAACTGCAGCGCTGCGCCGCGATGAAGGACAACGCGCCCGGCCTGGTGCGCGGCATCAAGGTCCATTTCGCGAATTCGGACATCCAGCTCGACGATCCCACGCACGTGGCGCGCCTGCGCGACGTCTTTAGCGCCGCCAACGCGGCCGGGCTGGCGCTGGTGATCCATATGCGCGCCAGAATCAGCAAGGGACGCCCGTACGGCGCGCGCCAGGCCCGCATCTTCATCGAACAGCTGCTGCCCGCCGCGCCCGACGTGACGGTGCATGTCGCGCACTTTGCCGGCACCGGTCCCGGCTACGAGGACCCGCCTTCGCGCGAGGCGATGGCGGTGTTCGCCGCGGCCATGGCGCGGCGCGATCCGCGCACGAAAAATCTGTGGTTCGACGTCGCCTCGATCGTCGACCGCGGCATCCAGCCGGGGCTGGCGCAACTGGTGGCGGACACCATCCGCCAGGTCGGGACAGGCAGGGTGCTGTACGGGACCGATTCGGCGCAGGGCGGCAATCTGCGCCCACGCGCATCGTAGGAAGCCTTCCTGAAACTGCCGCTCACGCGGGACGAGTTCGCACAGATCGCGAGCCAGGTCCCGCCGTACTTCCGCTAGGACGCCGCGCTGCGGCGCAGCAGGCCGGGAATGATGTCCAGTAGGCGGTCCACCGAGAGCGGCTTGCCGAGGTGGGCCGAGAAGCCGGCCTCGCGCGCCGTGGCGATGTCCTGCTCGCGCGCCAGCCCCGTGACGGCCACCGCCGGCAGCGCGACGTAGCGCGGCATCCGGCGCACTTCGCGCAGCAGCGCATAGCCGTCCATGTCCGGCATCGAGATGTCGGATACCAGCAGGTCGAATTCCCTGTGGCCCAGCAGTTCCAGCGCCTGCCGCGCGCTGGTCGCGGCGGTGACCTCGGCGCCGTACATGTCGAGCAGCGACTTCATGACCAGCACAGCGTCCTCGATGTCGTCGACCAGCAGGATGCGCAGGCCGGCGATGGCGCCGTGGACGTCGGCGGTCTCGCTTTCGTCGGGCTGCGGCCCATGTTCGACCAGCGGCAGCCAGACCGAGAAGCAAGTACCCTTGCCGATGCCTTCCGAATGCACCTCGATGCGTCCGCCGTGCAGCTGCACCAGTTCGCGCACCAGCGCCAGGCCGATGCCGAGGCCGCCCTTGGCGCGGGTGGTGACGGAATTCGCCTGGCCGTACATGTCGAACACCTTCTGCAGGCTGCCCTGGGCGATGCCCTGGCCGCTGTCGATGACGTCGAGACGCATTGCACCGTCTTCGGCGCCGAGCTTGGCGAAGATGCTGCCGCCCTGCGGCGTGAACTTGATGGCGTTGCTGAGCAGGTTCATGACCACCTGTTCGAAGCGGACGGCGTCGGCCATCACCACCAGGCCGTCTTCCAGCCCGCCGGCCTCGATCAGCAGGCCGTGCGCGGACGGATCGGCGCGCGCCACGTCGACGATCGCGGCGACCACCTTGCCGGCATCGACCGGCGCCACCGTCAGCGCCAGCTTGCCGGTGCGTACGCGCGACAGGTCGAGCAGGTCTTCGATGATCTTGGCCTGGCTGTGCACGGAAGTGCGGATCGCTTCGGTGCAGCGCCGCGCCGTCGTGGACGCGCGCACCTCGGCCATTCGCGACAGCAGCTCGGCGTTAATGCTGATCATGTTGAGCGGCTGGCGCAGCTCGTGCGACATGATGGCCAGGAACTGGTCCTTCATCGCCGCCGCGTGCTCGGCGCCGGCGCGCTCGCGGTGCTCCTGGTCGAGCGCCTCGTCGCGCTCGCTCATCTGGCGCAGGCGCTCGGTTTCGTCGCGCGCGATCTTGGCGAAGCCGTACCTGGCGCCCGGGCCGAGCGGATTGGTCACGCCGCTGACGTAGAAGCGGCTGCCGTCCTTGCGCAGGTGCCAGCGCTCGTCCTCGGAGCGGCCGCGCTCGCGGGCGCCGCGCAGTTCTTCCTCGCGTGCGCCGCGGGCCCGGTCTTCGGGGGTGAACAGCGGCTCCAGGGTCTGGCCCAGCATCTGGGCCTCGGTGTAGCCGAAGGTGCGTTCCGCGCCCTTGTTCCAGCTGGTGACGCGGCCTTCGGCATCCATCGTGATGATGGCGTAGTCGTGGGTGCTCTCGGCCACCATGCGCATGCGCGCCTCGCTGGCGCGCGCCTGTTCCTCGGCCTGGCGCCGGGCGGTGATGTCGAAGAAGGTCATGATCGCGCCTTCGATCCGGTCTTCGGTGGTGCGGTAGGGCAGCAGGCGCACGATGTACCAGCGGCTGTCTTCGCTGCGCACTTCGCGCTCGACCGGGCGCAGGGTCTCGAAGGTGGCGCTGACGTCGTCGGCCAGCTGGTCGTATTCTAGGCGGTGGGTGAGGTCCAGCAGCGAGCGCCCGATGTCGGAGGCGATGATGCTGAAGATGTCGGTGGCGCGCGGCGTGAAGCGCTTGATGCGCAGGCCGCTGTCGACGAACACGGTGGCGATGTCGGTCGAGGCGATCAGGTTGTTCAGGTCGTCGTTGGCCTTGCTGGTTTCCTCGACCTTGACCTTGAGCTCGTAATTGACGGTGACCAGCTCTTCGTTGACCGACTGCAGTTCTTCCTTGCTGGTTTCGAGTTCTTCGGTGGCCGAGCGCAATTCTTCATTGATCGCCTGCAGCTCTTCGTTCGAGGCGCGCAATTCTTCGGTGGAGATTTCGGAATACTCGATCGTCTCTTGCAGCTGCTCGCGCTTGCGCTGCAGTTCGGCTTCGAGCTGGGACAGCACCACATCGTGGCTGCCGTCGGGGCGCACCGGCACGGCCGCACCGGCGCCGGCGCTGCTGTCGGTGCGCCTGAACAGCACCAGCATGAAGTCATCCTCGGATTCTTCGTCGCGGAACACGCTCACCGCCATCGCAATCATGCCCGGCTCGCCATCGCCTGCCAGCTCGACCGGACGGCAATCGACGCTGCCGCCGTTCTGCCCCACCTGGTACATGGCCGAGCGCAGTTCGAGGCGCAATTCGGGCAGCACCAGCGCCAGCAGGTTGCGCGACGGCTCGCCGCCGGCCATGCGCAAGAACACGCCAGCCTGCTCGGACACGTGCACCAGATTGCCCTCGCGGTCGATCACCACCGACGGCGGCGAGGCCTGGGCCAGCGCGCGCTGGTGCAGCTCGGCATAGGTCGAGGGACGCTTGCCGGGCAGCTTGGGGCGGCTGATTTCAGGCAGCCGCACGCCATACAGGGCCATCGACGGATTCTGGTACTGCATCTGGCGCCCTGTGGGACGCGCGCGGTAGATGCGGTTCTTCTTGTCGACCGGGATGAAATAGTCGGACACCGACTCGGCCGACTCGGAGCTGCCCAGGAACAGGAAGCCGCCGGGTTTGAGTGCAAAGTGGAACGTTTGCAGCACCCGGATCTGGACATCGCGGTTCAGGTAAATCAGCAGGTTGCGGCAGGTAATCAGATCGAGGCGCGAAAACGGCGGGTCGCGCAGCAGGTTGTGCGAAGCAAACAGGATGCGGTCGCGCAGCGACTTGCGGATGCGGTAGCGGCTGTCTTCGCGCTTGAAATACTGGCGCAAACGGCTCGGCGCGACATCGGTGATGATCGACGACGGGTAGTTGCCGGCGCGCGCAGTGTCGATCGAGTGGTCGTCGATGTCCGAGGCGAACACCTGGAACGGCGCCGCATGCTCGCCGAGCGCGGCCTGATCGGCCATCAGCATCGCCAGCGAATACGCTTCTTCGCCGCTGGCGCAGGCCGCCACCCAGGCCCGCACTTCATCGTTGGGGGCGCGGTCCTTGAACAGTTCGGGAATGACATTGCGCTCGAGCGACTCGAACGCTTCGCGGTCGCGGAAGAAATTGGTGACACCGATCAGCATGTCGTCGAGCAGCAATGTATTCTCAGCGACGTCGGCCTCGAGCAGGTCGCGGTACTGGGCCAGGTTCTGCATCTGGCGCACCTGCATGCGTCGCTCGATACGGCGCAGCACGGTGGCGCGCTTGTAGTGGCGGAAGTCGTGACCGGTTCGGTTGAGCAAGGACGAGATGATGGCGTGCAGCGCGTCTTCGCTGCCGGGATCGTCGTCAGGCGACGCCAGTTCGGTGACCACCTCGCCATCGCCGGCCATCGGCAACTGGATGCGCTTGGCGTTGTCCCACAGGTCGACCAGCTTCTGCGGCATCTCGACCACCGGCATGATGAAGTCGACCGCGCCGGTGCGGATCGCCGCCGCCGGCATGCCGTCGTGCTCGGCATCGCCGGGACTTTGCACCAGGGTCAGCCCGCCCTGCTCCTTGACCCGGCTCAGGCCAACCGCACCATCCGAACCGGTGCCCGACAGCACGATCGCGATCGCCCGCTCGCGGTGCACCTGCGCCAGGGTGCGGAAGAACAGGTCGATCGCCACGTGCTGGCCACGCGGACGCTCGAGTTCCTGCACCAGCAGCAGGCCATCGACCATCGACAGGTGCAGATTGGGCGCGATCACGTACACGTGGCCGGGCTCGATCTGCACCCGCGACGTGACCTGAATTACCGGCATGCGCGTGGCGCGCTGCAGGATCGCCGCGGCCGAACTGGGATGACGCGGCGACAGGTGCAGGATCACGACAAAGGCCATCTCGTGCGTGGACGGCATGTTTTCGAACAGTCGCTGCAACGCTTGCAAGCCGCCGGCCGAAGCACCAATGCCGACCACGGGAAAATGCAGGTTGCTTGGAAGAATCCCTGCCTCGGTAGGCAGGTCGCTAACGGACTGGGCAGGATCTGGCATGGCAGCTCTGGCGGCGCTGGATAGAATTAAGTGGAAGTCTAGACGATCCAGCATGCGAATTGGACGAAATGTGAAAATTTTCGCAATCTTAGTAAGCATGCATGTAATAGTGCGTGTTTTTCCACTGCCGGCTAGCGGCATGGCGCCGGTTGCATGCTCTCTCATCCATGGAAACAGAGAGATTTTCGCCTTTGCGCGTGCGTTGTGGATCGTGTGTCCGACGCGGCTTGAGGGGCGACGCGGCGCCGTTATCGGACGGGATCACATGCCTGGACTGGCCCTGCCCTGATTACTCTTCGCTGAAATGGGCCTTTGCCGCCATCACCCGTTGCAGCGCGGTGTCCGGGTCCAGGCCCGCCATGATCAGGTTGATGATTTCTTGCTTGTCCTGCTGAGAAATTTTTTCACAGGCGCTGCGGTGGGAACAGAAATAGGCGTACCAGGCCACGTCGGCCGGACGCTCCTTGCGCGGTTTCAGTTGTGCCGGGACGGCTGCCCGTGCTGCGATGGCGTAGGCATCGAGAGCCGGCTGGGCGGCGCGCCAATCCACGTCGGCAACAGCGCTGCGCTCGGTGTCCCAGGTGCCTTGGTACGCCGGCGATGGACGCATCGTGGTGCGGTTGACGGCGAGGCAGGCCAGATCGGGATAGCCGTGGGCCGCACAGAAGCCACTGACAAACAGCAGTTTCGCGCCGATGCCGACCGGGACTGCACGGCCGAGGGCGGCGTCCTTGGGGTGAAGGTTTCGCGCCAGGGTCAGCAGATCAGTGTAGGTGATCGGGGCGCCACGCATGGCGTGGGCGTGGTGGGCCAGCGCTTCGGATACACGCAGGCCGATTTCGATGTCGTTGAGCGTGAAAACGTGTTTTGTTGCGGTGGTGCTGGTCATGGAATCTTTGTCAGAAAGGCGTGCGGGTAATTGTACAAGTCATCGATACCGTGATCCGAAAAACAAAAGGATTACCGAACACCATGATCCTTTATTGCATTTCCATCGTCAGGAAGGCACTGCCGGGCAACGCGAATGACAGTATGTGCGCGCCCGTACCGATCATCGAGCCTGCTTACCTAGACTGCGACTGGAACGGGAAAAGGAAGAGGAATGACGAAAGCGTTAATCATGGGCGGCGGCTTGGCAGGGCTGTCGTGTGGCGTTGCGCTGGCTGATCGCGGGATCGAAGTAACCGTGCTGGAAGGGGGCAGTCGGCTCGGTGGGCGAGCATCAAGTTGGCGGGATGAAACCACTGGCGACAGCGTCGATACTGGCCCACCGCTTTACCGACAGCCAGATCATCGGCATCCTCAAGCACCCGATGCCGGCAGTCCGGTCCCGGAGCTGTGCCGCGAACACGGCATCAGCAACGCCACGTTCTACAAGTGGAGCACCAAGTTCGGCGGCATGGACGCATTCTTGATGGCCCGTATGAAGGAGCTGGAAGACGAGAACCGGCACCTCAAGAAGATGTATGCCGAGGAGCGCCTGAAGGCCGAAATTGTCGCTGAGGCCCTCGCAAAAAAGTGGTAGCGCCATCTCAGCGGCGGGAGATGGCGCAGCGGGCCGTAACGGAGCGGTTAGCCACGGTCAAGTGGCCTGCCAGGCATCGGCATCAGCCAGACCTGCTACCGGTACAAGGTCAAGCTGGACGCAGAAAACGACGTCATTGCCGACTGGCTGGTACGGCTGACGAACAACCAACGCAACTGGGGTTTTGGACTGTGCTTCCTGTATCTGCGTAACGTAAAAAGTTTCAAATGGAACCATAAACGCGTCTACAGGATTTATCGCGAGCTTGAGCTGAACCTGCGGATTAAACCACGCCATCGCTTGGTACGCGAGAAACCGGTGCCTTTGGCCGTGCCCGCAGCCATTAACCAAAGCTGGTCGATGGATTTCATGATCAGCTCGCCGATGGGCGTAGCATTCGTTTGTTCAACGTGATCGATGACTTCAATCGTGAGGGACCGGGGATCGAGGTCGATTTCTCGCTGCCGTCTGAACGCATGATCCGTTCGCTCGACCGGATTATCGAATGGCGCGGCAAGCTGGTTGCGATTCGCTGCGACAACGGCCCTGAGTACATCAGCGCAGTAACGTCGGCTTGGGCAGCCAAGCGGGGTATCCGCATCGATTTTATCCAGCCTGGCCAGACCCAGCAAAACGCTTACGTCGAGCGCTATAACCGGACTGTACGCTACGATTGGCTTGCCCATCACCTGTTTGAAACGCTCGACCAGATCCAGGATCTTGCTACTCGCTGGTTGCGGACCTACAATAACGACCGGCCCAACATGGCCCTTGGCGGCATCACACCAAAACAGAAACTTGCCCTTGCCGCCTAACATCTACTTTTAGCATGCTCTAAAAATTGGGGATTACCGTCAAAAAAGCCGCTGCGGCTTCCGTACGAGCCTTGACTCGATTTAAGTCACCAAGCTATGCACAAAACCTCTACAAGCATTTCGAATGAACGGCTGCTAACGCTTACTAACGCGACGTATGCCCTACATCAATCAGCGCTGGCAATATGTAACCATCTAGCCCGATCGTTACTCGCCAATCTTTACCACACTCTGCCAGTCGCTGATTTATCCAGTCGACAGGAACCTGCTCAATGCCCGAGTTGATGTAGGGTGCATCGTCTGGAAACCTCGTCATATACTCCGTGCGAAAAATCCTGAGAGTCTCAATACGAGCCTCATATTCAGGGCTGTTCGCACCAGAACCTCCACGGCCATAGCCCCACATCTCGGTTGAGAAACCTACCCGCTCAGTAGGGCCACGCGCACCTCGTCCACCTCGACCGTCAGCTGTCGCACAACATCCTCCATGAACACCGATGACTAGACCGTCATCCCCATTGACAATGCCGCCGCCACCTTTTCCACCTATCCCAGCAACGCCACCACTACCGCCTCGCCCACCAATAACTACTCCCCTATTTCCATTAACTATTCCACTGCCACCTTCCCCGCCAACACCTGTAGGGCTTTTATTTAAGTTGCCAGCGACCCATACTTCGTGAGCATCTTTCCATGTCCGCAATCGTCCGACAGAGAAATCAATTCCTTGATTTTTGTCGATCATGTCCGCGCAATTACCGCAAAGAAAAATTCCATTTGATATGGATCTTCGCTCCACTTCGGTTATAGATGCATCAAAACGAGGGCCATTCCTTGAGGCAGCGCAAATGTGAGCCGCCTTACCAATGTAAAGAAATTTTTCCGGATCGTCAGCCGATGGGGCAATCGTAAGTTTTCTGCAGTCGGGGTTTGAGCAGATAAATGCTGCGCGTTTGCCTAAAACATCTATCACTAGTTTTGGAAACTCATCACGAGACATGATTTATATAATCCTCATATTGATGGCTGCGGAAACAATTCGCTTAAATTTTTCGACGCTTTTTCCCTCGACTTCATCTCAATACTTAAGCAGAAAATACTAGGAAAATGACCCCATCCATCAGGGCGACTTCAACGGCAAAAGTTCAGCGGGAAGTTGTTGTACGCTAGCACCGTCAACAATCGACTTCCACAACTTATAAACTCTGGTCGTTACCGATTTAGGTATATGAGTTCCTTTAACTTGACTATCCAGCTGTTCTGCACGTAAACATGCATCCACCACTGAACTAAGTGGATAGAGTTTTTCGTTAAGCATTCTTTTATCGTAGGTACCTAACGTCTGTTTCAATAACGTCTCAGCCTCCATAGCATTTTTCAGACCGACAATAGCTTGTGGCTCGACATGATGAAGAAGCAACCAAACTTCAAAACAAGAACGACTAACAGCAACATTTACACCTTTGCTAGTAGCATCCCTTAAAGCCCTTATAAACGATTTTACATGACCGTCTCGAATACAATGATCGGTGTCTAATAGAAGCCATCTTTCATCATAGTCCCTGCATTCATAGCTCATTAATCTGCTAAGGACGTGCTCAGCATGGGAGGTACCATCGACTGTAGGAACGACATGAATTTTAACGCGATTTAAGCTAAAGAAGCTGAAGTACTGTAGTGGCGCATAGGTGTCATCACATGCAACAATAAATAACCGATCGTCGCGATAATCCTGAATATCCCTTGTCAGCGGACGAGATTTTCTATTGAGCATAGTCATGACTATCGAGTGGCCCTAGTAATTTTGAAAAATTCCCGAGAAAAGGTATGGCGCCAAATCGGCCATTAAGGTAATTCTTTCTGATATCAAGATCTGTTCTTACTTTAAAATCCATAAGCGAATATATTCTAGTCTCAAGGTCTCTATCTTTTTCAACAAACCATATTTCATCACGGCGCAACAAGTCCAAATCCAAAAGCGTAGATTCATGTGTGGTAACAATAAGTTGACCAGAAGATTTAGCGCATGAGTTCAGGAAATACTCTATAAGTTTCCACACTAGCATTGGATGCATACTTCTGTCGATCTCATCAATAAAATACACCCCGTTGTTATTTCCCAAATAGTGGAGTGCCGGAATTAGATCTAGGAGTCGCCGAGTTCCATCGGACTCTTCTTTCAAATCTAGCTGAGAGAATTCCCCCTCGGCAGTCCTGTGGGCAGCCCGAACAGCGATCTTATAAAAGTGGTTTTTACCGGTCTTTTCTATAATTAAACTATCACCGCTTGGCATCCTCATAAGCCCCATCTCGCCCTCTTCTGCATCAGATGTGCTCTCGATAAATTTATTCCATACCTCAGAGGGGACCATGGATTTCAGTTCCTCTTCGGAAATCTCTTTTTTATGAGTTACGAGGTGATCAATCCCCGTAGCAGAGGATTTTAAAAAAGCTCCGGCAAAATTTAGAAATTTCGAATCTTCTACCAGTTCATGCGCAAGAGGGGCATATACTTGATTGGGAGCGATTAAGTTAAGTTCTTTAACAAACCAATTAATTATTTCAGAAAGTTCGTCACCGAAATCTTCACTTTCAAGCGTTGCATTAATTGTTGAAAGGAATGATTGGTTCTGAGGCCCTCCAATCGTAACTAGAGCAGAAATTTTTTTATTAATTTTTTCAAGTTCCCCGGCCTCGATCTCAACTCGCCCATCAGCATGTGTGACCCTTTCATAAAGGACTCTTTCGCGAGATCCGATAACTTCCGCAAGCCACTCCTCAGTGATTTTCGTATCATCACAACTGAATCCGAAGCGATACAATTTCTGATTTGCTATAAATTGCACGTCGAAAGTTGATGGCAAACTACCCTCTTCAGAAAAATCAAAGCGCTCCCTGCGAGAGCCATGATTCTTTTGATTTGGGCGTAGTGCCACTAAACGCACATATCGTAATGCTCTGAAAAGATTCGATTTTCCAGCCCCATTTGCCCCATAAATAACTGCGGTCCTAAGAACAAACTCATCAGAATTCGGTATAGGAACAAGATGGTTCGGATGCGTAGCAGCCAAGCGCTTGCTAGCGACGAGGGAGAAGGTTTCCTCTTGAAGGAAAGATCTAAAATTCGAGATGGAAAGGGATACAAGCATGGCGACTCCTGTGATTAACCCACACTATATATCACAAATTTTGAAAAAATTCCGCCAAATTAACCAACATCTGTGATTTCTCCACAGATGTTCGTATATGATTACTATCGAGAGCCCTGGAAGTGAGCAATGCGCCACATCTACAGGATGAGTCACAACATCTTAGAGCTCAACAATCAGATTAGGATCGAATTGGGCATTTTCCGCCGCCCATCCAGGGGTCGGATCCGGCACGCCCGCGGCCACCAGAGGAAAACCCTGCAGCCCGGCACATCGAGCAAGTGACCGCATCGCCGGCGTACCTCCACAGGGCGATCCGCCGCAGCCGCGGCTTGGATGCCTGGGCGCTAAGCGATTTTCATGGTCCTATTCGGCGCTGCGACGGTGGGCACGGCATGACTCGGCCAATCGGTCTAGGGTGGTGACACCTCGCCTTGATCGAACTACCACAGCCGCATCCTATAGACCTTGCGCACGTATGAACAGCCATGCGGGCGATTTGAGTCCGGGCGACGGCCCGGATGCCCGAAGGGCACCCGCACGTTTCCTAAGGGCATGTAGGAGCGTTTTGGCCGATCATCCCGGCCAGCGACAATGCGGCCAGTCACATGCGGGAACGCGTCTGGTGTAGCTTGACGACTCCGTCTCTTCGAGCTAACGCTGCAGTCGGCCCCATATGCCAAGCAAGTACGCGTGGTTCACGGGAGCCACGAATATCTGACTTTCCACCCAAGACGTTACCCCGTCGGCATCCCACTCTGATTCAAAGAGCCTACGGTCCACAGGTCATCACCGATGCCTTCTCGTCCATGAGCTCAGTCTAAGAATCGAGGTTGTAGAAGAACGTCGTCTGCACTACACCCGTAAAGCGTTCCGATCAGCTTTGAAATTTTAGCGGAGGCACTTTGGTGATCGCTAGCATCCACAAACATTGCCGCGTCATAAGGCCCGTCACAGTACACGCGAAAAAGTGATGTTTTGCGCATTTTCTCACCCCAACTTCGCAATGAGGCTTTCCGGCTTGAGATGCGTGTATCGTTTCAGCATCTGCATGCTTTTATGACCTGTGATGTTAGCGACTTCGAACGGATGGAGCCCTTTCTCGAAGAGACGAGACGCGGCCTCATGGCGAAGATCATGCCACCGTAAGTTTTTGATTCTAAGCAGAGGCAATACTCGCTTCCAGATGCACTGGACGGCGTTTTGCGTGGCATCCAGGATTGGGCCGGAAGGCCCCGTCTGGAGTGCTCCTGCCCTATCGACCGGATGTCGGGACAACAGCACCGAATGCGCCTTGATCGATAACGGCATCGCAGCAGGCACACCCTGGTTGTCGGCTCCGCGCGCGGAGAGGCGAATTCGGATCAATCGCTTGTCCAGATCGACCCACTACCATCGGATTCCAAACAGTGTGCCTTGCCTTAGACTGGTCTCGATCGCCAGGTCGAATGCCGGCGTGGAATATGGATTCACACTCGTGGTTAACGCTTCTTTGATCTTTTCGTATTCGCCAGGCTCCAACCGCCGATCACGCGAAACGCTTACGCTGAGTTTCCGGATGTTGTTGAGCGGATTCATCAAGCCCCCGATTCCCCATTCTTTGCGGGCGATTTCGTATAAATGACTCACCAGCTGCAGCTCGAGGCGGATCGTGTTCTCCGCCCCTCCCCTGGGTCCTCAGCAGGTACCGATACTTTGCAAAATCAGCACCATTCAAATTGGCTAAGGCACGGTAGCAAAGTTCATTGCGAAGCCAGCGATCGATTCGTCCGTTTTCTTGGCGGGGTGACGCTTCCTAGCGGCTACATCCCGTCTGTCTTGCTCCAAGGCTGCGCCAAGGGTGATTTTCTGAGCTGCAGAGTTATCGACGTAGAAACTAGTGTCGATCTTGGCCTCTAGTCGGCGCGCCCACTTCTGCGCTTTGAGCTGTGTGGCAAACGTACGGTAGACGGGCTTGTGTCCTTTTCGGCGCACTTCTGCTCTCCAGTACTCTCCACGCTTTTTGATATATGCCATAGATGATCTCCAATTGTTAGATAACGCTTGAGTCGAATCATCCTGTTCCGGCAGTTTTCCGGCAAACGGCAGGTTTTGACAGCTGACTTGTCCCACTTGGAACGAAAAAAGCCCGAA
>Ga0308160_10005951_pt1 | contig 12579 bp, 15 predicted proteins | sample PhyFR1_FD_201036 | JGI IMG/M metagenome (GOLD analysis project Ga0308160, IMG submission 201036) | Phyllosphere microbial communities from UC Gill Tract Community Farm, Albany, California, United States - DLSLF.R1 | ecosystem: Host-associated > Plants > Phyllosphere > Unclassified | place: USA... | reverse complement strand
TGTTGTTTGTTCGGCTTGGGGGTTGGGTTTGGTGGATTTGGTGTGGGTGCTGGGGCGGGGGCGGGGGTTTCTCGTCGGTTTCGTCAATTCGTCCCTTGTCGGGTTTTGGCTCGGGGGATGGGATGATAGGGGCGATTGTTGTTCTTGCTCGATGCTATCATCGCAACAATCACGTTTGATGATGACGAAACTCTGGACGTCTCGAGGTTCCGAGGCGATACGCGGAAGGAGGATGAGGGAGGTGGGAGTGTGATGGTGATGAGATCCGGTGAAGACTTGGATGGGGAGGAAAAGGGAGGAAAAGGGTGTCCCTTGTTGATCGAGGAAGGTTGAGGGAAGAGGGTCGATGGATGGGGAAAAAATCAGGTGACTGTGCTTCGAAGAAGAGGGCAAGCACGTTTGTGATGGTCTACGCTGGTCTTGCGTGGGGTTTTGGCGCTGTCGGCGTTGGGGAAGACGATAGCAAGATGAAGGCAGAGCCTGTTACGGCCGGGAGTCAGGAACCATACCGGATTTCTGTTGGAGGATTCCAACTGCCACGATCAATCCCTCTGTGCTCGATCCGAACGTGCATGTCGCGCCGATATAAGAGGGTCGGCGCTGATCCGCTGCATTTCCCATTTCTTACCCCAACAGGCCTCATCTCCACCCACCTCACCGACTTCCACCTCGAACCATGGCCACAACCCGTACGAGACGTCCTTGGCACGACATCGTTCATCTTCGTTCGGTAGCAGCAACCATGGAAGCGTCAACCAGACCTCTCCTACGCGAGGTTTCAGTCTGAGGAGAAAAAAGAGCGAGGGCGCGTCGAGTCAACGACATGGACACGGAGCGGATGGTCGGTTGATGAGAAGCATCTCGGGAGAGTTGGAGAACGGTGGTGGGGCTGCCGGCGTGCCTCTGATGTCGCCGGTCGAACCGTTGGCCGAGGTGGTCGAGGAACCACCAGCAGTGCCGCCTCCTGCGTGGAAACGGCGTACGAGTCAGGTCGTCAAGGACAATGAGAGGAAGACGAGGGAGAGTTTGACGGCCGCCATTCTGGGAGGTGTTGGAGGTAACGATCAGGTCCTCGTGGATGACGCTGAAGAACACGCGCTGGCTCCTCCTACCGCGGCGTTTGCCAAATCTGGCTCGTCCCGTCCAAGTGCTTCGAGCGGGACATCGGACGAGATCGTCTCCGCTGACTGGTCGCCAAAGAGCAGTACGTCGTCGTTGCGATCGACCGATCGACCGGCACCTATCGCGCCCTCGCTTCATTCGCGTCGGTCGTCGGCGTATGGCGCGGCACCCTCCATGACCTCGCCCTTGAGCAAGACGGCTCAGGAGCACGAGCATACGAGGCATCTCCGCAAGACGTCCATGGTTGGAGGTCCAGAGGGAATGGTTCCGGATATGAGCAACCCGACGACCCCGAGCGGAGAACGGCCGCTTGATACGATTCGGAGGATGAGCATGTTGAGCGATGGAAGGGACGGTGGGACTTATCCCTCGGCCAAGCGGAAGGCGAGGAGTAGTATGGGAACTGGGCAGACCGTGGCTGCCAAGAGGAAGGAAGCCTCGACCCCAGTGGGGATCATCTTGGACGACAGCATCTGTGAGTCTCGCCAGACCGTTCGCCGAGTCGGATTAGTGCTGACATTTGTTCCGTGCGTTCGTGCGTGGCTAGGGCCATCCATGCCGTCTGAACCGATGCTGCCGCCTAAACCCATCAAATCACATTCCGTCATCTCGCTCACCTCGCTCAACAGCCCCAGCTCTGTGACCTCCCGATCCACCCCGGCTTCGCCCGTAACACCGAAAAAGACCATGTCCAGATCGTCCTCGCGCTCGAACATTTCTGGAGGGGGTCCGCTGGGTCAAGGGTTGACCATGACCGCTGCTAATCGTCAACAGTACATCCAGACGATGCAGCGAGACTACTCCATGCGGCTGGGAGGTCTAGGGCGAGACGGTGGTTACGCTATCGCGGCCACCATGAACGCCCCGTCCAATGGCCTGCACTCGAATCGCGGGAGTGTGACCGACTTTGGGACAATGCGGTATAGTGGAGAATGGTCTGGTCTAGGGGTGAGCACAGGCTGGTCCCGGAATTCTCGCTTGCGCTTGATGATTTGCTGACCCGAACATTCTACGGTAGTTTTACGATGATGGCAATGCGGACTCATCGCGACCCTCATTGCCACCTGGATTCCACTCGAACGCGACATCGACGACATCTCTCTCCTTGGCTCCTCAGACGATCGATCCATACCCAGCATCAATCTCATCATCTGGCGGAGAGCATCCTCCTAGTTCGTATTCGTCAGGCATGCCAAACGGCACAGCCTCTTTGCACGCCTTGCAAAAGACACCCAGTCCGTTGAGCCAAACGATCGAGGGTGATCAGACCCCCATGCGTGCGCCGATGGAGTCACCGGAAGACGAACGAGAGAGCGAGACGCGAAGAGGCTCCGCTGTCGTCGGCTCACTTCCGGTCAAAAGCAAAAAGGAATTGGCCAAGGAAGCGAAAGAAGCCAAGGCGAGATCCGAGCGGGAAGCCAAGGAAAAGGCCGCCCTGATCGCGAAACAGCGTGCCGAAGCTGAAAAGCAGAAGAAGCTCCAGGCCAAGCTCGACAAGGAACGCGTCAAGGCGGAGAGAAAGGCAAAGAAGAACGGCGGAGCGAGCAGATCTGATGACTCGCCTTCCATGCCCTCGACGCCGCTCAAGGGTAGGACCCAAGCACTGGCTGCCACGCCGACCACAGCGCCTGCGACTCCGGTCGTCCCGCCCCTTTCCATTCGTCCTCCAGAGCCGCTGCTCGAGAACGATAATCGAGGGGAGGACCGGCAGGTATCGTCGGGCTTGGGTCAGAGCATGCTGACCGCAGCGGATCTGAACCATGCCGCTGACCGCAGCATGCCGTCCGAGCCCACGGTCGGCGCTGTTACGCCTACTACTCAAACTGTCGCGGCTGTGCCCAGACTCGCCCCTGTCGCCGCTTCGGGCACAGTCACGCCCAGTCCCATGAAGAAGAAACGTAGCTTTTGGGATTCGATGCGACAAATGTTCGGAGGTGCCACCCCGGTGGAGAGGCAGCCCGTCACGCAGAAGACGACCGTCGCCGGCGCAAACGCTCGACAGTTGAACGCGACTGTTGCAGACTATTCGTCATCGCCCATCACGGCGGCCAAGACTTACTCTTCTGGCGAAAGCAATACCGCTTCGTCAGACTACCCCTCCACGGCCACGCCAGCCGAGTCCGTCTCGACCGCCGCAGAGAGTGCGTACGCCAACCTGCGAGTCCAGACCCCTCCGCCCAATGAACAAGCGGCGTCGAAGTCTACCGAACAAGCTCTGCCAGCGACTCCCTCGCGCGAGAGGGCAAATTCGGTGACTAGTGATGCCTCGCGCTTGAGACAATCTCCCGCCAGCCCTTACTCTCGATCAATCTCACAAACGCAGGACAAGAAAGACAACAGGCGCTCTATCGATACCTATCGGGCTGCTCAAGCTACACAACTGCCCATCTCCCGGCAAACATCTGCAGCTTCGCATGAGACCGTCGCACCGCCCCCCTCTCTCGGCCAAGTCGTCTAGAGCAGGTGCCGATCGCCGGCTTTCCTTGGTGGACATTCTCGACCATAGACATTTCTGAACTTTTAATTCTCGGTTTACTTGCCAACCTTTATCTCCACCGTTGTAAAGAAACCTCGACATACACGACAAAGCTCGTCTTGGTTCGCAAGAGGTTGCGAACACTGATGTTACGATTCATAATGATGACTTGGATTCGCTTCCATCGGTCACGTGCGTTCCAAGAAGGAAGGGTTGCATTGGTCTGAGGCGATACAGAACCAGAGAAGGAGACTGGTCTGCGAGTGGATTCAGGAGTGAACAGTGTGAGTAGTTGTTGAGACTGTTCACAGACGCTTCCTTTGTACAGGTCGGCCTGCAGGAGGATGCAGGTTGCGCTGAGGTCATCGGGACCAAAGGCTTCTTATTACTACTCCATGCGGACAAAGCCCGAATCGACCTAGCCAACCCTGGACACTATCTCACTACTGGGAAGGCTGCTGCTGGGCCGACAGTCAGGAGCAAGGCGTTGAAGGGAACTTGGGTTGCTGCTTGAGCCACCGCCAAAGCTCAAGGAGAGGAGCAAGAAACACCAAATGATGATAGGAAGGGTTCTATCCTGGCTACAAACCCCTTGAGGTTGGAACATCCTTTGGATCGCACGGAGTCACTCTGCGTGTTTCACACGACTGCCAAGTGTCAGTCGAGCGCAGACAAGACGCCAAGCGACGGGTATATAATGCGATTCTGTCAGATTACTCGTGAGCACCGCATGCACGTCGACCATTCTCACCCGCGCTAGACAACCCACGACATAACGCATCTCTTCCTTACATTCGTTTAGAAATCCTACACACTGCACTCATGGTAGCTACAATCACCATTACCCAATCTCTGACTACCTTGGCCGGTCTCTTGTCTCTGTCTCTCTCGGCATCGGCCTCTCCCGCGGACATGTCCAAAAGACAAGGGCTCGAGATCAAATCGGCAGACTTTTACCACTTCAAGACCAGCCCCGCTGACCCCGCCAACGGCGTCAGCGAACGGATGGCAAACGAGCAAGCGCTGTCACTCGCCAAGTTCGAAGGCAATCACGAGTCCAAGTACTTTTGGTTCCTGGAAAAGAACCCCGCTTTCAAGGGTAAGAGACACGTTTTTCAGGACGGGAAGGACACTATACAGGATACCGGTGACGAAGCCGGTGACCCTGGAGCGGGTTGTCAAGTTGTGCTCTACTTTGACAACATTCTGGAAAGGTTGAACAAGGCCGACGAACTCGACTGGAACTACAACGCGACCGACAAGGTGGAAGACAAGTGGGCAGTGGCGGGTGGCATCACTCCGTGGTGCAGCAAGACATTCATGCCTAAAGACAACGCCGAGTACAGGGACACGGACTTGGGCTTCATCTCGACTCGTCCTTCGGAAGAGTACGACTCTGCGGCGTTTGTCATGTTGACGTGAGTCCGACGGCCGAATCCTACTCCTGCCGATCAGGCGCTGACGATAGCTACCTCAGCTATTTGAGAGATGAGAGCCAAGGACAGGATGATACCATAGTCGCCGACCAAGTGAACATTGTTTGGTCTGGCAAGGTACTGAATTGGATTACCCGAGTTTACCCCCCAAAGTCAGCCAACGCGGGGCTCGAGTACGAGTCGACGAGTGGCTGATCCCGAGTTTTCGTGCGGAGTATAGCTCGGTAGAAGATTTCAAGGCAGCCGTGAATGCGACGTACAATCCGATTGTCAACCCGTACAAATACGGAAAGGGTGAGTCGACGCAAGGGTACCCACGTCGTGGAGGTCACTAACTCATGGCCTTGACGGTCAGCCGATCCTATTTGGAGCAAGGTCAAGCCCGACAACCTGTTCGAGGGGCAATGAGTTGAGCGCTCTCCTTTACAGTATTACTCAACGCTGCTAATGAGTTGGCCTGGTAACGGTTTCTTACGAGGGTACATGTTTCGTTTTGTAATTCCGCTTCCTTTGCGCGCGTGCTTTCCCGCACTAGTCACGAATCCCGCTCAATGATCATCAGCGATTCGAAACCGAGTTTGCCCCAATGCGCGCCCGCCGTTTTCAGACTTTAGAAAGAGAGAGAGTAATCACATCAGCATGATTTCATTTGATGCTACAGTTGGAAGTCTTCAAGGCGTTATACAGTAGGTGTGTCGATACAGTAAATTAAAAGGGAAAAGGGAAAACAAAAAGGTCCATTCGTTTCGGTCTACAGCCACATCCAGTCCAGTCCTTTTGCATTTGATACAGTTCGATTCGAGTCTCGGGTCGTCTATAAGGTCTATCGCGTTTGTTGGGGGTTCGTATGTTTCGTTTCACGCAGTTCGCATTGTCTCAAGTCCCGTCGATCGTGGCGTCGCAATATTCGTCCTTGGCGAGCTAGTCGTCTTGGCCGTTTTGCCGTTCTTCACTCATCCGCCGTCTTCGTCTCCTTGAATAACCTCCCCACTCCTTCGTAACACCCAATCATCATCCCACAGGCCGGTGCAACCTTGAGAGTCCTCGGCCCGACCCCCGCAAACAACGCCTTTGCTCCCTCGGTTCGGACGATCCGGACGAGGGTGGACAATGTCGAGGTGGAGGCAATGTTGGACCCAGTGTTCGAGAACGACAGGATTGACGATGCCGACGACATTGCAGACACCGGACCAACGGAAACCTGCCTTCGCGTCTTGAGGACATCAAACGGTTGAGTCAAGATGGCCGACCCCATGGCGCTCCCTGCACCCGCCAAGAACGTCTCGGGGAGTGTCAATTCGGGGTTCGCGCCTCGATGACGGGAGTCGAGAATGCGGGTTTTGAAACCTTCGAAACCCATCCAGTAAAGGCCGCTGAATGGGACGTCACGGAGCAGAGTCGCCCCGAGGCCTTGCCATAGTGTTCTAGGCCCAGTGGTTCGGGCAGAATGAATGAGGGTGGACAAGGTCGATGCGTAGGTCGGGGTAGGGTGGTTGGCTGCAAAACACGACGACCAAATCAGTGCTGTGCGTACGAGCAGAGACATGCGGGCAACTCACGAAGAGGTCGAGCCTGTAGCCTAGTCCTGAAGAGCTCGAGAGGGCTGACGATAGTCGCACTGACGACCCTGGCCAAACACCCCGCCGTGAAAGGAATCACCGTTCCCGTTCCCGTTCCCGTTCCCGTCCCTGAGCCGCCTCCAACACCTCCCGTGACCACTCCGAGGTACCTCGCCAGATAATCATACCCGATCATGTAGATCCCCGCACTAGGCACTGATTGTAAACACGCCGTGAGGGTCCCCTTGTACAACCCTTTCGGACCTTGAGTGAGGAGGATCAGACGAATCTCGGAGATGATCGTTTGTCGGGGTGGTTTGACAGAGGTAGAGGTACGAGGCATGTCGAGGTGAGTTGAGGGAAGAGCGAAAGTGCCCTGAGATTGCACGGGGGCATAGAGGGAGAGGTTGCATGCTGCTTGAGGGGTAGGTACGTGGATGGACGACCCGGGTGGGCGTGAGGTTCTACCGAATGGGATCGAATGCTGCGTCCGGGTAAAGGAGGAAGTGGATGGTCGAGAGATGGGAAAGCGAGCATGGGTCGTTGAACTGGGTTTCGGGGTGGTAGGTGATGGCGTGGAGAGCGTTTGCATTCGGGTTTTCAAAACGTCGAATGGAGTCACTGGGAGGTCAGGCAGGTCGATGTTAGTCAGTGTACAAACCTCGATCTAGAGACTGGTGCGACTCACTTAGCGACGCAGTCATGATCGCCCCCGTAGTACTGGCCAACAACTTTGCCTTGAGCGGGGTAGATTCGCGATAACGATCGGTATCGGTGGTGACCGCCGCGGTCGTCGTGGTGATGGTGGATGATGAGGACATGGCGGGCAGGATATGGACCTCGGAACGGTATTGTGAGGAGGCCTATGTGGCCGTTGAGAGACGCCTTGTAGACGTTATGCCATTCCGTGTTGATGTCATGTAACAACGTTGAGTCAAACCTTTTTTTGAGATCGAGAACTTTGCTTTGTTCTCCCGCGCAATCTTGCCGATCGTCGTCGTCATCACCGGGGGTGGAGCGCGGATGCAAATGGTCGGGCCCGGAGCTCAGGCTAAGACGCGCGAGAGCGGATTAAGGTTGGTGGTTGGTGTTCAGGAAAAGAGATCATCCAAACGAGCAAAGATAAGCGACAGTTCTACAAATGCAATCGAGAATACTGTAATGAGTGGCTTCTAAGGTTGCGGGACAGGCAATCCGGTCGATGATGGTGCGGGGTACGGCAATCCATCATGTCTTGAATTGCGTCACTGTCATTCGCACCTTGTAATCCAGGGATTTAACTCCTGACTCTGGTGTCGTTAGTGGTCGTTGATGTCGGCGTTAACACCCTCAATCTCAAAAGCCAGGGTTCATGAGGCCAGATCAATAGGCGTTCAAGGCGGCATGATACTGAACGATCAAATGACATAATAGGTGGTGGGTATGACGGTGTTTGACACACGCGCAAAGGACGTTTTCCACAAGTCGGCTTGCGCTTGCACCTTGTCAGTATTGTCCTGGATGTAGCCGACCCTCGACGAGCACTTTGAAATGTATCCCACCGCAGCGCGGCTGTAGGCGCATATCTGGGACTGATCCTATGATATGTGCGCTTCGGACCCTCAAGATGGCTTTAAGCTGATAGTCCGGCATTGACCCAGCACAAGCCAGAGGCAACGAAAGAGCCCCAAGCAGCGTACCTACTAGTACGAACTACGAGCTAAGCATGACACCATATTGTCAGGATATTCGTCCACACTATGGGCGAGATTTTAATACGATCCGCTTGCACATATTCAGTGTTTTCAGTGTCATATTCGGGCAAGGGGGGTACAGGTACAAGACACAGGAGAAGTGATCTGTGAGCGAGTGATCTGTTTCCGAGAACTAGGAGGTGATCCTGGCGTATCACTTTTACAAGAGGCGCGTTATGAAGTCGTGCAACCACGTCTCCCTGGTTTGCTTCCTTTGTCCCCGCACCCTACTACGTCCTTGATGTGATTCGACGCAACAAAACCAAAGTCTGCGAGAACGCGGACACTACGTCTATTTCCACGAGGACGTTGAGAGGAGACACTCGGGCATAAGGAGGGAAGGTTCACCCCCTAAACCCTGCAATGAGCAGTTCCTCCGTCGTATGAGTACATGCCGTGCCATTGACTCTCACGCGGAGCCTACTAGTCCTGGGGACACGACCGAGTCTCTTCTCCGCAAGAGTCCGACCAGCTTCCTCTGTGTCTAGCTTTGCGAGCACGCACTTCTCCCTGTCGCCAATATCGCTCTCGCACCTGGACCTTTGTGTGAACATGAACGGACTTGCAGCCCACGTATAGCTAGTATCGAGCATCTCTGTCCCTTTTCTTCTCGGTTTCTCCCACTCTGTTTATGTTTGTTGTAGATAATCGGACTCGACGCATTACGTGGGGAACAACTTCCACGCCGCCTTCCAAATAATATGGAGGAAGATATCGTGATTGACATATCCCTCACCCTCCGTCGGGAAGCCCAAGAGCCGGTCGAATACACACTCGATGAGGTACTTGTCGATCGAATGATTCCCAGATTCCCCTTCATAATAGCGACCTTGATACAAACAGCGACCTCAAAGATCTGGAGGGAATGACATGGAGTCCCGACTCTGATTTAACAACCGCGGTCGAAAGGACATGCACATATTCATGCGTTCGGATTTCTAAAAGACCAGCGTTACCGCGCGTTTCTCTGTCATTGTCCGTTTAGCGTTTTACGTTTCAGACACGGTGACTCTGTCATTCCCACCCATGTACAACCAGAACCGATATGACACGTTACGAATTCTTCGTTGATCATCTCTCGCTGCCAGGCGTTGTCGTTATCATTAGCCATCCGTTTGTGAGTTGGCCGTTCGGTGCAACTGTTGTCCGCCAGGAGGATCATGCTTGCCAAGGGCCTTAAGGAAGGCACTGTGTCCATGGTCAAACACCCTGGTGGTCAACTGGACAGCATTCTCCCTGTACATAACAAGGACAGTCAGCTGTTTCTTGGTCGGGATGTTCTTCCGACCAGCGTGGATCTGAGTGACCAGGGCCACTTGAGGTAGATCATTACATCCGGTCCACAGAACAAATTCGGGATCTTACGACATGCCCAAGGAAAAGATCGTCCACCGTGGACCGATCACAAAGCCAGGTAGCGATGAGGTGGCCGGGGTCGAGGATTTCCTGACGCTGCTTCAGGCCGAAAAGTCCCGACTCGAGACGAGCAGAGCTGCTGCTGCTGGGCCAGCAGTGAGGAGCAAGGAGCCGGCGTTGAGAAGCAAGGCTTTGAAGGGGACTCGGATCGCCGCTCGAGCCGCTGTCAAGGCTCAAGGAGAAAAGAGTGGGAAAGCAAAGGGTAGTGCCCCGTACACTGAGTTTGGAAAGCTTTTCATCGGCAAGGTTGGTCTGAGCTATTCATGACGGAGCGTGTTGCGTATCGCTTACGCTTGACAATTGTGACAATTGCAGGAGAGTACTATCTCTGCTGCCAATCGCAAGCTCATCCTCGAGACGAGCCAAGCGGCATTGGTCACTCAGATCCACGCTGGTCGGAAGAACATCCCGACCAAGAAACAGCTGACTGTCCTTGTTATGTACAGGGAGAATGCTGTCCAGTTGACCACCAGGGTGTTTGACCATGGACACAATGCCTTCCTTAAGGCCCTTGGCAAGCATGATCCTCCTGGTGGATGCTGACAGCGCCAAGCGACTACGGTATGTTTGGAGACAGGCTGTTCCGATATATTCCCGAATCGATTCAAATGTAAAGGCTGGTGCGGCTCTGCCGCATCGAATGCAGGCCATGTCAGGACGTGCAATTGGTAAGTGTAAAGCCGTGTTTGTGCCCTTACCATCGACAGACTTTGCAGGATTCGGCTGCGAGGACACCTATCCCTTGGTCTTCTGAACAGCGTTGCCTGGATCCCTGCATTTAGAAGCGATGAGACTACGCAGAGGCTAGACAGGCAGAGGACAACTACTTTGACGACGTGCGATACCAGCGCCTCGTTCGTTGATTCCGATTCTGCCGATTCTGCAAAGCTTCCGATCGATCACTACGTCACCTCCTGCTATATGGCGGGCGGAACGATTCTGGCATGCAGATGTTCAAAAGATTTCCAGACGCAAGTTGTCCCGAATGTAATGTTGATTTTGAGATTTGACTACGATTCTGAGAGGTCCTGAGCTCTTCCTGAGCAGGGTTCATCGATCTGTTCCTATGCCTCAAGTCAGTGGCAAAGCAGCTGAGGGCTCGCTGTAATTCCAGCGAGCAAATCCAGCGGTAGCTTGATGAGGTGCAGCGCTGACAGACTCGATTTGCGACGGAATATATCCTGTTGGTCTGTAGTCCCGAAGATTCACTCATACATCCACACGGACTGAGCAGCACCGTTGGCAGATCATCTGACCCACAGTATGCCATCTAGACTTCCCCGTCGATCCGGGGCAATTGTTGACTCCTTCCCGGAGGTGAGTCGAGATTCGGGTTCATGAGTATCCCAGCGCCGAGTCGAGCGAGGCCGGTGAAGTGTTTCGAAGGAGGAAGAAGATACCTTGATCGGAGGGTCCTTGAATGGTGGGCCCAGCGGTCGTACATCCACTGGAGCCTTCAATCTGCAGGGATATCCTACCGGCAGCAAAAGGCGATTCGGTGACGCGATCGGTATCGAGGTCGGCCAAGCTAACGATGATGCCGAGGCTAACGATCCTGCTCCACCCACTAAGACGAACAAGAAGAGGACGCTCAGCACCTACGGTCCGGACAGTCACAGTGACATCGTCGACCAAAATGTACAAATCGTTCCAGGGCGTGATGAAAGGGATTCGATTGAAAGCGACGAGCCGCCTACGGAGTCGATCCCGGCCATTGACAACGCGGAGCCTAAAGGTGAAGGGAAGAAAAACGTAGCTTCCAAGTCAGACAATGAGCCAAAGGTCGTTGCGGCACCCAAGGACGTCCCCGCCAAATCTATCCCCGGAAGATCGACAGCGAGCGGCGTTCCCGCTGAACCGGCCACCAAAAAGTAGCGATCGTTCAGGCGTCCCTAGACATGGTCGAGACCAGATTCTAGAGGCCAGAGCGGCGTATCAGATGGGGTAAGTTCATGACCTTAACACAGACCCGTGAACTGTATGCCTCTCTAGGCTCTCGCAACAGATGCCTCGAAGCAAACTATAGTCTTGACGTCTTGTACTTCCACAGACACGTGTTCAATCAACGTCCCAACGACTAAGTAACGCGGGGTAATTCGCGCTAACGTCGCTTGTCGCTGAAACACTATTTCTTAAATACCTCGAATACGGTACCGCGGGGCACGCGAAGTCGGCCATCGAGCTGGTCTACGAGAACGGCGGTCTCGAAGACAATACCTTGACCGATGAAGGGGTCCTTGCGTTGGAACATGACCGCGACAATCGCCGGCGGAAGCCAGACAGACTTTGAGCGGCTATGCCGGGGACGAGGAAGAAGATGATGATAATGACGAGGTCGTTCGAGAAGGGAACGGGGTGCAGATGACGGAAGTGTTTGATGATAGAGCAGCGCAATGCAGACCTCGGATGGCCGCGGAGGTTCTGACAATGTCGGTACTAAGGTGATCATACTATGCTTATAGCAAGGGTTCATGACTCGGCCGTGTCATGGGTCGACTGTCTGTATATGCTTCAAGATTTCCCTATGCGATCATTGCTTTACGGTAATGCGACGTGAAACAGAGCACAGGGAGGTCAAAGGGTAATATCGGGAGGAGCACACGCGAGACCATGGGAGATTGAGGGGGAGGACCCGGATTCGAAGCCTCCTTGACCCATAAACGTACAGAAGTAGAGACGATTACTGTAGTTCCGGCTTCCATCCCGCGGGCAAAATTAGGTCGCCTCGGCGCGAGAATAATGAAACACGGTGGAAAACAGCAAAAAGAAACGACGCAGACAGGATTTGAACCTGCGCGGGCAGAGCCCAAAGCATAGGTTCGTGTGATGATTCGAAT
>Ga0308160_10005950_pt1 | contig 12584 bp, 12 predicted proteins | sample PhyFR1_FD_201036 | JGI IMG/M metagenome (GOLD analysis project Ga0308160, IMG submission 201036) | Phyllosphere microbial communities from UC Gill Tract Community Farm, Albany, California, United States - DLSLF.R1 | ecosystem: Host-associated > Plants > Phyllosphere > Unclassified | place: USA... | reverse complement strand
TGGCCACTGCCGCCGTGGGTGGCCTCGCCGTTGCCTACTACAAGGGCAGCGAAGAGCAGGACCGCTATAACAAATCACTGATCCTTACTGGCAACTTCGCCGGCGTGAGTGCGGGGCAGTTGGGCGATATGGCGCGGGAGGTCAGCGCTGCGGTGGGCACCACCGGCCAGGCGGCCGAAGTATTGGCATTGCTGGCTGGCAACGGCAAGATCGCTGGCGAGAGCTTCATTGGCATCACCCAAGCCGCTGTGTCCATGCAGGAAGCCACGGGCAAGGCGGTGGGCGAGACAGTTGCTGAGTTCTCCAAGCTGGCCGACGACCCGGTCAAGGCATCCGCCGCGCTGAACGAGCAGTACCACTACCTCACTGCGTCGGTTTACTCGCAAATCGCCGCGCTTGAAGAGCAGGGCGATCACGCGGGCGCCGTGAAGCTGGCCACCGAGTCCTACGCCGACGCGATCAATGAGCGCACGCCGAAGATTCTGGAGAATCTCAGTTACTGGGAGAAAGGTTACAACGCCGTATCCAAAGCCGCGGACTATCTCAAAAATGTTGGCCGTCCCGATATCGGCGCTGATATTGACTTGGCGCGACAATACCTCGCAGAAGCACAGGCGGGTAATGTCGGGATCTTTCAAAACCAGAAGGAGATGATTGAGCTCTATACCAATCACCTGAACATGCTTGAGGATCAGCGTGACGCTGAAGCCGATATAGCAAAACAGGAAGGAGAGAGAGCCAAGTCTCAGCAGGCCGCCGTCAGCGCGATGGCGAAGGTCGACGCACTCACCAAGTCTTCGCTGACCAACGAGCAAAAGCGGGCGGAGGCCCTGAAGGACTATAAGCGGCAACTCGACGATATCCGGAAGGTTGACCCGAAGGATTCGCGGCTCGACCAGTCGGCAATCGACAAGAACATCTCCAACATCAACGACAAGTTCAAGGACCCAAAAGCCGCCGGCACCCAAGTCGACCTGACCAGCTTTAATACCGCCAAGAACGACCTGGCAGCTATCACCGACACCTACAAAAATTACCAGAAGGAACTAGAGGCGGCGCAGAAGGCAGGACTGCTGTCCGAGGAAGACTATCTGCTGCGGCGCCAGGCGCTGATCGGCAACCAGCTCGACCAGACAACGGCAGCCTACGAAGCAGAGATTGCGGCGCTGGAGGCAGCGAAGGGCAAGAAGAGCACGTCGGCCGCGCAAAGCATCCAACTGGATCAGAAGATCGCTGACGCACGCGCTGGCATGGTCAAGGCGCAGAAGGATGCCGACAGCCAACTTGAGGTTCTGGCGACTAACGAGACCGGGCGCCTTGCCAAACAGGAGAGGGCGATCAGCACTTACGTGCAGGCGCTGGGGCAGCAACAGCGTGCGTTGGAGCTGGCAGGCCAGCGCGCAGTGCTCGGCGTAGGGCAGGGTGATCGCCAGAACGCGCTCAGCGGCGAGCTGAACAGCCAGCAGGACCGGTTTGCTCAGCAGTCGCTGGAGCTTGCCAACCAGAAGTCCGACCCGTCGCGCAACATGTCGGAGGAAGAGTTTAAACGGAAGTCGCAGGCACTCGCAGACGCGAACAAGGCCGCCACTGACCAGATTCGGCAGAACTACGCTGATGTGGAGAACGCCCAGGGCGATTGGACGAAGGGTGCAACGGCTGCCTGGGAAAACTATCTGGACTCGGCAAAAGACGTTGCAGGGCAGACCAAAACACTTTTTGGCAATGCGTTCAACTCAATGGAAGACGCGATCGTCAACTTCGCCATGACGGGGAAGCTTTCGTTTGCTGATTTTGCTAAGTCGATCATTGGCGATATGGCACGGATTGCAGCCAGGCAGGCGGCCTCATCCGGGCTCAGCTCGCTGTTTGGTCTGGCCACTTCGGCCGCAAGTGCTTACTTCGGGGGTGGAACTGGCAATGGTATGGCTGCTGGGTCTGCCGGCGCTGTTTCGTCAAATCTCGGCGCAACACAGGCCGGCTACTCCAGCGCCTACTTCCCTCAGGCCCTTGGTGGCGCATGGTCCGGCGGCGTTCAGATGTTCGCTGATGGCGGCGCATTCACGAACTCTGTTGTTAGCAAGCCAACCGCCTTTGGTATGGCCAACGGGAAAACTGGTGTCATGGGCGAAGCCGGAGAGGAGGCAATCATGCCTCTCGCGCGAACTTCGAGCGGAAAGCTTGGTGTTATGGCGATGGCCGGCGGCCAGGGCTCCAGTACTGAGGTGGTGATCCAGCAAAACTTCGCAGTTCCAGAGGGGCAGGGTAGTTCCGCTCCTGATAACTCGCAGAGTCAAGCAGTGGCGCAGGCTTACGCTAAGGCCGCCAAGCAAGGTGCTCAGGATCAAATTGCACGAGATCTACGGCCGGGAGGCCAGATTTGGGCCGCTATCAATGGTCGCTGACCAACCCCCGCTCTGGCGGGGTTACTTTTTTTGGGGAGCCGTATGGCAACGGAAACCTTCAAGTGGACTCCAGACAAGGAGCCATCCGGCACGACCACCTTCCGCGTTAAGTCTGCAAAGTTTGGTGATGGGTACGAGCAGACAGCCGAGGACGGCATCAATAACAAATCCGAGTCATGGCCTCTGACCTTCACAGGTAATAAGACAAGGATTGCTGACATCAAGGCTTTCCTGAATCGCCATAAGGGTTCGACGCCATTTAATTGGATCGAACCGTTCGGCGAAACCTTGCTCATCAAGTGCAAGGAATATCAAACCCGAAACATGGGCGGCACCGCCTACACCCTGGCCGCAACTTTCGAACAGGCATTCCACCCATGAACATTACACCGCTGAACATCGGCTCGGCTCCGAACGACGGAAATGGTCAGGACCTGCGTTCCGGCGGACAGTTAATCAACGCCAACTTTGCAGAACTTGATACCCGCACCGCGGCAGCGCAAGCCCAAGTGGAGGTACGCTTGCCGCTTGCCGGGGGGGCAATGACAGGGCCTATTACTTCGAGTAGTACGGGCACCTTTACGGGTCTAAGTCTAACATCGCTTACCGCCCCCCTTATAAACGGCGGGGAGACTCACGCGACTGTCGGCAACGGCCCAGTACTGTCGATTGCTCGCAACTCCAACATGGTGAACGAGTTCATCGTGGGAAGCACTAACCCCGGATTCGCCGCACGCTTTAATCTGCTCAAGTCAGCGGGCACTGTCCAGGCCCCGACACCGCCTTCTGATACTCACTCGATTGGGGTATTCCAGTTTATCCCATATCTTTCAAGCGGCAGCTATGGGGTTTGCGCGGCAATCTCCAGTTCAATCGACGGAGTCCCTGGGGCTGGGGTGAACGCACCGGGGTCCATCGAACTTTCCACAGTCAACTCCGCAGGCTCGTATGCGGTTCGCTGGAAAGTTCGTTCAACTGGTAACTTTGAGCCAGGAGCTGATAACGCATACTCCCTTGGCAGCATCTCGGCCAGGGCGACCACGGTTTATGCGTTCACTGGCGCTATCAACACCTCGGACGCCCGCTACAAGACTTCCGTATCCCCGCTTACCGCCAACGAGATTGCGGCTGCAAAGGACCTTGGGAAAGAGATCGGCATATATAAGTGGCTCGCTTCCATCGAGGAGAAAGGGGATGGTGCCCGCAACCACGTCGGTATGACTGTACAGCGGGCTATCGAGGTAATGTCCTCGCATGGCCTGGACCCGATGGCCTACGGGTTTATTTGCTACGACCAATGGGAAAGTCGCAAAGTTGCTCACCACGAAGTCGTTGAACAGATCCCCGTGGAAAATGAAGACGGTGAGATCACATACGAAGAGATCATTAAGGAAGAAGCCAGGGAAGAAATTCTCCCAGCGGGTGATCGGTTCAGCTTCCGATACGACGAGCTCAACATGTTCATCGCTGCAGGCTTTGAGGCTCGCTTGGCGATACTTGAAGAAAAAGCCGCCAACTGAAAAATCCGAACCGCAGTTGTGCGGTTTTTTTTCGCCCAAGGAAACGCCATGCCAATTACTGCTGATATCCAGACTCTGGAGCCCGGCGCCTGGGTCGAACTATTTGAACTCGACGCCACGGTCTTGGGCGCGGAGTTGTACCGGTTTCACGGCTACCCCCAGCAGTCGTCGATATTCTGGCAAGGCCATGAGTATTCGCCGTGGCCAATCAAGGCCGCCGGTTTCGAGATGACCGGCCAGGGAGCCCAGCCCACGCCGACGCTGTCAGTGGGTAATGTCGGCGGCTTTATCACTGCGCTGGTGCTGTACTTCGAAGATCTTGTTGGCGCCAAGCTGATTCGCCATAGGACTCTCGGAAAGTACCTGGACGGCCAGCCCGAGGCAGATCCTGAGGAAGAGTTGCCGCCGGACATCTGGTATGTCGAGCGCAAGGCATCTGAAGACAATGAAGTGGTGCAGTTCGAGCTTGCTTCTGCGCTGGACTTCCAGGGGGTTCAACTGCCCAGGCGCCAGATTGTGGCCAACGTATGTTGGTGGCTTTCGTGTGGCGGATACCGGGGCCCTTACTGCGGCTACAGCGGGCCACCGGTGGCCGACGAGAGCGACATCATTGTCACCGACGCAGCCAAGGACAAGTGCGGCGGCCGGCTGACCAGCTGCAAGCTTCGTTTCGGCGCAAACAACCCGCTGCCCTACGGCTCATTCCCGGCCGCCGGCCTGATCAGGACCTGACCAATGAACAAATCAAGCAGGGCCGCTATCGAGGCGCACGCCATTGCCGAGTACCCGCGGGAGTGCTGTGGGCTGCTGGTGCGCCAAGGACGTAAGGAAGTCTACGTCCCGTGCCGTAACACCGCCTCGACGCCCAGCGAGCATTTCCGCCTGGCACCAGAGGACTACGCCACGGCCGAGGATCTGGGCAATATCCTGGCTGTCGTTCACAGCCACCCGGACTACCCAGCAGCACCCAGCGAGGCAGATCGCATCTCTTGCGAGGCATCGGCACTGCCGTGGCACATCCTGGAAGTGCGAAAGGGAGATGACGACGTCGTGCGCGCCGGCGACCTGGTGAGTTTTGCGCCCGTCGGTTATCAGGCCCCGCTGATTGGCCGGGCTTTTGCGCACGGCGTCAGCGATTGCCTGAGCATCATCCTCGACTTCTACCGCCGCGAGATGGGTATCGAGCTTGGCGACTTCGAGCGCGAGGACGGCTGGTGGGATAAGGGCGGCAACCTGTACCTGGAGAATCTGCCAGCCACCGGCTTCGAGAAAGTATCGACGCTGCAGCACGGCGACCTGGTGCTGATGCAGATCCGCTCACCGGTTCCCAATCACGCAGCGATCTACCTGGCCGACGGCGTGCTGAAGACTGAGCCGGAGCATTACCCCGCGCCCGGATCCATCCTGCATCACCTGTACAACCGCGACAGCAAGCGCGATGTGTACGGCGGGTACTGGTCCGAAGTAACCGTGAGCTACTGGCGGCACCGTGACGCCAAGCCATGATCAAAATGATATCGTCTGTCCAAATCATATGGAGTTGACGTTATGCGGATATTTGTTGGGGCGCTCGCGATTATGCTGCTCGTAGGGTGTTCGAGTGTCGCTGATATTAGGAGCACTCCTGCATTACTTAGCCTCCACAGCGAGAAGCCAGCCAAAGCGGTTGCGGAGTGCATTAGGGATGGTTGGCAGGCGACATCCATAATTGGTGGCAGCGTTGGCGGAACTCTTCAGCAATCTGGCGAGAAGTACTCGGTTATTGCGCCGAGCGGTGAATCACCCTGGCATGTCGTTGATGTAACCCCTGTAAAGACTGGATCAGCCATTCAGTATCGGTTTTATAGAACATGGCAGTCGCCAAGCGATAAAGTCACCAAAGTAGTGATGGATTGCAGCAAATAGAACCGTCAATTAACACCAGCCGCCTCCGGGCGGTTTTTTAATGTCCGGAGAACATATGGCTCAAACAGTTGAGAAAATGCAAACCATTCTGTTGTCCGGGTCGCTAGCGCGACGCTTTGGACGCAGACATAGAATTACTACGAGCTCAGGTTTTCGCGACGTGATCGGCTACCTCAAGCAGTTTCCAGGATTCGAGCAGCATATGGCAGAAAGCTCTGATAACGGACTGAGATACGCAATTTTCAACGGGACGGAGAATATTGGACAAGACGACCTCGGAAAGCCGACTGGGCGAGATGTGATTCGTATCGTCCCGGTGATCACTGGCTCCAAACGAGCCGGGCTGCTGCAGACCGTGATTGGAGTCGTGATTATTGCCTTGGCTTGGTGGAATCCGCTGGGTTGGTCTGCTGCGGCGGTGACGTTCGGCTACACCGCCGGTGCATCCATGGCGCTCGGCGGCGCGATGCAGATGCTGAGCCCTCAACCCAAAGGCCTCAGCACACAGGACGGTCCAAATAACAGGCCGAGTTACAGCTTCAATGGGCCGGTAAACACCAGTGTGCAGGGAAACCCTGTACCGCTGCTTTACGGCCGGATGATCGTTGGCAGCGCGGTGATCAGCGCCGGAATTTACTCCGAAGACCAAATGTAAAAGACATACCTCTCCCCCAGGCCCGCCAGTGAGCGGGCTTTTTTTCGCCTGAAGGAAAGCCATGACCAATTTAGCTATCGCCGGCAGCAAGGGTGGCGAGGACAAGCCGCGCCCATCCGTTGAGGCGCCCGACAACCTTCAAAGCGTTGCGTATGCGCGAATTCTCGATCTGGTGAGCGAGGGGGAGATTGTTGGCTTGGCTGACGGAATGCGGTCCGTATTTCTCGGCGAAACTCCGTTGGCCAACGCCGACGGCTCGCTGAATTTCAGTGGAGTGACGCTCGATGTTCGCACGGGCAGCCAGGACCAGCTGCATATCCCTGGTTTCCCTGCGGTAGAAAGCGAAGTGGGGGTAGGTGTAGAGCTTCGTTACGATCAGCCTTGGGTGAGAGCCGTCACCAACCTGCAGCTATCGGCCGAGCGCGTTCGAATTTCAGTACCTCGGCTTGCGCAGACGAACACCTCGAACGGTGACACCAACGGCTACACCGTACAGTACCGGATCGAGCTATCTACTGATGGTGGCCCTTACGTGCCGATGGTGATTTCGTCGTTCAGCGGTAAAACATCGACGAAGTACGAGCGGTCTCACCGAGTGGATCTTCCCCCGGCGAACAGCGGGTGGCAGGTGCGCGTAGTAAGGGCCACGCCAAACGCGACCAGCTCAGCAATCGCCGATACCACCACCATCGACGCGATCACTGAAGTCATCGACGCGAAGTTGCGCTATCCAGGTTCGGCGATGATCGGCGTTCAGTTTGACGCTTCGCAGTTCCAATCGATCCCGACACGCTCGTTCGATTTGTACGGGCGAATTATCCGCGTGCCGAGCAACTACGATGCGGACACCCGTGTATATACCGGCGTATGGGATGGAAGCTTCAAATCCGCCTGGACTGATAATCCGGCTTGGATTTTCTACGACCTGCTACTGCACTTTCGTTACGGCCTGGGGCATTTGCTGAATGCCGGCCAGGTGGATAAGTGGGAGCTTTACCGGATAGGCCAGTACTGCGACCAGATGGTGCCGAATGGGAAGGGTGGCACCGAGCCTCGCTTTACCTGCAACCTTTACCTCTCTGTGCGGGCCGATGCCCTGAGGGTTCTTCAGGATCTAGCCACCACCTTCCGAGGTATGGCGTACTGGTCCGCCGGATCGGTTACTGCTGTTTCGGACATTCCTGAGGACCCGGTCTACACGTATTCGAACGCAAACGTCATCGACGGCAAGTTCGGTTACTTCGGATCGGCCAAGAAGACCCGCTACACCGTCGCCCTGGTCAGCTGGAACGACCCGACAGACTTCTACCGGCAGAAGGTCGAGTATGTCGATGATCAAGCCGGAATCACTCGCTACGGTATACAGCAGACAGAAATCACAGCTACAGGCTGCACATCGCAGGCTCAGGCGCAGCGCGTCGGTAAGTGGGCATTGCTCACCAACCGACTGGAGACGGAGAGCGTAGGCTTTTCCGTTGGCCTGGACGGCACCCTGGCACGCCCAGGGCAAATCATCCGAGTTGCCGACAATGATCGTGCTGGCCGCCGCATTGGTGGTCGACTGCGCTCGTCGACGCTCGACACACTTGTTCTGGACGCAGACGTAACGGCATACGCTGGCGACACGATCACCCTGATCATGCCAAACGGCAAGGCGGTATCTCGGGCAATTAAGTCGGTTGGCCATCCGGTTACATGGGACATCACTGGCATTACCTGGGACAACGGGAATGTCACTCTGGACACCACTGGATTCCCTTCTGAGGTTCAGCAGGTTGTGCTGGAGGATGAGCTTGAAGATCTCCCGCCACGTCATTCGATGTGGGCAATTGATTCGCCCACCCTGGCGGTGCAGCAGTTCCGCGTAATGTCGGTGGTCGAGGAGTCGTCCGATACCGAAATAAAGTTTACCGTCAGCGCTGTACGCCACGATTCCAGCAAATATGGAGCAATCGACAACGGCAGCAAAATTGAGCGGCCACCGATCACCGTTATTCCGCCGAGCGTTCAGCCTCCACCGACCAACGTTACGGTCAGCAATGACCATTTCGTTGATCAGGGCAGCGCAATCAGCGTTATGACGATCCATTGGGAGAAGCCAGAGTCTGCGATCGCCTACGAGGTTTACTGGCGCAAGAATGACGGCGACTGGACGTTCGCGGGGCGCACCGGTACCACATCGATTGATGTGAGCGGTATATACGCCGGCCGCTACGTAGCCAAGGTTCGCGCGATCAACTCGCTGGACATCGGCTCGGTGTTCGCCACGTCGGTGGAAACCGTACTGAATGGCAAGACCACTCCACCGCCGACGGTTTCTGCTTTTACCGCCCAATCCATTGTGTTCGGCATCAAGCTGAAGTGGGAGATTCCCGCAGGGCTCAGCACGGCAGACCTGCAGCGCACCGAGATCTGGTACAGCCAAACTAACCAGATCGGGACGGCTACAAAATTTGGCGACTATGCCAACCCGCAAACTGACCTGACAATCATGGGGTTGGCTGCTGGCGTTCAGTTCTTCTTCTGGGCGCGATTGGTGGATCGTATTGGCAACCTTGGGGCGTTCTATGGTCCGGTCAGCGGGCAATCATCTTCTGACGCCGGGCCGATTTTGGAATACCTAAACGGGAATATCACTGAGACTCAGTTGAGCCAGTTGCTGCTGGAAAAGATCGACTCTGGCGGCGGCGCCCAGGTTGAAGTTGACGCGCTCAAGAGCGAGTTGGCGGCTATGTACACCATCAAAACCCAGCTAACCGTAGATGGTCGCCCGTACCTCGCCGGTATTGGGGTCGGCGTTGAGAACGACGAGGGGGTAATTACCAGCCAGGTCCTGATCGCCGCGAGCCGTTTTGCAATCGTAGATCCGAACACCACCAATGTCTTCTATCCATTTGTGATCGAGGGCAACGCAGCGTACATCGACACGGCTTTTATCCGTGACGGCAGCATTTCAATGCTCAAGATCGGACAGGCACTGCAATCAGACAACTATCAGGCCGGTGTCCAGGGGTGGCGCCTTGATAAGGCTGGCAACTTGGAATTCAACGGTCCAGCACCTGGTGGCGGTCGCCTGACGATGACCAACCGCGCGATCAAGGTCTACGACGAGAACAACGTTAAGAGGGTCCAGTTGGGAGATCTAACCGCATGAGCCATGGCATCAGAATTTGGGGGCCTACGGGCTTCCTTGAGTTAGATGAGAATTCCTTTACCGTCAGGATTGTATATACCGCAGTTGTACAAAAAGCGGCCGGCGAGAGTAGAACCCGCTTTATATCTATTCCAGGAATAGCCCCGGCAACACATTCGGCGGTTTGTTTTCCTACAGGGTTTTATGATACGTCCGCCCAAAACATAGCTTCTATTCAGTATATACCGATAGTGCAAAATGGCGGTCTGACTTTATATTTTGGACAGCCTGGGAGCCGTGAGGGCGCACCTCTTGGCATCGGACCTCAGAGGTTAATGGTAATGAGGTACAGATAATGTCTCATGGGCTGACATTCACAAACAGCAATGATGTTGTGACGTTGGATTCAGAGTTTTCAAGGTTGGTAGTTCTATATAAAGGGACGTTCGTGAATGGCGGGTCGGGGGCTGGCGTTTCATTCCCAGCAGTAATAACTTCGGCTGAGCCACCTCTGGTTTTCGTCAGGCCTAGCTCCTCTTGTACTATGTGTTTCTGCCGCATAATCGGATCTCCGGGCGCTTGGACTGGTTTTTCTTTCCAGGGCACTGTCGGTCAAGTCTATTCAGGATCTTACTTTGCGGCAGCGTTCAAGGCTTCGGAAGTTGGGACTTACGGGTTAAGGCTTTGGGATGGAGCGGCGAAAATATTATTTGATAGTGCCAATCCCTGTGCGCAATTTACAAAAACCATTACTTCTTGGACGTATCTCGGCGTGACACAGACCGGGCAGGGGTCCTATCAATTAAGTTGGACGGCACCTACTCCGCTTAATACTGGCGAATACATGCTGATTAATAATATAGCCATGGATGTGGCTGGAAGTACGTCCCGGCAAGGGAATCAATATGCAGTTTGGGACTATGCAAATAATAGACTGGTCATGCAGGTAGTTGGGTTTGATATTCAAACCACGCTGTATACGCCTGTTGTATGGGCAAAACCAATTTCATAGTGTCACCCAAGAAAACAAAACCTGAAAACCGCCCTGAGCGGTTTTTTTTCGCTTGGAGAAAAGTATGAATGCAACTGAGAAAGACCGCGACGTCCTGGCGCGCACGCTGTGGGGCGAGGCCCGCGGCGAAGGGCTGGCCGGTCAGATCGCCGTGGCCTGGACCATCCGCAACCGCGTATTCGACGGCAAGGCTAAATCATGGTGGGGGGAGGGATACGCTGGTGTGTGCCTGAAGCCCTGGCAGTTCAGCTGCTGGAACCAGACCGACCCAAACTATTCCTACCTGAGCGGCGCCAAACCGATCCCGGCCGCGCAGTTCGCCCAGGCACAGCGCGCAGCGGATCAGGTGATGTCGGGCGCGGTACCGGACCCAACCGGCGGCGCCACGCATTACTACGCTACGACCATGCCGAAGGCTCCGGCCTGGGCTGCTGGCGCGAAGGAGACACTGCGTCTCGGGCACCATGTGTTTTTCAAGGATGTGCCGTGATGACGCCCGGCCAGATCCTGGCGGCGATCCTGCTGGCGGTTGTCATTGGCTTCGGCGGGGCCTGGCAGGTGCAGGACTGGCGGATGGGCAAGCAGCTCGCCGAGCAGGCCGGCCTGCATAAAGACGACCTGGCGGCGATCACCAATGCCGCCGCCGCCCAAGCGCGCGCCGAGCAGGACAAGCGCCTTGCGACCGAGCAAGCCCTGGCCACGTCCGACCAACAACACACCAAGGAATTATCCGATGCCCAGCGCAACCAGGCTCGCCTGCGTGACCAGCTTGCTACTGCTGATGTCCGGCTGTCAGTCCTCCTCGAGGATTCAGCCAGGACCTGCAACTTGCCCACCACCGCCGGCGCCGTCGGCGTGGTTCATGCAGCCCGTCGAGCCCAACTTGACCCAGCGCATGCTCAACGAATTATCGGCATTACCGATGCCGGTGACCAAGGACTGATCGCGTTGCGGGCGTGCCAGGGCTACGTAAAAGCGATAGCGCCATAGTGGCATTGCGTCATCGTTGCCCTTATGCGAATTCGAGGCGACTATTTGACCTTCCCGAAACTGACAGTGCCTTATGGACAAGCAACTGGCGGGCCTCTCAATCCTGCTTACGATCGGGTGGATCACTACCGTGATTTTCGTCATGTGGTTTTTCAGCTGACGCATGGAAGTATCAGCTCTTCGCCTTTATTCCTCACGTTGCCGACAGCGGTGCTGACCTTGAACCACTCGAACGCCTCGGATGGTTCACCCTGGTGCAGCACCATCTGCTCGGCTCGTTCCTTCGGTGTTGCCGGATCAAGCCACTCTCTCGCCAGGTCCGGCGTCAGCACCACGGGTCGCCGGTCGTGGACGTCCACCATGCCGCCGGCGCTATCAGTAGTGATGATAACGAAGCCGTCATGCTCGCCTGGGCCTTCATCAGCATCCGGTAACTGACCGATCGCGGCACAGAATATCGGTGCACCGTCCCGCCGGCGGATCAGGTAGGGCTGCTTCTTCGGCCCACCTTCATCTACCCACTCAAACCAGTTGTCGATAGGCGTTATTGCTCTGTGCGGCCAGATCGCGCGAAAGAATGGGCCGTGAGCGACCTTCTCGACGCGTGCATTGATAGGTGCAGCGCGATCTTTCGCCCAATGGGGCCGCCATCCCCAGCGCACCGGGTCAGCGTGGAGCAGGTCTCCCTGCAGGTGCAACAGCGCAACTACGGTCGTTGGCGCCACGTTGTAGCGCTCTATCGGCTGATCGCCCACGGAGTTCACCAGAGCATTGGGCATACTCAGCGCGGCTACGAAGTCGTGGATCCCTCTGTACTGTGAAAGCCTTCCGCACATAAGCATCTCCGCTCGTCGGCGCCGATGAACAGCCGGTCACCGGCCAATCTCTACACTGTAGACAATGGCAGCGAGCAATCATCATGACGACCAACATTGAGCAGGCCGACGCCCTTGAGGCTTGGTTTGCG
>Ga0308160_10005949_pt1 | contig 12585 bp, 8 predicted proteins | sample PhyFR1_FD_201036 | JGI IMG/M metagenome (GOLD analysis project Ga0308160, IMG submission 201036) | Phyllosphere microbial communities from UC Gill Tract Community Farm, Albany, California, United States - DLSLF.R1 | ecosystem: Host-associated > Plants > Phyllosphere > Unclassified | place: USA... | reverse complement strand
ATCTGCATGGCCCCCGCGTGGGATTCGAAGGGCTGCCCATACTTGGGCAGCCCTCTCCGAATCGTCCATCTGCTGTGCGCAACGCGCACAGCGCAGCGCGCCGTGGGCGCGCTTCCCCTTCACACTTGGGCAGTAAAGCATGCGCCCCAACGCCCCAGCTCGCGCAAAGCGCGGCGTCCGTAACCATCTGCTTAAGCCGAGCCCGTGTCGCAATGTCAGACCAGACCCCCGATATCACACTTGGGCAGTAAAGCATGCGCCCCAACGCCCCAGCTCGCGCAAAGCGCGGCGTCCGCAGCCATCTGCTTAAGCCGAGCCCGTGTCGCAATGTCAGACCAGACCCCCGCTATCAGCAGCGCCTGTATGCAACCGATCACGCGGATTTGCTAACCCCTTGCAATCAGAACTCACCTTGGCAACCAAGGCTTGCTATCTGTCTCATTTGAACTATACTTCTGTATCAAAGGAGGCAAAGCATGCCAAACGCCAAAGCATCCGCAAAGCTCCCTGCAGACCACCGCGCAGAGACAGGCAAACCTGCCCGCGCAGGAGCGTACACCGTGGTCATCGGCACGGAGCATGCAGCTTCACCGGTGCGGGTCGGCACCCATGTCGCCGAGGCCGCTCCCCTCTACCTGTCAGATCCCCAGGCGCGCATTGCGGTCATCCGCCACGGCATTCCTGCATCGATGATCAGCAGTCTCTCGGGCCGGATGGGCATGAGCAAGGAAACCCTGCTGTCCAGCCTGGGTTTGTCGCGGGCGACAATCAGTCGCAAGGAGAAAGACGCGGCCTTGTTGTCGAAGGACGAATCCGAGCGCGTACTGGGTGTCGACACCCTGATTGGCATGGTGCAGGCGATGGTCGAGCAATCCGGCGATCCGGCCGGCTTCGATGCCGCGCGCTGGGTGTCGGAATGGCTGACGAAGCCATTGCCGGCCCTGGCCGGCGAGACGCCTGCAAGCTATATGGATACGTTCGAGGGGCAAAAGCTGGTGGCCGAGTTGCTGGCGATGAGCCAGAGCGGGGCCTACGCTTGAACAAGCAGGTCTGGCGCATCGCCGTCGAGGCGCCTGCGTACAGCGCCAACGACTTGCGCGGAACCGGCGCAAAGATGACGGGCGGCCGCTGGAACAGCAAGGGTACGCCCTTTGTCTATGCCGCTGACAGCATTGCGCTCGCCACGCTGGAAACCGTGCACTACCTGAGTAGTGGCGCTCTGCCTTTCAACCGCTATCTGGTGCGGATCGATATTCCGGAGACGGTGTGGGCAGCGCGTCAGATTCTTGATCCACTGCCAGGCGGGTGGGATGCCGTGCCGTCCGGGATGGCCTCCAGGCAGGCTGGTGATGCCTGGGTCGCGTCAGGTGCCACGGCGCTGCTGCTGGTTCCCTCGGTGATCGTGCCGGACGAATATAACGTCCTGATCAATCCACAGCACAGCGATGCCGGCGCCATTGTGGCGACGACCTTGAGGCGGTGGAACTATGATCCGCGGTTTTTCCCGTGACAGAACCGAACGAGATCCACCATGACCTTGTCCACGCTGCACATCCGTGACGCCAGCGCTGGCGACGAGGCATTCTTCGCCAGCCTGTACCGGAGCACACGCGACGACTTGCTGGCGCTGCCGGCCGATCCTTCAATGATCGATGGCCTGATCGCCATGCAGCACCGGCTGCAGGTGGCTGGCTACCGCAACAGCTACCCGCAGGCCGTGTATCAGGTGCTGGAACGGGATGGCGTGGCGGTGGGGCGCCTGGTCACGGCGGCCGTCGATGGCGCGGTACGTGTGGTCGACATTGCCGTGCTGCCTTCTGCACGCCGCACGGGTGTGGCTGGCGATGCCTTGCGCCGACTGCAGGCGCAGGCGCAGGCAGAGGCAGCAGGGCACGCAATCACGCTGTCGGTGCGCCAGGATAACGTGGCCGCGCGCCACCTGTACGAGGCGCTGGGATTCGCCGTCGACAGTGAGGATACGATGCGCCTGGAGCTGCGCTGGCACGCACAGACCGGTGTCCAGCCGCCGCCAGATAGCAGCTGGGCGGGCAGGTAGCGGGCGTGCTCAGTGCGCGCCTGCGCTCAGACCACCCACAGGCCGGCACCGGCAAACTGCGCATCGACCACGCCGTCCTGGTTCAGCCAGGTGGCGATCAGCTCGGCCCGCGTGTGGCTCGTCAAGAAGCTTTCCCAACTGGCCTGGCCGCCTGCCGCACCCGCACTCAGGCCCGAGTTCTCGTACAGCGCCTGCACAAAAGCGGCATCGTTGAGGCTGTCGTAACGCAGTTTGAATTCGGCGGTGGCGATGAAATCCTGCACCAGCCGCGCCCCGTCGATATCACGCCCGAGCCACCACTGAAAGCCGCCCAGGTCGCCGGCGCGGTCCAGCACCGTCTGGTACAACAGGCCCAGCAGCTTCACCTTTGCCGGCCCGTCCTGCAGAAACCCGAGGTCGAGCATACCGTCGCTGAAGTCGCCCATGTCGATGCCACTGAGTCGGTCGAGATTGCCGCTGGCCTTGTGCGCCACATTCAGGCGGCCATCCTCATCGATGATGAACTTGTAATCAGCGGTCTTGCCGGCGTAGACCCCGATATCGTCGCCGTCGTCGGCAATCCAGTCCGTCTCGCGCGCAACCGTGCCTTGGCCAATCAGGTAACCATCCGCCGTGTTCCAGGCACGCTCGTGCTCGGCGCTTTGCGCGATCGCCACCAGCACGTCGGCACGGCTGATGGCCGGGGCGGTGGCGCTGCCGGTCAGCTGGCCGAGCCAGTAGGTCAGGCCCCCGCCATCGGGCGTGCGGCCAAAGGCGTTGCCATACACCGCTTCGATGAAGCCGGCATCGGACAAGGCGCTGCCGCTGGCGGCCAGCCATTCGGGCGAGGCGAGGACGCGCGCGGCCACGGTGCCCAGCGTGACGCCGTCCTGCGCCCAGAAGGCCAGGCCGCCCAGGTCGGGCGCGCGGCCCAGGGCAGCGTGGTACAGCAGCGAGATGGACGACAGCATCGGCTTGTCGGCGCCAAGAAAAGCCAGTTCCGTGGCTGAGGCGTTCAATTCGGCCAGCGCCAGTCGTTCTGTCTGGCCCGGTGCGAACAGGGCTGTCTCATGGCGCGCCGTCAGGGCGCCGTCGTCGGTGAGGTAGAACTCCCATGCGCCTTGCGTACTGCGCCCGCCCTGGAGCACGTTGTTGCCGGCGCCGCCGGCGAGGCGGTCGTTGCCGATGCCGCCGACCAGGATGTCGTTGCCCGAGCCGCCATCGAGCAGGTCGTCGCCGCCAGCGCTGCCGATGATGTCGTTGCCACCGCCGCCCAGCAGCACGTCGTCGTCGGCGCCCAGCAAGATGTTTTGGATGGCATCGTCGCCCGTCACAAAATTGCGCCCGGCACCGCCGCGTACCGTGACGGCGCCGACGATGGCGGCGAAGTCGACGTTGTTCAGCTGCAGCGTGCTGCCCGCAGGCAGGGCGGTGGCGTCGATGACCAGGCCGATCGCGGTGGCGTTCTGGCCGCCGCCCACCGGCGTGGTCGAGCTGCCGTTGATCAGAATGGTTGGCGGGGAGTTCAAGCCCGGTGCTGCGGATAACACGATCGTCTGGCTCTGCAGCAGCGTGCCCGGCGCCAGGCTGTCGAGGAAGCCGGCACCGTTGCCGGTCATGCCCGACTGGGCGCTGGAACCGTCCTCGGTCTGGTTGTCGATACGGCGGATCAGGTCGAGCAGGGCTTGCTGGCTGGTGAGCAGGCTCGACGGTCCTTCGGCCCGCAGGCCGGTGCCCACTGGCAGGCTGACCATCAGTTCGGTACGCGGACCGCTGCCGGCGCCCAGGCCGAGCGGGATGTCGGCCAGGTTGCCGTTCGGGGTGGCCGGATCGTCGCTGCGGGTGCCGGTAATGACGGGCACCGTCAGCGCCTGGCCGGCAAGCCCGGTGACCGGATCGACCGGTAAAATTTCGGTCTGCACCGCCACCCCGTCGATCGTGTCCGGTGCAGGCGGGTTGGTCGGCGGAATGACTGGCGGCGTCGTCTGCACCGCATAGTTTGGCGAGGAGGCAGTGCCCGCGCCGGAATTGCCGGCCAGATCGGCCACGTTGGCCAGACTGACCGCAACGACGTTGGATGCTGCGCGGATGTTGGCATCCGGCGTGAAGGTCGCGCGCCAGGTCATGCCAGCATCGAGCGTGCTGAACGTGCCCAGGGCGCCGTTGGGGGCCGTGACCGCCGAAGCGTCGAAGCCGCTGACGATCTCGTTGAAGGCGATCGTCAGTTGCGCCGTCTCGCCAGCGCGCAGGTCGACGTCCGAGAGCGTGACGGTCGCCGTCGGCGCCAGCGTGTCGACCGCGTAATTGCCGCTGGTCGCGCTGCCGGCGCCGCTGTTGCCGACGGCGGTCTCGATGCCCGCATAGTTCAGCGTCAGCACATTGCTGGCCGCAGTAGCGCCCGGGTTCGGGGTCAGGGTCGCGGTCCAGGTAATGCCGTCGTTCGAACCCAGCGCCGCTAAGGTCCCGTTCGGTACAGTGACGTTGGCAGTGGTGAAGCCTGTCACCGACTGGTCGAAGACGAACGTGACGGTGGCGGTATCGCCAATCCTGAGCGCGGTGTCGTCGATGGCGATGGGCTGGGCCAGCGCAGGTCCCGAGGTATCGACCGCGTAGTTGCCGCTTTGCGCGCTGCCTGTGCCGGCGTTGCCCGCCAGGTCGGTCAGGCCGGTATAGTCCAGCGTCAGCACGTTGCCGGGCGCGCTCGTGCCGGCGGTGGGGGTCAGCGTTGCAGTCCAGGTGACGCCGCCGTCAGCTGACGCGAGCTGTTGCAGAACCCCGTTGGGCACGGTCACGTCGGCCAGGCTGAAGCCGCTCACCGCCTCGGTAAACGTGAAGGTGACGGTGGCGGTGTTTCCGCTGGTGAGTGTCGTGTCCGAAATCGTGATGCTCGACGCCAGCGACGGCCGCACGGTGTCGACCGCGTAGTTGCCGCTGCTGGCGGTGCCGGTGCCGGTGTTGCCGGCCAGGTCCGTGAGGCCGCTATAGTCCAGCGTCAGCGTGTTGGTGGCGTCGCTGCTGGCGCTGGCAGGCGTGAGCGTCGCGGTCCACGTGATGCCGCCATCCGTGCTCGTCAGTGCCGACAGCGTGCCATTGGGGACGGTGATGTCTGCACCGCTGAAACCGGTCACGGCTTCGTTGAAGGTGAAGGTGACGGTGGCGCTGGCGCCGATCGCGAGCGTGGTGTCGGAGATCGTGATGGCGGATGCGAGGGTCGGGCCTGTCGTATCGATCGCATAATTGGTGCTGGTGGCGACGCCGGTGCCGGCATTGCCGGCCAGGTCGCTCACGCCGGCATAGTTCAGCGTCAGCGTGTTGGTGGCATCGGTGACGTTGTCGAGCGGGGTCAAGATGGCCGTCCAGAGATGGCCGCCGTCGGCCGATATCAGGTTCGATAAGGCGCCGTTGGCGACCGTCACATCGCCCACAGTGAAGTCCTGCACGGCTTCGCTGAAGCGGAACGTGACGGTGGCCGTGTCGCCGGCCGTGAGTGCGGTGTCGCTCAGCTCGATGGCGCCCGACAGCGTTGGCGCCGTCTGGTCGACCGTGTAGTTCTGGCCGGCGGTGTAGCCGCCCGTGATGGGCTGGCCACTGCCGCTCTGGATGCCGGTGCCACTGGCATTGAGGTCCAGGCGCAGCACGCCGTCGCCGGCGATGTTGTCGACGGTGACGCTCCAGTTTGCGCCGCTGCCGGAGACCGCACCGATGCTTGCGGTGACGCTGCCACTTGCCACCAGCGTGAAGTCGCTTGCGTCGACGCCGGTGACGCTGTCCGAGAACGTAACCGCATACACGACGCTGGTCGCATTGGTCAGTTCGCTGCCGACGCGCACGATGCCGGTAACGGCAGGCGCGAGGGCATCGACCAGGATGCCGGCGGTTGCCCCGACGGCGTTGAGCGTGGTGGCCGCCGCATTGCCCGCCGTGTCACGGATCGTGCCACCGTTGAACGACAGCGGCCCATTCATCGCGATACCGTCGGCGTCGGCGTTACCCGCAACGACCGTGTAGCGGAAGGTGAGGGCAGTGCCGCCCGAACCGCTCACGTAAGCGGCCTGCACCGTGCCACCATTGTCGAGGACAAGCGGAAGCGACGGCGTGCCGTTGGTGGTGTCGACCGTCACCGCCTCATTGAAGTTGACGGTGAATTCCAGCGGATCGCCGGCGCCATAGGTGGCCGACGCCGGCACCAAAACCGACGTGACGGAAGGGGCCGTGTAGTCGAAGGTATAGCTCTGGCCAATCGTGTAGCCGGGTGCGGCATTGCCGGCGCTGTCGGCAATGCCGGTGCCCGTGTTCTTCAGATCCAGGCGCAGCGTGCCGTCGCCGCTGATGCTGTTGACGGTGACGGTATAGGCCGTGCCGCTGCCGGTGACGCTGGCAATGTTACCGGTCGCGGCGCCCGTGCCGGTCAGCTGGAAGTCGCCAACACTGACGCCGGTGACGCTGCTGTCGAAGGTGACCGCGTACTGGACGCTGGTGGCATTGCTGGTCGCAGTGCCGATGCGGTTGATCGAGGTTACTGCGGGCGCCAGGGTGTCGAAGGTCAGCGCTGGCGTGGTGCCGGCGCCGCCGCTGTTGCCGGCGATGTCGGTCCAGGCCGCGCCGGCGACGCTGATGCTGGCCGCGCCGCTGTTCGTACTGGCGGTCGGCGTGAAGGTGGCAGTGCGGATCGCGCCACTGCCCGAGATGGCGCTCAGGGTGCCGCCGCTGACCTGCACGTCGCCAACGCTGCCGTCCCAGGTGAACGTTGCGCCGGGGTCTTCGCTGAAGGTGAACGTGATGGTGGCTGTTTCACCGGCCTTGAGCGCCGCGCTGTTGCTGGTGATTGCCAGCGTGGGCGCGGTACGGTCCAGCGTGATGCCGAGGCCGGCGCTGCGGGTGCTCACCAGGCTGCCGCTGGCCGACGTGACCGTGGAATACACATTGTAATTGCCGTCAGCCAGGCTGGCGACATCGATGCCGTTGACGGTCCAGACGCCATTGTTGACCGTTGCCGTCCCCGTGGCGTCGGTGCCGGCGTCGTAGGTTGCATTGCCGTTGCTGTCGACGAACACCCGCACCGTGCTGCTGCTGTCGCCGGCGGCGCTGGTGCCGCTGAAGCTCAGCGTGCCGGCGTTGGTGATGTTGTCGCTCTGCGAGACGCCGGTGTCGACGGCAGCGTTGCCCGAGAGGTCGGGGGCGCCAGGCGTGGAGGGCGCGACGTTGACGGTGATGGTACGGGTGGCCGTGGCGGCGCCGTCGCTGACCTGGATGGTGAAGGTGTCGTTGCCGGCAAAGCCGGTATTCGGCCGGTAGGTCAGGGTGCCACCCGGCGTGATGCTGGCGCCGCCGCTCGCTTGCGTGCTGGGTGTAAAGACCAGCGTGCCATTCGCGGGGCCGCTGGTCTGGGTCCAGGTCAGCGTCTGGGCGCTGTCGGTATCGCTCACGCGCACCAGGCTGGAGAAATCGGTGGCACCCGCGTTGGTCGTCAGCGCCAGCGGGGTATTCGCGCCCACGAAGGATGGCGCGGTATTCGGGGGCGGCGCGGTGCTGACATTGGCCACGGTGATGCTGTTGAAGTTGAGGTTATCCGGCCCATTGATTTGCGTATCGGGCCCGGTTGCAACGATTTTCCAGGTGATGGTGATCGATGCGACCGCGTTATCCGCAAACGAGGCCCCGCCGTTCAGGATGGAGCTCGCCGAGAACACATTGGTATTGCCGGGAATGTACGATCCGCTCAGGACATGGCTGCCGACGGTCTGACTGGCGACATCCCTGGTAATGATCGACAACGCGCTGAAGCCCTGGAAATTTTCAAAGAACGAGAACGCCAGATCCTTGAAGGTCAATGTGTTGATGCCAGCAGTGCCGCCGACCTTGATCGTGATACTGCCGCTGGTATCGGACGTGATCTGGTCGGCGGCGTACATGACGGTGCCGTCCACGGCGATGCCGTTGCTGATATCGAATTTGTCGGAGAATCTGACGAAACCGGCGCCGCCCGAATTGAGCGGGCCGTCGGCGCCGCCAAAATCGTAGGTGCCGTCAGCCAGGCCGTTGACGGCCAGGATGCCGGAATAGCTGGCCAGCGATAGCGTCGACAGCGAATTACCGGCAGCGATCGCGCCGCTCGAGCGCTCGAGGGTCCAGTTGCCGCCCAGCGCAGTGGCGCCGGTCGGATCCGTGGATGCAGCAACGTCGGCCCCGGTGGCGCCCGCCAGTGCATCGACGAATGCGGCGCCGTTCGTGCCTGCGCCCACCGAGCAGCCATACAGCAGGATATCGGCGTCGGCATGCAGGGCCTGGCGGATCGTCGCGAGGTCATCGGCGTGGCCGGACAGATTGTCGCGGCGCAGTTGCAGCGCGCCGAGCGACACAGCGCCTTCGCTGCCGTGCGACACGATATGCAGTGCATCGATCCCGCTGCGGCCGTTCAGGACAGCCGCCATGCCGGCCAGGCCATCCAGCCCGGGATCGAGCACATGGATCTCGGCGCCAGGCGCCAGATCAGCCAGCAGCAACTGGTAGTCGGCGACGTCGGCCTCGATGAAGACGATGACCGTGGGCGCCAGCGGCGACGCGGCGTCGGAGGGGGATGGCGAGAAAGCGTCTGGATGGTTCATGGCGTGAACGTGAGAAACATCGAAAGGGAAGCGCCGCGGCCCGGACGCCGCTGGCCAGTGCCGACGCTACGGTCGCGGTGGATACACGCCCACCAGGGCGATGATGCATCGCACGGGCAGATACGGCTGCATATTGTTGTGGGCCTGGCCGCCGCCGGCAGCCGACAGGGCCAACGGGTTCATGGTGACGTCGGGTTTGGGCGCAAACCCCCTGGTGTCTATCGGGTTGCGGCCCGCCTTCGGCGTCTTGGTCCAGACGGCGCCGGTCGGATCGCTCAGCGTTCCCTGATTGTCCAGCGCCTGTGGAACGTGGGTATGGGCTGGCATCTGGGCCGCGAGCAGCGTCACGGCCGCCTCGCCACCTTGCGAGGCCAATGGCCTTGGCGTCAGGCCGGGGCCGGCGCCCTGGTGCATCGGCACGCGCCCGCTCAGGTTGGGCAGAGCAAAAGTCGTCTTGCCATCGCCGCCATAGACGGCGCCGATCACGCTGTACAGCGCGGCGTTCTGCTGGATGGCCATGAGCTGGCCGTTGCAGTCGGCCCAACCTTCAGGGGCATACTTGCCGCTGAACAGGCGTACTTCTCCGATGTAGGGATCCATGCATGTCTCCTTAGGAACGCGGTGGGTAGATACCCTGGATCGCGATGCAGAAACTGATCGTCAGGTAGGGCTGCATATTGCCGTGTGCTTGCGAGCCGCCTGCCGTGCTCACGGCACGCGCGCCCATCGGCACGTCGGGGGCGCCCGCCGCATAGGTATCGACGCTTTGAGGCCAGACATTGCCTTGCGGCGGGATCAGCGTCGCTGTCTCCCCGGATGCCTGTACCGCGTGGGTATGGGAGGGCATCTCGTTGACGGTGAGGGCATGGTTGGCCTCGCCGCCTGCTGCGCCCAGTGGATACGTCGGCGACAGGTGCAACGGGACCCGGCCGCGCAGGTCGGGCAGGGCGAATGTGGTGACACCATTGCCGCCGTAGGTGATGCCGAGCAGCGAAAAAAGTGCCTGATTCTGTTGGACCGGCAACATCTGGCCCTGACAGGCAAGCCAGCCACGGGGAATCAGGCCGAATGAAAATGACCTGATTTCGCCCAAGAAGGGGTCAGCCATGAATGATTCTCCTGTTGTGTGCTGTGACGGTCAAGCCTGGGACGGGAAAATTCCCTGCGTCGCAATGATGAATGTCAGCGCCATGAATGGCATGACATTATCGTGAGGCTGATTACCGCCCGCGGATATAACGGCGGCATCGGACATTGCAACGAGAGGGGTGTCGGCGGCCGGTTTTTCGAATACCTGCTTCGCTGCCCATACATTGTTGGTGGGAAGAGGCTGAGTTCCCGGCGCCGACTGGGCGGCGGGAAGATGGCCATGCGCCGGCATCTGCGCGGTCAGCAAGGTCACGCTTTCGGCGCCGCTTTTCTGGCCCAGGATGTAATTGCTTCCACCACCGTTGCCCACGCTGACTGGCACCCGGCCGCGCATGTCGGGGACCCCGAACGTAGTCATGCCATCGCCGCCATAGGTCGTGCCGATCAAGGTGAACAGTATTTCGTTGTCCGTGATCGGCAACAGCTGGCCATTGCACGGCGCCCATCCCTCGGGCGCATAGTTCCCGGCAAACATCCGGATCTCGCCCACGTATTGGTCGGACATCTTATCTCCCTGTCATGGAAATGAAAGCGCTAATCAATTCGCTATCTGATAAGGCGTGGACGCCGTCAATAAAGAATACGGCAAGGCGTGTGGCGTGGCATCCGCGGCTTTGTTTTCAGAAAATTCTACCTGAAGGTTTGTCTGGATTGAGCATTCACTATTAGTTATTACGCCGGCACCATACGGTTTATGAAAGGTCGTTGCTAGGCCGCGACAGCGATACGCTTTATCGGGAATAAGCCGATGAGAATATGTCATCGAATATCCATTCTGCATTCGCCATAAAAGAAGTTGAATGAAAAAGGCTTAAATATCCTGTCAGCAAATGCTGTCGGCAAACAGTTATTTCCACGCGGCGCCCGGCGATCGGTACCCGGATTTCATGACCGCTCGCAGCAGGATCGGCGCGACGCCGTTAAAATGTCGGATGCAGCAATTGCTGGTTCAACAGTTTTAGGGAGTCCTCGCATGACCGTTTCAGCCACTCCCGCAGTGTCCGTCAACAAAATCCGCGTCGGCATCGTCGGCGCCGGTACCTGGGCCGAATATGGCCACATCCCGTCGCTCGCCCTGTTGCCCGAGTTCCAACTGACGGCCGTCTATAGCCGCAGTGCCGACAAGGCCCAGGCACTGGCCGCGCGCCATGGCATTGCCCATCCCGTCACCTCGCTGCAGGCGCTCGTCGAGCATCCCGAGGTGGATCTGGTGCTGGTGCTGAACCAGGCGCCGCAGCATGAGGCAGCCATCCGCGCCGCCATCGCGGCCGGCAAGGACGTGTATTCGGAATGGCCGCTGACCACCAGCACTGCGGTCTCGGCCGAGCTGGCAGCGCTGGCCAAAGAGGCTGGTGTGCGCCACATCGTGGGCCTGCAGCGCCGCCTGTCGTCGAGCTACCGCTACATGAGCGATCTGCTGGCCGAAGGCTATATCGGCGAGCTGCGTTCGGTGCGGATGCACGTCAGCGTCGACGCGTTCGGCGCGCGCCGCATGGGGTATCTGGCCTATACGGTGCCGACCGAGAATTTCTCGGATCTGCTGCCGATCTTCGGCGGCCACTTCCTCGACATCCTGTTCAGGCATTTCGGCTTCCCGCGCACCTTGAGCGCGTTGACGGCCAACCAGATCAAGCAGGTAACGATCGTCGACACGGGCGAGACGCTGCCGCGCACCAATCCCGACCAGGTGCTCATGACCGGTACCTTTGCCAACGGCGCGGTGCTGACCGTGCAGCTCGAAGCGGGCAAGCGCAATAACGCCGGCGTGCAGATCGACCTGACGGGGACCGAAGGCGATCTGCGTATCACCAATGTCACCAGCTTCGGCCCATCGGTCAATCTGATCGAAGGCGCGCGCGGCGATGCCCAGCCGTTGCAGGCGCTGCCCGTGCCGGCGCAGTACGACTGGTTGCCGGCGCATGCCCTCGGCGGCAGCGTCGCCGAGCTCGCCCATCTGTATGCGGCCTATGCCCGTGACGTGCAGGACGGCACGCAGCTGGCGCCGACCTTCCTTGATGCCGTCAGGATGCATGCGGTGATCGACGCGATCATCGCGTCCGACCATAGCGGCAGCCGGGTCGATCTGTCCGACCTGGCCGGCTGATTCGCCAGGCGCCTTTTCTCTTTTCTTCCGCGTCCGCTATGGCGGTGCATGCGTCACGCATGCGCTGCCGTAGCGGCGTTCGCGATTGCATTACCCATGACACCAGATACCTTGACGCACCCCGACAAACGCCGTGATCAACCCGCCGCCCCGAAGCTGCCACTGACCTCATTGCTGGCGCTGACGATGGTCAGCTTTGTCGTCATCCTCACCGAAGTCCTGCCCGCCGGGCTGCTGCCGCAGCTTGCTGCCAGCCTGGACAGTTCACAGTCCGTGATGGGCCAGCTGATCAGCATCTACGCGCTGGGATCGGTGCTGGCCGCGATCCCGCTGGCGGCCGCCACGCAGGGCGTTGGCCGCCGTACCTTGCTGCTCACGTCGCTGGCCGGCTTCGTGATTGCCAACACGATCACCGCGCTGTCCACCAGCCTGGCGCTGATCTTTGTCGCCCGGTTCCTGGGCGGTGTGGCGGCCGGCCTGGCCTGGGCCATGCTGGTCGGCTACGCGGCGCGCATGGTCGCGCCGCAGCACAAGGGTCGGGCGATCGCCATTGCGATGGCGGGCACGCCACTGGCGCTGACGGTCGGCATCCCGCTCGGCACCTACGTCGGCAATCTGGTTGGCTGGCGCATCGCGTTTGGCGCGCTCAGTGCGCTGGCGGCGCTGCTGATGCTGTGGATCGTGCTGCGGCT
>Ga0308160_10005947_pt1 | contig 12587 bp, 24 predicted proteins | sample PhyFR1_FD_201036 | JGI IMG/M metagenome (GOLD analysis project Ga0308160, IMG submission 201036) | Phyllosphere microbial communities from UC Gill Tract Community Farm, Albany, California, United States - DLSLF.R1 | ecosystem: Host-associated > Plants > Phyllosphere > Unclassified | place: USA... | reverse complement strand
TCTATGACCTCATCCTGCTTGTTTGTGAGACAGGATACGTGATGGGAAAAAGGTTGACTTACTCGTCCATTGTGACCCCTCATGGCCACCGGGTAGCTTTCGCTACAATCGAGCTTCTAGGACGCTGAAAAGGAGTCACTGACTCCCATTGGGTCTGGTATTTACCAGGGCCTGCCAGGTAGTGTCGATACCTTGTATATATTGTTGGAATATAAGTTGAATAGTCGAGTACAAGGTGAAGTAAGTTAACTTAGAAGTGGAGGGATGATCCCCCAGGCACCGGTCTTGGCCGACCACGTGTATCTGATTCCGTCCACCCTCGCGACGCTTGCGACCACCATGAACGTCCATTAGCATATTCACCAATACATTCCGCCTCTTATTCAGCTACATTATCGCCGCCCTCCATCTCTGTATCGCACCAGACAAACAGCTAGTATAAGGAAGATAACGGCACGAAAAAGAAACAGCTCAATACATCATGTTCTTAACGAGGTATGTCGATTTCCAAGTGATTCAACCTTCCTTGTCCTGTTTCAGATCTGAGATATTCAACGACATAACAAGCATGGACGGCGAGCCTATAAGATAAGAAGAAGAGGGTGTAAGTGGAGAAGCTGTCGAGCTTCGTGGAAGTGAGACGCCTCCAACACTCGGGATGATAGAATAAATCCAGTTCAAGGTCTCAGGAGAAGAGGGAGATTAGTGAAGGGAGATCAGCGGAAGGAGATTGACATCGTCGTCAAACATAAGCTAATCCCAGATCCGAGTACGACCGAGGTGTCAACACCTTCTCCCCTGAGGTAAGTCTCATCACGCTCGAAGTGTATTGAGCTAATGTCTAGGGCCGTCTCTTCCAAGGTCAGCTAACCAGTCCATGAACAGCTGACCAAGCTGACAAATAGTCGAGTACGCAATGGAAGCCATCAAAGTAAGCTCGAATATAACCACCGTAGCTGACAATAGCTCGGATCCACCACAGTCGGGATCACCACACCCGAAGGAGCAATCCTTGCTGTTGAAAAACGAGTCCCATCCCCCCTTATCGAAACCTCTTCTATTGAGAAAATCATGGAGATCGACTCTCATATCGGATGTGCCATGTCTGGATTGACGGCAGATGCGAGGACGATGGTGGATCATGCTCGAGTAACTGGGCAGATGCATAATTTCACTTATGACGAGAAGATTGGGGTCGAGAGCTGTACCCAAGCAGTGTGTGATTTGGCTTTGAGGTTCGGAGAGTCTGTAGAGGATGATGATGCTTTAATGGTGAGTCACTGCTATGACGAGGCTGATGATAGTCGAGACCATTTGGAGTGGCATTGTTGATTGCTGGAATCGATGAAAAGGGTCCTCAACTGTGAGTCAACCCCAAAGTTGAAGCTGATGGTAGATACCACACTGACCCATCTGGTACATTCACCCGATACGATGCCAAGGCAATTGGATCTGGATCCGATGCAGCTCAGCAAGAGCTCCAGGACTCGTATCACAAGGTGAGTCCCTAAAGTAGACTGAGCTGACGACAGCAAATGACCCTTCTCGAGGCACACAAGCTCGCCCTCAAGGTCCTCAAGCAGGTCATGGAGGAGAAGCTCGACGAGAACAATGTTCAGCTCGCCCAGGTGAGCTAAAGAACAACAATAATGAACATAGAACTGATGACAGGTGACGTCGGCTGGAGGATTCGAGATTCTATCAGAGGAAAAGTTGAAGGAAGTCATTGAGGCTATCGCCGCGTAGATACACGATGAATAGATTACGTTTATAAGGAATAGATCACGGCTTAAAGATCTTTAAACAGGCCCATTCCCAGTTCTTTGCCCTGTCCCATAGCTCTATCCCTTCTCCTGGCCCCTCGCGTAGTTCCACCATCACCCCCAGTTTGACCTCCTTGCCTTGAGAATCCAGCACCTCCACCTCCCACTCGATATATGTATCTATCCATGCAGTCGTTCCTCCCTTTTTAATCGGTTCTCCAAAGCATTCCACTAGATCCTTCGCTGTCGTCTCTTTGCGTATGATCAATTGAGCAGGTCGGGTTATGGATGTGGGTAGTTCCGTCTGTGTCTTTAGTGGTGGTAAAGTTGGATCCCGAGCTGGCGGAGGAGGTATCGGGAGAGAAGTTGATGGAAAGTTGAAGACTAGTTCAGGAGGCTGACTCCATGGCGAAGGTTTACGTCTTCTGCCTGATGTCGAGGGATTGTAGAAGTCTATACGGTCCAGATTGTCGGTGTAGAATAGTGAAACGCCTTGGGGGTGGTAATTATGGAAAGTTTCGTCCGGGTATGTAGCCACTACTGGTTCGCCTACTCCCAGCGTAGATAGTAAGAGGGTACATGACTCTGAGCCTTGTGCTGTACCCAATGCAGGTGTTATAGTAGAAATATCAAGCATGTTGTATAAACGTAAACGGCCGTAAGGGAATGCCAAGAATAGTCTAGATAACATCTGATGTCGTTTCTTCCTTTCTACCTCCTACCTCATATACCTCTATACACGATGTCAGGTAGAGAAGGCAAGAGACCATTACATCTACAACCTCCTACTGGTATCAATATATTACCTCCTTCACCTATCGACCCGAATTATACATCGCCATTTCGAGATCCAAATGCACCTTCACCTTTAGCTGCCGACGCAATATCCGCTTCTCCAAGTAACGATTCTGCACTCCTACTACCCAAAGAACCAACTCTTACCAACGAAGGTTCACCTTTACGTAGAGTCCCATCACCTAGTAGTCCGGACTATAGACCGAAGAGGACACATCATAGACGAACTAGCTCGACGCATCAGGTTCGAGAGACTGTAGATGGGAGTCAGACTACGACCGAAGATGGGAGGTTGGTAAATCAATACAAGATTGGAAGGAGTCTAGGACAGGGGGCATATGCCAAAGTGGAGCTAGGAGTGGACGTTACTACCGGCAAGGAATACGTGAGTCACTACTATGATAGGAGCTGAAGATAGGCGATAAAGGAATTCTCGAAATCAAGATTATCATATCATGCTCTACAAGAGAGACAGCGGCATAGTGCCAAGTCTAGATTACGGAAAGCAGCTCGAAGGAAACAAATGGAGGGGACTACTGGCGATCCAGAAAAGACTGCTACGCCTATATCTGGTGGTCCGTGGTCAGTGAGCCAGGATACGGATGATGATCCGCTAGGTCTGATCAGGAGGGAGATTGCCGTCATGAAGAAGCTAGAGTGAGTCATTTATCGTGTACGGGATGAAAGCTAATGTCAGTCATCCAAATGTACGCCCTAACCCATATATTGCTAACATCAGTTAATCCATCTCTACGAAGCGATATCCGTACCCGATGCCGACGCGTTATTCCTGGTACTAGAGTACCTACCCGGCGGAACTTTAATGGAAGTTCACGTCGGGGGTGATACGTCCCAAGCAAAACCCCCCTTCTCAAGGGAACAAGCAAGAGAATATTTCCGACAACTCTGTCTAGGACTAGAGTACTTACATCATAACGAGGTCGTTCATCGTGATGTACGTCCTCATACTGTCTGAGCTGATGATAGATCAAACCAGATAATATACTCTTATCGGCCGATCGAGAGATTGTCAAGTTGTGTGATTTCGGGGTATCGGAAATGTTTGAGGGGGATGATAGGATACGGCATACAGGTGGAAGTCCTGCTTTTCTCAGTCCAGAGTCTTTTCAAAGTATGTCCAAGTCTTTTACAGGTATGTTCATGGGACGGAGCTGATGGTAGCAAATACACAAGAAGTACATGGGAAAGCGGTCGATATCTGGGCTCTGGGTACGTGAGACCATAGATTGAGCTGATGACAGGGGTGACGCTGTATTGTATGCTCACTGGAAAACTGCCTTTCAACGTGGAAAACCCGATAGATCTCTTTGAAGCAGTCAAAACCCAAGAGTACGTCTACACCAAGTCGAAGCTGACGACAGACCATTGATACCGACCGATTGGCCGCACGATCAAGCCGACCTCGTCAAGCGGATGTTGATCAAGAATCCAACAGATAGGATCAGGATGAGGGATATCAGAGTACGTCCTTTCATGTCAACAGAGCTAATTGTAGGCACACCCATGGGTGACGGAACGTGGTGCCGAGGCAATGATTACAAAAGACGACAATTTGTACTATGTTGGACAACAGGTCGAGGAGCCTACGCCAGAAGAGTTGGGTTTGGCTATTCGGCCCAGGAGGGGTATCTTGTAAGTTTGTCCCATGGTTACAGCTGATCTCAGTACCCTTATACGCGCTGTTCAGAAGTAAGTATCTGTCTCCATGTGTACAAGAGGTGCTAATCCCAGAATGCGCCGACTTGGACACCTGCGCAGGTCATTATCAGGCCATACCTCTGGGTCATCCGTCCCCGGATCCATGGACTCTTACGTCTCCAACACATCCGACGATACCTCCGCGACCGACGTCGACGAGGACCGACTGAAAGGCTTGACCTCCTCTCCCGACTTTTCAGATAACGATATCCCAGTAGAACAACAAGATACCCCCGGCGTCCGAGCCACACTTCGCGAATCCCTACGCCGCCTTAAAGTCGAGACGGATCTCCGCCACCATTCTCGCCATACACACCATCAAGATTCTACTCGTCGTCATGTCCATCATATCCATCATTTAAAACATCATATTAGGAGAAGTGGGGATTTGATTAGAGGGATGGATAGTCGTGGGATTGAACGGACTCAAAAGGGTAGAGGGATGATTACGGATTCACCGATCTCGGCTGATCCGGTCGAGATGAGAAATAGGAGATTGACAGAGACGGCGAGTTCGGATGCGACGGTCAAGTTGGCAAAGCTTGCTATGGATGAGGAGAAGGATGGGAGCGTGGGGTCACCGGAACCAGTGGGATCTCCAGAACAAGTGGACTCGCCCACCACTATGGATTCGCCTGAACCGGTCGATTCGCCAACACCGATGGACTCGCCAACACCGATGGACTCGCCTACCCCAATGGATTCTCCCGAATTAATGGATTCGCCCGTATTGGTGGACTCGCCATCAGACTCCCCCTTGAATGAAGAACCAAAAATGACTGAATCTCCGGTAGACGAAAAACCAACAATCATGGATTCTCCTACTGGTTTGTAATATTATTGTATTTGCCTTCACACGCCGTCTTGTCTTGAATTAGATCGTCATATGCATGATTTGTACAATTGTTTATGCTTGTGAAGGGGTTTGAAGAGCTTGCATCTCCTGCTGTAGCGTTACGACCTGTGTATTAGCTTGAGAAGCGTCTTGGGAAAGTCTGAGCGGGGGAGAGAGCAGGAAGTGAAAAGGTATCCTAGTGAGAGTGAGGTCCGAGACTAGCAATCCACCGATATGTTCTCTTGAGACCATAGGATTCGGATCTCGTGATCCTATCCCTTTGACTACATTCTTCCGATGGGCTGCAACATCGTAGAACTATCGAACTCACCTCATTACGTTTCTTCCCAACCTTCTCTTCACTCTCCTTAATCTGCCCTTCAACTCGTTTTCTACCATCAGCCCCTTTCTCCTAACTATGTGATCATGTGACAGAGGGAATGAATAAGACATACATTTCAGACCTGATGAATTCTAATCGTTTCTCCACATTTGATTTCGCTTCATTTTGATCTTGGGGAACTAGGGCTGGACCTATTAATTTGTAGATTGTATTGTGGTCTTTTAATAATGTGAACTCCTGGTCATTAGCCGGGGTCCGAGGGGCGTAGCTCTCAGTCTGAGGGTCTAGAAGAGTAGTTGTGGGTCAGGATAGATACAAGTCTGCGTACCTTCAGAACCAATTCATTCTCTTGTAATTGTGAATCCAAGCGCTGTCTAGCTTCAATCACTCCGGACATTTCTACTCGTCAGCTTCAAATCGGTAAATCTTGTAATGACATACCAGCCTCCAATTTCTGGAAATCCACGGTCGTAGCCTGTAGCTTTGCCTGTACGGCAGTCATCTTTGTTGCCATTGTATACGTATATGTATAGTAGACGTTGACACTGGACAGACGGTGTAGATAGAACAAGTTAATTGCTGACGTAATCAACCTCCACCTCCTACCACCACTCTGATGTAAATGTGGATGTTGACGATGATGTTGTACACCTACCTACATACAATGCTAATACGCTAGTATGCCTCTCCCTCGCCCTATTGGCGATCCATTCGCTACGAAAGACGAGGATCCACCAAGTTCAACACCTGCAAAACGGCCCATCAGCTCTTCGGCATTTTCATTCCACCTAGGTCCAAAGTCCACACCAGAGGGAACGGGATGGAAACCAATAACCGCTCGAGTGGATACAACAAAAGAGGTGAAGGTGGAGAAAAATGACTGGACACCGATTCGATCGAGAGAATCACCCCGGCCTAGAGCTGCTGAGACGCCACTACGTGAAATGACACCGATAAAGATGAAACCACTCGATTCCCTTCCTTCCTTCTCGCTTCGTACTAGTACTCCAGTACCTATACAAGATCGAAAGAAGATGAATGATTCCCCATTCGCTCATCCTGGTACGAAAAGAAAGTTAGAAGAGAAACCTATGATTTCATTAATGGATACAGGGGTGGATTTGGGAGAAGGGATATATATTGAGAATGTCAAGAGGAGGGTGGAGGAGGAAGGTGTAGGGGTCAGTCCGAGGGGAAAGAAGATCATCAAGTATCATGGTAGAGGGTGAGTCTTAGAGTCTGCTCCATCTGTTTCATCGAGGAGGGACTGATGATAGACCAATCCCATTATCATTCATACTGAGCAACGCCCTCAGTTCCCAACATTCCTCCCTAGTGCTTTTCTACGCCTCCCTCCAAAATACCTTATACCCAACTCGAACACCTAAGAAAGGAAGAATGTCACCATCAGCCCTAACAGAGGGATTATACCCGAAAGCACCGACTATACAGGAACATATCAAGACAGCACCGGTCATTCTCAAACCTGTGGAAGTGGTGAAAGGGCGGACGGGGTGGAGTGTGATGTCATATTGTGAGGTTGTCAAGGGGAGCTTGGATCAGGTGATAGGGAAGGGTGTGGATTCGGATGGGATGGAGAGGGTGATGGTGGTCTTTCAACCTGTACCCTCCGAATGCTCAAAACTGGGGTCGGATCCTCGAATACTCAGTCTGAGACCAGGTGGAGCGTATACAATCGGTCTCTGGGGTCCATGGTCGACTGCAAATCTGAGCGATAGCGAGGGCGAGGGTGATAGCGAGGGCGAGGGTACTAGCGAGGGTGCGAATACGAGTAATGTAGAAGGAAAAGGCGAGGGTACGAGCAAAGTAGAAAGAGAGGAAAAGGGAAAAGGGACAGTGAACGGAGACGAGGAGGAAGGATTCACAGTTGTATTTGCAAGTAGATACCTAATCGCTGAGTTATAGTTGTACATCAAGTTGTAAACATGTATTAAAACCCGTATCCGTGCTACTCATCAGCACTCCTTCCCTATGTACACAAAGATGGAAAAGACGTACCATCCCAGAATACCCATATGGATTCTGCATCAACATTCCATAAGGATATCCCATTCCCATTCCCATTCCTCCCATGCCCATGCCCATAATTCCGCCTAGACCCATCATTCCTAATCCTCCCGTCCCCATTCCGTACCCTAAACCCATTGGGTAGTTTAGCATCGAGGTTGTGTAGGGTATACCGAGCCCGCCTGCGTAGTACGGGCTCATCTATCGTCAGTGGGGTATGGGGCGGACTTACACTTCCTCCGCCGAGTAGCATATTGGTTTCTAGTGGCTTGACCGTAGTCTGTGGTTCAGGTTTATGAGTATGTTTTGAAGTCGAGTAAGGAGTAGTTGTATCAGAGTGGCCAAGGATGAGGAGTAAGTGGGGCGAATGAGTGGAGTAGGAAGAACAAAGAATAAAACAACAAAGGAGGTCGTGTCAAAACCTAACTTTAACCTAATCCAATCTACCTTCCCCTTTCTCTCCACCATACGCCGCTCTCCGACTCGCACTCAGATCGCGCGCAACACATTTATGTAATAACCAAACAAACATCCCGACTGTTGTAGTGAGACCAAATAGAGCGATGAAAGGGTGGTCCATTGTCCATTGCTACACATCAGCTTGATCCGACTTAAGTATGGAGAGCTTACTCCTGTGGTGATCAGAGTCATGGTAGCTGATCTTGATCCCCATTCTAGTGCCGTTTCACTAATTTTCGGCCGGAGGAAATGTTGATATACCCCCTCCAGGACTGAAAAGATGGATGCGCCCTCGAATGCGAGTTTCGTCCCTTCAATCGTCGTATCGTAATATTCATTCTTGGGTGGATTGATCACTACCACACCTGGTAATTGGTTCTTTTTGATCCTATTATTAGCCAAAGTCTTTGCGAGTAGAGAGTACACACCCGTAAGCCTGCTTGAGCCATCCCGCCCATTTATCCCCTTCGACATGAACGAACCATACTGGTCTAGAGAAATCTCTTCCACCCCTCCTCCATGCCTTGGCCACTTTTTGAAACGATTCCAACTCTTTCTTCCCATCTCCACCTTTATTGAATGCGGCCAGGACGACAAGGGCTTGTTCTTCCGATTTCATAATTTGGTTAAAGTTGCCGGTGGTTAATTTCATGACGGTAGGGTAACGATGGAATTTAGCGAATTTCCGTAATTTATCTTCGGATGTGGGGAATGATAATGATCCAAGTGGTCTAGATGACAAGGAGGAGAATGCGAGCAGGGCTGATGTGGGTGGGGGGTTTGCTATTGATAGATTTGAATATAAGCGTGAATCGACAGAGGTGTAGGCGGGGATATTAAGTGGTTCGAGGGTTTTCTTCACATTGTCCTGCTATCAGCTTAGCCGGTATGAGAACGTACGAGATCAGAAAGGCTAGTCTCGAAAGTCTGGAGGTAGAGAAAGAACGCCTCGTCAGTCTGGACGATTTGCTCGAAATCTTCCAATTTGATCGGTACCAACCCGGTCCTATCATCAGTCAAGATACGAGCTAGACTTACGGTTTGACGGATTTAAGCGCAAATTCCCTGAGCTTGTCCAGTGATCTCGAACCAGTGTAATCGTTTGATTTGCCGTTTTCAAGCCTATCATCAGCATTATCTAGAAGGGGGACGTACATCTTGATAGTAGGGAATCCCTTGACTCCATTACTTGTACACAGCGCGCGATGGGCATCGCAGTCCACAGCGACAATGTTCATTTTATCCTTCAATTCCTCAGCCAGCTTATCGTACGCTATCATTAGTCCCTACTACCTCGAGATCCGAAGGACATACTCGGTCTTAGCCTTTTACAACTATCATCAGCTCTGCCCATAATGGTGACTCACTGTGAACACCAAGGTGCGTAGAAATCCACAAGTACAGGCCCTTGCCTGGTGAATACATCCAATTCCTTCTCGTCTACCTCCATCACTCGCCCTTCCGGGTTCGGTCTTGTGCGGGCTACGGAACCACCTTCTGATTCGGATGGGGCCATGGGTAATTGTGTACGTGCGTACTCGGACGAATGGGTTTCGATGAATTCTTCTAGTTTCTCGTATGTCCTTTCACCCGAGTATTGGGTTGGCTGGCCGTCTTTGTATAGTATTATCTGAGGGTCTGGCATTAGTTAGACTCCGAGGGCAACGTTTTGTCAGCTCACAGAATTTGATACCATTACTGTTGCACAGATCTATCATTAGCTGATAGCTGACGATCAATAAAAGGAGACTTACCACCCTGTGCTAAACAATTGACTTGGGCCATATGGAATCCAGCAAGACGTTCCAAATGCTGTTTGTCCCTCGCCAGTTTCGTCCAAGTAGGTGCAAATGCTCTACAGTGTCCACCTTATATCAGCTTGGGATTTGATGAGGCAAGGGTAGCTTACATCTTGGTGAGAAATGCTCTACCAACCTACCCTCAGCTCAACCCATTACTGATTATAGATGACTCACCACAGGCCCCTAGCTGTATTTGCTCTGAAATCGCCATCTGTTAATTGACGTAGATCGACATCTTCCTGTGCTATTACACTGTATGCTAGTGCCAAGACTGCTGTTAATGTAGGTATACGCATTAGATATAGTATTATAGTAGAGGTGACAAGCTATAGCCTAGGTGTAGTTGATCAGTTGATTACGGAATCAAATTCGGGTATCAATCAATCAATCAATTGACGATGACGCCTATGTATCTCGTTGTATCTATACATCATGAGCAGGATCCTAGTGAGTTGACTATAGCAGCAGCCTATTGATCATGCAATAGATGGGACTGATCAAAAGGAAACACTATTCGGAAAGAGCCTAACGCCGGCAGAGCGTCTGCGCCAACACCAGCGTTCCTTACAGAAAGCTCAACGGGAACTCGAGCGGGAGAAGAGCAAGTTGGAAGCTCAGGAGAAGAAGACGATGGCGGATATCAAGAAGAACGCAAAGGCTGGCAACATGGTACGTAGGCCGGAGGCCGCCTACCTGTGCGAAGGATTATACTCCTCGGGCTTGGCAGTCCTTCACATGCGATACAAGTACTGACAGCAGAACGCATGCAAGATCCTAGCAAAGGATCTAGTCCGTACACGTCGATACATCCAGAAGTTCACCCAGATGCGAGTCCAGCTACAAGCCGTCTCGCTCAGGATGCAGACATTGAGGAGTAACGAGCAAATGGCCTCTGCTATGAAGGGTGCTACGAGGGTAGGTCCCTTGAGAGGTAAAGCTGATAACAGGCAATGGGCCAGATGAATCGATCGTTGAATCTTCCTCAGGTAAGTCACCTTACATCCGAATGGCTGCAGGGTACTAATGGTAGATCCAAAAGATCATGAATGACTTTGAACGCGAGTCGTCAACTATGGATATGAAGGAGGAAATGATGTCGGATGCTGTTGATGATGCTATGGAAGATGAGGATGAGGGAGAAGGAGAGGAAGCAGAGGGAGACAAGATCTTGAAAGAGGTTCTTGATGAGATTGGAATGGGGATGAATGATGCCGTGAGTCCAGCACCAAGGCCGGAGGCCGATATAGGCTACTCTTGAACAGCGAGGAGGGACGCCTCGAAGAGGGTGAGGGAAGCCGCTGATGATAGCTCACATCCGCACCTACATCCAGCCTTACTGGACCAGAAGCTGCTCCCGCTTCCCGAGTGGCTGTTGCAGAAGGACTACCCTCCATGCCTAGTGAACCTCGGGGTGGCGGTGGCGGCGCAGCAATGAGCTCGGACGAGATGGATCTACAGAAACGCTTGGACGCTTTAAGGAGGGATTAGATGTCAAGCCGGAGAGTATGCAGGGTTCGATACTGTTGTCATATTAGAATGAATGCTACGTATATACCACCTGCTGCGGATGCCACGCCGGAGATAGTCGGAGTTATGATTCAATCGGGAATTCCACCCGACCACACCGGCCGAACCTTGCCCCTCCCTTATCTGATAATAATTTGGCACACCTATTACCACGAGACCAAAGTGGACTAAGGGGTATCAGCAGAGGATCTGGCAGGTAGCTTCCGAAATTGTGGTACGTGAGTCAACCTTTGGTATTGATATCAACCTCTACCACTACCATCATCACTACTACATGGCCATATCATGTTCCCACCCAACTTTCCTGCTACTGTGCAGTCGCCTACGTACTCACATTATTCAGGTTTTACACATACACCAACAACCTCGCCTATAGCTACTTCGTACTTTTCTCCATCGGCATATCCTCCACAACCATTCCAACAACAATCATTTCAACAACAACCATTTCAGTTTCAACAACAACAACCGTATATACCGCATACACATTCAAACTTGGTACCGCCTAGTATGTCAAGTTACGACGAAGATCATGCTGGATCTAGTAATCCAGCAAAAAGGGCTATTGAGGAACAGGATCGAAAGGGAAGTATCGACGAGGGAGGAGGTAGTAAAAAGAAGAGGATTAGTCTGAGTTGTGCTCAATGTACGTCCACTTTGTGTCATGTGGGAAGGTGCTGATTGCAGGTGCAAAGAGGAAACAAAAGGTTGGTCTATATATTGATTGAGCTGATGATAGTGTAATCGAGAGTTTCCATGTCAGAACTGTGAGTCCACGCTATGAAATGTAGTCAATTATACGAATTGCGCTGATAGCAGGTCTTGGTATGTCCCCAACTTGATACTCTACTGACATCAGCGAGGAAGGTCCCAGAGCTATGCGTGAGTCAACAACTACCCTCTTGCCGTCTTCCTCGTTCATCACTGATTGCAGGTCCCCTACAACCCAGCATCAACAGCATCAACAACAGGCCCAGACCCCAAAACATCCTCCCGCCTCGAGAAAATAGAATCTGTCCTCTCAATCCTAGTCCGCCACGTCCCAGGTGTAGGTGGCTACGATCAAATCCAACAATGGGCTTCAAGTACGTCCCCACATCTATCGAGTACTCGAGCTGATGAAAGGCCCTGCATTCCAGGCAGTAATGTCCTCCTCCCCCTCTGCTCCCGCTAGTCCATCATTCTCACATGCTCCGCTTGTTAGTGTCCCAGAACCACGGAAGGTTATTGCTGGACCGGCTAATATGCCTGATGTTGAGCGGGTGGGCAGCTCGGATGAGGAAGGGTTGGGTAAGGGAGTGGGGAGGGGTTGGTTA
>Ga0308160_10005946_pt1 | contig 12587 bp, 10 predicted proteins | sample PhyFR1_FD_201036 | JGI IMG/M metagenome (GOLD analysis project Ga0308160, IMG submission 201036) | Phyllosphere microbial communities from UC Gill Tract Community Farm, Albany, California, United States - DLSLF.R1 | ecosystem: Host-associated > Plants > Phyllosphere > Unclassified | place: USA... | reverse complement strand
GGCGCGTGGTGGTCGACCACGCGACGTCGTTCAGGTCCCCGGCCACCACCACCGGCGTGTCGAGGTCGGCCACGCTGCGCGCCACCACCAGCAGCTCGGCGTCGCGCTCGGTCGACTCGTCGTGTTCGGTCGGGCTGGGCGGCGCCGGGTGCAGGAAGTGCATGCGCACCTTGCGGCCCGATTCCAGCACCAGCATCGCATACATCGACGGGATGTCGTCCTCGACCAGGAACTGGATCGCCGTGTCTTCCAGCGGCAGTTTCGAGTACACGTGCATGCCGTATAAATTGTCGAGCGGGCACTTCATGGTGTAGCGGTATTCGCCTTCGAGCGTGTCGAGGTGGCGCTGCCACCAGGCGTCGGATTCCAGGGTCACGAAGATGTCGGGCTGGTGCTTTCGGATCAGGGCCAGCAGGCCTTCGGCATTGTGGTTCGGCGCCAGCACGTTGGCGGTGAGGATGCGCAGGCGCTCGTCCGGGTCGCCGGAAACCGCCGCCTTGACTTCGTTCGGGTACACCCTGGTGTACGGGATGATCCACCAGGCCTGGTAGGCCAGGCAGGCAGCTGTGACGAACACCAGGATCCCGGTTTCGAAGTCGCCCAGGTCGAGCAGGGACAGCTGGGCGACCAGCAGGGCCAGCGCCACGGCGGCGATCTGCAGGCGCGGAAAATCGAGGTCGCGCACCAGCCAGGTCGTGCGCTGCGACAGCGGCACGAGCGTGGCAAGAACCAGCAGCGCAACCAGGATGGCGATGATCGTGAATGACATGGCGGAGCGGTATTCTTCCTATTAGCGGTAGCGCAAGTATGCCCGGCTGCGCCCGCTTTGCATGTTCGGAAACGAACATAGCTGCAGGGCGCATGCTGCGCCTCAGGCCCCGGTCGCGAGCGCTTCGCTTTCCGCCGCAGCCGGGCGCCGGTTGGCGATCCCGAAGGGCACGTGCACCATCGGGATCGTGCCGCCCGGCGCGGCGCGCAGGTGCGCCATCTGGTCGTCGAAGAAGATGTGCGGCTTGAACACGCCGAGGACGCGCGACTTGTCCATCCCGCCCAGGAAAAAGGTCTCGTCGGCCGACACGCCCCAGCTCTTGAGCGTGGTGACCACCCGTTCGTGCGAGGGTGCGTTGCGCGCGGTGATGATGGCGATGCGCATGATGCGGCGGTAGGCCGGATCGTCGCGCGCCGCTTCGTCTTCCAGCCGCTGCAGCACCGCCAGCTGGCGAAACAGCGGCGCCAGCGGCCCGGCGCTGTGCGGGCGCGCCACGTGCAGGGTTTCGTGGGCGTGGAATTCGTCGAGGCCGTTGCGCTTGAAGACGGTCTCGGATTCGTCGTCGGCCAGCACGCCGTCGAAGTCGAAGGCGGCGCGCAGTTCGAGGTCGCCGTCGTCGTCGGCGATCTGCGAGGGCAGCACCAGCCCGGCCGGGTAGTCGACCGCGATCGCGCTTTGCACGTCTTCCTCGTTCGCGCTCAGGAACAGCGAGGCATTAAAGGCGGGCAGATACGGATACGGCGACTTGCCGTTCATGAAGGCGGCGCGCGAGATGTCCAGGCCATAGTGGGCGATCGAGCGCATCACGCGCAGCCCGGTTTCCGGCGAATTCCGCGAGAACAGCACCACCTCGACCGGCGACTGCTGCGGAAAGCACTTGTTGATGTTCAGGAAGCGGCGGATGAAGGGAAAGGCGACGCCCTTGCCGAGGATGGTGTCGCGGTGCTGTTCCTGGTAGGCGCGGTATTCGTCGGCGCCGCGGTCCAGGTAGACCTGGTGCGACTCGGACAGATCGAACAGGGCGCTGGAGGCCACGCCTATGACGAGTTTTTGTTCTATCGGGAAGGGCATTCAGTCGTCCTCGGTTCCGGGTTGATCGGCCAGGCGATCATAACAGGGCCGCAGGCGGGTGCCGACAATCGCGGCCACGGCCGGGTCGTCGGATGCCATCGCGCCGGCATCGACCAGCAGGCGCAGCTTGGCCAGGCGGTCGCCGGTGGCCAGCACCTGGGCCAGCGGCGTGGCGTCCGCGCGGCTGCCTTCGAGGATGGCGCCGGCCACGGTCTCCGGGAATTCCCAGTGCAGCGCAATGCCGTGGGCCATGCGCCGGGCGTATTCGAACAGGGCGGCGACGAAGGGACCGGACGCGGGCAGGACCTCGTCGTGGCAGACCTGGTCGATCAGGCGGAAGGCGACGATCAGGCCGACGTTCTGCACCAGTCCGGCGAGGAAGGCCTCGAAGGGATCGGCGCCGGTGGTGGGCGCCAGGGTGCTGGCGGCCAGCGCGCACTTTTCCGACTGGCGCCAGATCGGCGGCGCCACCTGTTTCGCGAAGCGCCCCGGCTGCATGCTCAGCACCGGCCGGAAGGCCACGCGCGCCAGCAGCATGCGCAGCCCGTTGCGGCCGAGCAGGATCAGGGCGCCGTCGATGGTGCGCACCGGCGTCGGCGGCCGGTACCAGGAACTGTTCGCCTCGCGGATGACCTCGCCCACCAGCACCACGTCCTGCGCCACCAGGCGCGCGATGTCGGCGCCGGAGACGTCCTCGTCGCGCAGGCTGCGCAGCAAATCGGGGATGACGGCGGGCACGCGCGGCACCAGCTCGGCGGCGACGGCCGGGGAGCGCGCCAGGCGCGCCAGTTCGGCCAGGATCGGCGCTTCGGTGGCCGGCGCGGCCTCGTGCGCGATGCTGCCGGCCAGCCAGCAGTAGAAGCGGCGGTCGAGTTCAGGCCCGGGATCGGACAGGGCGGGCTCGGACTGCGCGGCCGGGGTGGCTGCAGGGTTGGCAGCAGGGGCGGATGCAGGCGTGGCAGCCTGGTCGGCTGGGCTTCCTGCTCGCCGTGGCGCGACGCCGAACAGGCGCGCGATCCAGTTTTTCATGATGGGAGTGTGTCGGCCGGAAGGAGCCGGATTTTACCAAGCCGGAGCGCATGGCGCGTTCCGGCTGGTGAAGGTGTGCGGCATGCTGGCGCCCATGCCGTGGTGCGGGAACTCAGCGGCCGTTGTTCGGGTTCGTGGTGCTGGAGTTGCTGGTGGTGCCGGTGGAGCCGCTGATGCCAATATTCCCGTTGGGTTTCGGCGCCGGGTTCTCGGGCGACTCGGTCATGGGCGTGCTGCTGCCCGCACCGCTGGTCATGCTGCCGGACGTGCTCGAACCTGTCGACGAATTGGTGGTGCCAGTGGAGCTGCAGGCGGCCAGGCCCAGGCTCATCAGGCCGGCCAGGACGACGCTCGTGTAGGTGCGCTTCATGGTTGTTCTCCGTTGGTAATCGAGGAGTCCATCATGCGAGCGTCCCCATCCGTTTGCTATAGGATGGAAACGAGAGTCCTTGTAGGACATGCCGGACGATCAATCGGTTCGCCGGATGCCGGCCAGGCCGGGGAAGGGAAAGGGAAAAACGGCGTCCCGTCCCTGCAGCCGTGGCTGCTCAGGACGGGACGCCGCTGGTCATGCTGGTGTGTTGCCGAAGCCGAAGCCGAAGCCGAAGCGGGGCGATCAGCGGCCGTTGTTGCCGGTGCTTTGCGAGTTGCCGGCGCTGCCGCTGGTGCTGGTGCCCTGGACGGCGGTTTCGCGGGTGGTGCCCTGGGTGCCGATGGTGCCGGTGGTGCCGACCGAGCCCATGGTGCCGGTGGCGGTGCCGACCGAGCCGGTGGCCGGGGCAACATTGCCGCTCTTCGCGCCGGCGCCGCTGCCATAGTAGCCGCCGGTACCGGTGGTGCCGCTGTCGTCGGTGCGGTTGGCGTTGACGTCGCCGCCGCTGCTGGTCGAACCCGACATGCTTGCGCCGCTGGTGCCGCTGGTGCTGCCGTTCATCGAGTCGGTGCCGGTCGAGCTGCAGGCTGCCAGGCCGAGGGCCATCAGGCCCGCGAGCGTCGTGCTCATGATGGTGCGCTTCATGGTAATCCTCCTTGTTTGATTGACAGGACCATGATGCGAGCGATCTCGTCGGTACACCATAGGAACACGTCGGCCATTCGTGTAGGAGCAGCCGGACATATGCTTACCTTACAGACAGCCTGGCCGCCTTGCAGCGGCAGGCCACTCAGGCGGACCGTTCCTGCAGCCAGGCCACCAGCGCATCGGTGGGCAGCGGCCGGCTGTAGAAGTAACCTTGCCCCTTGGCGCAATGCTGGGCGCGCACGGCCAGCGCTTGCGCCTCGGTCTCGATGCCCTCGGCCACGGTGTTCATGCCCAGGCTGCTGGCCACCTTGACGGTGGCCTCGATCAGCACCTGGTGGTGGTGGCTGGTGTCGGCCTTGCAGACGAAGGAGCGGTCGATCTTCACGGTGTCGACCGGCAGCAGGTGCAGGCTCGACAGCGACGAATAACCGGTGCCGAAGTCGTCCAGCGCCAGCTTGATGCCGAGCGCCTTCAGCTCGTGCAGGCGCAGCTGGGTCTGCTCATCCTGGGCGGCCAGGCTTTCCGTTACTTCCAACTGCAGGCTGCACGCCGCCATGCCCGTTTGCGCCAGGATGGCCGACACCTTCGCCGTCCAGTCGGGCTGGGCCAGCTGGGCGCGCGACAGGTTCACCGCGATCAGGCGCGGCGCGTTCGGCCCCAGTTCGGCCTGCCAGCGCATGAAGTCGGTGCAGGCGCGCAGCAGCACGAAGTCGCCGATCTGGTCGATCAGGCCGCATTCCTCGGCCACGCCGATGAAGTCGAAGGGCGGCACCAGGCCGCGCACCGGATGCTGCCAGCGCACCAGGGCCTCGACCCCGGCCGCGTGGTCGGTGCTGCCGTCCGGAGTCAGGCCGACCACCGGCTGGTAGACCACGAACAGCTGGTCCTCCGCCAGCGCGGTGCGCAGCTGGGCCTCGATGTCGGCACGGCGCGCGGCGCGTTCGCGCATGGCTGCTTCGAACACGACATGGCGTGCGCCGCCGCCGCGCTTGGCCTCGACCATGGCGATGCTGGCGTCGCGCATCACGGCGTCGGCATCGGCCCCGGCCTGGCCGGCAGTGCCGCTCCAGAACACGCCGACGCTGGCGCGGCAGGACACTTCGCGCCCGGCCACCATGTGCGGGCGCGCCAGCGCGTCGAGCAGGCGCAGCGCGGTGCGCTCGGCGTCATCGAGGTGGCGCAGGCCGTCGAGCAGGACCACGAATTCGTCGCCGCCAACCCGCGCCACCAGGTGGCTGCTGCCGGCGGCGGCGTCGATGCGGCGCGCGCCGGGCGGCATGCCCCAGCCGCGCTCGGCCATCGCAGCCAGCAGTTCGTCGGCCAGCGTCACCAGCAGCTGGTCGCCAAGGGCCTGGCCGAGGGTGTCGTTGATCTGGCGGAAGCGGTCGAAGTTCAGGAACAGCAGGGCGAACGCCGTCCCATTCTCGGGCCGCTTGAGTACCGTCTCGAGCTGTTCGCGCACCGCGGCGCGGTTCGGCAGGCGCGTGAGGGCGTCGGTGCGCGCCGCGCTGCGCAGGCGCCGGCGCAGGGTTTCCTGCTCGCGCTGCATCTCCAGCGTGGCGTCGGTTATCACCGCCATCAGGCGCTGCGGGTCGAGTTTCATCAGGCTGATCGACAGCACCTGGGGCGCGCCCGGCGCCGTGTGGGCCTGGTCGAGCGGCACGCGCAGCGCCTCGCAGACCACGCCCGAGGGCTCGCCGAAGCTGTCGGCCAGCCCTTTCACCTGCGGCGCCACGGCATCGAGCACCGCGAACAGGTTGTCCAGGCCGGCGTCGGTGGCCAGCGGCATCAGGAGGCTCGACGCCATCGGGTTGAGCATGTCGACCGCGCCGGCGAGGTCGGTCTGCACCAGGCCGATCGGCGCGCGGTAGAGGAACTGGACCAGCGCCTCGTAGGCGTCGATGTTTTCAACCTGCATTGCGGCTTCGCTTTGGAATGTCTTCATTGTCGTGTAAATGAGAAGTCCAGGCGGCGACGCAATTGCGCCCGCGGCCCTTGGCGAGGTACAGCGCCTGGTCGGCGCGCTTGATCAACCCGTCGATCCCTTCCTGGCCGGGCTGCCCCGGCGCGCCCTCCAGCACGGCGACGCCGGCGCTGACAGTGTAGGCGATCTCGCCCATGTCGGTCGCCACCAGGCGCGTGGCCACCAGGGCGCGCAGTCGTTCGGCGCCATTCAGCGCTTCCTGTTCGCCGGTGGAGGGCAGCAGCACGGCGAATTCCTCGCCGCCCAGGCGCGCCACGGTGTCGACGATGCGGAAGGTGTCGCGCAGGGTATCGGCCAGGTCGCACAGCACGCGGTCGCCGGCCGGGTGGCCGTAGCGGTCGTTGATGTTCTTGAACAGGTCGGCGTCGAACAGGATCAGGGCCAGCGGACGCGGGGTATGGGCGGCGCGGTCGAGTTCCAGCTCGGCGGCTTCGAAGAAGGCGCGCCGGTTCGCCAGGCCGGTGAGGTGGTCGCAAAACGCCGCCTGCCGCCGCTTCTCGCTGGCGGCGCGCTTGTCGCTGATGTCGCGCAGGATCAGGGCGTAGGCGGGCGCCTGCGGGTCGTCCAGCCCGAAGGCTTCGCGGTCGGGCAGGGGCGCGATCAGCGCGCTGCCCCAGAACTGGCTGCCGTCGGCGCGCAGGCGCAGGCCTTCGTCCAGGCTCCAGCCGTTGCGGTCGGATTCGCGCAGGCGGTCGAGCAGGTGCTCGGGCGTCATCGCGCCGGGCGGATAGAACACGGAATACGGCGAGCCGACCACGTGCTCGCCGAAGGCGGTGACGCGCGCGATGCTCTCGTTCCACTCGACGATGCGCCCGGCGCGGTCGATCGACACCAGCGCATAGTCGCTGATGCGGGTCAGGATCGCGTTCAGCCAGGCGTCGCTCTGGCGCAGCTGGCGCTCGCGGCGCACCTCGGCGGTGACGTCCTGGATCACGGCCATGATGCGCGCCCCGTCGAGCTTCAGCAGCGTGAGCGAAAGGATTTGCGGCGCGCGCCTGGCCTGCTCGCCGGCGCGCAGGTGGATGTGCAGGCCCTCGAACACCATGCCCTGTTCGCGCGGATACTGCGCGCACTGCAGGCGCAAGTCCGGCGCCACGCCTTCCAGCGCGCCGAACAGGTTGGTCAGGCAGCCGTCGGGCGACAGCGGCATCAGGAGCTGGGCCGAGATCGGATTGATCATCGCGATCTCGCCGTCGAGATCGGCCTGCACCAGTCCTACCGGCGCCAGGTACAGGAACTGGATCAGGGCCTCGTGCTCGGCGCGCAAGGACTCCTGGCTGTCGTCCGGCAGCATCAGCGGCGCTGGACCAGTACGTAGCGGTGGGCGCCGCCGGCGCTGGCCAGCAGGCGCAGCTTGACCTTGATCGGCCGCATGCGCAGGGTCAGCACGTAGTCGATGGTGTCGTCGAGTTCGCTGCCTTCATCGGCGGCGTCCTCGAAGCGCTGGGCCACCATGAAATTGTTCAGGCAAGGCGCCACGTTCGTGAACAGCGGCTCGCCCAGCACGCGCTGCGGCGACAGGCCGGCCGCCTGCGACTCGACCGCGTTGTAGCGCTGGACGATCGTCTCGGCATCGAAACCGATCACGCCGAATTCGAGGGCGTCGAGCTGTTCCTGGCTGCTGGCGTCGAGCAGGTCGGCGAGACCGCGCGTATCGAAAGTAGGGGTGGCGGTGGTCATGGTCGGTCGGCTCCGGTAGGTGACAGCAGGGATTGTCAAAATTGGCTATGGGAAACGGATGTTGGCAGCGTTCAGCAACTGTGTCAATTGTGCGCGCCATTGTCTTTACAATTGTCGTGTGTCGATTGACACATGTTGCTGTCGACTGGCACCATCGCCAACTTTAATTGCCGAGATGGAAACAATGGAACAGTGTGCGCCTCGCCCGGCATGGTGGCAAGAAGAATCGGTGCTGCGCCGCGTGGTCGTCGACCTGGTTGCGGCGGAGCTGGCGCTGGCGCCCGGGCGGGTGCTGCCTTCGCCGCCCTGGCCCGCGGAGCGGGACCTGGCGCGCGATGTCGGTGCGGATTCGCTGGATTTGATGGGGGCAGCCACTGCGCTCGGCGATCTGTTTGGCTTTGGGCGGGCAGGGATGGGCGATGCGCTGCTTGGGCGGCCGGTGCTGTCGGACTGGGTCGATGCCGCGCGCGCCAGCCTGACCCGCTTCGACGCCGATCTCGTCTTCCGCACCTCGGGCAGTTCGGGCATGCCGAAGCGCTGCCCGCACCGGCTTGTGGATCTTTGGTGTGAGGTGGATGAGCTGGCGCGCGTGTTGCCGGGACGGCGGCGCGTGCTCAGCGCGGTGCCGGCGCACCATATCTATGGTTTCCTGTTCACGGTGCTGTTGCCGCAGGCCTCAGGGGATCCGCTGCCGGTAATGGACGTGCGCGGCAGTTCGCCGGCGGCGCTTTCCGGCATTCTGCAGCCGGGCGACCTGGTCGTGGCGCATCCGGACTGGTGGCGCCAGGTGGCGGCGCTGGGGCTGGCGTTTCCGGACGATGTGGTGGGCGTGACGTCGACCGCGCCGTGCCCGGATGCGGTGGCGCGGGCACTGGCGGATGGCGGGCTGCGGCTGGTGCAGGTGTATGGGAGTTCGGAGACGGCGGGTGTCGGCTGGCGCGAGGCGGCGGGCGAGGCGTATCGGCTGTTTTCGTACTGGCAGGTGGCGGGTGAGGGAATGTTGGAGCGTTCAGTTGGCCATGGAATGGTCGAGTGTTTTCCACTGCAAGACCGGCTCGAATGGAAATCCGATGACCACTTTCTGCCTAATGGCCGTAAAGATCATGCGGTACAAGTCGGCGGTTCCAACGTTTTCCCCGACTATATTGGCGAAGTATTAGCGATGCATCCGGCGGTGGCCAAGTGTCAGGTTCGCTTGATGCGGCCTGACGAGGGCACGCGGTTGAAAGTGTTCGTTGTGCCACGTGACAAATATGCTGATGCGGAGGCATTACGCAGGGTACTTACGACCTGGATAGCCGGACGACTGACACCGCCAGAACGTCCTGCCGTGTTTTCATTCGGACCTCAAGTGCCTCGCGGGCCGAATGGTAAGCTGACAGATTGGATTATCGATGCTTGGGACTGAACTGTTACTGCTGGCGTGAACGATATACCCATCGACGTAACGCTGTGTTAGCATCGTCCGCATCCGCGTTTCCAAAGCGAGGCCCATCATGCTGCATGCATTCGCGCGTAACAAAAGCAGGGCGTTCATACGCTATCTTCGCATCCGTGATCCTTCCGAGCCAAGAGTCAGCTCGGAAGATGAAATTACATCCATCATCTTCGGTCCCCTCGAATTTCTATCTGCTTCAGACAATTGGAAGCTATGGCATTTGCTCCTGCAAAGTCATGGGTCGCACGCCGTTTCAGGTCCTATCCCTTCCAACTTTTTCGGTGACTTTTCTCCCAATACCTGCACGTGCGAGTTCTGGCCCAGGAGAAATAATATCGAGCCAGACGTAGTGATGACATTCTCGGACGAACACGGCACTACCCGGTCTTTCTTGATCGAGCTGAAATGGGACGCTGGACAGAGTGGTGCCGACCAGCTAGAAAAACAATGGCTGCGTTACCAGGAGAGCGAACATGCAAGTTCCTTACATGTCTTCATCGCGAAACGTCTGGATCTTCCAGGCGATATGCGGCCCTGGTCGTGGGAACCAAGCGATAATGCGCAAGGAAGTCGTTTGCGCGCGCTTCGCTGGCACGAATTCCAGCATCAAATCGTGAAGCTTGCCAGTATCCCCGAGACTTCCAGACCACTCAGGCGCTGGTGCACCCTGACGAGTTCCTTCCTCAAGCAAATCGGTATCCGGCCATTCGTGGGATTTCATGCATCTGTCGGCATTGCCAATGCAATCTCCCAAGAACGCGGCGAACATGTGACGTTCTGGCTGCGCTCGTAGGCGGCAATTAACTTTTTGGAGACCAGTTTTATGAATGCAGGCGAGCGGATTATTCTTAGCGGCGAACTCATCGAGAGCATCGGAATGCAAGTCGAGGATATGGCTAGTTCGCTGATTGCGATAACCGAGACCACATTGGAAAACGGTGATTTCGGAAATCTGCGCAGCGCAGGCAGGTCAAGAATAAGTTACGAAACCAGCGCATCCGGATGGAACCACACGTCCTACGGAATAAGTTTCCCAGTAATGGAGAAAAAACGCCGGAAATCCATTCCTAGAGCCTGGATCAATTATCAGATCAGTATTTTCGGCGGTGGTATTCCAACTGACCAGAAGGGCCTGAAGTGCATCGGTCCTGTTGTCCATATTTCATTTTGGCATGAACCGACAGATTTCGATGATCCTGGGCTCTATGTCGAGTTTCCGCCTGCCTGGGATGATTGCGGGATCAAGGACGAGCGCTTGCTTGTTTGGGACGGAGGAAAGTTGGAGGAATTTCCTCAATGGACTTTTTCAATACGCTTGCTCGACTTGCACAATGAGGATGCATTAAGGAAGAGCATAATCGAACCTATGCAAGCCTTACTGGCAAATATCGAGGTTGCGATCGCACTTCCAGCAGATCTGCCTGGGCTGGTATTTTATACGAGCGAAGACCAACGCAATCCTGGATGGAACCTGATCGCGAGGGAGCACAAGAGCCCGTAAGGCATGATCGCCGGACGGCGTGGAAATGGCGCCCGGTGCCGGTGTCAAAAGCCGCCGAGGTCGACGCATGAGGCAATTGCTTGGAACATCTTTAGGTAGTTGCGACGAAGGTTTCGCTCCTTCATACCTGATCGGGCGTCCGCATTCGAAGTGCCAGGTCGTCCTTAGGGTTCAGCGGGCCGGGTCCGCCAGCGGATGCGCATTCTCCGCTGCCGGCTCCGGCTGCATCACTTCCTCACCCTCCGACAGCCCATCCGGGTCTTCCTCGGTCTCCACCGGCGTCACGTCGATGCCGCGGAACTGCGGCAGCTCCGCAAATTCCGCGAACACCCAGTCGTCGTTCTCGCGCACGATGCCGTCCGGCTGCGGACGCTCCTGGGCCGGATGCTTGGCCAGCGCCACCTGCATGTAGTCGAGCCAGATCGGCAGGGCCAGCGTGGCGCCGAATTCGCGGCCGCCCAGCGAGCGCGGTTCGTCGTAGCCCATCCAGGCCACGGCCACGATGTTGCCGCCGTAGCCGGCGAACCAGCCGTCGATGGCGTCGCTGGTGGTACCCGTCTTGCCGGCGATGTCGGGGCGGCCCAAACGCTTGGTGGCGGCGGCGCCGGTGCCGTAGCGGGTCACGTCGCGCAGCATGCTGTCGGTGATGAAGGCGTTGCGGGCGTCGAGTACGCGTGCGGCTTCCTGGCGCGGCGCGGCCGGCCTGGTTTCCTGGATCACCGTGCCGTCGCCGTCGACGATTTTCGAGATCAGATAGGGTTTCACCGCGTAGCCGCCGTTCGCGAAGACGGCGTAGGCGCCGGCCATCTGCAGCGGCGTCACGGCCCCGGTGCCCAGGGCCAGGGTCAGGTTCTTCGGGTGGCGCGCCAGATCAAAACCGAAGCGGCCGAGGAAGTCGTGGGTGTAGGGCACTTCGAGTGCGCGCAGCAGGCGCACGGTCGGCACGTTCTTCGAGTGGGCCAGCGAGTAGCGCATCGTGATCGGGCCGTCGAAGACGTTGTCGTCGTTCTGCGGCGACCAGGTGGCGCCGGCGTTCTCGCCCGGCATGTCGAGCGCTTCGTCGAGGATCAGGGTGCCCGGCGAATAGCCTTTCTGGACGGCGGCCGAATACACGAAGGGCTTGATGGCGGAACCCGGCTGGCGCCAGGCCTGGGTCACGTGGTTGAACTTCTGCAGGTTGTAGTCGAAGCCGCCGACCAGGGCCTGGTAGGCGCCGGTCTCGGCGTCGATGGCGACGAAGGCCGCCGCCACCTGCGGCACCTGGCTGATGGCCCAGCCGTCCTTGCCGTCCTTGTCGATGCGGCTGATGCGGACCACCGCGCCCGGCGACAAGCGCACCGCATCCTTGGCCTTGTCGGACAAGGCGTTCGCCGCGAACTTCAGGCCGGCGCCCGTGATATCGATGGTATCGCCGTCGATCGTCTCGACCTTTACCCGCTTGCTTGAGACTTCCAGCACCACGGCCGGTTCTAGGCCATCGCTGGACGGACGCTTCTGGAGCGCGTCGACGATCGCTTCCTCGCGTTCTTCAGTGTCCACGGGCAAGTCGATGCGCGCTTCCGGGCCGCGGTAGCCGTGGCGGGCGTCATAGGCCAGCACGTTGCGGCGCACGGATTCGTAGGCCGACTTCTGGTCGGCTTCGCGGATGGTGGTGGTCACGCGGATGCCGCGCGTATAGGCTTCTTCCTTGAACTGGGCGTAGACGGCCTGGCGCGCGAGTTCGGCCACGTACTCGGCGTGGGCGCCGAATTCCTGCGGACGCGAATGCACGCGCATCGGTTCCTTCAGCGCCTTGGCATACTGGGCGTCGTCGATCTGGCCGAGGTCGTGCAGGCGGCGCAGCACCTGTTCCTGGCGCTGCTTTGCCCGCTTCGGGTTCACGGCCGGGTTGTTGCGCGCCGGGTTCTGCGGCAGGCCGGCCAGCATCGCGGTTTCGGCGACGCTCAGTTTATCCAGGTCCTTGCCGAAGTAGGCGCGCGCGGCGCTGGCAAAGCCGTAGGAACGCTGGCCCAGGTAGATCTGGTTCATGTACAGCTCGAGGATCTGGTCCTTGGTCAGCGCGTCCTCGATTTTATAAGCGAGGGCGATCTCGTT
>Ga0308160_10005945_pt1 | contig 12592 bp, 15 predicted proteins | sample PhyFR1_FD_201036 | JGI IMG/M metagenome (GOLD analysis project Ga0308160, IMG submission 201036) | Phyllosphere microbial communities from UC Gill Tract Community Farm, Albany, California, United States - DLSLF.R1 | ecosystem: Host-associated > Plants > Phyllosphere > Unclassified | place: USA... | reverse complement strand
TATCTCTCCGTGCTTGAGCTGATGCAAGGCGATTTGTCTCTCGTTTGTGGTCGCTTTGGGTGCTCGCAGGAGGACAACGGGGTATAGACACGATTCGATCCCTACCGCCATTCAAGCATTACAAGCCCAGTCCGCTCAACAACAGAACACAACCGTAACTGGACAAGCTCAACCGGTATCTTTCGACTTTACTGAAGATCCAACGAGGTTTACCGATGAGAATCTAGGAGGGTACGATGCGGTCATGTTCATCAGTACTACAGGTGATGACGGTGAGTCCCCGCTGGTCGGCCAGATGCACTATGCAACACCGTGTGTCTTCCACATTGCTCACCCTCTAGCCTATAAACCGACCTTCCACAGTCCTTGACCCCACCCAAGCTCAATCATTCCACACGTACCTTCAAAACGGTGGCAACTTTATCGGGATCCATTCTTCTTCGGATTGTTTGACGACGGAAGGTTGGTTTGTAGAGACCCAGGGAGCGAGGTTTGATTATCATCCGGATTTACAGGAGGCTGTGAGTTGGTCGATTTGAGAGAGGGAACGCTAAGGATATGTGTGGGAGAGGAGAAAGGTGGCTGATGTTGATTGGGTGGGTAGACGTTCTTGCCGCTGGACAAGGAGCATCCGTCGTTGACCGACGTTCCTGATCGATGGACCTTTGTGAGTATTGGTTAGAGAATTGCGCTCAGCCTTGTACTGGCGCTAAATGGCCTGACCGGCTTTGCTCCAGACGGAAGAGGTTTACTACTTCCGGTCTGATCCGAGGAATGAAGGGGTTCAGGTGATCATGACCGTGGACGAATCGAGCTATACCCGTAAGTTCCCACACGTCCTGCCTACTTCTACGGATATCCTCTTGGCTGATCCCTCTCAACCTCCGATGTACTGCCTTTGCTACAGGAACGGGAACCTCTACCGGGACTTACAACCAAGGCTCGCCCCACCCTATCGCATGGTACACAACCTCCCCTGCTGGCGCTCAACCCCTCAATGCATCTGCCCCTGGGTCAGGAAGATCGTTCTACACCTCGCTAGGTCACTTGAACGAGACGTGGCAGGATGAAACGTTTATTGATCATGTGATGGGTGGCGTGAGGTGGGCTTTGGAGAGCGGCTCCACCAAGTGGACGAATGAGCAGGGTTTGGTGGGGAATGCGAATGCGACGACTAGCGCCACTGCGGCTGAGACGAGTACAGGATCGATGGCGAGTATGACGGGCTCATCCGTGGTCACGTCGAGTACCAGTCAGTCGGCAAGCACGACACCTACCTCGTCTGCCGGTGCCAGTGGTGGTGAGAAGAAGACGGCAGCAGGAGGTCTAGGAGGCGTGGCCATTGCAGGCGCTGTGGCTGGGGCTATAGGGATGATGCTGTAAACTGCGCGTGAGCGTCCCACTGATGATCTATCGTATGCGGACTTTAAACCGATGTGGTTCGGCTTGAGACTGTCACTACAATGCTTGTAGTTCTGCGGGGCTAGTCTAAGTATCGCGACACTCCGATGCGCATGTGCCAGGCGGTCTCAAATATGCGCAGTTCGAGCGACGCATATGATACTTCCACGCGTCGGCGTATACAATCACTTCTTCTCCTTTTCTTCCGATTCTTTTAGCCACTGCGGCTTCTCCTTCTCAACATCCCGCTTGGCTTCCTCTACCGACTTCTTGGCAGCGGCGATAGCTTCGTCCAGCGTGACGCGAGACAATGAGGGCATCCCTTTGCTCCCATCCTCGTTCTTGTTGATATCGATTCGGAGAGTCGTCACCGGCCCGCCCTCGGCTTTACGTGCGGCTCGTTCCATTTTCTGCGAACAAAACATCGAGTCAGACCTGCTTCACAGATGACCTGCACTCAAGAACGACCCCGGGCTCACCCTCATCTGACCCTCCATCATCACGCGCGCGGCTTGCGCCATCATCCATTTCGCGTTTTCCTTCTTCTCTTCTCCCGTCCACGACTGGATCCTAGGATCGCTCCAAGCGATTTCATCCTCTTCTACCTCTAGCTCCATCAGAGGACTCTCTGGTGGGATCAAGCTCCCAGAACGGGGATCCTGCTCCCCAACTAGCGTCGTTCGCCTTGTAGCGGGATTGAGCCAATTGACATAGGCCTGTGCAACAATTCGATGGATATCGCCTTGTGGTTCCTGGTTTGGTGAATCTGGGTCAGGGACGATGTGAGGCATCTCCATCCAATATCCAAAGTTGCGGCTGCGAGCAAAGTACACAGTGGGTGGTTCGTAAAGCGCTCTGATTTCTGCGGTGCACGGTGCGACTCACGTCTTTTCGCCTAACCCCGGAATCATCGGTTTCGCACATCGATTATGCGCCGGCTATAAAAATTCATCGAGTGTCAGGTACTGGCCCATTCCACTCCCTGACGAATGGCTTACATCGGCTTCGTTTGCGTTCATGACAACAGAGATCCTTCTCGTCTTGCTGTCATCGTTCAGCTTGAAAGACCATTCAGAGATATAAAGCGGGAAATATATAGGATATGCTGCAAACTACAGGGAGATTGTCAGCTCGCGGACGACTTTTATCCGGATTTCGTCCGACTCACCATGATCTCCTTGACATCCCGATTCATGTCCACCTTGAGATCCCCTAATCGAACGTGCCTGCCCACTTGCCGCTTGACATGCTCCAGTGTCTTGATCGGATCCACAGCAAACGGAACCGATTGGATCTCCATGCCTTCGGACTCCAACTGCTTCAGATCCTGAAACGGGTCCCAAGTCAACAGCTCGTCCTGAAGATCCGGTTCGGTGAAATCGAGCAAGGCGATTGGGGAGAACGGGTTACCGGCGAGTCCGGTACTGTTGAACATTATCAGGCTTGGAGTTTTGTTAGATTCCCGGACGTCGATGTCGGCTAGTAGAGTATATCGCCAGATCGGCCAGTATACCTAGAGAAGACCGAGTAGATTGGCGATCAATCGTCCAACCTAGTGTCGCATGACAGCACCTGAACTCACTGCTCTCGTCGTCTCATGCTTCAGGTTATTTCCTCCTAGGCCAAATTCGTGTAGAAATGGTGTGACGGATTCGCCAAACCATCTCAATGCGTAGGCGTAGAAAGCATTCGGTATTGTGATCTGGGTTAGGGGTATTTGAAGTCAGGCGATCGCAGCGTGGACCATGGGGCAGAAAGACTTACTGTAGAGAGCAGAGCATTCTCTTTCATTCGCTGCTGCGCTGCCGCTGGTTCAAGCATGAATGGTACCACCGAAATCTTCTCCGACGGCGACTTGACATCTTGAAGGATCGATCGAGTTGACGAGAAACATCTTCGAGCTATCCGTCGCTCATCCAACAGACGCAGAGGGTGCCTAGACGGCCTGATTGTTCTATTTACGAGCATACTGCTTCGTACTCTTTCTGATATGGCAAGGCACAGAGATACAGAAAGATCGAGACCTGCAAGCGAAGTAGTCTCGTAACAAACGACGATATGAGTAATTCAAGAGATCATCGTCAATTCCCCTCGATCGCCCGGCGACCAGGGCATGCCGTTACTCAAGCAGGGCTCAGGTGGAGGTCGACTGATGGTTCCGGATGTAGATTTGGTTCCGCCGAGACGACCGGTGGTGAGCTGATGAGCTGATGATGAATGGGTTGATTGCAGATACGGAATCTTGTCATTGTGACAACGAGATAGTCATTGATGAATATAGAGCCCTCGTAATCCCGCTCGACACCTATCAATCTACAGGACGAATCAATAGTATGGATCCAGAGGTGGTCGTGAATCGGGTCATTCTGGTCAGTAACAGCTTCTGGTTATTCGTGGATCCAAGCACATTGCTCAGCCATCATTCCACCACCTTTCCGATGTTAGACGGTCGGCCTAAGTTCCGTCCGCCAGGCCGTTACCGCGATCATTCATGTCAGTCAGAACAGTCTAGCCTTCTGATGATCCGTTCTGACTGAGTCATTGCCTCTAGGCGATACTTTTCCAACGAAGCCTAGGCGCTATCCAGATGGTGACGGAGGAGATCATGGGCTGTCCTATCGTAAGCTCGCAGGCCAGTCTTTTCGCGAATTCTCGATTATGAACTCTCTCCTTCACTACCCACAGGCGATGCTCTCGGATAATCTAGTGGCTGAAGCGGTCAACGAAAAGGTGGAAACCTTTTACAGAAACGTCAGAACGCGTCGAGTGGCAGCGGATGGCTCTCTGGGTCAGATTGCCGTTCTCTTCACCCAGAAACGGTCCAAGAAGACTTGGTTCAGTTCCACCGAGGTGATTAGATGCCTTTTCATCGTTTGTAGCTTGATTCTGACGCAGTGGTCCTCGATTGACAGGAACAAGTACCTTTCGAGGTTCATCTGATTACGCTCTTTAGCTATTCGGGCAAATCATCTTCTCAAGCGGTTTCACCAGTCGAGAAAGCTAGCTTGTCAAGAGCGGTCATGAGCATTAGCAAGTTTGGGGTCGAACACTGTTCTCATGTCCCCGGTATTTCTTCCGCGAGTGTGAGTGTGCGTCTGGGGCTGCACGATATTCTTGCGCTGACAGTTTCTATCCAGTCCTCTTTCCCATTTCCGTATGAGGTGAGTCTCTTTTGAGATCTCGGAAGGATTGTACTTCGTGACTGACAGGTCACATCTACCTCGAGATCGTGCTTGATCCACCGAACACTTCTTTAACGGAAGTCACCGCCTCATTCGACCCCACATCCGTATCCAGTCCAGCTCGAGCAAAGCTAGAAAGTGCGCTTGCAGCCGGACCCTCAGCGCAGGACAGCAGCGCAGAAAGGCGCACTCGTGAATTTTCTACGAGACCTTCGTCTTCTCGCGATAACAAACCGAATCACATTTCCCTATCTCCGGCTAGAACGGCCAGCGCTCCGTCAAGTACAGCCACGGCTCTGGGGTATCTGGAACAGGCAAAGGGAGGATTGATGGTGGTGGGTGAGAAGATGGGTGGTGCAGTCGGCGCGGTTGGTCAATGGAGCCGATCTTAATGTTGACCGAGCGATTTACGTGCAATGACGGGAGTTGCCCGATCTAGTTTTCTAATCCTGTTGTCGTCTGCATGTACTGATGGATGTACCGTTGTATCCGTTGTATTCTTCATGATAAGACCTCACAATCATTCGTCCTCGCTATCATCCCGCTGTCTTCTAGCCTGACCTCCTCTGACACTCCGAACGATCTTTCTTCGCCCTGCTTTGTCCCGCGCCGCATCGTCATCATCTTCCTGATCACTTTCATCCGACCCGGCTTTTCGCTGTGCAAGTCTGGCTTGGAGGAGATCAACCTGACCTGGAGGTGGTAGCACTCCTACAAGGGCGAGGTTGTATATAAGCGTCCCTCTCATCCGTCCATGACAATTACATGAATGTCAGCGGAGATGAGACTTACCACTCTGGGCGAGTCTGGCTTCCAGGATCTTGGTTGGGAAGGAGTCCTTATTGCCAAGATCATCAAACCCTACCAACCTGTACTCCGATAGAGCAGGAGACTTGAGTGACACCCAATATGACGACTAGCAGGATCATGAACATACCTATCAACCGCATTCCCGTCGACGAAACAGACCACGCAAGGAAGCACTTTGATTCCTAGTCTTGTGGTAAGGAATGGTGCGTTTTCCACATTTGCGCGAAGAAAGAGCGTATGTCGATGCTTGTCCGCCAATTTCTGATGGGATTCGTATCGATCATCTCTGATCAGCATTCTTGACCTAAACCTTCGCAGACGTAGTACGGGAGACTCGACATACGTTGAGGTGAGTGTCCATGATCGCGCAACGTGTGAAGTCACGGTGGAAGAAGTGTATCAAGCAATACCTCTGCTTTCTTCGATGACCACAACCGGCGATTTGATTTGTTAGCTTTGCGCGACGATTAGGCAAGTCGACATCGATCGAGCTCACGCGCTGGTAGAAATAAGCTCCTTCTCGTTCGTGACCTCGCTGTACCGTCCAAGACGGGCATCCTTCGACTCTTCATTTCGCTTCACTTCTGCTCTCAATGCCTCTAGTCTCCTCTCTCTTAGTCCCTTCCAGTCGAAATCATCTTTCTCTGCAGCTTCGTCCAGATCATCAATGAGAGAGGACGCTGATAGAGAGGATGCATTCGAGGCCCTTCGGATACGCGTGGAAGGACCGGCTTTGGTTTGTCGGCTACGGGAATCGACATCACGCAAGGTCAGTAGGTATTTCCGACCGTCACAAAGCGCAAGGCTTACGACTGCATGGTTGACGATGAACGAGATTCACTTGAGGATTGATGCGAGATGAAGCTGATTGACCACTTACCCTTGCTGGTTCAGTGTTATTGATTCGCATCTCAAGGAGAAGATCTAGCGGAGGTCCCGACATTTGAGCCTGACATCTTTGTCCTTGTTGCGCTCGAGATTAGCTGGGTTCGGTCGACGTACGGACCGGTGCAGACCATAATCAGGGAATTATCTGCTTTCGATTGAGGGTTTCAGCAACTCTGTAGCTTTCGCAGTAGACCAGATAAGCAATATTACAGTCAGCTGCAAGAATCTTTCCGAGGTATGGTTCAAGACAGCTATCCATATGGCCGCTCGCCAAGGTGACTTGCTTGCTGATCGATTGTTGCTGTTTTCAGGCTACGTGTCAATCAATAACAAAAGGCTTCAATTGAAGGAGCAAACCTTTAGCTGGACCAGTACCATCTCACCACGAAAGGTACAACTCCGGTGAACATAGCACAAAGATGGTTAGATCTACAATGATATTCCGGGTCACGGATGGGCTTCCGCTGGCAGCAAGCGTAGATGATGAATCGGTTCGTTCCCATTCCTAACCCACACAACGATGTCGACACATAGCGCTGACGGACCAATCTGACCTATAATCAGACGGAAAAGGACCTTGTTGAGCAGAAACAGCAGTCGAAGCTTTTGTGTCGACGAATGACGGAAAAGAGCGAGCCGGCGTGTTCGATAGAAAGCGGAAAGTTTGCGATCCAGTGAGTCTGATGGCAGTTTCACACTGGAAGATCAAGCGACTGGAATACTGATTCAAACCGCGTAGCTACCTGCTAGTAGACCAGGTGGTGTACTTTACCATATGTGACGGATCATATCCCCGCAAGTTGGCCTTTTCTTATTTGGACGAGCTTAGCAAAGAGTTTCAGCGAAGTTTCGAGAGTCAGATCGCGAGTGCCAATCGGCCATACTGTTTCCGAGGATTCGGTGAGCTGCCTCAATATACGTGTCTACACTCTGGAGAACAGTGGGTTGATACTCTCGACTGGATCTACTACACAGACACCTTCATCTCCAAGACTACCCGGTTGTATCAGGATCCCCATACCGCTCAAGCATCGGCGCCACAATCAAATATGGACAAGCTCAACACTGATCTGCAGGACGTGACCAGGATCATGACGAAAAATATGGAGGATCTGCTGTGGCGAGGTGATAGCCTTGACCGTGAGTCATCCGCCCTGACGAGCACTGCATATACCGGATCGACCCTAACGTCGTTTCGCTCCTTAATTTCTCAGGAATGGGTCAATTGTCTTCATCCCTAAAGACCGAGTCCGCCAAGTACAAGAGAGCGGCGAGGAATATCAACCTCCAGGCCATGCTGAGAAAATGGGCTCCTGTAGGGGGAATCGGTCTCTTTGCGATCTTGTTTCTATGGTGGAGATTCTTTTAGAGTGGAATCGTAAACCGATTCCAGATGTTCAAATCACGGTTGGACCCATGCGTAATTCCTCGGGCATTGCGTCTTGTAAATATATAGAGACCGGGACACCTGTATACGACTGCCAAAAGCATGCCTCGCATCGGCTATCTCGTCAAAGCCCACTACGAATCATCGAGTCTTTGATGAACGAATCGCAAGTGGCATGGCTAGACGAAGCGAGGTCAAGGGATTCGGTCGCGATTGAGCCGGTCATGTAGCGGAAGCTGAAAGAGGTGTCCGTTCGGACATTTCCGACGGAACGGTTGCTGATAGGGCAGGGGGAAGCTTGCAAGTACTCTCTGGGCAGGGCCACGGAATGTGAGTGAGGTTGTCCCCTCCCCGAGGAGCATACAGCTACTCGCCATGTGCCCCGTCCGAGTTCCTCTTGCTCGGTATCTGTAGCGAGGTTTGCTTTTCACCTCGGTACCGATTGTCAATCAGGGTCACCTGGATGAGGGGCAGGGGCAACCGAAGGTCGCGAGACCCGACCCCACATGTTTCAGCCTTCCCTTGTGTCGGTGACGCCTTGCGGAGACGAATCCTCGGAGATTTCAATTCCCGCATGCTCAGGTCCGCCCCGCTGGTACCGTGAGCGAGCTACAAAGTGGTCACTATATAATGGATGGCCTTGACGGCGTAGCTGCTACCCGCTGGCCCGTGGTCTCCTCGCGAGGTGTTGGCGACACGACAATAATAAACTCCCTCGTCCGACAAGCTACTAATCCTGTCATGACCCGTGGAACAATAGCGATCGACCTTGACGATGTTCTCTCGGCCACAAACGCTATGGTTGCCGTGATTCACAACGAGCTGTACGGAACAAATATGACGATTGATGACTTTGATTACTGTGAGTCTCAGCCCAGCCCAGCGATACCGGGGGTCACGGATCTGACTTGTCAAATCCATCAGATCTGTGGTGGAGAAACAGGTCAATGCTGCTTCAGTACCGTATGGTGACGATCTCATTCTAAATCGTCGTGCGCAATAGATCTTGGGGAGATATTCCTCAGACCGTGAACAAAGTACAAGTAAGGCTGGTTCGCGCTTCTTTTGCTCGCTTTCATCGTTTGACGACACTCTGCGCCATCCAGGCTGTCTATGACGCCGGCTTGTTCGTACGAGCGCAACCAGTAGAGGGTGCGCTTGAAGGGTGTAGAAATCTCCGAGAAATGGGCTATCGGTATGTTCTGCGGAGTCACCAAACAATTGACAAGTGAACGCTGATAAGCCAATTGAGTCATCCGATAGATTGATCATCGTGACGGCGAGGTCAGAGGCAACACGACGAGAGGATACGGAAATTTGGGTCGAGAAATACTTTCCGAACCTGTTCGACGAGATATGGTTCTCAGGAGAGTTCGCAGCTGTTCATTCAAGGTTAGAATCCCGGTCACCCAAGCCAAGTCTAGAGCTGGTTCCTGCGATCAAGACCGGAAAGACTAAAGCGGAGGTAAGCTATCCTTCCCCTTGAGCGGAATAGTCTCTCAATCCACTTTCGTTTGGGCCTTCGAAGATCATCCGACAGACCAATTCGATATTGTTGATCGATGATGCTTTGGAACATGCCATCGATTTGGGTGCGGAAACTCCACCCCTCCATACGATATTGTTTGGACATTACAAATGGAATAAACGAACATCCAGAATGGCCACCGCCGAGGACAAATTGAGTTACGATGAGAGACGAGACAAGGGAATGAAAATGGAACCAGAGTATGACTTTGAGCAATTGAAGGGACTGTCCCAGAGAGCGAAAGACTGGCAGCAGGTTGTAGGACTGCTGAGATAATCATTCCGCAACCGGTTGTTGACGAGGCGATCTATAGACGTACGACCATTTGGTTTCCTTCACGAAGGGAATCAGACTGTAGCTATTCGATCAGGCTTAGACCCATCTGCTCGTGGATCTCCTTTACTGTCCCGCCAGTCATGACCGCGTACTATGTGCAAGGCATTAGTCGATGAAGTCGACGGCAGAGGTATGGTCGATGCTCACTCGTCCGATCAAAGCCTGTGTCCCGTCTCTGCGCAGAGCACAGTTGGCAGTTAGAGGAAATTAACCAAATCAGGGCTCAAGACAGTCTTACTTGATTTCGTTGTAGCTATGCAGAAGTTCGATGTGTTTCTTCACAATCTCTTCAGCATCGTTGTGGCTGACCAGCAAAAGACAAGCGTTGAGCGATCTTCAGCTTCAAAACAGCCATTTCATGCCGGGGCCTACCCGATCCGCCGGTCAAGGTCGACGACTTCTTTCCTCAACTTATCGATGCGTCGGTCTTGAGCAGCAGCAAGCGCCGAGGGACACTAGCACACGATACACTATTGTGAGCTGTAATTTCGCGCATCAGTGCTGTAAGGGGCTGACCAAAGGCTTCTTGAACATCTTGGCTGTAGCTTTCGTGTTTTGAGTATCTCGAAGTGATTCTTTGACTACCGAGTGGTAGTCTATCATCAGGCCTCGATCTACATCGCAAAGATACATAGCTGCTCAAAGATCTCAGATCGGTGATCGGGGCCGCTTAGACATGAAACACCTCACGGACATCCCAATATTTACATGTCCGCGAGCAGAATTATATGTTTACGAGCCGGTCTCATGTCGAGATTTCGGGAAATAAGTTGCTATATGGAACTTGTGAACAAATTTGACATCACAGCCTAGTAACGATCAACCTTAGCTTGGCGACCTACTACAATCCAGAGTTAGTCTCAGAATGGCGCCTCCCGTTAAAAATTCTAATAAACGGAATCCTCACTCGGCCAATGCGCCAGCTAAGGTAGGTTTGGCTATCGCATGAATGAGATGTCACACAGCTACTTAGCCTTTGCGTCGACCGATCCTGCAGCCCAAGAGAACCACCAAAAGTACCAAGGAAATCAACCCCTTGAATGGGAAGCCTGCTCGTCGCCCGGATCAACCCAAAAAAGTCAAGCTTCGGGACCAAAAGTTTATACCTGTACCGGAGTCCGCCTTCTTGAGCAAGGGCAAAGGCAAAGCCAGAGCTGTAGATGTGGCTGACGACTCGGGAGAGGATGCAGAAGAAGCCGAGGACGATGAGAGCGAGGACGACGACGATATGATGGTTGATGAAGATGACGATGAAGCTCTGGAGTACATCAAAGCTGGAGGAGCCAGTTTCTTGACCGGGCTGGACGCGAAGACTCTCAGCAGGTGCGTCAGCACGACCTGCCTCACCGCTACCTGAAGCTCATCGCTATCTCTGCTCCGATACAGATCGAAAAAGGAAACTGAGAGGATACATGAATTAGAAAAGACGAAGGAGCCACTGCCAAAGGCACCGAAACGCAAAGCGGCTGCATCCCCTACATTCTCGGACATGAGCGGGTCAGAATTGGACGAGGACGAGTTCGATTCGGACCTCGATACCGAGCTGGATGACGAGCTAGATGACTCTGAGCTCGAAGCCGAAGTTAACAGGGAATACGAGGAGGAGGAGAAGAAGCGGGTCAGGAAGAAGGCAAAGGTCGTGGTAGAAGAGGATCTCGAGGGGATATACGAGGCTCAAGGGCGAAAGCGAAAGGAGAAACAAGCTGAAGCAGGAGAGGAGGACAAAGATCATGCAGAAGTTGGTCATCTTCCCATCAAGCTCGCAAATGGCGAGATCGAGCAATTACCGGGGAAGACGCGGATAGCCATTCCTTCGGGTCCTCCTGACAAGAGGAAGAAGAAGCAGGAAGTGGAGTCCGATGTCGAAACCGAGTTCTCGGAATCTGAGGGCTCTGAGGACGAGGAAGACCTTGTTGAGCGAATCGCCGGAAACCGAGGAAAGTTCGGTCGTATGGGTGTAGCAGAGATTCTGTCCTCAGGACTGGACGGCGTTCCATGGAAGGAGAGGTCGAATCGTCGACTGGCAATGGCGAAAGAGCAGATCGCAAAGATTGGTGCCGAGATCATGAGCGGAGGAGAGCTCTTGGATATGGTGAGGAAGATGCCCAGTGATACCGCAGTGGAACACTGACATAGATCTTTTCTTTAGGTTCCCCTCTTGGCTAGAATTTCGACTTTCTCGCTGGAGAGGGTCAAGTCTGGAGACGAATATGATACGATTTTACCGGTACCAAACTCGATCCGAGGTCTGGCTTTCTTATCCCAGCTGGCAGTCTACAAAGACTTGATTCCTGGTGAGCCACATCTTATAGACATGCGAAACCAAAAAGGCTGAATTAAATATCGGTGATATAGGATACCGAATACGAGAATTGACAGCAATGGAGGAGTCGGAGAAGGTTCGGGACGAGGTGCGACGCTTGCGAGAGGGGGAGAAGGGATTGGTCAAAAGCTATAAGCTGTATCTCAAGACACTGGAGACGGAAATCAAACGTCAGTCTTCTCGCATCGTGACAGATCGGTTCGTCTGTCTTTACTGACGAGACCAGCACGTTCAGGTAAATCACCTCTGGCCTCTGTCAGTCTTAAGTGCATGTGCGACCTTTTGTCCTCATTACCGCATTTCAACTTTGCGGAAAACATCATGGGAGTCATCGTCGGACGTCTGAGCAAGCGGACATGGGACAGTGTACGTCAGCCTCTTTGACCACACCGCGAATCACGGCACTAATCCTGAAGTAATCATGCAGGATTCTGAGCTGTGCCTCAGGACTGTCGTTACGGTCTTCCGAAACGATGTCACTGCCCACTACAGTGCAGTCCTTCTGCGCCTTATCGCCCGAATGATCAAGGAACGCCGTTACAAAGTTCATCCGAACGTCTTGAGCTGTCTTTTGGCTTTGAGACTGCGATCGGAATTAAGCAGCCCTCACGAGCGAAAAGCCAGACCCGCCAGCTACAAGGAAAGGAAGCAGGAAGAAGTGAAGGTCAAGAGCGAGATCAGGAAGAAGTGGATGAACAAGAACCGAAGAAAGGCTGAGAAAGAGAAACAAGAGGTCG
>Ga0308160_10005944_pt1 | contig 12595 bp, 7 predicted proteins | sample PhyFR1_FD_201036 | JGI IMG/M metagenome (GOLD analysis project Ga0308160, IMG submission 201036) | Phyllosphere microbial communities from UC Gill Tract Community Farm, Albany, California, United States - DLSLF.R1 | ecosystem: Host-associated > Plants > Phyllosphere > Unclassified | place: USA... | reverse complement strand
ACCCCTTGATGTCGGCCGTGACCTGCCCCTTGGACAGCTCGGGAATGGTCTTGGTCCAGAATGGCTTTTCGTAATCGTTATAAGGCGACAGGTTGGACAGGCCGCCGACCACCTTGAGGTTGGTCTTCGGGTATTCCTGGGCCGAAGCAGCGCAGGCTACGAGGGCGCCAACAGCGGCGAGGACAAGCTGCTTTTTCATCTGGAAGTCTCCTTGTGGACAAAACATTCATCGACCGCCTGCCTGTGGACCTATGCGGCGGGTCACGCACGACCCCGCCGCAATGATCACGCAATTTTTACCTTGGCTGCCGACGCGATATTGCAGATTCAATCACACAAGGAAAATCGCCGTCCAATTGTGTGTTCGGATGCAATACATAAGAAAAATTTATACCCCTAGCGTGGAAGCGGCTCGTGCCGGCGCTGCGATGCTTTGCGCGAGCTGGGCGATGACCCGGGCCGCATAGCTTTCGGGACCCGAGATCCAGGTAGCGGTGAACGACAGTTCGGGCAGTGGATCTGCTTGCACATTCAGCAGCCGTAATGCACCGGAAGTCAGTTCCTTGTCGAGGAAGACCGGCGTGATCACAGCCACGCCTATGCAGTCCAGCGTCATCCTGACGATCATCGACAGCGAAGCGCTGCCATACATGCGCGGCGCCTCGATGCCGGCGCGTACCAGCATTTCGCGCACCGTGAGGTAGGGGCTGCTGGTCGATGGATAAGTAATGATGGGCCGCGCTGCCACGTCCTTCAGTGGCACCGGCTCACGGCCGATGGACAGCTGCGGGCTGGCGACCCAAGCCAGGGGGTAAGAGCAGAGCGGCAGGTTCTCGGTGCGCGAATCGAGAATCGGGCCGATCAGGAAGGCGAGGTGTATCTGGCGCTCCATCAGGTGCGCGCGCAGCACCTGCGTGGTGTCGACCTCGATTTCCAGCACAAGCCCGGGATAAAGCCCATGGATGCGTTCTATCAGCGATGGCAGCCAGGTCTGCACGATAGTCTCGGCGACACCGATCCGCATGGTGCCGCTCATCACCTGCTGTTCGCGCGCCGCCTGCACCATCTCGCGCCGCACCTGCAACATGCGTTCTGCGTAGGACAGCATTTCCTGGCCCTTGGCGGTCAATTCCACGCCATAGGCGCCGCGCTTGAACAGCGACACTGCCAGGTCGCGCTCCAGTGCGGCGATGCGCTGCGAAATGGTGGGCTGGGTGGTGTTGAGCTTCTCCGCGGCGGCGCGGAAGCTGCCCAGCGTGGATGCCCAGAAGAAGGTCTCGATATTGCGCAGGTCTATCATCGGAAACGGTGGCAGATGGATACACTCCCGGCTGCGTAGAGCCGCCAGGTTCCTGCAGCGACGGCAGCATGTGAAGCCGGCCACTGCCCGTCCATTTTAAGCGCACGATGGACGGCTAGCCTTCTCCCCAAGCCGGCCGGGTGGCCAAATTGATTGAAGATCTACCTTTGGCCGACCGGCGACGGGGTGCGCGGGCGGGACTCGCCCCTTAGCAGACGTAGAGGCGATGAGTTGAATGACCGCTGGTGCCCACGAGCGGCCGCATGATCGCACCGGAACGGCTGCAGCATACTGGCGCCCTGCCCTTGCCAAGCCGTACACCGTCGCAGAACTACGTACTTCCCTCAAGCGGGCGCTGCGAAAGTGTCCTTCTACACCTTCGCGTGTCTAACCTTGGCTGCCTGCCGGGCTTGCCGGCAGGGTGACAGCGAAGGTGCTTCCCAAGTCCTTTCCATCGCTGTATGCATCGACGCTCCCGCCGTGGAGCTCAATCAGACTTTTGACCAGAGCCAGGCCAAGACCAAGGCCGCCGTTCTTGCGATCGGAAGAGCGCTCAGCCTGCGCATAGAAATCGAACAGGCCAGCCACGTTTTCCTGCTCAAAACCAATGCCGTTATCGGCAACGCGCACGGTGAAAGCGTCTACCCCAACCTCGATGCTGATCGAAATGTTCCCTTGGTCGGGCGTATAGCGGGCGGCGTTGCTCAGCAGATTGGCCACGACCTGCACCATACGCGTACGGTCTACAAAAACCGTGCAGTCCTGCCCTGGCAGGATTTCTGTCAGGCTGTGGCGCTTCACGGTAAACATCGGCCGCACCTGTTCCACCGCTTCGTGGACGACGCTGCGCAGGTCGAACGCCTGCTTATCCAGAACGACATATCCAAGGGATACGCGGGAGACATCGACCAGGTCTTCGACCAGCCGGGACATGTGACCTACCTGACGGTTGATGACTTGCGCCAGATGCGTGACCCGATGCTCGGGGACGGGCGGCTTTTCCAGCAGCTTGGCAGCCATGCGTGTTGCACTGATCGGATTGCGAAGTTCATGACTCAGGACAGCCAGGAACTGATCCTTGCGCTCGTTGGCCAGGCGCATGTTTTCCGCTTTTTGTACTTCATCGGTGACATCGGTGCAGGTACCAATCCATTCGACCACGTTTCCATCGCTGTCATGCAACGGCACCGCGCGGGATTCAAGGTAGCGATACTGGCCGTCGCGACGACGAGCACGATAGACTTCAGACGCCGGCTTTCCCTCTGCCAGATAGCCTTTCCACGCCGATTGAACGCGTTCGCAGTCATCCGGATGCACCGAGTCGATCCAGCGCAGGTCCGGCGACATGTCGCCCGTATAGCGTCGCCATGAGGACGTGTCTTCGATGGGCTTTCCCTGCGCATTCGCGCGCCACACCAGGTCCGAGACAGTCTCGCTCAGGATCCGGTAGCGCATTTCGCTTTGCCGCACCGCTTCTTCCACTGTTTTTCTTTTGGTGATATCGCGAATGTAGAGCGCCAGGCCTTCAGCGACAGGCTGCGCCGTCAGCTCATACCAGCCAACGTTGCCAAGCGGGTCCACCCAGCGGTTTTCGAGAACGCAGCTCACACGTTCCTCCATTGCTTTTCTATACATACGACCAACTTCGGAGTCGGCAGTGTCCGGCCATAGTTCCCAATGGCTCTTGCCGAGCATTTCGTGCAGCGGCCGCTGGTTGATCCGGATCGCCGCGGCGTTCATTTCGATCACGATGAAATCGTGGTTGACGATGCACAGGCCTTCCGCCATGCCGCCGAGGATCGTGTCCCGGCTATCACGTTCCCGACGAAGGGTAGCGTCGCTGCGGTCACGATCAAGTATCAGCGCCACGATGCTGGCGCACATGTCGGTCAGCTCCATTTCGCGTGCGCTCGGCGTATGCGGCTGAGCAAAATACACCGTCAGCACACCCATCACATTCTGATCAGCATCGCTGAAAGGGGTCGAATAAACAGCCCCGATGCCGTTGAGCTTTGTCCAGGGGAGAAAGCCTTCGAACTGCTCGGCCGTATCGAAATCCGTAATGATGACCCGGCGCTGATCGGCAAATGCCAAGCCGCAGCAACCTTCACCTGGCCGGATTCTTGAGAGGTCTGCCACAGCGGCCTCCCCCAGCCCGATACTCGCCTTCACCATTAGCGTCGCCGCGCCGGGGTCCAGCACGGAGATGACGACCTTTGACGTGTCATGGAACGTTGCTACGGTATCGAGAACAAGCCGGAGCTTTTCGTGCAGCGTACCGCGCTGAAGCAACCCCATACTCAGGTGGTGCAGCATTCTCCAGTCAGTCGCTTCATAGTCGCCAGCGGGCGCTGGCCGGTGGTCGCCGACGCTTCCAGTAGTTTCCGAATTCTTGTTCATTTAGCACAGGGGGAGAGCTTTGGCCGATGATTGGCAGGATATTAAAAACCAATCCGCTGAAAGTCTCATGAAGAGGCTTGCTTCATGTCGAACCGGGCAGTTTTTAGGCCGACAATTATATGCGGGATGCATGAGGACGTGCGTCGTGGCGAGGACCACACCCATTCATTCTCTCGTCGGCCCATGGCCGGAAGCGGCCTTTCCCTGCGAAGTCGCAAGCAAGCGCCGACCCGGCAAGGATCGTTGCGCCGGGTCGGTTCGACCGCGGCTTATCGATGTCAGCTGCCGGCGGAACTGGTCTCTTTCAGGACTTGACGGCGCACTTTGAGGATGTGAAGGTATTCCGCAGTAACCGCCAGTTCCCTGCACGCCCGCCCGGTATATAGCCCTTGGGCATCCAGTCGATCCAGCTGTTTTTTGTCGGATGCAATTCGCGCTTCTGCCTGACGTATCCGCTCATCAAGCCACGACATATTTGTTTGCTCGCACGGATGGATCATAGAAAGCCTAGTGTTGGAAGATCATGAGATGCATAAAAAAGGGCATGACACTTGTCCGCATTGCGCTATCGGGCTGATCGCACCGATCCCGGCATGGCTATTCCTTTTGTCCCGCCAGCAACGATTTCGCAGGTATTTCTATGTGATCGCCATGACTGCCAAAGTCCTATGAAAACGATTTTGGCAAATTGATCAGGAGCAAGCGGAATGAGTGTCCCACCTGAGGTTTATCAACGCTGAATTTATGCGTTGCCCGGGATGAACGCTGCGGCGGATTGGATGAATAAATGCACTGCCGGAACGGGAAAAGTGCTTACCCTTCGCGGTGTAAATGCTTGGCTGGCAACCGGTGGCAGATGACCGTCGCGCCCGGAAGCCGAGCCGCGACGTCAGCATGCGCGTCCTTTCCTCGTGGGGCTGGTGGCGCGAACATGCTGCCTTGCGCAACAGCTTTTCACCTTCCAGGACGGCAGCGCTTGACCGCTTCCTGAAGCAGCCGTTCCACGCATTCGAAGTCAGCAGGTTTCGTGAGGTGTGCATCGAAGCCGGCATCGCGTGCCCGCTGGCTGTCCTGTTCTGCTCCCCATCCGGTCAATGCCACCAGGGTGACTTGCGCCATCCCCTCGTTGCGGCGCAGCGCCGACGCAACCTCGAAGCCGCTCTGGTCGGGCAGGCCGATGTCCAGGAACACCACGTCCGGCCTCAGGTCCGCAGCGGCGGAAAGAGCCGCCGCGCCATCGTAAACCACCCTGACCAGGTGGCCACGCAACTCAAGCAAAGAGTGGAGCATGTGGGCCGCATCGACATTGTCGTCGACGACAAGTATCTGCAACCTGACTTCGCTTGCGGCCGAAGCCGTTTGCATCACGGGCGCTTCCGGCGCGGCCGGCGCCGGCGCGTCTTCCATCGGCAGGAAGACGGTGAAGCGGCTTCCCTGTCCCACGCCGGCGCTGAATGCCGCCACTCTGCCGCCGTGCAGCATGACCAGGCGCTTGACCAGATTAAGTCCAACGCCCAGCCCTCCCTGGGCCATGCGCTCGTTCTGGTGAGCCTGCGCATACATGTCGAAGACAACCGGCAGCATGTCGGCGTCAATCCCGATCCCGTCGTCGATCACCGAGATGACCAGCTCACTCGCCTCAATCAAGGCCTCCACCACGATATGCCCATCCTGGGGCGTGTACTTGGCCGCATTGTTGACGAGGTTGCTCAGCACCTGGGCAATGCGATGCTTGTCGACGTTGAGCGATATGGGGAACTCCGGCAGCCGCATTGTCAGATGATGCTTCCCGGTCTCGAGCAGCGGCATGCTGATCTCGATCGCATCGCTGACAAGCTGATCGAGCATCACGCGTTCGCGGCGAAGCGCGAGTTTGCCTTCCGAGACACGCGCCACGTCCAGCAGGTCATCCACCAGATGCACCATGTGGTCGACCTGGCGCCTTATCATTGCCTGTATCTCGCGCGTGTCGGCGCCGGGATTGGCCGAGCGCAGGCGCATCAGTTCAAGGCCGGTCCGGATCGGCGCCAGAGGATTCCGCAGCTCATGTGCCAGGGTGAACAGGAACTCGCTCTGCATGCGGTTCTTGTCTACCAGCGCCTTCTGTCGCAGCCTGCGCTCGTGCCCCATTGCAACCTGACGCTGTAGCCGCGCCAGCAGCTCCCTGGCGGCAAACGGCTTGACCAGATAGTCGTCCGCGCCGGCCTGCAATCCTTCAACCTTGGCTTCTTCGCCGGCACGCGCCGACAGCAGCACCACCGGGAGGTGGCACAACGATTCATTGGCGCGGATTTTCGCGATCAGGCCGAAGCCATCCAGCCTGGGCATCATCACGTCGCTCAGCAGCAAGTCAGGCGGATCGCGCAGCAGCATTGCATAGGCGGCTTCGCCGTCGGAGCACACATCGACTTCGGCATGCGGATCGAGCAGCGATTTCAGATAAGCGCGCATGTCGTTGTTATCGTCGGCGATCAGGATGCGCGGCGGCCTGCCGGCCGCCCGCAGAGAACCTTCCACGCCCTCGAAGCCACCCTCTGCGACCGCATCCGGCCCGGGCACGTCGTCAGGCAGCCAGCGTAGCGCCTCCTCGACAAAGGCCGCGCCTGTCCTCCCCGCTCCTTCGCTGACCGCTTCGGGTTCCTCATAAGGCGCCTGCCCGATCGCGTCCCTGGGCAAGTGCGCGTGACCAAACGGAATATCGACGTCGAACCGGGTGCCCTGGCCCAACGCGCTATGCGCCGAGATGGCGCCGCCGTGGAGACGCACCAGCTCCTGGATCAATGCCAGGCCGATGCCGGTGCCTTCATAGGTCCGCCCCGTGGATCCTTCGATGCGATAGAAGCGCTCGAACACGCGCGGCAGCTCCGACTCCGGTATCCCGGTGCCGGTATCGAGCACGGACAGCCGCGCCATTCCCTCGTGGCGCGCCAGGATGACGCTCACCTGACCCTGCAGGGTAAATTTGAAGGCGTTGGAAAGCAGATTGAAAACGATCTTTTCCCACATGTCCCGGTCGACGTAGACCGGCTCGCCCAGGTCATGCAGTTCGACGTGGTAGGCCAGCCCGCCCTTCTCCATCGCCGATTCGAAGACGCCCGCCAGATTGGCCGTGAGGCGCCTGAGATCCAGCGGCGTGTAGATCGCCTGCACGCGGCCGGCCTCGATGCGAGAGAAATCGAGCATCGAATTGACCAGCTTGAGAAGGCGCAGCGCATTGCGATGGGTGACGTCGATGCGTTTTCGCTGGACAGGCGCCAAGGGCGCGGAGTGATCGGACAGGGCGTCGTCAAGCGGCCCCAGGATCAGGGTCAGCGGCGTACGGAATTCATGGGAAACGTTGGAAAAGAAGGCTGTCTTTGCGCGGTCAATCTGCGCCAGCTCTTCGGCCCGCTGCTGCTCCTTTTCATAGGTGACCACGTTGCTTACGGCGGTGACTATGGCCGCGCTCAGGAGCTCGTAGAAATGGAGGTAGTCGGCATCCAGCACGCGCGCCGCGCTCACGCCGGCGACGACGAAACCGTAAAAGTCCTGCTGGCCCGCCAGCAGGATCGGGAGCACCAGCGCCGAATCCGGCGCGTTGTCGTAAGGGCCGATGCTGCCGGCGCCAAAGCGCGCGCGCAGGCCATCGATCTGCTGCGCGGCGCGCAGCTGCGCGGCACGCGCGAACGGCCAGCATGCATCGTCCATCCCGGCGATGACTGGCGCGAGCTCGCGGTGTGCTTCCAGACCTGCGTTTCCGCGCAGCACGAGCTCCCCACTGTCGGAATCGAGCTGGTACAGCAGGACGAACGGCAGATCAAGCGCCATGTGCTGAAACTGCGCTTCCAGGTCGCGCGCGACTTCGCCTATCGTGCGCGCATCGGCGATGGCAGCGGTGAGGTCGCGCAGGCATTGGGTGCGGCGCGCACTCAGCACTGATGCGGTGGCCTCCGAGATCGGATGGAAGATACCTCCTACCTCGCCCGACTCGTCCCGGATCGGCGAGAACGAGAACGTCATGAACGCCTCTTCCAGGTAGCCGTAGCGGTCGAGGAACATGCGCTGGTCGCGGATGTAAGTGCCTTCGCCCTTGTACGCACGGTCGAATGCGTCTCCCACGACGGGCAGCGCGCTGGCCCAGACCTCTTTGAAGGGCGCTCCCATCGCGCGGGGATGCAGGTTGCCGCAAATCGGACGGTAAGCGTCGTTGTAGATCTGGATATGCTCCGGCCCCCAGGCCACCAGGATCGGAAAGGTGGACGACAGACACAGGCTGACCGATGTACGCAGGCTCTGCGGCCATTCTCGCGGCGGACCCAGCCGGGTCTGGGACCAGTCCATGGAGCGAATCAGAGCGCCCATCTCGCCCCCGCCGGATAACCAGTTCAAATCGTCCATTTTCGAGAATTCAAGGGAGGGTGGAGACATTGATGCGCTGACCTGGGAACTGAGAGAAACGTTTCAAGGCCGGCATTTTAAAGCAGGCGATCAATAACGGAAGAAAAATCCCAGGCAGCTTTTGACGCCAAGCGTACGTTCACCTTCGAATGACCGGTACCGAGGCCAGCAATTCCAGCCAGGCGAATTGGCACGGTGCCGCCAGCATCGTCTTTACCTCGCGCCTCGGTGGCCGTTGCTATCGCTGTCCTCTCCAGCGTTTGCAAGGCTATCAATGTCGCTCTTCAGCCGGCTGCGCTGTTATATCCAATGCTCTCTGCTCTCCGCGACGACCAGCGCATTGGCCCAATGGCACGGATCCCTGAGCCTGGAAATGTCAGGGGCGCTGCCGGCAGCAAACGGAAATCGACTGCAAGGTCAGCACCACCGAAGCCCCGACAAATCCGAATCATCCTTGTTCTAAAAGAAAGGACGGACCGCTACGCTCATTGCGTCAGACGCTCTTCAACGGAAACGCCGCTTGCATTCGGCTTCCGCAGCGGGCCGCCTTGAGCCGGATGGCCAGGCATCAGCTGTTGATTGCATCGTGCCGCATCGGCGTGCATGCCATCGGCGTGCATGCCAGCGGCGTCGCCGTTGGCCAGTCAGCCTGCTTGCCTTTCTGGTCGACGGGCAGCGTGTCGCCGAATGAAAAGCTGCGCGGCTGCTCCGCAGTGCCAAGTCGCTGGCGCGTCCATGCCGCGAGCGCTTGCGACAGCCGGGTGATATCGGCGCCGGGATCGCGCGGCACGATGAATGCCTTCAGCCGGCTACCTTCCTCAGGGCGCATCAGCCGGACCGCCGCTTCGGCGACCTCGGGATGCAACAGCAGTTCACGCTGCACCCGCTGGGGACACACGTTGACGCCGCCGACCTGTACCGCGGAATCGACACGTCCTGCAGGGTAAAAATGACGCTCGTCTTGCCACGCCAGCTGGTCCGGCGCATCGACGCCGTCGGTTTCCCCCTCACGGCGCAAGGTGCGGCCGTCCGGGGTGGCACGCTTCCAGAAGGAGAACAGCGCATAGGGATGGTCGCTGCGAGTGCGCCAGCCCACGCCCGCCGTTTCCGAACTTCCGTATATCTGCAGCAAGTTGCCGAGGCCGGCAGCTCTCAGGCCTTCATCGATCTCGGCTGGCAAGGGCGCGGTCGAGGTGACGCCAGTGACCACCGCCGGCAGGCGGGGGATTACCCTCAGGACCATGCGCCAGAATTCGGGATGCCCGACAATCACGTCGCCTTCGCGCAGGTCCCGCGCGAGCCGCGCCGGCGAACTCTGGCGAAGATCCTGTACGGAATCGCCGTCCAGGCCCAGTGCGCGGGGCAGCAGGATGGTGAACAGGAAACCGTAGATGTGATGGCTGGGCACGGCTGCGAACAGCCTCGCGCATCCAGACAGCATGGGCGCGGCTTCCTGCACTTCCCGCCACAGCGCATGCAGCGAGTGGGTGCAGCTCTTGGGCTGCCCAGTGCTGCCGGAAGTTCGGAACGTCATCCTTGCCGAGAACTTTTCCAGGCTGGCCTGGGCGATGGCGCACCAGTCCCCCAGGGTCCGGCGGACCAGCAGGTAGTCTTCGATGCCCGACTCATGCATGTGCAGCGCCTGGGCCAATGCACTGGCCAGGCTCATCAGTTCCAGCGAGTCGACGCCGAGGTCCTTGTCCAGGTGCGTTTCCCGGGTCCAGCAGCCCGCGGCGAAGTCAACCGACCTGCGCATGGCTGTCAGTTCAGAGGCGACGAGATCGGCAATGAACCGGTGCATCGCCGCGTCGTCCCTCCACCAGGCAACCGTCGCCACGGATCCAAAGGCCTCTGTCATGATCAGACGCGCTTGACGAAGATCCAGAAGTTGTCGCCGCTTAACGCTTTCTTCATATGGACTTTGACCTTGGTCGGCTTCATCTGGTAGTCAAAAACATACTCAAACATCGTGTTGAGATTATTTGCCCTGACGCCGGCGTCGAACACGCCCTTGAACGCAGGCTTGGAGGTGCATGGCGCTACGTCACGGAAGAAATTTTTCCCCAGCACGGTCGCCGGATTACGCCCGGTGATTGCGCCCTCGGCGGCGTTGTAGCGCAGAACCGTGCCATTCTTGTCCAGCTCAACCGCTCCAAACGCCAGTTTGTCTATGTCCTGGTTGGACATTTTGCTGAGCACATTGTTAATGTCCGCTTTGTTAAAACCGACCAGCTCCATTTTTCTCTCCCTATCAATGACCTAAAAAAACCCGGATATTTCCTTTCAGAACGTCGTCATTACACCAAAGAAATTTCTTGCAGTCAACTATTTGTCCTGGACAACATGCTTTTATTTATCTGAGTGAATTCTGGGAAAGAGAAAACTGTCGGACGGTAGAGCGCTTTTGCACGCTGCAACGACAAGGTATGGAAGACTTTCGCGCTGCGCGCAGTGCATCTACCCGACCCACCTCCCGCCAGCTCAGTTGGCCCGGATGTGCGACATTAGCCATTCTCGCCGCCGGCCCGCGTGGCAGTGGAAACCGCCACCTGCCGCCGGCCCCCACCTCACAGGAGATGCGACATGAGCAGCAAGAACACCATTTGTCTTTGGTACGAAGGCGGCGCCCTTGACGCCGCCCGCTTCTACGCGGCGACCTTTCCCGACAGCGCCGTCGGCGCCATCCACCGTGCGCCGGGCGATTATCCCGACGGCCAGGAGGGCGGCGTGCTGACGGTCGAGTTCACCGTTGCCGGCATTCCCTGCATCGGCCTCAATGGCGGCCCGCATTTCAGGCACAGCGAGGCGTTTTCCTTCCAGATCGCCACCGACGACCAGGCCGAAACCGACAGGCTGTGGAACGCGGTGGTGGGCAACGGCGGCCAGGAAAGCGCCTGCGGCTGGTGCAAGGACCGGTGGGGCGTGTCCTGGCAGATCACGCCGCGCGCATTGCTGGCGGCCGTTACCGATTCCGACCGTGCGGCAGCCAGGCGGGCCTTCGAAGCGATGATGACGATGAAGAAGATCGACATCGCCGCCATCGAGGCGGCGCGAGCAGGCCGGCAGTCGCCTCCTGCCTGACCACAGGCGAGAAAGGGATTGCCTGCGCCGGCGTGCACCGGCGCTTTTCGGGGAATTCGCCGGCGAACTGCGGTCTGGCCGGCTGAATCGGCAAAGGATGCGCAGACATTGCGCCGGCGCGCCCATCGGCACGATGCATCTGCAGTATGCTGCGACGCACAGCACGGGCGGGAAGCCCGATCGATTTACTGCAGACAAAGGATGACCAGCATGACAACCACGGTGCCGAAGATACTGGCCTTCGCGGGCAGCGCCCGCAAGGCATCCCTCAACAAGCGCCTGGTCCGTGTCGCTGCCGAAGGGGCGCGACGCGCCGGGGCCGAGGTCACTGAAATCGACCTGCGCGACTTTCCGGTGCCCATCTACGACGGCGACCTGGAAACCGAGCAGGGCTTGCCGCCCAAGGCGCGCGAACTGCGGCAACTGATGCTGGAGCACCAGGGCTTTCTGATTGCCAGCCCGGAATACAACGGCTCCATTCCGGCGCTGCTGAAGAACCTGATCGACTGGACCTCGCGCGCTGTCGACGGCCAGGACGGCCTGGCGCCCTACCGCAACAAGGTGGCGGTGCTGATGAGCGCATCGCCCGGCAGCTATGGTGGCCTGCGCGGGCTGGTGCATGTCAGGGCCATTCTTGGCAACATCGGCGTGATCGTGCTGCCGGAGCAGCTGGCGGTGGGCAAGGCGCACGAGGCCTTCAGCCTGGACGGCAGCATGCAGAACCCGAAGATGCAGCAGTCGGTCGAGACCCTGGGCCGCACGCTGGCCACCACGCTGGCCAGGCTGCACGGCATCAACCTATACGAGGAGCCGGCTGAGCGCCGGCATGATCCGGGCCGGTTGCCTTAAAGCCCGCTCTCAGCCTGCGGCGCCGCGCCCGGCAAGGCGTCGAGCGCGGCCAGCAAACCGCTGGCCGCATCGGCAATGCGGTCCAGGCTCTGCTCGCGCAGGCTGGCCAGGTCGGCCGCCGCGCCGACGGCCGCTTCCATGCCGGCCCAGCGCATCAGCGCATCGCAGGCCTCGGGCAGGTCGAACAGGCCATGCAGATAGGTGCCGAGTATCTGGCCGTCTTCCGCCAGCGCGCCCTCGGGCTCGCCATCGATCACGAATGCCGGCCGCGCCAGCGCCGGTCCTTCTGACCGCCCCATGTGAATTTCATAGCCGGTCACCGCCGCCTCGGCAAAGGCACATTGGCCGCGCGCCTGCGCCAGCCGCTTGCTGCGGGTCAGCGTGGTGTCGATGGCCAGCAGGCCCAGCCCGGCGCTGCTGCCGGGCGCGCCTTCGACACCGTGCGGGTCATGCACCGCCACGCCCAGCATCTGGAAGCCGCCGCAGATGCCGATCAGCTTGCCGCCATAGCGCAGGTGACGCTGCAGCGCCGGCTGCCAGCCCTGCGCCAGCAGCCACGCCAGGTCGGCCCGGGTGTTCTTGCTGCCC
>Ga0308160_10005943_pt1 | contig 12596 bp, 14 predicted proteins | sample PhyFR1_FD_201036 | JGI IMG/M metagenome (GOLD analysis project Ga0308160, IMG submission 201036) | Phyllosphere microbial communities from UC Gill Tract Community Farm, Albany, California, United States - DLSLF.R1 | ecosystem: Host-associated > Plants > Phyllosphere > Unclassified | place: USA... | reverse complement strand
CACCCTCTTCTTCAACAGGTGATCTCACGCCAAAGGGCGAAACGTATTACCGCCCCTCTACCCAAATCATCATTAATCACCTCAAACGCAAAGTGGATCATTTCGCAGCTCCGGAAACATATGAGAAATTCGATCACTTAGTCAGGGGATTAGGGCGGGATGGACTACTAGAGACTTCCGCCAACGCCGAGCTTGTCGCACGTACGTCCCTCTGCTCAGCACCCGCTACCTGAGCTAATGATAAAGTCGCAAGACTGAAAGGTTCAATAGAACATCTGGCCCAGTCCTTACCCGGTACTATCCTAACAGCACTGAACGAGCAATACGAGTACGTCCCCATCTCCCACCAAAGCTGACGTGTAGTTTCAAATCCCTATTAACATACTCTGCAAATAGGACAGCAGCTCAAATAGCTGCATCAGCGCCTATCGTTCAATCGAAATCCGAAGCGGCTCTTAAGGCTGGTGTGAAACGGAAAGCTGCGCCTGGATCTAGGGGTGTTGAGAGTTTGAAAAAGGTTAATACGAGTAGTATGAGTAAATTGACTAGTTTCTTTAAACCCAAAGAGGGAAAGAAGTAATTGGGGGTCAGTTTCTTTTGATTTGTACTTTGCCGCTTTTGTTGTATAAGATTGCAATTGTCTTGCAAATGATGTTTTTCGGTCAGAACTACCGATGCTGGGACAGGTCTCGTCATTAAGGATGCATAATCGTCATAGACATAGATAACAGATTGGCCCAGCCAACCCGTGTTTTAACACAAAGCATATCTCCCGGAACCCATCCACACACATTTCTAATACCACACCACCTACCCCTGACTCGCAGATCCCCTCGATGATCTAGGAGTTCTAGACATGAGCCTGTTCATCATACTATTTCGAGGAGCTATTATCAGTATGAGTCCAAAAGAGCAAGGGGCCACTCACGAGTGACATTCGCGTGGTTCTCTGCGATATGTTCCACAGGTTGATGAACTACCACTCTCCTAGTTGGTGTTCCATCTCCCAATTCTGGTGGAATACCCATAGGTCGACCGGTTCCATTACCCCATCTATTCCTTCGGATTGGGTTGTTTGCAGTGATAAGACTTGATACACTACTAGTCTCATCGGGTGCATCGCGCTGCGTAGAAAATGCGACGGTTTCTAGGATGATTGAAACGTGTTGAGGCTCTTCGGTGCCGGCGTGGGTGGATTCTGATGTCGTCTCTGCAGAAGTCGTAGCGCTGTGATAAGAGGGAATTCGAGGAGTTGGGGGTAACGATTGTCCTCCACCCATCACATCTGCCTTATCAGCTCTGGGGATCACGCAGAAAGGAAGAAGGAGGAACGTACGAGGTCGCATGACATTGACCATAGATCGCAACTCGTCAATTTCTTCCCGCAATCGGAGATCTCCCGATAATGCTTGTCTGCCCATCAGTGAGATCTAGTGGGTCGACTCACGCTTCTAGGACCCTTTCCATCCTATTCGCTCGTTCCAGGAGATGAGAGACAGCCCGATGCATATCGCCAAGTGCCTCGGGTTGAAACATTGGCATGTCCAGGATGGAATCGAGGTCGTCCTCGGGGTCGCTGTCAATCTCTATCGCGGTAGCTCTAGTACTTCCAGGTGCATCTACTGCGACGGGATAATTGGTCGCGAGAATGTCACGGGCAAAGTTGAGGGATCTTGCCACCAAAGTCTCGACGTCCATACGTCTGGCTTCGGACAGCCTTGAGGGTCCGTCGAACCCGTGACTGTTAACTGCCCCGACCCTATTGTCGGCCGAGGCGGGGAGACGAAAATTTGAGATACTATCTCCTGGAACTATAGATGACGAGACAGAAGTATCGAGCCTGGCAACACTATCGGTAAGGGCAATCTCGTTGGTGGATCGAGAAGAGCTTCCACTAGTCGAGCCGATCGTAGCTGCGAGGTCGGAAGGGTCTGAAGTTTCAACATCGGAAGTGTGCGTAGGCAAAGAGGAGGAGATGATGGAGCCCTGAGTCGCCATCGTATCAGAAACTTCCGATGTCGTTTGCATCGAAGCGGTCGAAGGTGGTCGAACCTCGGATTCGGGGGCTCGAGGAGATATTCCAGACAGTGTGTCAGACAAATGGAGGGTCGAGCTTCGATCGGGAAGCTCGATGGATGGTGTTGGTCTGTTGATATTGTCTGGGTCCGGGTCGATCACCCCTGTTGCCGCATGAACACGCCTCGGGCTAGCGATCGAAAGCCTCCCCACTTCTTCGGCGATGGACGCCTGCTCACCGGCACGGTAAGCTGCTCGTCGAGCCCTTCGTCTTGTCGCAAGCTCAGCGTCGATTTGTGCCAATTCCTCGTTCCTGGAAGATACAAGGGCGGCAGGCCTGAGCGGTCTTGAAGAAACAACAGGGGTGGTGTGGGATTGTGCTGGTGTTCGAGCCGAGATAGATACATCGTTGGCTGGTCGTTCGGGTATATTCTCGGAGATAGGCTGTGCGTTGAGCTGAGCTTGTCTTCGTCGACGGACAACTTCCATCGCTCTGGCCATTCTCGCGTCGCTGTCTAATTCAGCTGCGGACGGTGGAGGATCGGCTCCCCTCCCCGCTGCCGCTATAAAAGCGCCAAGCGGCCTCAAGTCCGCCAGTTGACCATTGAGCCGAGCCTGAGCCCTCAACAAAGCATCAATCTGCTTGGTTTTCTTCTCCCGATCCTTCTTCAATTCCTCAATTTCTTCCTTTATGGTGTTCATGTATGGCGTCATTTGTTCAAACAAGCAGCTGGTGAGGTGTGCCTTGAGGTCGGATCGCTTGATGAGAGCTGGACAACCTTTCTCGGCGTGATCGCATGGCACCTCTGCTTCGGCACATGACCAGCGGTGGGCTCCGTTTTGTGGGTTGCCTGTTATCAGTTTTCTGCTGATCATATTTGATTAGACGTACCTAAGCATCCGCATGAACGAGCGGGCGACTTGTGCTTGTGAGTCTAGAGTAAGCGGTGAACGGATGGTGGACTTACCAAGTCCAAATGATACGGTACTAGAGCTTTACACGTCGCGCATCTCATTTTTCGCTCCTCGCAATGATAAATCCTGTGCTTGGAAAGGTCCTCTCTTGTCATCTGATATTGAGCGCGTACTAGGACATCAAACGAGTTGAACTCACCTCTTCGGCACAGGCGCTGTTCAGGCACTTGACGACCGTTTTCGCACAGACATTCGTATGACTGATCATCAAGCCTCTTTGCGATATGTATCCACATCCCTCTCCTAGACACTTGACATCCAGTTCCTCCAGCATCTGCGTCTTAGCCTGGATCCTGAATGAGAGAGATAGCTTACATTGATAACCACAGGTCCGGCATCATGCAAAGTGCTAGGATCAATTTGTGATCTATCGATAGGACACAAGCTTTTATGCGTGATCGACTCATGTATACACGATTTGCAGAATGTATGTTTACACGAAGAAGTCGTGACGGGGTCGATGAATGGATTGTGACAGATTGCGCAAATCTAAAATATATGAGTTTTGAAGTTCGTGATTCTTCAAAGGGGGCAGGTAACATACGAGGTTTGGGTTGACATCGCCTACGTATTCGTACGTGACGTCTGCCATTTTGTGTATGAAGGAATGAGAATGGAGTAGAGTAGTGTGATCGTTAAAGCATGATAGAGTTGATTGAAGAGATGAACAGAATAGAAAGTGAAGTGATTAGGTTATGAAGTTAAAGGATACACAAAGTGGACGACCTCCACTTCTCTCTCCCGACTACCCTGAAATATCATCCTCATACTAAAGAATGCATACACACTAGAACCCACCACTTCCGCTTAGACCTACTCCGCTCGTACCCCTTCCAGAACTACCACGACCAAAGAGACTGATTCCATTCCTCCACCAGAACTTACCCGTACGTACTGCCTCCCTAGCGAAGATCTCTCCGAAACCAAGCATAACACCATTAACGAATGGGAGGACAAGGTTGATACCGACGATAGCTAATACTTTCGAGATAGACAAGTTGTTTGGCGAGGTGAACATTGATAGAGTGAGCGAAGGGGGTTGAGCAGGAGGTCCATTGTGATTTTGCTTTTCGGGAATTCGAGCTGGGACACCTGATTGAGACTGAGACTGAGATTGAGATTGCGACTTTGGCTTTTCCTGAGACTCGGGAGCAGCTGCCTCATCGGAAGATCCGTATTGAGGAGGAGAGAGGTCCTCGGCGGATGAGGTGTTGCCGGAAACTTCGGTCCATGCTTGCGAAGTGGCCGATTGAGATAGTGTCTGAGATGATTCGGGCTGGGGAACTATTGGGCCGAGCACTTGGGGCTCATCTGCGACCTCGATTACCGACTACAGGTTAGCTCTGGATGTAGAAATGTATGACCTGTACTGACGTCGTCTGCGTTAGACTGGTTCTTCTCGTGAACATTTCCAGCCTTGACATCCTGAGGCATGACTCCCCTAACATCCGCAACAGTGTCCTTTGGCTTAGGTCCCTCATCTCCACTCTTGACAAACTCCCATGCCTCCTTGACCTTTTGCTTGTCCTGGACATTCAAATCAGCCCTTCGTTTACCCAAACTAGCCGCTTTCTCCTCTGCCAATTCCTTCTTCAACTTCTCATCCCTCTCCTTCTGTCTCTTCTTTTCAGCTTCCTCCTTCTTTTTAGTGTTTTTCTCCTCTTCAATCTTCTTGGCGATAGCGGCGTGCTCTGCTTCAATCTGTTTTCGAGTATCCTCGGCTTTCTTTCGAGCAAGCGAGGATTCGGCTTGCCAATCGTTGACATACTTGTCGTAGGTATCTTTCCATTCCTCCATTCCTGGTACAGGACCAGCGTCTTCCTCGGTATCGGTAGATCCGGTGATCTGCTGGGCGGGAGTAGGCGCAGGGGGAGGAGGGGGAGGTACCATGCTAGGTGGGGCGAACGAGCCTGATAGTGAGGACTAGTCGTCAGCATGATTATAGGAGATCATATGAGTATGACCCACCCCGAGAGAGTCCTCCATTCCTGAAGAGATACCTGCGTTTACCATTTCCTGTTCTGCGTCGTTTCTTGTATCTGACATTGGCTTGAAAAGTGATTGACCGGCGAGCGATTGATGAGTTCCGAATCGTCACTCAGTTCGTGCTCAGGCACTGGGTATTGGCACGCCTATACTACTCTGATTCCCCTAACACGCCTATTTTCAGCTCCGGCTGTAACCGAATGACGTTCTCTGGGAATTGATGAGATGCTGTGTCGTTTGATTAAACCCATCTTTGTCAACATTCAACCAACGGCATGGCAACTGTGTTATAACCACATCAGAAGATAATATATCAAGGAGAAATCAATTGAAACTAAAAATGAACCGCTGCCCCGTATGTCAAGAGGAACAGCATGCCGATCAGAACGCATTCCAACATCATGTGAATGCCCATTTCGCCGAGGGAGGCGCTGGACCAAGTAGGCCAAGCGCACAACAACAACAAGTATCCCCACAGAGGTACGATACAGAGAGGTGAGCTCTTCTGAGCAGCTGGCATGTGGCCTGATAATGACCTATAGTCCACCTGGGCCTGCAACGCCCGGGGAAGACGCATCCTGCCCAGTTTGCAACTTTCCACTCTCATTCGCGACCCCGGTTGAGCGGAACAATCATGTTAATAGCTGTATTGGTAAGTCAATTCATGACCTATCGAGCCATAACCTGATTCCAGACTCCCAATCCAAGGCTCGACCGGCGGAGCAGAGTCATCACTCCCCGCGCCGCCCTCACTCAGAGGATATGCAGATAGCATTCGACGAGAATACACTACGAACAAATGGGCAGAATGCAGAGGACGATTGGGTGGAGGCAGGCTGGGAAGGACCCGCCAAACCGGGCGTATGGTCAGATTGGGTTAGTCGGAAAGTTGATAAAGGAGACAAGTGGTATGCCCCTCTGCTTATGTCATTTTCCAAAGGCTGATGACAAGGTGGGATCCAATCCATGGTCCAAGAGATTTGGATGAGATACCATCAAATTTCACACCGGGAGTTATGCCTGTCTTGAACCAAATTCTCGCCAGGTCAATATCAAAAGGGATTACCCGAAGTGCGGTTTTATCGAAAGATGCAGTCCACATCAAGTCCGTCTTTGCCTTTGATATCGGTGAGTCCCGTTCATCAGGCATCTGGAATGAAGGACTAACAATAAGGATGGGGATGCGGTTACAGAAACGCTTTAATGGCCATAACAGCCTTGTTACAATTCAAACCGGCCTACCGCCAACCATTCTCCGAGAATGATAATGGATCAAATCCGGGTGTGAGGCGTATACAAGGTTGGATTGAGGAAGCATGGACAAACGGCTTCGACCCACATGGGAAGAAATATTTCAAGGGGACGTTACTAGGGAGGAGAAAGTGGATTGGGACGTCTGGTACGTTGGGTTCTCGTCACATCTTGACCTGGCCACCAGTTGACGAAATAGATCTGTATGCGATGTTCACGTACAAAGGTATTCCTTGTATACTATGTGAGTCATGCAGGCTGTCAACAGAATGAAAGCTGACTAGTAGACGACTTTGTAAACGATAAGCAGAACCCCAAGAAGAATGCCCATGTTGCCCTCCTCCGCTGGGCAAAGGACTACTTTGTGAGCCCATCCCTCTTGAGCACGAGCTGCACTAAATGTCAGGACTCAGATAGACCTCGAGCCCGAGACGGCGACTCTGTCAATAGCCATCTGATGCGATCTAGCGAGGGTGGGACTGGACGTGGAGAGGCCATCCGATTATCACGGAAACTGCCGCTTGTCCTGCAGGTACGGCGTCTAATGATAAAGTCACGACTATGCTAACGATCCAGCACAGTGGACATTCGAGATTGATTGTCGGCTACGAGGAAACCGTCCGTGGAGAAATCAATCTCCTTGTCCTGGACCCCGGAAGGTGAGTTCACACACTTGACGCGCTGCCAGCGTTGACGATACAGGACGATGCACAGAGACATCCGAGCGGAAGGTGTCGCAGCCCTTACCCCCCGGAATCGACGGGCACACAGCTCTCAATCGTCTCTCTCGCGCAGCACAACACGTAAACCGTCACATGAATCCATGACTTTCTCTCGACCTTATACGAACGGTGAATCCGAAATCACCCAATCGTACGACCCTCCGCGCCTCGGTTCTTCTTTTACAGTAAATCGTAAAGCCTCTTTCGCCGATGGGCTGAGGGCGAAACCACATTCCCTGTCTGCCGAGAAGGTCCCGAGATTAGAAGGTGGGGCTCAGGAGCAGAAGATTCCAGAGACTGAGACTCAGGATACGGAAGAAGTATTGGAGGAAGATGAGGAGATTGATGAGGAAGGATGGGTCAGGAAGAAGGTTAGAAAAGTTACGCGTCCACGATCATTATTTGATGGTGAGAAATGGAGAGTACCTGAATCACTTAATATCTTCCGAGCAACCGCATCCCAGTTGAGGTGAGTACTATACCCGCGGGAGTCGAGCATTACTGATAAATAGTGTACATAAAGAGTATCAGATCCTTGAATTTACTGGGGGTGGACCTTTGACATCAGCCGAGAAAGAGTCTAGGAAGAGGGTATCAAGTCATTCTCTGACTGTATAGTAATATAAGACTGCTGTAGCTATAAATCATGTATCAATAGACGTACGTGGCTTACATACTATACGGTGGATGACCCGGTCCGGAAACGGGATATGAGTAGCCGTAAAATCAATATAATGTATGACGACGTATCGCCACCCCACTCCGACGCGTCTGTTGATAAGAGATAGACGACAAGGGTGTTGATCATTACTACTTGGCATACACACTACGCGACACACACACGACTACGACTACTCTTACTAAGAAGGCAAAGAAGCAGGGCTTTCATCTTCGAATTTGAGCGTACTACTTCGCTCATCCATCCTAATCACTTGGCACCTTCTTTTCGTCCTCATCATCGCCTCGCACATCCCACGTTTCGGTCCTCATACACGTACACGTTACCTTTACCATTTCTCACCTCATACCTTTCTTGAGCGAATACCGTCCCCATCTCCACAATATATCATAATGCCAATCCCATCCCGAGCGATCCCTACCCCCACCCCAAGACGTGCTCAGACACACGCCACTCGACCTGGCTCCTCCATCCCCCGACGCGGTTTACATTTCATAGACCACGATATCTACGATTTGCCCCTGCCTTCTTCGGTTCCCGTGAAAGGATTAAGTGGGATTAAGATGGTTAAAGAGAAACCTCAGGAAAGAGTTGTGGAGGGTAGGAAGAATGAGATTGGGATTGGGGAGTTGGTATTAGATGGACTTGGGCGGAGGGAGAAAAGAGGTGAGTCACCTTTTTTTGATATGTATGATGAGGGGCTGAGGGTAGCTACCACCGCTACTTCTCTTGGATTTGATTTCATCACCAATCCATCTATAATGGCTTTACCCGAATACCCAACCTCGGCAATCAACGTTAATAACAAACTATGCCCTTCGAACGCGACTCCCCTAGCAGCAACGCCCAACACACCAGCTCTGATCCCAACCCAGCCAGAAGAGGAGGACGACGATTGGGACCATATCACCGAGTTCCAAGAGAACAAACGCGCTGCAGTCGAAGGGGACGAGGATGATGGGGATATCATCATTCTTGGCGAGATTGAGTTGGAGGAGATGGTCGCTATGAAGGACAAGAGTGATGTTAAGGGCAAAGGCGGGAAGTTAAAGAAGGAAAAGACGTATGCGGCTGTTGTTGGGACTGCCTAGTTCTGGACCTTCTTTTTGTGTTGTGAAACCGGTATTGTTGTCGATAATCAGATGTCAAGTTGTAGTCATATGTAGCATCATGGATCTGTGTCGGTTTTGAAGCATGTCCCAAGATAATACTCATACATCACATGTACAAGATATACAACACTCACAATACCCGAACTCGATCATCCCCTCGATGTTACTCAACTTCGATGGAGATGCTGGAGCTGAACATTCTTTAAATGCTTGATATGAACTTCAGCGTCCTTCATCATTTCCACTGCCATATCGTAAACGCCGCTTCCTCTAGAATTATACATTGTCGCATTCCTACTCATCAGCGCCATTCCACGAGAGGTGGAGAAGGGGACATACGCGAAAATAAGCATGACATCCCTCTCGAACTCGTCGATCGTCGTAATCTGCCCTTCCCTAATCCTGGACCGGACAGTCTTGATAGACATAGGTCGTTTGATGATTTCTTCATACCCCGGCGCGTCATTCTTAATGTCAGCATAGATCTGAAAGAAGACGGAGAACATACAGGCTTGACGGGATTCGCAAACATACTTCCATGTTTATGACTCGAGATCTGGTCTAGGAGGTTATTGAGCATCGTTCTGGTAGCTTTGAATTCCCTTGGGCTCGATGCTCGGGGTCTCTTGATTGCCTTTCCCTTTGGCTCCTCTTTGATCTCGGGCTTCTCTTCTTCTTCTGCTGGAGCGACTATAACGTTAGTGGCGAATGCATAGGGAGTAGAGCATGACTCACCACCACGAGCAGAGGACCTCCTTGTGCTCTTCTTCTCAACCTCCTTCGCCTTTTCTGGTACAGGCGTTTCGACATCCTTTCCACGACGAGAAGTTCGTGGAGGAGGTTTCTCTCCCTCTTCCTCATCCTCTTCATCTTGGCCCTCATCTTCTCCTTTCTCTACTGGAGCAGCTATACTCTTTGTTCGGCGCGAAGTACGAGTTGCTGGTCTTTCCTCTTCTTCTTCCTCATCCTTTTCAACGTCCACCTTGGCCTCCTTCTCTGTTTCCTCATCGGCCTCAGCTTCCTCCTCATCAGCCTCGGCCTCTACCGCTTTCGGTGTCATTTCTTCATCCTCCCTGGCACTATCCTCAGCAGCACTCTGCTCCCTTGCCAGTTTCGAAACGACCCCATCCCTCATTCCTCGACCTTTACGTCCTCGGCGAGGTCGACCTTCCGCAGCAGGTGTAGCAGAATTTGATCGAGCCGAAGAAGCTGATAAAGCGCGTTTAGGATTGATAGGTGATGAATGCCTAGTGGAAGTCTCGGGTGAAGTGGCTTTACGAGTAGATGGGCGTCGAACGACCGATTCTCGTTTAGTAGTTCGTCTACCTCGTTTGGGGGGTTCATCCTCAACAGGAGCAGGTGTTTCCGGGACAAGTTCAACCGGATCAGCTTCCTCTTCCTGTTGTTCAACTTCAGGTTCCTCTGTAGGTATCTCCTCGACGGCGGGAGTAGCAGTATTTCTCCTTTTCGTAGATCGTTTCGATTGTGGTGCGCCGCGGGGTTGGGCCGATGCTTTTCGTTTAGAAGCACCTCGACCGCTTTTCGATTTTACAGGGGAGCCTGGTACGGAAGTTAAGTCGGAAGCGGGCGATACTGCTGATTCGTCCTTGTCTGCTGGAGATGACGCTTCGGCTGGTTGAGGTGCGGGTGTGGTAGCCTTTGTTGGCGAGGCCGATGGTTCCTTCATAGTGACGTCTTCCGCTTCCTGGGTCTCCTCCTTTGCTGGAGCCTGAGTCTCTTCAACGACTTCCGGCTCTTTGGTATCGGCTTCGATAGCCGTGACGTCCTCCGCTGCTGGTACTTGCTCCACCTCTGCCTCAGCCGGTGCATCGACGGCCTTCAACTCCTCATCCGTCGGCGGCCCAGCTTCAACAGCCTCCTTGATAGCATCCTCATCAGGTACCCAACTATCCAACAATTTCTTCCCATACTTCCTGGCCAATACCCCCCTAATCTCCATCTTGAGTACTTTGTCCATACTCCCCGATTTAATCGCTGTAATTTCCGTCATGAGTTTACTGAAATTCTGTTCGTATTCCTCTATCGAATTCTTTAATTCCTGTAATCGAGCTAGGTAGAAGGTTTGGGCAAGTCGTAAATGTACTTTTGCTCTTTCTCTTGCTCCATCCTGAGCGGGGCTATTGTATCAGCTCCATTCACATGTCATACATCCTTTCATGCCATTATTCGAATGAAAGAGGGAAAACATACACATTCTGACCCATCTCCGTCATCAGTCCCACATAGTATGCTTCAACGGTAGTTGCGTCGAACCATTCCTTCGGGCGTCCTTCAATGACTGGGTGATTTTCGAGTAAAGCGCTGATTTTCTCCCAATTGACCGCACCGAGTTTATAGACCGCTTGGGAGATTAGGAGCTTCTCCTGTGTGTTCAGGCGGGAAGATAGGGCTGCTTCCTCCATGATCAAGTATAGTATGGGTATAGTTAGTCGGTCGTAGTTGATTAGACCGGCCAAGTAAATACAGCTAAGCCAGGGGTAAATAGGGGGAATATATAGAGTAACTAAAGTGGAGGTGTACTCTCTCTATACAGACATCGTCAGCTTCCCCTTCCCCCGACCATCAACCATCAATCACCAATCACAATGGCAGATCAAGTAGCCAAATTAGAGCAATATATAGCTCTAGCAAAATCAGCAAGAGGGGAATCAGCTGCTAAATTGATCGTGAACGCAACTTCAGCTGTAAGCTACCCTCTACCTTCAGAGGACTTGGACACGGACACGGACGCTGATGATTAGCCTGGTGTATATGTATTTGGGGAATTGCTAGATCAACCTTCTATACAGGATGTAAGCTTATACACAGACGAAAGCTGACGATCAGCTAGCAAATACATCACATGCTGATCATCTTGCTTTATTGCAATTATTCGCTTATGGTACTTTGGCGGATTATAATGGTGAGCTTACTGAGGCACGCATTTCGGATCAAGTTAATATATAGCCAATCCGAGTGGGGTACCAGCATTAAATAATGCCCAGCTACTCAAGCTTAAGCATCTTACCTTGGTCTCACTGGCTCTAGGGAACCATGTACGTCCAGCTTACTGCTTCGGGCGCCTAGCTGACATCCAGTCAATACCCTATCAAACGATATCAGAAGCTCTCCAGATGAATTCCATCAGAGAATTAGAAGACCTAGTAATCGATGTCATGTACGCCGGTCTACTCGGTGGAAAGATGCACCACGACGAAAAGATCCTTCATATCGATTGGGTTACTGGGCGTGATGTCAATCCGGAATCACTACAGGAGATCGGAAATGCTCTCGACAGATGGTAAGCTCTCCCGTCCTTAATTGTCCGCCAAGCTGATGGATAGGTGCCAAACATCCCGTACTCTCCTGACAGCACTGGATGATCAAATCACATACCTCCGTCAACAAAACTCAGACGATTCGTCAACTCGCGATAATTACACAGAAGCGCGTAATGCCGCTTTTATTAAAGCTTCAAAGAGTGATCCTAAGAAGGATCGCAAGAATGAATTGGGTTATCCAGATGCTCCGCCTGGATACGATGGACAGGGTTTGGGATATGTTGATACTGGTCGATTGTAGGTACGTTATCTCTTGTGGCTTACCTTTACTGATGGGATGTAGGGGAGGTCATGGTGAGGGACTAGCTGCTGGGGTAGGTGAGCGAGTCAGTAAGAGGCACAAGAGTGATGAGATGGAGGTGGGAAGTTGATTCCATTCCTGTGATGTCAGAATCGGGAAGCATCTGAGTAGAGGGACGGGATTCGTAGTTGTATATACCAAAAGCTCTAGAAGCCACGAGCATGACATTGTATATAGTAGACATGCACAGTGAAGTATCAGGATAGCGTGAGT
>Ga0308160_10005940_pt1 | contig 12600 bp, 15 predicted proteins | sample PhyFR1_FD_201036 | JGI IMG/M metagenome (GOLD analysis project Ga0308160, IMG submission 201036) | Phyllosphere microbial communities from UC Gill Tract Community Farm, Albany, California, United States - DLSLF.R1 | ecosystem: Host-associated > Plants > Phyllosphere > Unclassified | place: USA... | reverse complement strand
ACAGGTAGCCGCGGTCGAACTGCATACCTTCGACGATGTCCAGCTCGTCGTTCAGCGACTTGCCGTCTTCGACGGTGATGACGCCTTCCTTGCCGACTTTTTCCATCGCTTCAGCGATGCGCTCGCCAACCGATGCATCGGAGTTGGCCGAGATGGTGCCGACTTGGGCGATCTCTTTCGAGGTGGTGGTCGGCTTGGCGATTTTCTTCAGTTCTTCGACGGTGGCGGCGACGGCTTTGTCGATGCCGCGCTTCAGGTCCATCGGGTTCATGCCGGCGGCAACGAATTTCATGCCTTCGCGCACGATGGCTTGCGCCAGCACGGTCGCGGTGGTGGTGCCGTCACCGGCGTTGTCGCTGGTCTTCGAAGCGACTTCCTTCACCATCTGCGCGCCCATGTTCATGAGCTTGTCTTTGAGTTCGATTTCTTTTGCGACCGAGACACCATCCTTGGTGACGGTCGGGGCGCCGAACGAGCGCTCCAGCACCACGTTGCGGCCTTTCGGGCCCAGGGTGACTTTGACTGCGTTGGCGAGAATGTTCACGCCTTCAACCATCTTGGCGCGTGCTGCGTCGCCGAACACTACATCTTTAGCTGCCATTTTCTATTTCTCCGTTCGTATTTGGACTGGATTACAAGGCCACGACGGCCATGATGTCTTCTTCGCGCATGACCAGCAGCTCGTCGCCGTTGACCTTGACGGTCTGGCCCGAGTATTTGCCGAACAGCACGCGGTCGCCGACTTTCACTTCCAGCGGACGGACGTTACCGTTTTCCTGGACCTTGCCGTTGCCTACGGCAAGGATCTCGCCCTGGTCCGGCTTTTCGGCGGCTGCATCAGGGATGATCAGGCCGGACGCAGTTTTGGTTTCCTGGTCGAGACGTTTCACGATCACGCGATCGTGCAATGGGCGAAGGTTCATGCAAACTCCTTGGTTGGTAAATAAGTATCGTTTTACGGAAGACCGCGGCATTTGCCGGGCCGGTGTAAAGAGGTGTTAGCACTCTACACTAACGAGTGCTAATTATAGGGACGATAATTCGGGTTTTCAAGCCGCTAAGTTGGCGTTTTAACTGTCTTTTTGAGGGAGCTCAACTGAAAGTCGGTTCTGGAACAATGCCGACAAGCGCAGTTTGTGTCGTGAATCAGAGCAAGATGGCAGGCGCAGCGGAAGTGCCGTGCTGGTGACGATGGGGCAAGCATAAGAGAGTAACACCCTTCGCCCGAAAGGGCGCGCACGTGCGCGACAGCTGTTGACGAAAAAATCAACTCAGTCCTATAGTGACGGATGATTTCCGAATTCCAAGACCTATCCGACAAAATCGACCGGCTCGCCCAGCTGGCCCAGTCGCTGCGCAGCGAAAATTATCTGCTGCGCCAGGCGAATGCCCTGCTGAGTGCCGAGAACGTCGATTTCAAGCACCGGCTCCTCGCCGCCCAGCAACGCGTGGAGGCGATGCTGGCCCAGCTCGAGCCCACCGCCCCTGCCGATAGCGCCGACCCCGGCGCCGGCAGCACTCCCACTACCACCGCCACCGACAACAGCGAGGCCGCCCGATGATCGCCCTGGATGTCCTCATCATGGGCCAGTCCTACCGTCTGGCCTGCAAGGAAGGCGAGCAGAAGACCCTGCGCGAAGCCGTCGCCTACCTTGACGCCAAAATGTGCGCGTTGCGCGATTCGGGCAAGGTCAAGGGCACCGACCGCATCGCCGTCATGGCCGCGCTGTCGGTGGCCGCCGAATTCCTGTCGGTGAAATCGCCGCAAGGCCCGCTCTCGGACATGACCATGTTGGAGGTCAAGCACAAGCTGGAAGCGATGCACGCGGTACTGGACAGCGTACTGACGCCCCAGGAAAACCTGTTCTGATCCGGATTTCGTTTGACAAGCCGGTGCATCGTAGTAAACTGGCGCCTACCCTGCGGTGTTCGAGATTTGTCATATATTCCTTGAACCATTCAATCGCATAGGTTGCGGAATATGCTTGGTGGGCGTGATCGTCACTAGTTTGACGAACCCGAAATTGAGATGACTGTGACCACCTTGAGCCTTTAGGTTCGGGATGCCGGCAAAAACGGCACAGGCGGGGCTTTATTCCGAGCGGTTGCGACACCAAGGTGCGCAGCCGCTTTTTTATGCGCGCGCCGCTTGTATTTTTTGTGTATTGCCTGGAGTCGCACGAATGCCTTATTGGTTGATGAAATCCGAACCCGATGAAGTGAGTTTCGACGACGTCCTGGCCGCTCCCGGCAAGACGGTTGCCTGGTTCGGCGTGCGCAATTACCAGGCTCGCAATTTCATGCGCGACGGGATGCGCGTCGGCGACGGCATCCTGTTTTACCACTCCAGTTGCGCGGTGCCCGGCGTGGCCGGCGTCGCGCAGGTCGCCAGCACGCCTTACCCGGACGCCACCCAGTTCGATCCCGCCAGCCCCTATCACGATCCCAAGGCCACGCCGGAAAACCCGCGCTGGATCTCGGTCGACATCCAGGCCGTGGCCAGCGGCCGCTACCTGCCGCTGGCCGAATTGCGCGCCGATCCGGCCCTCGACGACATGGTACTGCTGCAGAAGGGTAGCCGGCTGTCGGTGTCGCCGGTGACGCCGGCGCAATGGCGCCGCATCCTTGCATTGGCCGGCATCGATGCCGCGGCTGCCTGAATGGGCGCCGGCGTGTTTGGACTGGATATCGGGTTGGTCCTGATTTTGCTCGCGATGGGCTGCTTCGGCGGCTTTTCGGCAGGGCTGCTCGGCATCGGCGGCGGCATGGTGCTGGTGCCCTTCATGACCATGATCTTCAGCGCGCGCGGCTTCGCGCCCCAGCTGGTGGTGCACATGGCGATCGCCACCTCGCTGGCCACCATCCTGTTCACCTCATTGTCTTCGATGCGCGCCCACCACCGCCATGGCGCCGTGCTGTGGCGCGTGGTGGGCCTGCTGGCGCCGGGGATCGTGGTCGGCTCCTTCATCGGCCCCTGGATCGGCAAGCAGATGAACACCACGGTGCTGTCGATCTTCTTTGCCGGCTTCGTGGCGTTTGCGGCGACCCAGATGCTGTTCAACAAGCGCCCCGGCGCCACGCGCGAATTGCCGGGCAACGGCGGCATGCTGGCCGCTGGCGGCGTGATCGGGTTGCTGTCCGGCCTGCTCGGGGCCGGCGGCGGTTTCGTCTCGATTCCCTTCATGACCTGGTGCAATATCCGCATCCACAATGCGGTGGCGACCAGCGCCGCGCTCGGCTTTCCGATCGCGCTGGCGGGGACGGCGGCGAACATCTATTACGGCTGGGGCGAGCCCGACTTGCCGGCCGGCGCCCTCGGCTTCATCTGGGTGCCGGGGCTGGCGCTGATCGTGCTGGCCAGCATGACGATGGCGCCGCTGGGGGCGCGCATGGCGCATCGGCTGCCCGTGTTGAAGCTGAAGCGCATCTTTGCCGGCATCTTTTATCTGCTGGCGGCCTACATGCTGTGGAAAGCGCTGCAGTAAGCCTACGCGACCTCAGCCGACGCCGATCAACGTATGGCGCCGCAGGTGCAGATGGGCGCCAGGCACGCGGATGCCCGCCGCCATGCCCCAGGCCGCCGACCAGCGCAGGGCGCGATCGGTCTCCGGCCCGAAGGGCCGTGCGGCTGCGGCGCGGCGCAAGGCGGCTGCCATGCGTTGCATTGCGTACATCTTTCTCGGGGAAGCGTCTTTTGCCATATCAAAAAGATAATGGCGTGAAGTCCTGAGTACGGTGCTCCAGTTAACGGAAAAGGGAAGCGCGCGGCTTCCCTTGTCTGTTTTCGTGCGATGTTTAACCTAGATCAAGCGTGCACAGCCCGCTTGTTCCCATCCGAATAGGCCCAGCCCAGCATGAGCAGGCCGGCCACGATCATCGGCAGCGACAGGACTTGACCCGACGTGATCGGCAAGCCCATCACATGGGTTTCCCAGTCCGGCACACGGAAGTATTCGGTGAAAAAGCGGGCGCAGCCGTACAGCAGGGTGTAGAGCGCGCCGACCGCCAGGCGCGGACGCGGCTTGCGCGCGAACAGCCAGATGATGACGAAGCACAGCAAGCCATCGACCAGCATCTGGTACAGCGGCGACGGATGGCGCAAGCCTTCCACGCCCGGCCACAGCATGGCCCAGGGCAGCGACGGGTCGGCCAGGCGGCCCGGCAGTTCGGCGTTGATGAAATTGCCGAGGCGGCCGCAGGCATAGCCGAGCGGCACCATCGGCGCGATGAAGTCATACACGTCGAGCAGGTTGCGCTGGCGCTTGCGGGCCCATATCGCCATTGCGATCAATACGCCGATGAAGCCGCCGTGGTAGGACATGCCGCCGCGCCAGGTCATGAAGATCTCCAGCGGGTGGACCAGGAAATAATCCAGGCGGTAGAACAGGACTTCGCCCAGGCGGCCGCCGATCACCACCCCGAGCATGCCGTAGAACAGCAAGTCGTCCAGGTCTTCGTTCTTCCAGCCCTTGGCCGCGACGTGGGGCTGGGTCTTGATGCGTACCCGGCCCAGGATCACGAACAGGGCGAAGGCGACGACATACATGATCCCGTACCAGTGGATGTCCACGGGGCCGATGCTGAAGGCGATCGGGTTCGGTTGCGGGTGTACGAGCATATTAGTGAGTCCTCAGTAATTCCAGAAAGCCCTGCAGCACGGGCGACGGGTTGTCGCGGCGCCAGGCGATGCCGGTTTCCACCCTTGGTGTCGAATCGGCAAGCGCCCGGTATTCTACGCCCGGTCGCATCAGGTTGGACACCGATTGTGGCACAAGTGCCAAGCCCATGCCCGCCGACACCAGGCCGACGATGGTCTGCATCTGGATCGCCTGCTGGCCGATGGCGGGCGTGATGCCGGCCGCGCGCCAGCAGGACAGGATGGCGTCGTGCAGGGCCGGCGAGACGTCGCGCGGGAAGATGATCAGGGGCAGGGGCGGCAAATCCTGCAGCTTGACGGGCGCGCCGTCCGGCGGCAGGCCGAGGCCTGTGGGTGCGCACAGGATCAGGGGCTCGTCCAGCACCTTCATGTAGTCGAGCTCGGTGCGCGCCTTATCCGGCAGTGGCGGAATCAGAAGGCCGGCATCGATGCGGCCGCGCAGCAGCTCTTCGACCTGCACGTCCGACGTCGCTTCGCGCAGGCTCAGGTGCACGTCCGGATAGCGCTCGCTGTAGCGGCGCAGGAAAGGCGGCAGCACGCTGTAGTCGGCCGAGGTGATGAAGGCCAGCCCCAGCCGTCCCGCCTCCCCGGCGGCGGCGCGCCGCACCAGCTCGGGCAGGGCATCGCTCTCCGCCAGCATCCGCCGCGCCTCCGGCAACAGCGCACTGCCGGCCGGCGTCAGCGCCACGGCGCGGCGGTTGCGCAGGAACAGCGGCGCACCCAGCAAACCTTCCAGCGCCGCGATCGCCTGCGACAGCGGCGGCTGCGTCATGTGCAGGCGAACGGCAGCCCGGCCGAAATGCAGCTCTTCGGCGACCGTGACGAAATAGCGCAGCTGGCGCAGTTCGAGGTTCATTGATATCGTTCGCTATCGGTTAACGCTTCTGTGAGTCAAGAAGAATATCACACGAGTCGCGCAGCTGATTTAACGCAAACCGGGCTCTGACCCCGGTTTGATGTTTATTTACGTTTGTCGAAGGTTTGCTTGACGCGGGCTTTGCGCTGTTTTTCGTCGAGGGCGTGGGCTTTTTTCTTGTCGAGGCCGAGGAGTTTTTCGATGAATTCGAACCAGATGAAGCCGAGGACCATCAGGCCGACGATCCACCACCATGACAGGTCGGCGAATTTCCAGACTTCGAAGAAGCGCAGGAGGGCGAGCAGGGCGATCAGGATAATCAGTGGCATGGTGTTTCCTTTCCAGAGCACGAGCTGACATTGAAGCACAATAGTGCTGCATAGCAACGGAAACCTGCTGTTCCGTCAACGTAAATGTGTTTCAGCCGTTACGGATTATGTCTGTAGCACTCTCGCTTGGGAAACACGCTAGAATCCATCATCTGAGCTGTAAAGCTTTCTATTTGGAGAAAACGGAATGAAACGGTCCTTGATGATGTTGACGGCGGTATCGGCCCTGGCGTCGACCAGTGCTTTCGCGCAGGCCGACTTGGCCAAGGCCAAGAACTGCATGGCCTGCCACGCTGTCGGCAACAAGCTGGTCGGTCCGGCCTACAAGGACGTCGCCGCCAAATACGCGGGCCAGAAAGGCGCCGAAGACAAGCTGGTGCAGAAGGTGCTGAAAGGCGGCTCTGGCGTCTGGGGGCCGGTGCCGATGCCGGCCAATCCGCAGGTGAGCGAGGCTGAAGCCCGCAGCCTGGTGAAATGGGTACTGGCGCAGAAATAAGCGCTACCCATGAAAAAATGCCACTGCATGCAGTGGCATTTTTTATACGACAGTCGGTTCAGCGAATCACATCCATCTTGGTCCGCTTCCCACCCTTGTAAGTAAACAAGGTCAGCGCCCCGTCCTTGATGTCGCCATTGGCATCGAACTGCACGGTCCCGGTCACGCCCTCGTACTTGATCGCCTTCAGCACCGGCAGATACCTGGCCGGATCGGCCGACTTGGCGTTCTGCATCGCGGTGGTCATCACCATCACCGAGTCGTACACGTAAGGCGCGTACAGCTGCACGTCCATGTTGAATTTCTTCTTGTAGCGGGCGCGGAAGTCTTCCATGACCGTTTCCTGCGGACCCTTGACGCCGCCAGCTTCGGCGCAGAACACGCGGCCTTCGCCGAGGCCGGCGCCGGCCAGGCGGCCGAGCGCGTCGGTGCACATGCCGTCGCCGCCCATGAACAGGGCGGGGATGCCCAGCGCCTTCATCTGCTTGAGCATGGGGCCGGCCACCGAATCCATGCCGCCGAAGAAGATCAGGTCGGGCTTCTTGGCCTTGATCGAGGTCAGGATCGCCGTGTAGTCGGTGGCGGTGGCGCTGGTGAATTCGCGGCCGACCACGCGCACGCCCGGCTTTTTCGTGCCCTTGACGAATTCGTCGGCCACGCCCTGGCCGTAGGTGGTGCGGTCGTCGATGATGGCGATGTTCCTGGCGTTCAGGGTCTCGATCGCATACTTGCTGAGCGTGCCGCCGAGTTTGGCGTCGCTGGCCACCACGCGGAAGGCGCCCGGGAAGCGCTGCCTGGTGTAGACCGGGGCCGTGGTCGCCGGCGAAATCTGCGGGATGCCGGCGTCGTTGTAGATCTTCGAGGCCGGCACCGTGGTGCCCGAATTCAGGTGGCCGACCACGCCGTTGACCTTGGCGTCGACCAGCTTCTGGGCCACCGCCGTGCCTTGCTTCGGATCGGCGCCATCGTCTTCCGACACCAGCTGCAAGGTCACCTTCTGGCCATTGATCGTGAAGCCCTTGGCATTCAATTCGTCGATCGCCATGCGGGCGGCATTCTCGTTGTCCTTGCCGAGGTGGGCGCTGGGACCGGAGATCGGCGCCACGTGGCCGATCTTGACGACCTGCTGCGCCTGGGCGCCGCCGGCGAAGGCGAGGGCGATGGCAAAGGGGATGAGTTTGGTGGTGACCTGCATGTCGTTCTTCTCCAGAATGTCTGTCAGCTTAGTCGATCAAGGTGGCGGTCCTGCCCATGGCAATGTCTTTGCGCAAGGCAAAGGTACAGCAATTTACGGGCTTCGCAAAGCCTATCGATGGGAAAGCCTGGAGGGAGGAAAGCTGCGCACCCGGCCGGTGCGGTGCTGCCCGCATTTGATGCGGGATGGATGAAGAAACGGCGCCGCCGGTGCGTATCAGGTGCGCGCTCAGCCGCGCGCTCAGCCGCGCGATTTGAGGTGCGCCAGCTCCTGCGCCACGGCGCGCGCCACCACCTGCTCGACGGTCTGCTGCAGCCCGCTGCGCAGCTCGGCCGCGAGGCGGATCACGACGTGGTCGAGCACCGGCGCCAGGCTGGTGCGGATCTGGTCTTCGAGGGTCAGTTCGACCCGGTCCTGCAGGCGGTCGAGCACGCGCGCGACCAGGCGTTCTTCCAGTGCATGCCAGGCGCCGTCGTCGAGGTCCTCGGCCCGGTGTGACGCGGCCGGGGCCGGCTGCGCAAGCGATTCGGGTTCGGATTCGGATTCGGGCACAAGCACCGGCGGCGCAAGCTCCGCCACCACCTCGGTCAGCACCGGAATGCTCTCGTCATAGGCCGGTGCCTCGTTGCGCAAGTCGCTCATCCTTGCCCCGCCACGAAGTGGGTCAGCGGATACGATAGCCGTTTGTAGGCGACATAGCGGGCACGCCCGGCCGCCGCGTCTTCCTCGTCGGTGGAGATGATCTCGAACACGCGTGCGAACTGCTCGAAGCCGGCCGGCGTGCGGCGCGTCATATTCACCAGCATGTCGCGGTGCGGCAGCTCGGCGCCTTCGTCGAAGGTGACGATCACCGGCGTTTCCGGCGCCAGCGGGTCGCCCGCCATCACGTGGGGAATGAAGTCGGTGCCGGACAGGGTCCACAGGGCATCGTTCAGTGCGGCGGCCTGGGCCGGGCTGTCGGCCAGCAGCACGAGCTTGCCGCGCGCGGCATAGGCCTTGCGCGCCAGGCGGCAGACATAGCTGAGCTTGTCGGGGATATTGGTATGGAAATCGATCCGGGTCATCGTGGCTCAGGGCGGAATCAGAGGCTGAATTCGGTGGCCGAATTCAGGGCTTGGGGGGTGTCGCGGGCGGCGCAGGCTGCCTGACGGCAGTGCTGCCCGCCGCCGGCACGGGGGCGGCAAACTGGTAAGACGGCGGCAGCATGCTCTGGCGCGGGTAGGCGGCCGACGTCAATGCTTCCTGCCAGGCCGTGACCTGGAAGCCGGCGATGCTGCGGCTGCCGACCTGCAGCAGCGGCAGCTCGCGCTTGCCGCCGCTGGCTTGCTCCAGCTGCCGTTCGTCATCGGCACTGTCGACGCTGCGTTCGGCATAGGGAATGCCGCGTGTGCGCAGCAGGGCGCGGCCCTGGTCGCAGCCGTCGCAGCGCGCCGTGGTGTACAGCACCACCGGCGCGGCCTGCACCGCACGCGCCAGTTCGTAGGGCAGCACCGGCGCGCGCGGCGGCGCCGGCTTCGCCGTGGTCAGCACCTCGGACTTGGCGCGCGGCGGCGGCGTGTCGCCATAATGGGTGACGCCGTGCTCGTCCTTCCATTTGTAGACCTGGCCGGCCGCCACGTCGGCGATCACCAGCAAGGCCAGGCCCAGGAGCGCAGCCGCCAGGCGCCAGTTGGCGCCATGCCTGCCGTGTGATCGCTTCATCGCCACCTCCGCAGCATCAGGGGAAAAAGCAGGGAAAAAGGCCGGTCAGGCCTGCATCCCGCTGTGACGCAGCAGCGCGTCGATCTGCGGTTCGCGGCCGCGGAAGGCCTTGAACGACTCGAGCGCCGGACGCGAACCGCCCACCGACAGGATTTCGCGGTGGAAGCGCTTGCCGGTCTCGTCCAGCAGTTCGCCACCGCCGGCCTCGAGCGCTTCTTCGAAGGCCGCATAGGCGTCCGCCGACAGCACTTCCGCCCACTTGTAACTATAGTACCCCGCCGCATAGCCGCCGGCAAAGATATGGCCGAAGGAGTGCTGGAAGCGGTTGAACGAGGGCGGCACCAGCACCGAGAACTTGCTGCGCACATCGTCCACCAGCGCCTGCACGGTCTGCCGGCTGTTGGGGTCGAAGTCGTGGTGCAGATGCATGTCGATCAGCGAGAACTCGACCTGGCGCAGGGTCTGCATGCCGGACTGGAAGTTCTTCGCGGCCAGCATCTTGTCGTAGAGGGCGCGCGGCAGCGGTTCGCCGGTCTTCACGTGCGCGGTCATGCCTTGCAGCACGTCCCACTCCCAGCAGAAGTTTTCCATGAACTGGGACGGCAGTTCGACCGCATCCCATTCCACGCCCGAGATGCCGGACACCGACAGTTCGTCGACTTCGGTCAGCATGTGGTGCAGGCCGTGGCCGAATTCGTGGAACAGGGTAGTGACTTCGTCGTGGGTGAACAGCGAAGGCTGCAGCTTGCCATCCTGCTCGGCCGGCGGGGTGAAGTTGCAGACGAGGTAGGCGATCGGCGTCTGCACGATGCCGCCAGTGGTGAGGCGGCGGCCGCGCGCGTCGTCCATCCAGGCGCCCTGGCCCTTGCCCTGGCGTGCGTACAGGTCCAGGTAGAACTGTCCGATCAGTTTCCCATCCTTTTCGATGCGATAGAAACGCACGTCCGGATGCCACACCGGCGCCTGGTCCAGGGAAATGCGCACGCCGAACACGCGCCCAATCACGCCGAACAAGCCGGCGATGACTTTAGGCTCGGGGAAGTATTGTTTGACTTCCTGGGCCGAGAAGGCATAGCGCTTTTCGCGCAGCTTTTCGGAAGCGTAGGTCACGTCCCAGGCCTGCATGTCGTCGATGCCCAGCTCGTCCTTCGCGAAGGCGCGCAGCTCTTCCAGGTCTTTTTCGGCATACGGGCGGGCGCGGCGCGCCAGGTCTTCCAGGAACTCGATCACGTGTTCCGGGCTTTCCGCCATCTTGGGCGCCAGCGAGACTTCGGCGAAGCTCTTGAAGTCGAGCAGCTTGGCTTCCTCGTCGCGCAGCTTCAGCAGCTGGGCGATATTGCCGGTGTTGTCCCACTTCTCGACTTCCGAGAACACCACGCCCATTTCCGAGGCCTTGGTGGCGTTGGCGCGGTAGATCTTTTCGCGCAGGGCGCGGCTGTCGGCGAATTGCAGCACCGGGAAATAGGACGGGAAATGCAGGCTGAATTGCCAGCCGCTCTTGCCGTCGCGCTCGGCGGCGGCGCGCGCCGCATCCTTGGCGTCGTCGGGCAGGCCGGCCAGTTCCGCTTCATCCTCGACCAGCAGCTTGAAATCGTTGGTGGCGTCCAGCACGTTTTCCGAGAAGCGGGTCGACAGGGCCGCCTGCTGTTCCTGGATCTCGGCGAAGCGCTCCTTCTGTTTTTCCGGCAGTTCGGCGCCGCCCAGGCGGAAGTCGCGCAGCGCGTTTTCCACGATGCGCTTGCGCGCCGGGCTCAGGTTGGCGAACTCCGGGCTCGCATGCAGCTGCTTGTACTTGGCGAACAGCGCCTCGTTCTGGCCCAGTTCGGTGAAGAACTCGGTGACCTTGGGCTGGTTTTCGTTATAGACGGCGCGCAGTTCCGGCGTGTCCATCACGTGGTTCAGGTGGCCGACCACGCCCCAGGCGCGGCCGAAACCCTCGGTGGCTTCCTCGAGCGGGACCACGAAGCTGTCCCAGCTGACCTGCTCGGCCGGCGCTTCCAGCCCCGTCACGACCTCGCGTGCGTGAGCAATCAATTGATCGATGGCAGGCGTGACGTGCTCCGCGCGGATCAGGTCGAAGCGGGGCAGGCCCGAGAAATCTAACAGGGGATTGCTGGTGTCGAGGCTCATCGTGTTCCTTCCGAAATCGTACAAATTATGCGATGCCGGCCTGCGGGACCATTCCCGAGGCCGGCCCAGGTCGTTCTTGTTTCTTGGCAAGTCCACGTTCCGCGGACTCGAGCGTGTTCATCAACAGCATGGTAATCGTCATCGGGCCGACGCCGCCCGGCACCGGCGTAATGTGCGCGGCCACCTCGCTGACGCCGGCGAAATCGACGTCGCCGCACAACTTGCCGGCGTCGTCGCGGTTCATGCCGACGTCGATCACGATCGCGCCCGGCTTGACCATGTCGGCGGTGACGGTGTTGCGGCGTCCGACGGCGGCAACGATGACGTCGGCCTGGCGGGTGTGGTAGCCCAGGTCCGGCGTGCCACTATGGCATATGGTCACGGTGGCATTCGCTTGCAAGAGCAGCAGCGCCATCGGCTTGCCGACGGTGTTGGAGCGGCCGATCACCACCGCGTGCTTGCCGCGCAGGTCGACACCGGTGGTCTCGATCAGCTTCATGCAGCCGTAGGGCGTACACGGGCGGAAGCCCGGCAGGTTGGCGACCAGCTCGCCGGCCGACAGCACCGAATAGCCGTCCACGTCCTTGGTGGTGGCGATCGCTTCGATCACCTTCGACGGGTCGATGTGCTTGGGCAGCGGCATCTGCACCAGGATGCCGTGGATCGCCGGTTCCGCGTTGAGGGCGGCGATGCGCTCCAGCAGGGCGGCTTCGCTGAAGTCCGCCTCGTACTTTTCCAGCACCGAATGAAAGCCGGCCTCGGCGCAGGCCTTGACCTTGTTGCGCACGTAGACGTGGCTGGCCGGGTCGTCGCCGACGATGATCACGGCCAGGCCGGGCTGGTGGCCGCCCGCAGTGAGGGCGGCGGCGCGCGCGGCGATGTCGGCACGCAGTTGTTTGGAAAGTTGGACTCCGTCGATCACTTGGGCAGGCATGGCTGGGAACTCGCTGTCTGGACAAAAACGAAATTATAAGCGCCCGCCGGTATCGCGCGCCGCCTGCTGTCGTTCGTCGTCATATTTATAGACGCGCTTGCATATGCCGTAAAGCTGCTGCTTTGATGCTGAAAATCACCTTGAGACGGCCGGTTTCATGCGGTTTTCATGGGGTGATTTCATATTATGAAATCGAATATCATATTTTGAAAATGAACTGATCCACTGGTAAAATCGACAGGCTTTATTTCAGCGATAGTTCTTTCGCCACCAAACGAACGATCAAGGTCGGGTGGGGCACC
>Ga0308160_10005938_pt1 | contig 12601 bp, 8 predicted proteins | sample PhyFR1_FD_201036 | JGI IMG/M metagenome (GOLD analysis project Ga0308160, IMG submission 201036) | Phyllosphere microbial communities from UC Gill Tract Community Farm, Albany, California, United States - DLSLF.R1 | ecosystem: Host-associated > Plants > Phyllosphere > Unclassified | place: USA... | reverse complement strand
TTCGCGTTCGTCCTTGCGCACCACCTCGGCCTTGATCTCGCACGAGCGCGCAATCGCGTACGCCAGCGCCTGCGGGTCGCGTGCGCTGAGCTGCTCGACATTGGCTTCGATCCAGTCGAAGAACGAAGCGTCGAGCACGGCGCCGTGCTTGATCACTTCGGCCAGCCCGGCGGCCAGCTCGCGCGCCGGCAGCGTGTTCAGGGTCGAGGTATCGGCCAGCACCGCGCGCGGCTGGTAGAAGGCGCCGATCATGTTCTTGCCGAGCGGGTGATTGATGCCGGTCTTGCCGCCCACCGACGAGTCGACCTGGGCCAGCAGCGTGGTCGGGATCTGCACGAACGGCACGCCGCGCATATAGCTCGAGGCGGCAAAGCCGGTCAGGTCGCCGATCACGCCGCCGCCCAGCGCCACCAGGGTGGTCTTGCGGTCGCATTTATGCTGCAGCAGCGCGTCGTACACCAGGTTCAGCGATTGCCAGTTCTTGTGCTCTTCACCGTCTGGCAGCACGATCTCGAGCACGTCGCGACCAGCCGCGCGCAGGTGGCCGGCGACCCGTTCGAGGTACAGCGGCGCCACGGTGGTATTGGTGACGATGGCGACCTTGTGGCCCCCGATGTGGCGCGCCAGCAGGGCGCCGTCGTCGAGCAGGCCGGGGCCGATCGCGATCGGGTAGCTGCGGTCGCCCAGGTCGACGTTGAGGGTCAGGTGCGAGTCTTGTGTCATCGATGTCCTTGCATTCCGGCGCGCGCGCGCGTTTTCCTGCGCCGCCAGCTGGTCCAATATGGTTTGTACCATCGATTGTACGTTAGGACGGCCGGTGTCGATGACCAGGTCGGCGATCTCGCGATACAGCGGATCGCGCTGCTGGAGCAGCTCTTCGAGCCTGGCGCGCGGGTCGGCGGTCTGCAGCAGCGGGCGGTTCTTGTCGTGCGAGGTGCGCTGCAGGATGCTGCCGATCGAGGCGCGCAGATAGATCACGGTGCCGCGCTCGGCCAGGTAGGCGCGGCTCTCGGCATTGAGCACGGCGCCGCCGCCGGTGGCCAGCACCAGCCCCTGCTGGGCGCTCAGGTCGCGGATGACGTCGGCTTCGCGGCGGCGGAAGCACGCCTCGCCCTCGATCTCGAAGATCCAGGGGATGGTGGCGCCGGTGCGCGCTTCGATTTCGTGGTCGGAATCGATGAAGCGGCGGTTCAGCTTACGCGCGAGCAATCGGCCGATGGTGGTCTTTCCCGCCCCCATCAGGCCAACCAGAAAAATATTGTTGTTCTTGGGATGTGCCACTACCAAGCCCGCTCAAATGAAAAGGCGACCAGTATAGACTGGCCGCCTCTCGTTTCGTCAACTCATCGACTCGGTTCTAGCTCATGGGCAAGTGAAATTGAGCGTGAACGGCAGCGAGCTGGTGGCGCCATTGGGCGTCGTCACCGACACGTTGAAGGTCGCCTTGGCGGCGGCCGTGCACGGCTTGGTGGCGGCGTTGAGCGTGACGCGGTGGATCGAACCGTTCGCACCAGCGCCGGCGATGGCGAAGATGTTGAGCACCTTGGTCGGCGTGATTTCCACCAGCGTGGCGCCGGACAGGCCGGTGATCGCCACGGTCGAATCGGTCGGCAGCGGATTGTTGTTGCGGTCGGTCAGCTGCAGCGTGAACACTTTCGGATCGTTGGCGCTGGCGTTGCCCAGGTCGATCGGGTTGCCGGTGGCCGGCGTGGTGCTGCCGTCCACGTACACCTTGTCCACGGCGTCGTCGCTGAGGGTGATCGTGATCTTGCCGAACTGGGTGTTGGTGCCGTCGGTGGTGCTGGCGCAGATGGTTGCCACGCCGGTACGGGTGTTGTCCGGCGCGACACCGGCGCCGCTGCCGGTATTGCATGGCGTGGCTGGCAGATTTGGCAGCGCCACGCGTGGATTCTGGACCCGGAAGCCCACCGAGCAGCCGCCATTCACGGTCAGGCAGCCGCCGCGGTCGGACGAGCCGATGGCGCCGATATTGGTCTGGAACACGACCGGGGTGCCATCGGCCACCGGATTGCCGAACTGATCGGCCATCAGGACGTTGACCATCGCCGCCGGGGCCTCGGGGGTGCTGTTGTAGGTGCCGTCGACGCTGGCTTTGGTGGCGCTGAGCGAGAACGCGCGCTGCACCGGCAGGCCGGTGGTCACCACGATCGAATCCGACGTCGTCGAAATGTCGGGACGGGTGGCGCTGGCGGTGCCAGGCAGCACGGCCTGAACCCGGAAGCTGGTCGGCACGCTGCCCGAGTTGACGGTGGTGATGACTTCGCCGGCCTGGTCGGTGCTGTCGCGCAGTTTATTCAGGGTGACCACGCCTTCCGGCATCACCTTGAATTCGACCGCCTTGCCGGCCAGTGCACGGCCGAACACGTCGAACACGCGGAAGCGCAGGGTCGCGGTCTCGGTGCGGTTGATGCCGCCCTGGCCACGGATCACGATCGACTTGTCGTTGGGGATGGCTTCGACGAACTGCACCGACGCGGCGCTGGGCGCGGCGATCGCCAGCGAGGCCGAGGCCGGCGTGCTCACGCCATCGGCCGAGACGGTGATCACGTCGTTATTGCCGCAACCCTGGTCGCGATACACGGTTTCGGCGGTGCCCATATTGGTGGCGACGCTGGTGGCCAGGGTGGCCTTGCCGGCGCTGACGCAGGCCGAGCTGAAGCTGACGTTGACCTGCTGGCCGCTGTACTTGGCGCCATTGGCCATCAGGTCGACCGCGACCAGGGTCGAGCCGTAGGCCTCGATATTGGGCGAAGCCAGGCGCAGCGCGCTGAAGCTGAGGGTGGTGGCATTCACCGAATAATTGACGCTGCCGGTGGCCGTGGTACCCGTGCCAGGCAGGGTGGCGGTGGCGGTCACGCTGCCGGCGCCGCCGGCGGCCAGGCTGGCGGCGCGCATGGTGATCGATGCGGTGCCGGTGGCGTCGGTCAGCACGGTGCCCGAGTCCGGCGTAAACAGGGCCAGGCCGGCGCTGGTGGTAAAGGTGACGAGCGCGTTCGGCACCGGTTTCTTGGCGGCGTCGAGCACCACCGCGCGCACGGTCAGCGGCGCGGCGCCGCTGAGGGCGCTGCTGGCCTGGCCATTGGCCCCGACCAGGGTCACGCTGACGGCGGGCGCGGCCGGCGTGGTGGCGCCGCTGCCGGCGCCAGCGCCCGGATTCACGGTGCCGGGGTTGCCGCCGCCGCCGCCGCAGGCGCTGAGGGTGGCCGCCAGCAGCAGGGCCAGGGTGCTGAATTTAGATTGCTGGTTTTTCATGTCGGGACTTGTTGTTATCGGTTGTTGTAAGTGATGAAATTCCTGCACCAGGCGCGCATCAGCGCGCGCCGGCCACGTTTTCGTTGACGATTTTTGGCGTGATGAACACCAGCAGTTCGGTCTTGCTGCTCTCGCGTCCGGTCGTCTTGAACAGGTAGCCCAGCAGCGGGACGTCGCCCAGCAGCGGGGTCTTGGTCACGTTGTTGCGCTCGGTCTGTTGATAGATACCGCCCAGCACCACGGTGCCGCCGTTCTCGACCATCACCTTGGTCTTGACGTGCTGGGTGTTGATGGCGAAGCCGGCGCGGGTTTCTTCGCCCTTCGAGTCCTTCGACACTTCGACGTCCAGCACCACGTTGCCGTCGGGCGTGATCTGGGGCGTGACTTCGAGGCGCAGATTGGCCTTCTTGAAGCTGATCGAGGTGGCGCCGCTGCTGGTGGCCTGCTCGTAGGGCAGCTCGACGCCCTGCTCGATCAGCGCCACCTGCTTGTCTTCGGTAACCACGCGTGGCGACGAAATGATCTTGCCCTTGCCATCGGCTTCGAGCGCCGACAGTTCCAGGTTCAGGAAGCGGTTGGCGGCCGACGAGAACAGCGAGAACGCGAGCGACGTCGGGGCGATGCCGCCGATGCCGGCCGCCGGCAGGTTGACCATGGTGGTGTTGGTGTAGCCGTCGCCTTCGTCCGGGGTCTGGCCGGTGACCTGGCCGACGCCGGTCAGGTTGCCGCCGATGGCGACGCGCTCGTTGCCCTTGACCTTCCAGCCCGAATCGCCGCCGCGCAGCGTGCGCAGGTCGGCAAAGCCGAGCTTGGCGCCGAGGTTGCGCGAGAAGCCGTCGTTGGCTTCCACCAGGCGCGCTTCGATCAGCACCTGCTTCGAGGCGATGTCGGTCTTCTGGATCAGTTTGCGGATGTCTTCGATCTTGGCCGCGATATCGGTCACGAACAGCTGGTTGGTGCGCGGATCGATGATGGCGCTGCCGCGCTTGGACAGCACGCGGTTCTTGTCGCTGGCGCTGGCGCCGCCGCTGGCGTCGAGCCCGAACACGGTGCGGAACGATTCCGCCTTCTGGTAATTGAGCTGGAAGATCTCGGAGCGCAGCGGCTCGAGTTCGGCGATCTGGGCGCGCTGCTCGAGTTCGAGCTTTTCCTTGAGCAGGAGTTCTTCCTTGGGCGCGATCCACAGCACGGTGCCGTTCTTGCGCATGTCGAGGCCCTTGGCGGTCAGGATCACATCCAGCGCCTGGTCCCATGGCACGTCCTTCAGGCGCAGGGTCAGGTTGCCCTGCACCGAATCGCTGGTGATGATGTTCAGGCTCGAGATGTCGGCGATCGCCTGCAGCGCGGCGCGCACTTCCACGTTCTGGAAATTGAACGACAGTTTTTCGCCGCGGTATCCCTGCGGATTGTCGCTTGACCCCTGGCCCGGACGGTTCGGGTCTTCGGCCACCTTGCGCACCTCGACCACGAGCTGGGTGTCGCTCTGGTACACCGACTGTTCCCAGTTGCCCTTGGCCTCGATCGTCATGCGCACGTTGTTGCCCTGGCTGGCCGTGGTAACCGTCGAGACCGGCGTACCGAAGTCGGTGACGTCAAGGCGGCGGCGCAGGTTTTCCGGCAGACGGGTGCCGACGAAGTCGACCACGACGCCGCTGCCGGTCTGGCGCACGTCGACCGCGACCTGGCTGTTGGGCAGGTCGACCACGACCCGGCCGGCGCGGTTGGCGCCGCTTTTGAAGTCGAGACCGCGCAGTTGCGGGCGCGCGCTGGCGAGCGGCGCGGCAGCGCTGGCGGCGGGGGCAGCCGGCAAGCCGTCGGCATTCACCGCGCGCGCCACGCCGCCGCTGCCTTCGACGGTCACGATCACCGATTTGCCGTCGATCGCGGTGGCGTAGTTCAGCGGACGCGACAGGTTCAGCACCAGGCGCGTGCGTTCGCCGGCCTGCACCAGGTTCACGCCGCGCACGTCGCCCAGGTTCAGTTCCTGGGTCGATTTGCCGGTGGCGTTGGCGGTGGCGCCGAAGTCGAGCGCGATGCGCGCCGGATTGGTGATCGCGAACCCGATCGGCGCCCTGATTGGCGCTTCGCGCATGGTCACGTTGATGACCACATTGGCGCCCTGCTGGTTGGCGCTGATCGATTCGATCGCATTGCCCGGCTGGGCCTGCGCCAGCGCGGCGCCGGCCATCATCAACAAGGCGGCGGCGCCGCGCACCAGCGCGGCGGGTACGGTAAAGCTGAAGCGCGAGCGGGGGCTCGAGCGCATGTTAAAACCTGGGGTCATTTCCCACTCTCCTTGTTTTCCTGCAGCTCGATCGTCGCCATGCGTTCGATCCAGTCGCCGTTCGAATCCTGCACCGCTTCGCGCAGTTCGATGGCGCCGTCGGTGACGCGCACGACGCGGCCGTAGTTCTCTCCCATGCGCTGGCCGGCGCGCACGTGGTGCAGCGTGCGTTCGACCTGCACCAGTGCGTAGCTGACGCCGCCTTTATGCAGCGTGCCGACCATCTGCATCGTGTCGAGCGGGAAGTTTTCGAGCAATTCCTTGGGCCGCTTCACGTCCGGCTGATACGGGTTGCGCCGTCCGGCGCCGGCCTGGGCCGCGTCGCCGCTGAGCTTGACCGGGTTGAACGGGTCCAGCGCTTCGCCCGGCACATAGCCTTGCGGCACGAATTGGGTCGGCGCCGGCAGTGGCGCCACCTTCGGCGCGGTGCGCGCTTCGACCTGGCGCATCCAGTCCTGGATCTCGCCCACGCCGCCGTCGCCGCAACCGGCCAACAGCAGCGCCGCCAGCAATGGCGTCTTGTTCATGGTGCGGCTCACGATCCGCCTCCGCTCTTCTTGCGCTTGTTCTTTTTCTCTTCCTCGCGCGCCTTGCGCTGCGCCACCAGCTCTTCCTGGTCGAGGTAGCGGAAGGTCTTGGCGATCGCTTCCATTTCGAGGTTGCCGTCCTTGTCGCTGATCGACAGGTTGTTCAGCGTGACGATGCGCGGCAGGTTGGCCATGTCGGCCGCGAATGCACCCATATCGTGGTAGCGGCCATTGACCTTGATGTCGATCGGCAGCTCGGCGTAATAGTCGCGCAGCACTTCCTGGCCCGGCTTGAACATCTGGAACTGCAAACCGCGGCCGACGCCGGCCTGGTTGATGTCCGACAGCAGGTCGGCGATCTGCGATTTGTTCGGCAACTGGCGCTCGAGCCGTACCACGTACTGGTCGACCTGGATCTTCTGCGCCTTGAGCGCTTCGAGGTTGATCGCCTGCGCCATCTTGGTTTCGTACTCGGCGCGCAGGGTCAACTCCTGGGCGGCGCCGGCGTCCTGCTGCTCGAACTGTTCGCTCCAGTAGAAAAAGTAGCCCAGGCCAATTACCAGCGCCATCACGCCGGCCGCGCACAGCAGGCGCGGCGCCAGCGGCCACTGGCCCGGCTGGCGTCCCTGCAAGTCCTGGAACTGCGCCGCCAGATCGGCGAACAGGTCGTTGAGATCGATATTCTTCATGGTCATCAGCCCTGCGCCGGTGCGGCCGGTTGCTTGCCCTTGGCGCCGGTGGCGTCAGCCTGTTCTTCGTCGCGGTTGCGCTTGATCGATACGGTCAGGGTGAACTCGACCACCTTGCGCGCACTGGCGCCCGGGTTCTTGCCGTTGCCGACGCTGGCAGCGCGCACTTCGGTCAGCTCGGGCGACTGCAGCCAGGCCGATGCGCCGGACAGGTTGCGCAGCAGTTCGGCGACCCGTTCCTGCGACTGGGCGTTGCCGCCCAGGGTCACGCGCTGGCCGTCCTGCTTGACGCTCTTCAGATGCACGCCTTCCGGGGTCTGGCGCACCAGTTCGTCGAGCAGGTGCACCGGCTGGTTGCGGTCGCCCTGCAAGTCTTCCACCGCCTGCTGGCGCGCCTGCAGGGCGGCGATCTCTTCCTTGAGGCTCTTGATCTCGGCGATTTTCTTGTCGAGCTCGGCGCTGGCCGCGGTCAGCACCGCGTTGCGCTGTTCCTGCACCGTGATCTGGCGCGCGTTGTAGCCGCCCACCATCAGCACCACGGCGGCGCCCACGACGCCGCCCAGCATCATCAGCGCCACGAACGCTTGTTGCTTTTGCTTGCGCCTGGCTTCGCGGTGCGGGAGAAGGTTAATCCGGATCATCAGCCAAACCTCCGCAGCGCCAGCCCGCAGGCAACCAGGAAGGCCGGGCCCTCCTGGCGCAATTGATGTTCGCGCACACCGGGGCCGAACTGCATGCCGTCGAACGGCGCCACCAGACTGCTGGCGATGCGAGTGCGGCTCGCAACGATGTCGAGCAGGCCCGGCAGCAGCGCGCAGCCGCCGGCCAGGTACAGCACGTCGATCCGGGTGTATGGCGTCGAGGTGTAGAAGAACTGGATCGCGCGCGTGATTTCGAGCGCCGCGTTTTCCAGGAACGGCGCCAATACATCCATGCCATAGCTCTCGGGCAGGTCGCCGGCCTTCTTGCGCGTTTCCGCTTCTTCGAAGGCCATGCCGTAGGCGCGCACGATGTCTTGCGTCAGCTGGTTGCCGCCGAACGGCTGCTCGCGCTCATACACGGCGTCGGCGCCGACCAGCACCGACACGTGGGTGGCCTGGGCGCCGATCTGGAACAGCGCCGTGATCTGGCCGGCGCGCGGCGCCACGGCGTTCTCGAGCGCGCTGCGGGCGGCGTACGAATCGATGTCCATCACGGTGGCGACCAGGCCCGAGGCTTCGGCGATGGCGACCCGGTCCTCGACCTTTTCGCGGCGCGCGGCGGCCAGCATGACTTCCATGTCGTCGCTCGAATTGGGCGAAGCGCCGATCACGTCGAAGTCGAGGCTGACTTCATCGAGCGCGAACGGGATATACTGGCTGGCTTCGGATTCGACCTGCACCTCGAGCTGGTCGTCGGACAGGCCGGCCGGCAGGATGATCTTCTTGGTGATCACGGCGGCGGGCGGCATGCCGAGCGCCACGTGGCGGGCGCGGGTGCCGCTTTTTTTCCAGACCCGGCGCACCGCGTCGGTGACCTGCTCCAGGTTTTCGATATTGCCGTCGACCACGGCGCCGCGCGGCAGCGCCTCGAGGGCGTAGCGTTCAAGGCGGATCACGCCCTTGCCGGCATCGGCCAGCTCGACCAGGCGAACGCCGGACGTGCTGATATCGAGCCCGACCAGCGGTGGCTTCGATTGGCCGAACAAGGAACCCAGATTGATCACTAAAAACCCCTCAGCTGCTTTTCAAATTGACAGGAAACTGCAATGAACGCCCGCGAAGGGGAAGTTATCTCGGAGACCACAGGTGTGTATTTCTTATAAAAATCCGATACTTACGTCAATCACCGCGTCAAATCGTAGCAACAAAAGATGACCCGGGACAAGATATTTCTACTAGGGAACAATAGAATCCGGCGCGTGCGCGCCACACTTCTGCCATTCTGTTGCTAGCCCCACATTGGACTTGTGTTCTTGTACTTGAGCTCTCGCTAATAAGCTCTTGCTTTTCGCACTCTTAAGCTCAAGCAAGTATCAGACGCAAAACCGCTGCCTTATAATGAGGCGGATCAACAAAGCGAAAGTCAGCATGAAAGAGAAACAAGCCTCCTCCTCTTCCTCCCGGTTCAGCCCCAAGCGACTGTTGTTGCTGGGCGTCGCCGGCGTGTTCGGCCTGGGCGCCATCGGCGTGCTGGTGCTGGTGTTCGCCCTGGCGATGGCCTATCCGAACCTGCCGGCGCTGGACACGATCACCGACTACCGGCCCAAGATGCCGCTGCGCATCTTCACCGCAGACAATGTTTTGATCGGCGAATTCGGCGAGGAACGGCGCACCCTGGTGCATTTCAAGGACATCCCGGATGTCATGAAGAAGGCGGTGCTGTCGATCGAGGACGACCGTTTCTATGAACACAGCGGCATCGACTACTGGGGCATCCTGCGCGCCACCGTGCACAACGCCACCAGCAGCAGCGCGCGCCAGGGGGCCTCGACCATCACCCAGCAGGTGGCACGCAATTTCTTCCTGTCGTCGGAGCAGACCTTCAAGCGCAAGGCGTATGAAGCGATGCTGGCCTGGAAGATCGAGAAGAACCTGAGCAAAGACCAGATTCTCGAACTGTACATGAACCAGATCTACCTGGGCCAGCGCGCCTTCGGCTTCCAGTCGGCAGCCCAGATTTATTTCGGCAAGGACCTGCGCGACATCAGCGTGGCCGAAGCGGCCATGCTGGCCGGCTTGCCGAAAGCGCCGTCGGCCTATAACCCGGTGGTCAATCCGACCCGCGCCAAGACGCGCCAGCAGTACATCCTGACGCGCATGCATTCGCTCGGCTACATCACGGACGCGCAATTCAACCAGGCCAGGAGCGAGCCGCTGAAGATCAAGTCGGACAGCACCGCGTTCGGCGTGCATGCCGAATACGTGGCCGAAATGGCGCGCCAGCTGGTCTATGAGCAGTTCAAGGAAGACACCTATACGCGCGGCCTGAACGTGTTTACCACCATCACCAAGGCCGACCAGGACGCGGCCTATTTGGCGCTGCGCAAGGGCGTGATGGATTACGAACGGCGCCGCGCTTACCGCGGTCCCGAGTCGTACATCGAGATCCCGGGCGCCAAGGGCGAAGCCGACGAAGCGATCGAAGCCGAACTGGCCGAGCATCCGGACAGCGACAACATCATCGCCGCCGTGGTGCTGAGCGCGGCCAGCAACCAGGTCAAGGCCACCATCGCCTCGGGCGAGACCATCACCCTCAGCGGGCCGGGCCTGAGCTTCGCGCGCGCCTGGCTGTCCGACAAGGCGGCGCCGAACCGCCGCATCCGCCGCGGCGCGGTGATCCGCGTGATGCAGGACGATGAATCGACGTGGCTGATCACGCAGATGCCCGAGGTCGAGTCGGCCTTTGTTGCAGCCAATACCGAAGACGGCTCGATCCGTGCGCTGGTGGGCGGTTTCGACTTCAACCGCAACAAGTTCAACCACGTGACCCAGGCCTGGCGTCAGCCGGGCTCGTCATTCAAGCCCTTCATCTATTCGGCCTCGCTCGAACGCGGCCTGTCGCCGGCCACGGTGATCAACGATGCGCCAATCAGTTTTGACGCCGGCCAGACCGGCGGCCAGGCGTGGGAACCGAAGAACTACGACAACAAGTACGACGGTCCGATGACGATGCGGCGCGGCCTGATGCAGTCGAAGAACATGATCTCGATCCGCATCCTGAACAAGATCGGCGCGCGCTACGGCCAGGAATTCGCCAACCGCTTCGGCTTCGATCCGGAGCGCAATCCGGCCTACCTGACGATGGCGCTCGGCGCCGGCTCGACCACGCCGCTGCAGATGGCCGGCGCCTACGCCGTGTTCGCGAACGGCGGCTACCGCATCAGCCCCTACCTGATCTCGAAAGTGACCGACAGCGACGGCAAGGTCTTGTCCGAAGCCCGTCCGGCCAAGTCGGGCGACGAAGCCAACCGCGTGATCGATGCGCGCAATGCGTTCCTGATGGACAGCATGCTCAAGGACGTTGTGCGCCACGGCACCGCGGTCAAGGCGATGTCACTTAAGCGCACCGACCTGGCCGGAAAGACCGGCACCACCAACGATTCGATCGACGCCTGGTTCGCCGGCTACCAGCCGAAGGTGGTCGGGATCGCCTGGATGGGCTACGACAAGCCGCGCAACCTGGGCGCGCGCGAAACCGGCGGCGGCCTGGCGCTGCCGATCTGGATCGGCTACATGCAGAAGGCGCTCAAGGCCGAACCGATGGCCGAACGCGAGGTGCCGGCTGGCCTGGTGCAGTACGGGAACGAGTTCTACTACGCCGAGACGCCACCGGGATCGGGCGTCGAGTCGCTCGATGTGGGCCAGCCACCGGCGCCGGCCGAGCAGAAAGTGCGCGATGCGGTGAGGAACGAGTTGTTCTGATCGCAGGGCGGTGAAACAATAAAGGCGGCCATTGGCCGCCTTTGTTGTTTGGAATATTGTCCGCTTACACCAGCGACACCGCAGCCCCGCCCTGCTCGCTGGCGCACTGCGACAAGGCCGCAATCAGCTCGCTGTTGTCACGCGTATTGCGCCACTGGCCATCGACCCGCTTGTAGTGGAAACCACCCGAGCGCGCCGCCAGCCACATCTCTTGCAGCGGGGCCTGGCTGTTGACGATGATCTTGGAACCATTGTCGATAAATTCGATCTCGAGCACATTGCCGCTGCGCTTGCACTCGACGTCGACCACGTCCTCGTCGTTCAGGCGGTCGAAGGCTTCCTCGATCTGCTTCAGGGTACTGTCGGCCAGGTCCAAAAATTCGGTTTCGGTCATGCTACACTCCAAAATCTGCTAATCAAACCATGATTCTAAACGTGAAGTCATCACTCGCGCTTCTTTCCGGCTCGGCAATGCTGGCCGTGCTGCTCGGCGGCTGCGGCCAGACCGGTCCGCTGTACATGCCAAACCCGCCGTCGCGGCCCGCCCCGACTCCAGCCCAGAGCGAAATGCCGCCGCAACCGGTACCGTCGAACAACGCTTCCACCCCTGCCCCTCACCGCTAAAACCAATGTCGCATTTTTCGTTACAAGACGGCGTCCTGCACGCCGAAGGCGTTTCCCTGTCCGCCATCGCCGAACAGTTCGGCACCCCGACCTACGTGTATTCGAAAGCGGCCCTGCTCGACAATTTCGATGCCTACCATGACGCCTGCCAGGGGCGCGATGCGCTGATCTGCTATGCGATGAAGGCCAACTCCAACCTGGCCGTGCTCGACCTGCTGGCGCGCCAGGGCGCGGGCTTCGACATCGTCTCGGGCGGTGAACTGCTGCGCGTGATCGCGGCCGGTGGCGACCCGGGCAAGACCATCTTCTCGGGCGTCGGCAAGAGCGTCGAAGAAATGCAGCTGGCGCTCGAAAAAGGCATCCTCTGCTTCAACGTCGAGTCGATCGCCGAACTGCACCGCCTGAACCAGGTTGCCGGCAAGCTTGGCATGCGCGCGCCGGTGTCGCTGCGCGTCAATCCCAACGTCGACGCCAAGACCCACCCCTACATCGCCACCGGCCTCAAGGCCAACAAGTTCGGCGTGGCGTTCGACGACGCGCTGGGCGCCTACCGCACCGCCGCCGGTCTGCCCAACCTGGATGTGGTCGGCATCGATTGCCACATCGGCTCGCAGCTGCTCGACGACGCGCCGCTGCTCGAAGCGCTCGACAAGCTGATCGAACTGATCGACAGCCTGCACGCCGAGGGCATCCATTTGCACCACCTCGATATCGGCGGTGGACTGGGGGTCGACTATGGCGTGGCGGGCGACGCGCCGCCGGTGCCGGTGGGCGACTACCTGGCGCGCCTGTTTGCGCGCA
>Ga0308160_10005937_pt1 | contig 12601 bp, 10 predicted proteins | sample PhyFR1_FD_201036 | JGI IMG/M metagenome (GOLD analysis project Ga0308160, IMG submission 201036) | Phyllosphere microbial communities from UC Gill Tract Community Farm, Albany, California, United States - DLSLF.R1 | ecosystem: Host-associated > Plants > Phyllosphere > Unclassified | place: USA... | reverse complement strand
GTCCCGAAGGCCTGACCCAGAAGGCCAACAGCTGGCTGTACTCGGCCGGCGGCCTCAATGCCTGCGCCAAGGCACTGCGGCCCAAGGGCGTGCTCGCCGTATGGTCCGCCAGCGCCGACCGACAGTTCAGCGACAAACTGCGCAAGGCCGGCTTCAAGGCCGAAGAAGTGCAAGTGTTCGCCCACGGCAACAAGGGCACCCGTCATACCATCTGGATCGCCCAGAAAGTCTGACCCAACTGCGCCGTAGGAGCGGTCCGTGGCCGCGAAGGACGCATTGCGGTCCGCCAGACGCACCGCGGCGCCTGCTTCGCGGCCAATGACCGCTCCTACGGTGAGAGGCAAATTCCTGTTTGGCTGTGGAAATCAGCTAGGAAGTTTCACGGAAAACTTCTGAATCGGCTCACTTACCGGCTGCTCGACCGCTCCTAGAGTTGGCGACGTTGCGATGTGCAACGACCTTTAGCCAACCTGGGAGTCCATCATGAACCTACTACCCCGCCTGCTGACTGGCGTCGCATTGCTGGCCGCCCTGCCCGCTGCGATGGCCGCATCGACGGTCGACCTTACCGTGACTGGCTCTATTGTGCCTGCCGCGTGCACGCCCACCCACACCAGCCCGACCATAAGCTTCGGCAAGATCTCTGCAGCCGATCTGCTTCAGGACTCGCCTTCGCGCCCAACGCCGGATCAGTACCACATGCTGAACGTGAACTGCACCGGCAAGACGCTGTTCGCCATTCGCGGTATCGACAACCGGGCCAGTACCATTGGTAACAATTGGTATTCGAACCCGTACGGTCTTGGACTGACGCCCGCGGGCGAAAAGCTTGGCGCGCACTACCTGACCTTGCAAACCTACAGTTCCAAAATCGACGGCGTGCAAGCCTACATCAGCGAAAGCAGCAACGGCGGCGCGAGTTGGTCGACGTCGAGCACCGCAGTGAAGTCGATCCGCAGCAATGGCGTCATCCACGGTTTCACCGACCAGGCTGGTGTTACCACCGGCCCCATCCCGATCGAAAATGCCGCACTGACACTCAAATCCCACATCATCCTCGCACCGAAAAGCACGCTGACACTGACCGACGAAGTCGCGCTGGACGGTGCCGCCACCATCGAGGTCGTGTACCTCTAAGACCCCCCCGCAGCGGCCCCTCGCCCCATCCGCGTGGGTGCCCTACACCGGTCGCTTACCTTTCCCACCGGCCTATAGGAAAGCACGGCGACCGCCGCGGGCGCATCGCCTCTAGAGTACTGCGGCCACGCCGCAGCCCCGTTACAACCACAAGATCTTCCCGGCACTGCGGTGCCGAGGAAGGCGTGGTCGCACCTGACATTGACCGTATTGCCTGGAAGACCCCGATGACACGCCTGCATTCCCGCCCCACGTCCCTGGCTCTGGCTTGTGCTGGCCTGACATCCCTGCTGGCCTGGAGCCCCACGGCGCACGCCGACGGCATGATCCCGGAAACCTCGGTGGTGATCGTCCACGAAGGCGAGGCCGAGGCCGCGATCAAGGTCACCAACAGCGATCCCAGCCCGGCATTGCTGCACGTGACCCTGGAACACATCCCCGAAGATCAGACTTCGCTGCTGTTCGTCACCCCGCCCATCGCTCGGGTCGAAGCCGGCGAGTCGCAGCTGGTGCGTTTCATTCTGTCCAACACCGAGCCGCTGGGCACACAGCGCTTGAAGCGGGTGATATTCGAGGGGCTCGCGCAGAACAGCCAGCCGGGCAAACCCGGTGAAGCGCGCGTGTCGGTGAACGTACGGCAGAACCTGCCGGTGATCCTGCACCCCAAGGGCCTGGCCAGAAACGCCGAGCCGTGGAAAGGCCTGCGCTGGTCGTTGCAGGGCGAACAACTGGTGGTCAGCAACCCCACGGCTTACGTGGTACGCCTGGCCCAGGAACTGTACAGCCTGCCCAGCCAGACGCCGTGGCAACTGCCACGCAGTTATGTATTGCCAGGCGAGCGCCTGACCTTGGCGGGCAACCCGCTGGCGACCCAGGACGGGCAGGTTCGTTTCACCCCCGCCACCGTCTACGGCTTCGCCGTCGCGGCCTATGAAACCACCCTGCATCAGGACCTGCCCTGATGGCACCCATCTCCCGCTGCGCCTGGCCAGCGCTCAGCCTGGCCCTGTGCGGTGAATGGGCGATGGCGGCCGGTTTCGACAGCGAAACCTTGCGCCTGCGCGGCATCGACCCTGAACTGGCGGAGTATCTGGGACACACCGCACGCTATACCGAAGGCGTGCATGCCGTGCGGCTGACTGTGAACGGTCAGGCCAAAGGCATCGTCAATGCACGCTTCGATGCCGATGGCGCGTTGTGCATCGACCAGGCCGTGCGCGACCTGGGCGAGTTGGTGGACAGTGGCGAACAGTGCGGGGACTTCATCCAGCGGTTTCCCGAAAGCCTCGTCGAGCCGCTGCCCCAATCGGGCGAAGTGAAACTGCTGGTGCCGGCCCACGCGCTGCGCCTGCCGCCCGCAGACCTGTCGGCGTTCACCCGAGGCGGTATCGCCGGGCTGCTCAACTACGACGTGCAAGGCCTGTACAACACCTTCGACGGCCGCCGCAGCCAGTTCTACTCGGCCAACACCGAAGCCGGCATCAATGCTGGCGACTGGGTGGTGCGCAGTCGTCAGTTCTACAGTTCGGTGCAGGGCGTGGGCACCTGGCAGCACCTGGACGCCTATGCCCAGCGCACCTTCAGCGAGCGGCAGGCGATGCTGCAACTGGGTCAGATCAATCTGAGCAATCCGGTGCTGGCCGGCGCGCGAGTGACCGGCGCGCAATGGATGAGCGAACCGGCGCTGGGGGACAGCGGCAGCGGTGGTCGAGTGCAAGGTATCGCCGCCACTCAGGCGCGGGTCGATGTGCGTCAGGGCGGCGTGTTGATCTACTCCACGGTGGTCCCCGCCGGGCCTTTCGAGCTGACGCATATCCCGCAGTTGGATCGACGCCGGGATCTGGAAGTCACGGTGATCGAAGCCACGGGTGAACGGCGCACCTTTACCGTCCTGGCGGCCACCCTGGGCCTGGACCTGCCCGCGCGTGGCTTCTCCGTGGGCCTGGGGCAACTGCGCGACAGCGGCCAGGGCGCCGAGCAACCCTGGGTGCTGAGCGCCGGAGGCAGCCACCCGCTGGCCCCGGCTGCCAGTGTCAGCGTAGGCGCTTTGCTTGCCCAAGGCTACAACGCCGGCGGTGCCGGGTTGAGCCTGGAGCCTTGGCAAGGTGCTCGCCTTCAGGGGCTGACGCAGGTCGCCCGGGCCAGCGAGCCGGGCAGCTTCGGTGTGCAGAGCAGCCTCAGCCTCAATCAATCCATCAATCAGCATTGGTCGGCGCTGCTCAGCGCCGGACGCCAGACCCAAGGCTATCGAGAGCTGCTCGACAGCACCTGGAAACAGGAAGACGAACGGGACAGCCGGCTACGCGACGAGTACGCCCTGGGACTGGCCTGGACCCACCCTTGGCTGGGCAGCCTCAGCGGCACCTGGTCCACTACCACCGCCTTTGACGGTGAGCGAGCCGCGCGCGCGCAGCTCAATTGGGGACGACGGCTGGGTCCGGTTTCCTTGACGGCCACGGGGCAGTGGCAAACGGCGGGCAACGGCGTGCTCGGCAATGCCCTGTACCTGAGCGCCAGTCTGCCCTTGGGTGATGGTTTGAACTGGCGTTCCACGGCCCGCCACGACGCCCGTGGCATGCGCCTGGGCAGCGGCGTGCAAGGCCGTTTGGGCGAGCACACTCAGTACCGGGTGGCCGCCGAACGCGCCAGCCGTGATGGTGAACTGAGTTACAACGGCGGAGTATCCCAACTGACCCGCGCCGCCCAACTGGACTTTGGTTATGCCAGTTATGGCGCTGGCAGCCAAGGCTACAGCGCGGCCGCGCGCGGAGCGCTGGTGCTCCACGATCAAGGCTTCACCTTGTCGCCGTACACCTTGCAGGACACCTTCGGTCTGCTGAGCCTGGGCGACGTCGCCGGGGTGCAGATCGACACGCCCGGCGGCACCGTGTGGACCGATCGTCAAGGCCAGGCGGTGCTGCCGCAACTGGCACCATTTGGCCGCAGCAATGTGCAGGTGGCTACCGCTTCGTTGCCGCGCAATGTCGATGTGCAGCAGGGCGCGGCCCTGATCCAGGCCGCACGGGGAGCTGTGCCCCGGGTCAGCTTCCCCGTGACCGTGACGCGCCGCGTGCTGATGCAGGTGGCGGACCCTTCGGGACAAGGCTTGAAGGGCGGCACCGCGGTCACCGACGAGCAGGGGCAATTGGTGACCCTGGTGCAGCAGGACGGTGCGGTGTTCGTGCCCAATGTCTACGCCACCCCGCGCCTGTGGAGTCGCACCGCCGATGACCAGGTGTGCGAGCTGCATTTCTCGCTGCCAACCAGCGCCGACCCTGACGTGTATTTCGAAACGAGCACGGCGCAGTGCCGGACGCAAGAAGGAAGCCTGCAATGAAGACCCGCACGACACTCCGGGCCTTGGCCCTCCTTGCCAGCCTGGCCGTACCCTTTTCGGCCTGGGGCCAGGGCTGTGCGTTATCCCTGAGCCTGGCGGACATCGACTTCGGCCAGTTCAACCGCACCACGTTGCAGGTATCTGGCGGTGAGTTGCCGCTGCCACCGCGAAGGCTGGCGCTGAATCTGGTGTGCGAAACCGAACAGGAGCTGACCCTCACCTACCACGCCGACGCCGCCGCGGGGCAGGTGTTCGACGGGGGTGTGGCCGGCCGCTATCAGTTGCAGATCAGCCAGGCCAGAGTCGATGACCAGCCGGTGCAATGGGCTGCCGGAGGCGGTTCTTCACCCGCTCAGGTGGGCCGCCTGGAAAGACAACGCGGGGTGCAGCCGATGCGCGCCGGCACCGTGGTCCGCGGCAGGCGCCTGAGCGCGCAAGTCGAGGTTGAAGGCACCTTGGACCTGGCGGTGCTGGGCGCGACCCAGGCGCAGCAGGGCCAGGCTCAGGGCAGCTTGCAGGTGGCCGGTCAGCGGCGCGACCTGCGCCTGCGTGTGGGCTTCGCGCCAGCGGCCTGTCGGCCTACACTGAGCGCTGGCGGGCAGGTCGACTTCGGCCAGATCGGCGCGGGTGAGCTGCACCGCGACAAGCCGACCTCGTTCAGCCGGCAGACCACGCTTGAGGTGAACTGCGATGCCGCCACGCGCTTTGCCCTGCGTGCGGTGGACAACCGCGCGGGGTCGGCGAGCGAACGCCTGGGAGTGTTGCCCTCGGCGCTGTTCGGCATTGGCCGAACCAGTGCCGGCCAGCCGCTCGGAGGCTTCACTGCACAGCTGGCGCCGGGCACCGGCCGCGACGGGGCACGCGCGTCGGTCTTGCTGGGGGATGCCGCGGCCCAAGTGTGGCGGTATGCGCCAGAAGGGTGGCTGCACCACGACGGCCAACCTACAGCCTTTCAGCACGCCCACACCGGAGAGCGAACACCCGGGGCCTGGTCGGGATTATCGATACCCGTGACCATCGACCTGCACCTGGCACCCGCGCGGGAGCTGGACCTGCGTCAGGACACCCCGATCGATGGCTCCGCCACCCTGGAGATTCTTTACCTATAGACGCCACTCGACAGACGCCACTCGGCGTCACAGGTACACCACTTCCACGGTGACGTGACCGTCCAGCGGCACCGCGTCGGTGACCGTGAGGCCTTGAGCCGGGGCAATGATTCCATGGGCGCGGATGCCCAGTTGCGCCCACTCCACCGGCACCGCGCCGCTGCGTACGCCCGGCCGGTCCACCAATCCCAACAGGCCGCCATCGACGGGCAAGGGCTGCGGCTGGGCCGTGGAGGTTTGCCAATGGTGACCGGTACGGTCGCCCAGGCTGAGGAAGACTTGCCCTCCATCGATGCTCGAACGCGCCGGAATGACGTCCAGGTGGTACGCCCCCACCTGTTCGCCGGCCAGGGTGTGCCCCAGACCCAGTGACGCAGCGCGGCCGGTGTCATAGGCCGAACCGGCACGGTTATCCAGCAGCCGCAGGCCATACAGAGTGGGTGTCCCGCAGGCAATGGTGAGTGTAGGAGCATGCTCGACCAGCGCGGTCGATTGCTCGCGGTTGAGATCGGCACTGCTCACGGTGCCGAAATGCAGGCTGTCGGTACTCATGAGCGGCGTGCAGGCGCTGGGAATCAGCGTTCCGCTGACCCGTACGTCGACGGTCGAGGCGCCAGATGCGAGCGTGGTCGACAGCAAGGCGATGGAGGTGATCAGTGTGCGTGGCAAGGTGTTCATGATGAGCTGCCCCATGGTGATGAGCGAACCGGTTCGCAAGACCGGACATCCTTTCAGGATGGGGCAGAATGTCCGGCACGGCTAGAGCACATCTCCTACACGACGCACAGCCATTATCGCGACCTGCGAACCAGATGCAGCGACCGGAGGTCGTGAGCATGGCAGTTCAAAGGTAGGTCAGTTCCAGGGTCGCGGAGCCCTCCATCGGCACTTCGCTGGTCAGCGTCAGGCCGCTTGTCGGCGCGATGACCAGTGATGAGCTCAACCCCACCACGGCGCTCTTGATCGGAACCGGCCCGGTAGACACGCCCGACTCAGCGGCGAACCCAGCGAGCTGGCCCTTGGCGCGCAGGCTTCGCGGGTTGCCCTCGGCCGGTAGCCAGCGGCTGGCGTCGGCGCTGCCAAGGGTGACAAAAGCGGGCTTGCCGTCGATGCTGGAGCGGGCAGGAACGATGCGCAGGACATGGGCACCGATCTTCTCGCCGGCCGGGGTATAACCCAATCCATAGTAGGTGCCGCTGCTGCTTTGGAAGACCGAGTCGCCGCGGTTGTCGATGGCGCGGATGCCGTACAGCGTCGGCGCCTCGCAGGCTATCAGCAAGGTGGCTTCCCGAGGGCGCGCGGCCAATGAAGTCGGCTGGTCGGCACTGAGTTCATTGGCGGCGATCTTGCCATGGTCGATGCCCGGGTTGTTCAAGCTAGGTGTGCAACCGCCGGGGATGATCGAGCCCGACACCATCACCTCGACCGACGGAGCGGCCAGCGCGGATGTCAGCGCCGTGATCAACGCCACACCGACGGCCATGGGGTATACGAAGTGCATGTGCAATCCTCTGTGCTGGAGGACGCCAGTGCCCTCCAGGCTACCGCCGATTCTGACCAGCGCATCGCGCCAGACACAGGGTAGACGCGACGCCTGAGCTGTCAGTCGCAGCCAGATCCAACGTAGGAATCATCACGCGATCAATGGAGCATTGGCGAGCACGCCGCCATGGCTGCGCTTCGAGGGTGTTTTTGCTTTACCATATCGCCCCTTTACACGCCCCCTGTTCTCGGAGTTCCCATGACGGCCGTCGCCGACCTTTCACCCACGCTGCAGCTCGCCTGCGATCTGATCCGCCGCCCTTCGGTCACACCGCTGGATGCCGACTGCCAGAAGCTGATGATGCAGCGCCTGGGCCAGGCTGGGTTCAAGCTGGAGCCGATGCGTATCGAGGACGTGGACAATTTCTGGGCAACCCACGGCACTCAGGACGGCCCGGTCCTGTGCTTCGCTGGCCACACCGATGTAGTGCCGACCGGGCCGACGCAGGCCTGGCAGATCGCCCCGTTCGACGCGGTGATCGATGAGCAGGGCATGCTCCACGGCCGAGGCGCTGCGGACATGAAAGGCAGCCTGGCGGCCATGCTGGTCGCGGCGGAGCGGTTCGTCGCCGATCACCCGGATCACCGAGGTTCGGTCGCCTTCCTGATCACCAGCGACGAAGAAGGCCCGGCCCACCATGGCACCAAGGCGGTGGTCGAACGCCTCGCTGCCCGCAACGAACGTCTGGACTGGTGCATCGTTGGGGAGCCATCGAGCACCACCCTGGTTGGCGATGTGGTGAAGAACGGCCGTCGCGGTTCGCTGGGCGCCACCTTGACCGTTCGCGGCGTGCAGGGCCATGTGGCGTATCCGCACCTGGCCCGCAATCCGATTCACCTGGCCGCGCCAGCCCTGGCCGAACTGGCCGCCGAGCACTGGGACGACGGCAACGCCTTCTTCCCCCCCACCAGCTTTCAGGTGTCCAACCTCAACAGCGGCACCGGCGCCACCAACGTCATTCCGGGTGACTTGACGGCGGTGTTCAATTTCCGCTTCTCCACCGAGTCCACGGTCGAAGGCCTGCAGCAACGTGTGGCCGCGATTCTCGACAAGCACAGCCTGGACTGGCACATCGACTGGGCGCTGTCCGGCCTGCCGTTCCTGACCGAACCCGGCGCCTTGCTGGATGCGGTGGCGGCCAGCATCAAGAACGTCACCGGCCGCGAGACTAAGGCCTCGACCAGCGGCGGCACGTCCGACGGGCGCTTCATTGCCACCCTGGGGACCCAGGTGGTCGAGCTCGGCCCGGTCAATGCCACGATCCACCAGGTCAACGAACGCATCCTGGCCAGCGACCTCGATGTGCTGACCGAGATCTACTACCAGACCCTCGTCGAGTTGCTCGCCTGATGCTCACCTGCCCCCTCTGCACTGCCATGCTGGCCAACGCCGACAACGGCATGGTCTGCCCCAGCGGTCATCGCTTCGATCGCGCACGCCAGGGCTACCTGAACCTGCTGCCGGTGCAGCACAAGAACAGCCGTGATCCGGGCGACAACCAGGCCATGGTCGAGGCTCGCCGCGACTTCCTCAACGAGGGGCACTATGCGCCCGTGGCCCAGCGCCTGGCCGAGCTGGCCGCCGAGCGCTGGCCACGACGCTGGTTGGACATCGGCTGCGGCGAAGGCTACTACACCGAGCAGATCGCCCAGGCGCTGCCCCGCGCCGATGGCTATGCGCTGGACATCTCCCGCGAGGCGGTCAAGCGCGCCTGCAAGCGCGCGCCGTCCGTGCACTGGCTGGTCGCCAGCATGGCGCGCGTACCGCTGGCCGACGCCAGCTGCCAATTCCTGACCAGCGTGTTCAGCCCGCTGGACTGGACCGAGGCCAAGCGCCTGCTGGCCACCGGCGGCGGCCTGATGCGCGTGGGGCCCACCAGCGGCCACTTGATGGAACTGCGCGAGCAGCTCTACGACGAGGTACGCGACTACGTCGACGACAAGCACCTGTTGCAAGTGCCCGAAGGCATGCAGCACGCACACCACGAAACCCTGACCTTCAAGCTCAAGCTGATCGACGCGCAATCGCGTGCCAACCTGCTGGCGATGACGCCCCACGGCTGGCGCGCCAGCGCCGAGCGCCGTGCGGCGGTGATCGAACAGCCGCGACCGCTCGTGGTCACGGTATCCATGCGCTACGATTATTTTGTGCGTCAAGACTGAGCGAGCCTACCCATGCGCCAACCCGATATCGAGATTTACCTCAAGGACGCCGACGTCGACCACAAGGCCATCGCCGCCTGGCTCGGCGAAGCCCTGGGCCCTTGCAGCGACTGGCAGCAGAAGGGCCAGACCTGGAAATGCCGCGCGGGCAACGTGCCGGTGACCTGGCTGCCCAAGGCGGTCGGCAAGTGGAACAGCCTGTACCTGGAAAGCGACAAGACCCCTTGGGACGACGACATCGCCTGCGCCCGCGCGGCCTTCGCGGCACTCAATGTCGAGGTGCGCTGCGCGCCGGGCAGCTGGGTGGAAGAAGAAGGCGAAGAAAACGCCGACCGCTGGATTCGTATCAGCGAAGACGGTGAAGAAGAGATTACCTGGCGTACCGGCTGACACGATGTGGCTTTTTCGCGGCCACTGACCGCTCCTACGAAGCCATTCGAAATTGCTGCTGGTATGCCAAGCAAAATCTTGTAGGAGCGGCCAGTGGCCGCGAAAGGGCCAGTAGCCATACGCAGATATTCGCTGCCACCCTGCATCCCTTACCTCAGCAAAACCCGGTAAAGTAGCCTTTTCCCCCAAGCCCTGGCCTATGACCCGCTCACCTCTGCACCGCCTCGTGTTCGGCACCTTGCGCCGCTTGCTGTACCTGTGGGTTCGTTCCGAAACCATCAACCAGTCGTCGTTCACCCTGAATCTGGATCGCAGCCGGCCGGTACTGTACGCCTTGCAGTCGCCCTCGCTGACCGACCTTGCCGTGGTCGACCGCGAATGCACCAAGGCCGGCCTGCCCCGTCCGGTACTGCCCGTGGCCATTGGCGACCTCATGGAGCCTACGGCGGTGTTCTACCTCACCCCGGACCCGGACTGGCTCGGTCGTCAGGACAAACGGGGCGCCCCGCCCACTCTCGCCCGGCTGGTCACGGCGCTGGCACAGAACGCCGGCGAAGATGCGCAGATCATTCCAGTCAGCGTGTTCTGGGGGCAATCGCCAGCCAGCGAGTCCAGTCCCTGGAAGCTGCTGTTCGCCGACAGCTGGGCGGTCACCGGGCGCTTGCGCAAGCTGGTCAGCATCCTGATCCTGGGGCGCAAGACCCGCGTACAGTTTTCCGAGCCGATCCATCTGGCCGAACTGGTGCAGCAGAACAAGGGTCACGAGCGGACGGTGCGCATGGCCCAGCGCATCCTGCGGGTGCACTTCCGCAACCTGAAGACCTCCGTTATCGGTCCCGACATTTCCCATCGCCGCCACCTGGTCAAAGGCCTGGTACGCGATCCCCTGGTACGCCAGGCCATCGCCGAGGAAGCCGAGCGCGAGCACATCACGCTGGAAAAGGCCGAGGCCCGCGCGCTGCACTATGGCAATGAAATCGCCTCGGACTACACCTACACGGCTATCCGTTTTCTGGAGGTGGTACTCAGCTGGTTCTGGAACAAGATCTACGACGGCATCAAGGTCAACAACATCGATGGCGTGAAGGACGTTGCGCGCGGCAACGAGGTCATCTATGTACCCTGCCACCGCAGCCACATCGACTACCTGCTGCTGTCCTACCTGCTGTTCAAGAACGGCCTGACCCCGCCCCACATTGCCGCCGGCATCAACCTCAACATGCCGGTGATCGGCAGCCTGCTGCGCCGTGGCGGCGCGTTTTTCATGCGTCGTACCTTCAAGGGCAACCCCTTGTACAGCGCGGTGTTCAACGAATACCTGCACACCCTGTTCACCAAGGGTTTTCCGGTGGAGTACTTCGTCGAGGGCGGCCGCTCACGCACCGGACGCATGTTGCAGCCCAAGACCGGCATGCTCGCCATCACCCTGCGCAGCTACTTGCGCTCCTCGCGTACGCCGATCGTCTTCGTGCCGGTCTACATCGGCTACGAGCGGGTGCTGGAAGGCCGCACCTATCTGGGCGAGCTGCGTGGAGCGACCAAGAAGAAAGAGTCCATTCTGGACGTGTTCAAGGTCATCGGCGCCCTCAAGCAGCGTTTTGGCCAGGTGGCGGTCAATTTTGGCGAGCCGATCAAACTCCACGCCTTTCTCGACGAGCAGCAGCCTGGCTGGCGCGAGCAGGAATTGGCACCGCAGTTCAAGCCCGACTGGCTGAACGAGACCACGCACCGCCTGGGCATCCGCGTAGCGCGTCACATGAACGAGGCGGCGGCGATCAACCCGGTGAACCTGGTGGCACTGGCATTGCTGTCGACCAGCAAGCTGGCGCTGGACGAAGGCGCCATGGAACGGGTACTCGACCTTTACCTGACGCTACTGCGCAAAGTGCCCTACTCGCCTCACACCACCGTGCCCGAAGGCGACGCGCGCAGCCTGATCGCCCATGTCCAGGACATGAAGTTGCTGTCCGAACAGCGCGATGCCTTGGGCAGGATTCTGTACCTGGATGAACAGCATGCGGTGCTGATGACCTATTACCGCAACAACGTGCTGCATATCTTCGCCCTGCCCGCGCTGCTGGCCAGCTTCTTCCAGAGCACCTCGCGCATGACCCGCGAACAGATCCTGCGTTACGCCCATGCGCTGTACCCCTATCTGCAGGCCGAACTGTTCATCCGCTGGAACGACGAGCAGCTCGACGAGGTGATCGACCAATGGCTGCAGGCGTTGGTCGAGCAGGGCTTGCTGCGCCTGGAGAACGGCGTGTACCTGCGTCCCGCGCCCAGCTCGCGCCAGTTCGTGCTGCTGACCCTGTTGTCGCGCGCCATCGCCCAGACCTTGCAGCGCTTCTACATGGCGATTGCCCTGCTGCTCAACGCCGGCCAGAACACCCTCAGCGCCGAGGAGCTGGAGGACCTGTGCACGACCATGGCCCAGCGCCTGTCGATCCTGCATGGCCTGAACGCGCCGGAGTTTTTCGACAAGAGTCTGTTTCGCCACTTCATCCAGACCTTGCTCGATCAGGATGTGTTGCGCCGTGATGCCCAAGGCAAGTTGAGCCACCACCCGCTGCTCGACGAGTTGGCCGAGGGGGCCGCCAAACGGGTGCTGCCGGCGGAGATTCGCTTGTCGATCCGTCAAGTCGCGCTGCACCGCAGCGAGGAAGCCGCCAATGGATTGTGATCGGCGGCGGTCATTGCCTATGCTTTTGCCTGACGGCTTAAATTTGTAAACGGAGATAGCCATGAAACGCCTTTCACTGATCGTCCTCAGTGCCCTCATCGGCGCCTGCAGTAGCCTGCAGCCTGCTACCAAAGCCACGCTCGAAGGGGAAGCGTTCTATCTGCAGCGCATCGCCCTGCCGCCTTCGGCGGTCTTGACCGTGAGCCTGCAGGATGTGTCGCTGGCCGATGCACCTGCCGT
>Ga0308160_10005936_pt1 | contig 12603 bp, 15 predicted proteins | sample PhyFR1_FD_201036 | JGI IMG/M metagenome (GOLD analysis project Ga0308160, IMG submission 201036) | Phyllosphere microbial communities from UC Gill Tract Community Farm, Albany, California, United States - DLSLF.R1 | ecosystem: Host-associated > Plants > Phyllosphere > Unclassified | place: USA... | reverse complement strand
AAGACCTCTGCGGCTCACTCCTTCATCATGGATATCGGCCGGACAAAGGGATCATTGTGTGCGGATGCCAGGGAATTGGTACATTGTGGAGTGAGGATACAGGAGATATAAGTAGGCCGACATGCTACCACCACGATGTTGTTCGCCAAAACTTGATCAGCTGGATGATAATAACTGCGAGCCCCACAGCCTCGGAATTTCCTTTCTCAAGTACTGACCTTGAAGTCAAGCATGTTCGAGCGGAGGGCTGCTTCGATAAAAACCAAAGGGAAAAGAAGACAGCCTGTCTTTTCATGCACCTCGGCCAACGCTATTCTTGCAGATGCATGCAAGCGCTTTGAGTGCCCCTCCCGCTGCCCGCCCTCATGATCGCTTTGAGATCCCGGAAAGGTCTTTGGAGATCGGACAAGCTTTCGTTAGCTAATGATGCGGATAGTAGATAGGTTGAGGTCTGTTTGTTATGGGAGCCGGAGGGGGTTGAGCGTCGTTGTTCGAGCGTCGGTGTTCGAGCGTCGTTGTTCGAGCTGTCACACGATTACGATAGTCCGTCCGTGGCGTACACCGACAGTGACACCGAAATCATGAAGACCGCTGAGATTTGAGGTATCGAGCAAGGTGCGAAAATGGTTGCTATAGTCAGCGACTCTACGGGGTTTGTCACCTACAGTATAACTTGCTTGCTCATCGCCAATCTCTTGTCTCCTCTGGAGTGGAAGAATCGCTACACCTAAATCCGTGAGCCCGAAGTCAGCCGAAACAATCACATTCATGAACCTTGCCAAGGGAGGCTTGGTCCCGCTTTGCAATATGTCGGTTCTTGAAGCATTGCCTACCGGAAGTCGTGAGACTCTTTCGCGCTGCTCGACCAGGCAAGTACAAATTCGATGAGCTGTCTATTTTGCAGACCGTCTAGGTCTCCCGACGCGCTGCAAGACCTGTTTCCTCGTATACACAAGATATGTCCGCCAAAGATTGGAGGTATGCCCTACACAGAGTTTGCCGTCCGATTCATCGAATGGTGTCTCGACTTTTGACTTCACACATGAAGCGGTCCCGAGCCTGGCAATATTCAGCTGCTGTAAGCCTTGCTTGCTCCGGCTACACAGTCCATTTTGCTAATAGCTCGGTGTTATCTGTCCATCAACGAATGGCTCTTAGGCCACGTGTATCCCAGACAAGGGGAAGCCCACCAGCTTAGCTTTCGTACTTCTTCATTGAAAGGGCGTATACCCGAACCACGAAACTCAAGTGGCAGGGAAATGGTAAGCAAGCTGATTGCACTCCGATTCCTTTGTCTACGGCCCTTTTTCTGCTGGAGATGGTCTTCCTTGTATTGGGAAGAGCGTTCCTGCCAGCGAGAAGCTAGGGAGACCGAACCAACCGCCGTGAAAGGTGTGCTCATGTGATGATCGTCCACGTAGCTGAGCTGTAAGGAGTGGCTGAAGGTCCCGTCAAACTGTATCATCTGCTCCGGTGTCCTGCTTGGAAGTCTGGCGACAAGATTGGATGGTGCAGTGCCGCCGCCGTGGACAGAGTCTTGTGTTATTTATCTCCACCTGTTCTCGTTGACTGAAGAAGCTGTTTCGGGCGCGACTTTTGTCAAAGGTCCAGAGGTAGCTCGGGGGAACGGTGCATCTGAGTGGTGCTGTTCGGTCTCACACCGACTGATGTTGATGTCGTACATCGATAGACGGCCACATACCATTCAGCGTTACCCGGTCCGACTACCGCGTCAGTCCAATCGCAAATTACATATGAAAACTCACAGTAGTCTAGTCCATAATCAACGGTCACTTCGTTGCCCGTACTGACATCGTTGCGGCCTATCGAGCAACTTTGAACGTATATGCCCGGGCGGAGCATATGCCGGCTAGGACGTTAATCGTAAGTGAAGGCGGCGTTCGGGAAGCACGCAAGCTCGCGCATCGTTCCGGTCCAAAGCATGATTATCCGTCTTACATTGATAAATCGACCTGCGCAGAAACCGAGAAACCATTTCCCTTCAGATTCCACGATCGGCGTTGTGCTGAATGAAAGATAGATCAGATCCTCTTCGCATTGGACTACATCCGCATTTCTCTTCAGTAAGCTCGACTAGTAGCATGTCCAGACCCGGGATAGTCTGAGTCGGCATCAGATTTGAAGAGGCCTTCATTCCCACTTGGGAACACCCATAGGTTTTCGTGGAGAACAACTGAACGCTATCTCCAGATAGGAGAGCCTGGCCTTGCTGTTTGTAGCTAAAGATGAATTAGCAGCACCCAAAGACATTGACTCGACTGACAACGAGACTATCTCAATAGGCAGTTCAGCGTGTCGGCGATGGCGCAAAACGCTGCAGATCAGCTACGTTGCTGTTTTGAACGTTCTCTTCCCTAATCCCTGCCTCACTACCCTCATCTCATGTCATTCCACCCTTCATCAATGTTTCCTGGATTTTCGCCGATTTCAAAGCGTAGTTCTCCTTCTGCAATCTCCCGACCAGGTCTGTTAAAGTCCCAATACGCCCCGCTTGTTGTTCGGTAAGTTCTTCCAAATGTTCCAAACGACCCGCCGCCTACCTGTCAGCCGTCTATTTACGATAGGTCAAGAGAGAGAAAGGGACTCACATTCTTGTTGAGGATCCTACTCTTAGCTCTAAACGCTCTTTGTGCTAATTTGTTCTGCATCCTTCTCTTATCCCCTTTAAGAAGCCCCTCGGCTGCTGCTGCCCCCATGGCTTTCGCTTCGGGATCGAGATGAGAGGTAGATAATCGTCTTCCGCTTGCACTTGCACTTGCAATTGCACCGGTGTTAATGCTTAAGGACCGGCTTCGACTTTTCGAAGCGGTCGGCTTTCTTGATATGGAAGGTGTACCCTCTGATGCTCGTCGTCCGGGCTTGATCCCGGTCGTTTCAGGCGACGATGTCTTGTCTACCTTCCCTTCAGCTTCAGCGACTTCGAGCAAAGGGCTAGGAGATCGACTAGGCCTGTCATTGGTAGGCGCCCGTGCTTGGTCTTTCGGGATCTATAGAGTCAGTCGTATTTTCTCTGCGCACAAGATTGAAAAGAAACAGTACATACATTTTGTAGCTTAGGGTCGGTATGAATACTCTGAAACAAAGCTTGGGTGGATGCTGAGACAGGTAGTGCTTGGTCTGTATTCATTTCATTAATCGAGTTCTCATCCCCGTTGGTGACCGTGTTGTTATTGGCGCTGATGAAGTCGTAGGTACCATACATGCTTTGAGCAGCTTGCCAGATAATAGCGTTATCATCATTGTTATGATAGCCAAGACCAGAAACTACAAGTCAGTCTGCAAGTCATCTGTCCAAGTCACATGAGAGGAACTCACGGTTCTGAAAGTTCAGGTCCGGGATGGGATATAGATTGCCGTTCAGCGATGAAAGAGGGGAGGTGAAATCGTTATTGATTGGGTATATATGGTCAACATTACCGTTACAACCAAAATCGGTCTGGAAAGACGAAGAGGTAGATGCAAACGAGTTTGACGGTTGACCGTGACCATGACCATGACCTTGACCGTCGAGATTGTAGCCGTAAGATTGGGATGATTCTAACTCTTTTGTCGTTGACTGTACCTGATGACCCTCATCACTCGTAGTAGCCATCTCGCCGATGACATCCGAAGTAGGTGAAATGATTTGTGCGGAAGTACCTCGAGACCCATATTCGTAGCTGAGGGCTGGCGAGCTCCAGTGGTTGAATTGTGACTGAGACTGGGGATGAAGATAGGTATTTAGGAGTTCCGACTGGAGAGAATATTGAGATTGTGATTGATCCTGGTGCTGATGCTGACCCAGCTGATCGATCGAGGTACCGGTGTAATCACTCTTAAAAGCCATCGTTGAAGGTGATATAGAACGTTGGTAAGCAAGAGGGAATTGATTACTGTCGAAAAGGGAAGGTGGTTTTACATACGGTACCATACGAAGTGGGACATAAAGTACTAGGTGGTGTAGACGGCTATCCTCTCGCGGGGCGTAGGCGGAAGGATGATTCCCTGATTCCAGACAAGCGCCTATCCAGGGTACATCGCAGGGAAAATGTAAAATATAATCACTCAAACCTAGATTTGGATTCCCATCGACGAGAATGCCGCATGTTCTCATCACAAGGAAGTAACCCTGATATTCTTGCGGCGTCTACCTTACTCGGCATTTGTAGCATTCGTGCCAGTTTGTATATCGTGTTGCTGACATCAATCTACGTTGGGTCAGCTTCTTCAGATCTCCCCAGGGTTGATTCCAGCAAACCTTAATTAACAGATCTCCGGTCACCGTAGGGGGCTAGGGATAACTTAGGTCATAACCTAAGTCACAACTTTAACCTGAATTAAAATCAGCAGCAAAATCGCGGAACTGGAATTGGAATTGCTCAATGTAATTTACAACCACTATGGCCACGATCTGCCGACTGTTACACCCATGTACATCCTGATACATGGCCCTGGGGGCATTTTACAGGTGTTCATGACCTTCAAAGCCTCACCACAGCCGGGCAGTCATTGCGATGGGCCTGGCCAATCTGTGTGTAAGCTGTCAAGCCGCTTCCAAGCAGATCCCGTGAGCAGCCACGCTGACACAGTAGAACAGAGCAACAAACAAAGCGACACCTCCACTGCCAAATATGGGTTTGCGAAAGCATGACACTCTCAACCATGTCGCGGAATGGTGAGTATGCTCGGTTTCCAGCCCACTCTTGGACTGGATAGCTTACTTTGTAGTGTTGTGTGACATCGCCAACACACTGAAGTGCCTATCAAGATGACATCATTGTCAGAATCAAGGGCTTGGCTTCGCATGACGCTGATCTGTGTGTAGCTTCGAAAAACAGGCTCAGGCTCTCCTGATTTGAGAAAGCGTCGAGCGATTCTCCACGGAAGCCTATGCGCGTTCAGAGTTGGGAATAACGGCCGCTAGCGATATGATGCCCACTCAGACAATCCCGGGACGCAACATGCTCCTGATCAAACTGCACCAAGTCGAATGGGAAGAGGATCTTATCAAGCTTTCCTTCAACACGACGTCAATTGCGGAATTTCAGGGAAGGTGGTTTCTCGGTCTCAGGCTGGGCGATTCATCAATGTAAGAGGGATAATCACGCTTCGGGCCGAAACTGATGCACAAGCATGCATGCTTGCCGAACGCCGCTTTCACCATACGATAAACGTCCTAGGCAAGATATGCTCCGCCCAGGCATATACGTTCAGAGCTGCTCAATAGGCACCAACGTTGTCAAAACGGGAAACGAAGTGACCGTTGATTATGGATCAAACTACTGTAAGTCCCGATATGCAAGACGCCACTAGATTGATGTGTTAGTCGGATCGGGCAACGCTGAATGGTAAGCTCCCGTTGTGAAACAACGCACAATAGTGACATCAGTCGGTGCTTGACGAGACAGCACCGCTTAGGTGCATCATCCCCCCGGGCTAGCCTTGGACTTTTGGCCGATCTCCAAGCCAATGCTGCTTCTCCAGTCAACGCAGATAGGCGGAGAGAGCTTACAACTGACTGTGTCAGGGAAAACGGCGCTGTGCTATTCGGATCTCGTCTCCGTAGCGCTCAGCGAAAATCCAGAGGAAACGAGATGTTTTCACGGAAATCTGGAGATCGCTTCACAGCAGAGCTCCCGTTACGATTACCACATGAATACACATTTCACGGTGGTCTCTTCGTTCTCTAGAGTGTCTCGATGGTAGAAACGCTCTTTTTTGTTACAAGGCCGACCACGTCCATCAGAAAATGGGCCGTAGACAAAGAAACCGCATCGCTATCGCTTTGCTTACGATTCTTCTGCCTTTAGAGCTCCGTCGCTCGAGTATACGTCCTATCAATGAAGAGATCCAAAGGCTCGGTTGGTGGGAAACAAGGGAGGGTTTAAACGAATATCAGCGATCACAATTAGGCATATACCGAGAGATCCGGAGGGAATGGCAGAAACTCCTTAAGGCGTAAGGGAGCTTAGATTGGGCGTCTCGGTCGTCATGACCTTCTTCAGGTGGACACGATATGGGTACATAGAATGTGAGCATGAAATGATGCTTCTTCACTTGCACACATGTATAGATGTATGCATTATGGCTTTGACCGGTTTCCATTGGAGACTGCTTCTCAGCAAGGAGTATATACAGGTGGTGCAAAAGTGGTCTAGCAACTCACACTTTGTCGGGTCGACCTCAGTGAACGGGACCCTCGAGTGCAGTGAGTATGAGCCCGTTGCAAGAACGTTCTCTGCCTTCCTGTATCCTGGCTATAACCTTACCGAGGTCGTATGCTCGCTCGTATTTTCAGGATCATAGAGTCCTCGCAAAATGGTAGAGCTCACTCAACCGCTTCTAGGTGGACCAAAGATCGAGAGGAAAGCGATATTGGTTGGGTGCCTGGAAACCTGTTAGATACCTCATCAGCCTTCAGGTCACAAATGGCCACCGTGCTCGCTTGCCTTCCATTACCGCATTGAAAGAGCGAGTGTACGCGCCGGGAGACCGTCGAATGAAGTGTGTCGAGCACCGGGTTCCGAGTGACAGGCTCTTCGAGCAGCTACAGCTGATGAATTAACACATGCAGCAGTGGATTCTAATTCACGAAGAGGTGATCTCTTGCCCCGAGCCAGTAGGGGTGTCATGTACACGTGAATCAGGCTTTGGCAATGCCAATGCCGTTCAAAATAGGGCATGAGCCGCAAATCACAAGTGAGGTGAATTCTATATAAAGCTGGCCTTCAGACTCGGGGGGTTACATAGCCATCTTGGTGTGGCGGGAAGGTCGAGGCCAAAAGTCTTATGCATGATGAAGTGAGGTCAAGACGGCAGTACGCCAAAATACTCCCGCGCTTGGGGGTCAGCGTACCGTGAGTCTCCTTTTTCTTCATACCTCATTCCACATTGCATGTGAACACATTCTGGTGACAGAACCTGATTGCTACGGTGATTGTGAGCCAGAAACAAGTGTTAGATGCATGCATCAATACCATTGCCTCAACCCCCCGCTCCCACCCCCAGATCGCTACTCAACTCCCTAACCCATTTACCCCCATGCAGGGCAGCTAGATTGACAGGTTCTGTCCCTGCCAGTACAAGCTTAGGTTCGTGGCCGGTTCTGTCGTCTGCGTTTGCGGGATGGGGATGTCAAAATCGGAAGAAGTCGAAAGATGATGGATTTACATTTTGCAATCTAAACACCCTACTGTAGAATATCCATATTCACAATGTGGCATATCTCGGTCTGGAATTCCATGGACCCCCATGCCCATCCATTTGGACCATACCTGAGAAGGTGCGAATATATCGAGCAAAAACAACATATCAAGCTGCAAGATACCATATTGATGCTACGGATGAGCTCCATGTCTTGTGGCGATATATCGACCTCAACCGGCCTGCTTGTCCAGTCCCGTCCTCCAAATTAGTCAATGGCTGGCCTGTCTCATCTGTGTGCCTCGACTAGTGTGGTGGCGACAAGCAGGGTTTGAACTTGTTCTTCAGGCGTACAGTGTGTGGCTCCTACACCTGGAAAAAGATACTTGTGACAGGGTTGACCTGTATACGTCAGCTTACGTCACGGAGTGTTATTAAGTCCATTTACCTTTGTACTCAGTACAAGTGAGTATGTGCTGACAATCATTTCTTAACAGCAGAGTCCGAGTACTGAAGACTACGAGTACTCCAGTTTCTGATGTAATGATGACCATACATGTCCAAATCGCTCGACAAGCCAATACATCGTTCATCGTTCGTGTTTTGTTTACTTAACCCTCTGATCATTAACTTTTAGTCGAAAGCGACGGGATTGTCCACCGACGAACGGCTTCGTTATCGATTGTCTCAACAACTTTGTACCTTTGTGGAAAAATCCCCGTTGTTTTTGAACGGAGTCGGACAAGATAGTGGATGTCGATACGTTACCGCAAAATACTCCTTACCAGTATCCTGGTAAAGTCAGATTGCAGCATATCCACCCCGCGTTGAGTGCTGTGGTGCGGCCCACGGAATTTAGGTTCGATCCAGACCACCAACGGAGAATCGGCGTCAACATCGTCAACTTTGAGTCTCGTTTCCCACCCTTAGTACCACCCTCAGTCCTCATTCTTCCTCCGTTTGACTGGGCTTCTAGTGCCAGTATGTCAAGACATGAAACTTGAATGAGGTCTTAGGACTGTTTGTACCAGGTCTTGACCAGAAGTGAAGGGCAGAAGAAACAGTCAATTCGCCCCCAGGTGGAAGGAGGCGTAAGCAAGATTACATTCAGGGTCCTCTTGGACTCGCTGACTCTAGCTGGGCTTATGCTGACATCAAGCAACAATAGCAGATCTAGACAAGTCAAACTCGTTAACGTATATATATACCCATCTTAGGTTTATCGATCATACACGCAATACATACAAACACAGCTGTAGATCAAATGCCATATTGTATCGAATATTATCGCCAATCCCTTTATCGCCAAACATGATGCCGCAACCTCCGAACTCTGGTCCTTCGGAGCGGGAAGGCAGTGGGAGTGAGAGTGAAAGTGATGGCGGCAATGGCAGTGGGGACAACCGAGTGGACACGAACGGAGACCAAGTCGCGAATGACACTTCAACGCCCGGCTCCAGTCTACGTTCCAGAACACGTTCGCACTCTGGATTACAAACCTTTATTGGTTCTCGTGCTGGCTCAACCCCCTTCCGACCGCCCCCAGTCGATACCCGACAACATTATAAAGGATTTCGATTCATTTTCGCCACGGACGTCTATCATTGCACAGAGACGGTTTATGGGAATGAAAATGGTGATTGTATCCGTTACTTGAAACCAATTCATCGGGGTCAGAGTATGGATTCGTTACCGCCTATCAGGCTACCACTCTTCTTCACTGGATTCGATTGGAGCGACGTAGATGGTCAGCAATGTAGCGTGAGTCTTCTACATCAAATGGCGTTTGGGAGGCAACTCGGCTCACAAACAAAGATGTCCCGTGTCAAACATTGTGATGCTTGGCAAATCGCTTTCAATCGGCTGCTATACTTTGCTAGTTTCTTGGAGGAGAAATCAGTCAAGCTAAATCCTGCAGATGTCGAGGTTTTCAAACAGGAGTTTACTGTCGTAAGTCTCCACTAAACGACCGTTGGAGGACACAAATAACACCCTCAGTGGAATGATCTGTTCTGAGAGTAGCCTTAAACGATATCGCCTCAATTTAGCTGACGAGAACAGGCGAGCTAGACCAAACTCTAGGTCGACTGGCACAATGTGAAATTGCCCATATCCTACCCAAATTCAAAGCCTCTATGGACCTCGAAGACCTCACGAATCCAAAGAATTGCACAGACCCCTGACTTGAATTCCACATTTCTATGTGCAGCTGGGGAGATACTGGAGAAGCATGGGAGGCAGAATGAGTCGCCTCCGGACCATATAGAGGAGATAGAAAGGAATACGGAAGGTTGGAAACCTTGTACTGGATATTCAGTAGTTCAAGCTACGGGATGGGATTGTGATCGAGATAAGACTGGGAATGATATAGTTACCCAGGGCGAGAGCAAGGGTGCTGGAGAAGTGGATCGGGGTTAATGAGCGGGTTGGGCGAGCGGGTGGGAGGGGGATTGAGGAGAGGAGAGGGGTGATATCAGTAATGGTTCTAGAGGAGATCGACAAAGTATTTGAACCTATACCCAAGCGTCTCTCAACTTCAGCCCAAACCGATGCATATGCTGTCACAATCAGGATTTGACGTATAGCGCAGGGACAACCATGTCTATCCCCACCTATAGCCAATTCAGTGTAAGCACATCGGGTTACTCTCCGTTGGTCTAGCCTAACGAATTAGTCAGACCAAGAGCGGCAACTTCCCATGCCTTTACTCTCAATCACAAGCTGTACGTATACCCTCAAGGTGTATTGCTGACGGTAGATTCACGCTCGATCCATGTTCCCATGCCAAAATAAAATACTCTAGCTATCAAAGCCTTGTATTGCACGCCATCAAATCACCCCTACCGGTCGACGTGTCTGGACTCCGAATCTACTTCCTCCGAACATCCATGACAGTGTACAGCTATAGACAGCCATGTACCACTCAAAGTCATTTGATCGCTATCTCATTGGCTGAACTTGATCATCGACCGTTTGACGGCCCGTTTAGGAAAGAGTGGAAGACTGGGTTTTGGGCGGAGGTAAATCGAGAAATACAAGAAAATTGACAGACTAGCCCGGTCGGTACCTGAAGCGCTTTCTAGGAGTTCAACAAAGACACTGCAGTGCCTGTCGTCGAGGGAACGCAAACTCATTGCTTAGAGGATGGCCAGCTGCGGGAACACGTTGACCGTCAACGCCGATTGCGAGCAAAGCGGCAACATGTATAACAGCCGAATCCCGGACGTCCACAAATCAGGTTGGAGCAGCCAGGACCCAATGATCGGATAGGTCTCTACCTGACTTAAAAAGAGTGACGAGCCCAAGAAGATGCAGATGATTACTCGCCCGCATACGAAGGATGGTAAAACCGTACCCACTGCAAACCCCGGCTGGTTCAGTCAGATGTACGCGGCGATCAACCGTACCATGGGACTCGTTCTGATGTGCTCCAGCCATGACCAAAGCTGTTGTTCGGCCCATGTTATACTCGCCATACCAGTGCAATAGCCTCTTGAGGGGTTTGCTGCGAAGATCGTAAGCGGGCTTGATAGACAGCTTGTTGAAAATAGTGATGGATGTGCTGATTGAAACACCGGGCTGGGGATCAAAGATCGCGGCAATCGAGGTGCAAGTGGACAAGAGCGGTAGATTATGGGTACCGTCTGCGCCGATCAGTATACACCCAGCGTCTTGGTGATAGCAGAATGTATGGATACATCTGGATCGGGATTTGACCCATAAGCGGAAGAGAGATCGTCCGCCAGACGAATCAACCCGGATGCACCTTATAGTTCAGCGTTCCTTCAACTGAGATCACCTGCCTCAAAGGGCAGGAAATTAGGCGTCCGGTCGTATTGAATCGTGGTACCACCACGAAGTCGATGAGGTTTGGGCCTTATTTGAAGGCGCTGCGTTTGCCAAGCACGCCCCTCGTGCCTGGCAGAGTCACATACCTGACATAAACCACAAGTGTGACTGACTACAGTGACCACAATGACGCTGACGACAGAACTGACTGCGGGCGATACTCGGTGATATGAGCAGTGTGAGTAGAGTCGGCTGCGCAGTAGATGACTGTCACTGTCGGCCGAAGACTGACTTAATAACTCAGGGCTACTTTGCGCAATCAGATGACACAGAAGGCCGAGGGGGATGACCATTGGCTGGCAAATGACCGAACCCCTGCTATCATTTCCTGAATGCTTGAACACTCAATGGTGCCGCTCGAGGCATCGGGCTGTTTTTGTCGAGGAGCTTGCAAATCGAACGAACACTACCGTCTACGCCGGTGTCCGAGACACTGCGCTGTCCGCTGATCATCCGTCCGCTCAGCACACCGCCAATTCTCTGACGGTCGTCATCCCATTAAAGGTTTCTTTGGCGGACGAGGAAGACAATCTGTCTGCTGCTGCCGACCTGAGAGCAAAGCTTGGCGGGGTGGATGTGATCATCGCAAACGCCAATGAGCATTGGGATTGGCTACGTTCGAACTGTATACTCACCATCCGAGAATTTCCTCTGGCGTACAACCAATTGCGACCTTGTCTCCTGCTACCGCTCAAGAGGACTTTGAGGTCAATACGCTAGGCCCTCTTGTCTTGTGTCAGACTTTCGCACCCCTTTTGGCAGCTTCAAGTATTGCCAAATTTGTTACGATTTCATCAGTGCTTGGACAGATTACCGAAAGTTTGGCGTACCTTTGCGACAAGTATGGCATCAGCAAAGCGGGAGCCAATTTTGTAGCCAAGAACATTGACCAGGAAGTGCCAAGTGTTGTGTCCTTCCCCATGCAGTCAGCAATTCTGATTTCTTGCTTCATCGCCCAGTTGATAAACAGCCCTGGAATGATTGATACTGAAATGGGGAGAACAGGGGCTGCGGCCGCTGGGATGACATCAGAACAGCTTGGAACCATCACCGCGTCGGTAAGCGCGCACGGGGTATTTGAGTATCGTTGACGCTGCGACGAAAAAATCTCACGGTGGGAAATTCTGGAGCTACAATGGAGATGAGTTGACCTACTGAAAGGGAACGACGGTGTAGTCCTGTGTGGGCCTTACAAAAGAAAATGTTTGTTTTGTTCCGGTCATGGATACATAACTTATGGCACACACGACAGAAATCATCACAGGCCAACAGAAGCTCTGCTATCAGATGGTGATGTTCGCGACCGGTGTTGAGTATATACTATCACCCATCAACACCTTTCTGCACTGCGATTCGAGTTCTGTCAATAAAGCCCCTCACATTGACTTGAGCTGTTCCTTTGATACGATTTTATAGTCTATGGTGTCATTGCTTCGCGCGAGACATCTTAACTGTGGTAACGACAGCCTGGACGAGTAAAGTACTCGGAGTGTTTACAAATGTCAATCTATAGACGGAAGACGAGGATTCCTATCGAGCGTCTCCGACATTTCGTGGCGCTCCGATCTGACCCCGCGGCAGTGTCTGTCTTATTGGATGCCGCCCGTGCAG
>Ga0308160_10005935_pt1 | contig 12603 bp, 14 predicted proteins | sample PhyFR1_FD_201036 | JGI IMG/M metagenome (GOLD analysis project Ga0308160, IMG submission 201036) | Phyllosphere microbial communities from UC Gill Tract Community Farm, Albany, California, United States - DLSLF.R1 | ecosystem: Host-associated > Plants > Phyllosphere > Unclassified | place: USA... | reverse complement strand
TGCAAACGATGGCGGCATCAAGCAGATTGCTGCGCGCGGGAATATAGAAACACAAGCACAGGATGGCACCCTCGAACTGCTCGCGAACAAGGTCGTGGAACTGATCAGCACCAAGGACTGGATCAATATCAAGGCCAGGAAAGGCGTCTGTATCTACGGAGGCGGCAGCGAACTGAAAATCAGCGCTGAAGGCATCATCGGCCGGACAGCAGGCAACAGCTACATGTATGCGGCTGATCACCAGACATTTTCAAAGCAGGCACCGGACGTTCAGTTCCCTGATGAGTTGCCACACCATGACATCTGCATTCCCTGCATGCTTGCAGCTGCCCGCGCGCACAGCCCATTGGTGGAGCCCGAATGAAACATGAGAACTTGAACTTGTATCTGTTGATCGACAACGGCTTGCTGCAGGCGGCACCGGCAGGTTATGCCGAAACGGATTCGCAGAGCCGTCCGGCGTGGCTGGCCCCGATCTACACGGAACGCGCTCTGGAAGTGAGCCCATTTCTCATCGATATGGAAGCAGCATATGAAGCGGGCGATCTCGACCAGGTCATGGGCTATGTCAATGCGCTTGTGCCGGCATTACATGTGTCGATTATCGAGAGCGGACTGCCCCTTGCGGAGATAGCCCAGCATTTACGGCGATTCATTTTTATCCTCGATCCAGATGATAAGCAATTGACGCTCAGGTATGCCGATTGCGCGGTTCTCATGCCTCTCTCATCCGTGTTAACTGAAGCGCAGTGGGCGACCATGGCACGCTCAATTGCACGATGGCGCGCTCATGACAGGTCTGGACGCGTCATTGAACTTCGGCCGGTCCCGGCTATTGACGCTGTCCTGACGCCGCTTCGATTGGACCGTGACCAGATAGCAGCCCTCGATGAAGCCAGCGAGCCCGATCACTGCATAGCCAAAGTCAAAATGATGCACCACGGGGCAGAACTTCCAGGAACCGCTGAGGAACAGCACAGTTGGGCGAGCGAAGCCCGTCAGGCCTGGCACGCTTCCAGGAATCCAAGTCAACTTTATTTGTTGTTTCTTACAGAAGCGGTTCTTGTAAGTCGGGGCAAGGTTTTACGGAGGCCGGATATTTCGGGATATCTTTTGATGGATGACATTAATGCCTTCAAAAGAAACCTGCGGCAGCTTGGCAATGAGGCCTAGAAAAGGAGAGGAAACTTAAGGGTTGAAACATTCTATTTTGGCAACATAAATGCTCCATCAAGAAGATTAAGCCACTGCTTTGATTTGGGAGGGTATATGAGAATCTCGGCCTCATATTTTTTGAGAAAGAATCTGATTTTATTAATTCTTTCAGCTGCTGCTTTGCTGGGAACGTGTGCTGCATCACATTCAGTTGCGAGCAAGCCCAGTAGCTTTCCCGCTTCTCTAACCGGCGTACACCACCTGGGACCGGAATATGTAATCAACAGATTCTATATTAACCAATCTATCGGAGATAACATCGGCGAAGGTGGCGGTGGCGGGAGCATGGTCTGCTGCATGACGTTGCCACAAAAATGGCGACCTTCAATCTCGGTTGACGTTCGCTGGGAGGTCCACCATATAATAATCAGAAGTACCGACCCTAAACGACCCGACACCGCGGAACTCGAAGGGATATACCAGGCACAAGTACCAGTTGAGGAATATGCAGAACCCGGCGACTTCTTTGTGCATTTCTTTCCAAACGGCCGCGTGCGCGTTGTCGTCTCAAATTTCCACTCGAATGACGAGAGCCATCCGATTCGCCAAGGAGATACAAAAGCGATACAGACAGCGATACGTGGGAAGCCCATCAAAGCGCTTTTTACCGAGGAGGAATTAGCGGAGGGTTTAAAAAAGATTGAGGCTCATCGGAGGAAATACGGAGATTGGCGATGAAGACAGCTTGCTGCCCTATATCGCCTGTGAAAGAGGCTCCAATTAATCGATTATCAAAAGTCACTTCTCAGGTTGAATGCAATCTCAAAAAGTGCGAATGCATTTTCAATATTGGGATATTTTTCGATGGAACAAATAACAACAAAGAAATTGACGTGAGGTATCGGGCAGACACCAATATCGCGAGGTTGTACGAACTGTATCCCGAGAGCATAGGTGCCGGTTATGCTCGGATTTACGTGCCGGGTGTTGGTACTAGATTTCCTGAGATCGGCGAATATACCGAAACAGCAGCCGGCGCTGGATGCGCATTCGGCTGTGAAGCACGAGTGATTTTTGCGCTACTTAAAATTTTTAATGTTCTATATTATCAATCTTCCAGGGTTGATATGTTTGACAAAGCCAGTATCTTGGCATTGTGCCGCAATAATACACGAGTAGCAGAGGACTGCGACGACGAAATTCTCGCAAGGCTAGGGCTACAACATGGGCTCTTGCAGCCGGATATAGGCAGCAACAAGAATCGCCAGGAATTTTTGACTAAACAGACAAAACTCTTGAAAGCGAAAATTGAAAGCGGAAAACCGCGTATTGTCGAGTGTTTCGTAGACGTCTTCGGGTTCTCAAGAGGTGCGGCGCAAGCCCGCGTATTTTGTAACTGGCTGAACGAGTTGCTGGCAGGCGGTCGCATCGCGGGCATCCCCCTGCATTTTCGCTTCCTCGGCATTATCGATACCGTGGCCTCAGCAGGATTCTGGTCCGGCACAGGCGCATTATTGACAAGCTCAACCGGTGGACATGGCGCGTGGGCAAGTGCTGATTCATTAAACATTCCTTCTGCAATAAAAAATTGCGTGCATATGGTTGCGATGCATGAGTTGCGCAGGAACTTTCCACTTGACGAAATAGGAAACGGCGGCAGCCTAGGGCCTGGGCGGGTGCAGCACGCGTATCCAGGCGCTCACAGCGATGTTGGTGGCGGGTACCGCGCCGGGGATCTTGGGATTTCGGTAGGGGACGACTCGCTTAAATTATCGCAAATACCGCTGAATCATATGCTGGACTGTGCCGTCGTTACTGGGGTGCCCCTGAGACGCCCACCAAAAATCCCCGGCAGATACGATCCCCTAGCCATTCATCCGGACCTTGCAAAAGCCTATGCCGACTTCATTTCTCACGCCACGCTCGCGCCACGGCCCATATACGAGTGGCTTCAACCCTACCTCAACTGGCGCTGGCAAGTCAGAGAACAGTTTCATACGACCAATCAGGTAAAGCGCGCAAACCAGGTCGACAAAGAGATTTTAATTTCCTTCAACAAGCGGCTTATCGACGATGCGGCTGTAATAGCGCCAGCCGCGGCGAAGGGAACTGCCCGCAGCAAAATGTCAACGGTAACAAGCTTTTTCGCTGGCGGCAGAAAGAAGGCAACTACCGTTTTCCTAGACTCAGAAGCAAGTGCCGTGCTTGCGCTTGCACAGCGTGCCGCCCCAACGCCACCGGCGTATGTAACCCTCTTCGATGGCTATGTACATGACTCCCTCGCCGGATTCAATAAACCTAAGCTCGAACTCACTGGTTACTGGCGCTATCGAAAAATTTTCATTGGCACCGATGAGCACACGATAGCGCGAATCAGAATGTGAATTCGGACCGCAACATAGCGTAATGCAGCTGATCGAGGACGAATATGAAAGACCAGCAGGGACGCGGTATAGTCCGCCTCGGCGATAAAACAACCCACGGAGGTCAGGTCATCTCGGCCGCTGCGGATTTCACCGTCCTCGGTAAGCAGGTCGCCGTTGAAGGTGATTCAACTTTTTGTCCGAAATGCAAAGGCAAATTTACGATTCATCCGGACGGGAGCACGCGCAAACACCACGGAAAGCAAGTTGCATATGACCACGACCTTACCGCCTGTGGAGCCAAGCTGATCTCGTCGATATGATGATTCAGGTAAGCGCTGAACAATTCACCTTCGCGTGCGAATTTGGTACAGCAGCACCTTCAGCTATCGGATCGTCGGTTTCTGCGTTGGCCGGGCTGGTTTATGCGACGAAGACGTATGTCTGCACGCCAAAATAACATGCATTAAAGTAACGCGTGGCCTTGTTCGGGCTATTGCCAGTAGAGTAACAACATTCTTTGTCTTTACTAATACTGGCATGCCCGACGCCTTCAACCCATCGAGACCGCCAGGATTGTTGCTCGCGACAGACCTGAGCCCCCGCTGCGGCCGCGCGCCGGAGCGCAGCCCGCCGCTGGCGCACAATGCCGCCTGCGCCACCTTGCCGGTGCCGGCTTGATGCTCAGTTCAATGTCGACGCTGCCGTTCATTCCCATCCTCGCGTTTTGCGGCGCCTTTTTCGCGGTGTGCATGCCGTCCGGCTCGCGCTCGCGGCCGGCGGCGGCGGCGGGCGTCGCCACGCTAGCGGCGCTGCTGCTGGCCATCTCGCAGTTCGGCCGCATCCGCGCCGGCGAGGTCGTGACCGAGCGCTTTGCCTGGTTGCCCGAATTCGGGCTCGAGATCGTCTGGCGCATGGACGGCCTGGCCTGGCTGTTCACGGTGATGGTGCTCGGCATCGGCCTGCTGGTGCTGCTCTACGCGCGCTACTACATGTCGAGGCGCGACCCGGTGGCGCGCTTCTTCGCCTACATGCTGGCCTTCATGGGGGCGATGCTGGGCGTAGTCTTGTCGGGCAACCTGATCCAGCTGGTGGTGTTCTGGGAGCTGACCAGCCTGGCCTCCTTCCTGTTGATCGGCTACTGGCAGGAGCGCAACGATGCGCGCCGCGGCGCCCGCATGGCATTTACCGTCACCACGGCCGGCGGTCTGTGCCTGTTGGCGGGCATGCTGATCCTGGGGCGCATCGCCGGCAGCTACGATCTGGACGTGGTGCTGGCCGCGGCCGGGCGCATCCAGCAGGACCCGCTTTACCTGCCGGCGATGATCCTCATTGCCCTTGGAGCGCTGACCAAGAGCGCGCAATTCCCGTTCCATTTCTGGCTGCCGCACGCGATGGCGGCGCCGACGCCGGTGTCCGCCTACCTGCACTCGGCGACCATGGTCAAGGCCGGCATTTTCCTCTTGATGCGCCTGTGGCCGGTGCTGTCCGGGACCCCGGAATGGACCTGGATCGTCGGCGGCGCCGGCGTTTGCACCATGCTGCTCGGTTCCTTCTTCGCCATCTTCCAGCACGACATGAAGGGCCTGCTGGCGTATTCGACCATCAGCCACCTCGGCCTGATCACGGTGCTACTGGGGATCGGCACGCCGCTGTCGGTGGTAGCGGCCGTGTTCCACACCATGAACCATGCGGTGTTCAAGGCGTCGCTGTTCATGGCGGTCGGCATCGTCGACCACGAGACCGGCACCCGCGACATGCGCATCCTGCGCGGGCTGCGGCGGGCAATGCCGCGCACGGCGGCCCTGGCCATCGTCGCCAGCGCCGCGATGGCCGGGGTGCCGCTGCTGAACGGTTTCCTGTCGAAGGAAATGTTCTTTACCGAGGCGGCCCTGGTGGGCGGCACCGAGGACTGGTCGATGGCGGTGGCGGCGACCCTGATGGGCATCTTCAGCGTGGCCTATTCGCTGCGCTTCATCAGCGTGTTCTTCGGCCCGCTGACGGCGGAGATCGACCACCCGGTGCACGAGCCGCCGCGCTGGATGCGCTTTCCGGTCGAGTGCCTGGTGCTGCTGTGTATCGCGGTCGGCGTGCTGCCCCAGCGCGTGGTGGGCGACGTGCTGGCGGTGGCGGCGCACGCCATCCTCGGCCTGCGCATGCCCGAGTACGACCTGGCGATCTGGCACGGCCTCAACCTGCCGCTGGTGATGAGCGCCGCCGCGCTGGTCGGTGGCCTCATCTTCTATATCTTCCTGCGCCGCCGCGCCGACCTGCGCGCGCGCAGCGAGGTGCCGGTGCTGCACCGCCTGAAGGGTGCGCAAGCCTACGAAAGCTGCATGCTGGCGCTGGGCGTCGCGGCCGACACCCTGATGCGCTGGACCGGCACGCGCCGCCTGCAGCCGCAGTTCCGCGTGATCGTGGCCATGCTGGTGCTGGCGCCGCTGCTGCTGGCGGCGCCGCTGCCCGGCCTGCCGGCGTTCGCACTGGCCGACATCGACCTGCCGTTCGCGCTGCTGTGGCTGATCGGCGCCGCCTGCGCGGTGGCGGCGGCGGTGAAGGCCAAGTACCACCGGCTGGCGGCGCTGGCGCTGGTCGGCGGCACCGGCGTCGTCACCAGCATCACCTTCCTGTGGCTGTCGGCGCCCGACCTGGCGCTGACCCAGCTGATGGTGGAAACCGTCACCACGGTGCTGATCCTGCTCGGGCTGCGCTGGCTGCCGCCGCGCTTCCAGCCGCGCGCATTGTCCGGCCCGGCGCCCCTGAGCACCCAGTGGCGCCGGACGCGCGACCTGGTGCTGGCGGTGGCCGGCGGCCTCGGACTGGCGGCCGTCAGCTACGCGGTGCTGACCCGGCCGGCGGTGGACACCATCAGCGATTTCTACGTGCTGCGCGCGCTGCCGGAGGGCGGCGGCGCCAACGTCGTCAACGTGCTGCTGGTCGACTTCCGCGGCTTCGACACGATGGGCGAGATCACCGTGCTGGGCGCGGTCGCGCTGACCGTGTATGCGTTGCTGCGGCGCTTCCGACCGGCGCCGGAGAGCGTCGCGATCCCGCTGCAGCAGGCGAACGACGTCGATCCCGCCGTGGGCCAGTCGCCGGCGCGCCAGGCCAACGGTGGCTATCTGCTGGTGCCGGGCGTGTACATGCGCTTCCTGCTGCCGGTGATGGGCGTGATCGCCGCCTACTTCTTCATGCGCGGGCATAACCTGCCGGGCGGCGGCTTCGTCGCCGGCCTGGTCTTCGCCACCGCCCTGATCCTGCAGTACATGGTGGCCGGCACCGACTGGGTCGAGGACCACCTGCGCCTGCGCCCGCACCGCTGGATCGCCTGGGGCCTCGTCACCGCCTGCGGCACCGGCCTGGGCGCCTGGCTGCTCGGCTACCCCTTCCTGACCAGCCACACGGCGCACCTGACGCTGCCGCTGCTGGGCGAACTCCACGTGCCGAGCGCCTTCATGTTCGACCTCGGGGTGTTCCTGGTGGTGGTCGGGTCCACCATGCTGATCCTGGTGGCGCTGGCGCACCAGTCGCTGCGCAGCCACCGGATGCCGGCTGCCGCTGCGCGCGCGGCCATGCCCTCGGCGCTGCCGCCAACCAAGGAGATCCTGTAATGGAGGCCGTGATTTCCATCGCGATCGGGATCGTGTTCGCTTCCGGCATCTGGCTGGTGCAGCGTCCGCGCAGCTTCCAGGTGCTGGCCGGGCTGATGCTGATGTCGTATGCGGTCAACCTGTTCATCTTCGTCATGGGCCGGCTGTGGGTCGACAAGCCGCCGCTGACGCCGGCAGGCACCCGCGTCGATCCGGCCGCGCTGGCCGATCCGCTGCCGCAGGCGCTGGTCCTGACCGCGATCGTGATCGGCTTTGCCACCACGGCGCTGTACCTGGTGGTGATGATCGGCGCGCGTGGCCTGACCGGCACCGACCACGTCGACGGCCGGGAGCCCGAAGCATGACGGCGCTGGACCACCTGATCCTGATGCCGGTGCTGCTGCCGCTGCTGTGCGGGGCTGCGCTGGCGCCCCTGACCCAGGGCTGGCACCGCCTCAAGTTCGCACTCGGCTACCTGTCGGTGCTGGGCATGCTGGCCACCGCGCTGGTGCTGGTGGCGATGACCGACGGCGGCTACTGGCAGGACGGCATCGGCGTCTACCTGGCCGCCAACTGGGCGGCGCCGTTCGGGATCGCGCTGGTGGCCGACCGCCTGGCGGCGTTGATGCTGCTCCTGACCGCGCTGCTGGCGCTGGCCGCGCTGCACTTCGCGATGCAGCGCTGGGGCCGCATCGGCGTCCACTTCCACACGCTGTTCCAGTTCCTGCTGATGGGAATCAACGGCGCCTTCCTGACCCACGACCTGTTCAACCTGTTCGTGTTCTTCGAGGTGATGCTGGCGTCGTCGTACGGCCTGCTGCTGCACGGGTACAACGCCGAGCGCCTGCGCGCCGGCATGCAGTACATCGCGGTCAACCTGGCCGCCTCGCTGCTGTTCCTGCTCGGGGCCGCGCTGATCTATGCCGCCACCGGTACCCTCAACATGGCCGACCTGGCCGCCCGCATCGCGAAGCTGGCCGGGCCCGAGCTGGGCCTGGTGCAGATCGGTGCCAGCGTGCTGGCACTGGCCTTCCTGATCAAGAGCGCGATGTGGCCGCTCGGCTTCTGGCTGCCGACCACCTATGCCGCGGCATCGCCCCCGGTAGCGGCGATGCTGGTGCTGATGACCAAGGTCGGCACCTATGCCATCCTGCGGCTGTGGCTGCTGTGGTTCCCGGGTGGCTGGAGCTACGATGCGCTGCTGTGGGGCGGGGCGGCCACCATCCTGTTCGGCGCCGCCGGCATGCTGTCCACCGACAGCGCCGGCCGCATGGCGGGCTATGGGGCGATCGTGTCCTCGGGCACGCTGCTGGCCGTGATCGGCTACGGCCAGCCTTCGCTGGTCGCGGCCGGGCTGTACTACCTGCTCGGTTCGACGCTGGCGATCGCCGCCTTCCTGCTGCTGGTCGAACTGATCGACCGCATCCGCACGCCGGGTGCCGCGATCCTGGCGGTGACGATGGAAGCCTACGCGGTCGAGGACAAGCCGGAGGAACCGCTGGGGCAGGGCGTGCCGGCGACGCTGGCCTTCCTGGGGCTGTCGTTCGCCGCCTGCGCGCTGATGATCGCCGGGCTGCCGCCGCTGTCCGGCTTCGTCGCCAAGTTCAGCATGTTCCATGCGTTGCTGCATCCGTCCGGCGGCGCAGCATCCGGCAACATCCCCGGTACCGCCTGGGCGCTGATGGCGCTGGTGCTGGGTTCGGGCCTGGTGGCGGTGATGGCAATGCTGCGCTTCGGCGTGCGCACCTTCTGGGCCACCCGGGCGGCGCCGCCCAGGCTGCACCGTTCGGAGGTGGCGCCGGTGCTGTTCCTGCTGGCGCTGTCCGGCGTCATGACGATCGAAGCCGGTCCGATCTTCGGCTACCTGGGCCGGGCCAGCGCCGGCATCCACCGGCCGGCCGACTACATCGGGCGCGTGCTGGGGCAGCCCGCCGTGCCTTCACCTTCTTCGGCTCCTGCCGGTACGGAGGCCCCACGATGACGCGCTGGCTGCCGTTCCCGCTGGTCTCGCTGGGCCTGTGCATCCTGTGGCTGCTGCTGAACCAGAGCGTCGAGCCGGCGCACCTGCTGCTGGGCGCCCTGATCGGCATCGCCGCGCCGCTGCTGGGCCGCAAGCTGCAGCCCTTCGGCTACCCGCGCCTGCGCGCGCCGCTGCAGCTGGCGCGGCTGCTGGCCATGGCGTCCGTGGAAGTGGTGCGCTCCTGCTTCAACGTCAGCCGCATCATCCTGTTTGCCGATTACGCGAAGGTGAATTCGCAGTTCATCCGGGTACCGCTGACGATCCGCGATCCCCACGGCCTGGCCGTGCTGTCCTGCCTGATCAACATGACGCCCGGCACGGTCTGGGTCGAGATCCTGGCCGAGGAGCACGTGCTGGTGCTGCACGTGTTCGACCTGCAGGACGTGCAATGGTGGATCGACACCATCCAGACCCGCTACGAACAGCCCTTGATAGCCATTTTCGAAACGGAGGCCCCGCGTGGCGACCCTGCTTGAGATCTCGATGACCTATGCGCTGGCCTGCGTGCTGGCGGCCATGCTGCTGTGCACCGTGCGCCTGCTGGTCGGCCCGTCGGCGCACGACCGCGTGCTGGCGCTCGATACCCTGTGGATGTGCGGCATGCTGCTGGCACTGGTGCTCGGCATCCGTTCCGGCTCGCAGATCTGCTTCGAGGTGGCGATGCTGATCGCGCTGGTCGGCTTCGTCTCCACGGTCGCCATGACCAAGTTCCTGATGCGCGGGGAGATCATCGAATGAACGCCGCGGACCTGCCATGGTGGGCGGCGCTGGCGGCGGCGCTGCTGCTGGCGCTGGGCGCCACCATCGTCCTGATCGGCGCCCTCGGCCTGCTGCGCCTGCGCACCTTCTACCAGCGCATCCATGGCCCAGCGATCACGATCACGCTCGGCGCGGGCGGCGTGCTGCTGGCGTCGATGGTGGTCTTCACGGCGGCGCAGTCGCGCCCGGTGGTGCACGAGCTGATCATCACAGGCTTTCTGCTGGCGACGGCGCCGGTGGTGTCGATGCTGATCATGCGCGCGGCGGTGTACCGCGATTTACGGGCGCGCAAGGGGGACAGCGGGGTGGCGGCGGGGAAGGTGTACGGCATCGCCGGCGAGGATGAGAACATGCATTCACGGTGATGCCGTGGCGAGTTTCGCGTGCCGATCCCGACTGATGGCCGCGGTCGACGCGATCCACAGGCTCAGGGCCGCTGCGATGCCCGCAATATCGCCGCCGACTGGCGCGGCTACCAAAAAGCCGATGACGGAGGACAGCACGAGGAAAGCGCCGAGCAGATAAAAGGGGCGAAACGCGGCAGCCCGGGCGATCGGGAGGAAATGCAGGCCGACGACGAGTGCGATCGCCGGCAGAAGAAGATCGGGGCGATGCAGGTTATTGACGACGTTCGATGCGAGAAAGATGCCGATGCCCTCGCCGATGCTGCTCCACATCAGCGCCTTTCTGGTTCGCTCGGAGAGGACGATGCCATTGCCCTTCAAGCCTATCGTATGGATGGCGCCGGCCGCGATGATGAGAAAGACGATGAACGGCGAGGCCAGCATGGCGGCCCCGAGCTGCCATTGCAAGCGCATGGTGAGCGCAGCGAATACCGCGCCGAAGAAGCCCATGATCACCGCTCCGCGTGCACCCATCTCGTTTCCTTTTCGAGGCTGTCATTGAGTCAATCCTGCTCAGGATACAGCAAGGTAATACGGTCAAAACACGCGGATAGTCACGGCACCGCAGAGAATTTTTATTTTAACAACATGTGCCAGGCCGGCGGTCTGCAGCGTGTCGATCCGGACCTTCGCTGATTCAAGATTGCGACAGAACGATTGGGGGCGATTACCTCAACGATGGTCCGCCGAAAGGCGTAACGCAGGCGCAGATTGATGCAGTCCAGGAGCCCGTACCGAGGGCAGAGCGCTTTGTCTCCGGTACGCTCAAGTCATACGTTGCCATGGGAATAGCTACCGGCCGATGAACAAGTTAACGCCCTATCATGCGCGTGGCATGGCAAGCTGGTATGGAACCCGTTACCACGGATTACCAACGGCACGTGGTGAACCCTACGATGTGATGAAGCTCACAGCTGCGCATCCGATCCTTCCCATCCCCTCTTATGTCAGGGTGACCAACCTCGAGAACGGTCGAACGCTGGTCGTTCGCGTGAACGACCGCGGCCCGTTCCGCTCCGACAGGATCACCGATCTGTCGTACGTGGCTGCAGCAAAGCTCGGCTATGCGGGGAAAGGCAGGGCGCTGGTCGAGATCGACGTCATCCTGCCATAAAGGCGCTGTACATTTCAGGCAGGTCCCGCGAGCATTAGGTCATACTGGAAACTGCACCAAAAAACTGGAAAGAAGATCCATGATCGAAACCGTCTTGTTGTCTCGTGCGCTTTTTGCTTGCTGTGTCGTGGTGGCCGTATGTGGGGGCCTCGCCAGCTTTCTTATTTTGCCAGGGAAGAAAAACTTCTTCAAACTCTTCTATTCGCACCCAAAAACCGACTTTATCGGCATTGGGTGGAGGCTTCGACAAGCATCGCTGTTCTTCACTTATCTGGCGTTCGCAATCGCCATCATTTTTTGGATTCTGAAAAAATAAGTGATCTTGACACCCGCATACGGGAATGCGACCAATGACCCGGCAGCCCTCGAATCCCTCTGCTCGGCAAACGCAATCCGCGACCAGCCCGCGGACCCGCCGGCACCGCCTCACGCGCGCCATTGCCGTACAACGCATGCGCACCCGCCTGCTGCGCGAAAGCTTCCCGCGGTTACAGATGTCCATCCTGGTGTCGCTGACCGGTCTGGCGGGCTTCGGTGCCTCGGCGGGCATGCTCGTGGCCGGGCTGGAGACGATGGCCTTGCGCTATCTGCTGGCAATGGGCGTCGCCTACATCGCTTTCCTGTCGTTGTTATGGCTGTGGTTGCGCACTAGCGCCGCGGACTACTTCGACCACATGTCGCTGGATGGATTCGAGAGCGACGGGGCGGGCGCTGGCGGCGCGGACAGTAGCGGGTCTGGCGCGCCCGCCGACCCGGTCGCCGGCGGTGGCGGCACCTTCGACGGCGGCGGCGCCAGCGCCAACGTCGACTTCGGATCGGAAGAGGGTGGCCTCGATGCCTTCGTGGAAAAGCCACTCGCCGCCATCGGCCATGCCGAGGAGGGAGCGATTCCGCTCGCCGTGATCCTGCTCGCGCTGGGCATCGCGTTGTCGTCGCTGTTCGTGATCTGGTCGGCGCCCGTGCTGTTTGCCGAGATCCTGGTGGATGCGCTGCTGGCCGCCGGCCTGTACCGGCGACTGCGGGTGCTCGACGTGCGGCACTGGATGAGCGCCGCCGTGAAACGCACGGTCATCCCATTCGTGCTGACGACACTGGTCGTGACCGGCGCCGGATGGGCGATGCAGCATCACGTGCCGGAGGCCAGGTCGCTGGGCGACGTCATCGCCGCCCAGCGCTGACCCGCTCCCGGCGCCGCTGC
>Ga0308160_10005934_pt1 | contig 12604 bp, 13 predicted proteins | sample PhyFR1_FD_201036 | JGI IMG/M metagenome (GOLD analysis project Ga0308160, IMG submission 201036) | Phyllosphere microbial communities from UC Gill Tract Community Farm, Albany, California, United States - DLSLF.R1 | ecosystem: Host-associated > Plants > Phyllosphere > Unclassified | place: USA... | reverse complement strand
TGGAAGCGATCGCGCGCATGAGCGCCGACTTCCCGCAGCTGGACCTGATCCTGATCGAGTCCGGCGGCGACAACCTGGCGGCCACCTTCAGCCCCGAGCTGTCGGACCTGACGATCTACGTGATCGACGTGGCCGGCGGCGAAAAAATCCCGCGCAAGGGCGGGCCGGGCATCACGCGCTCGGACCTGCTGGTGATTAACAAGACCGACCTGGCGCCGCACGTGGGCGCAAACCTCGAGGTCATGCGCGTGGACGCGGCTCGCATGCGCGGAGCGCGTCCCTTCGTGTTCGCCAGCCTGCGCCATGGCGAGGGCGTGGACGCGATCGTCGAATTCATCCGCCACCAGGGCCTGCTCGACGCGGGCCGCTGATTTTATTCATGTCACCAAGGAACCGTCATGCCGTTTTCCCTGCGCCGTTTTATTCCCGTTGCCGCGATCATGCTGGCGATCTGTGCCGCCGTACTGAGCGCCGGTCCTGCCCAGGCCCACGACACCGGTGTGCCGCACCTGATCCACGAGTACGAAGGCTGGGTTGCGCTGGCTGTCGTGGTGCTGGCCGCCACCGGTGCCGGCGTACTGGTGCGCCGCTCGCTGCGCCGTTGATGCATCACGGGGCCTGGCAGCCCTGCACGCGTTTATAGCGCTTCATGACGCCGTTTGCGCAGCCTGTCGCACGGGCTGCGCCGTGCGTGGATGACGGCATTACAGTGACATCATCCAAACACGCACGGAGACGACCATGAACCAATTGCTCGGCAGTACCCTGATGGCCACGGCCTTGATGCTCGGCGCCGGCAGCGCCCTTGCCGAAGAGATCCGCGAAACGCGTGCGGTCGATGCCCGCGTCAGCCGGATCAAGCTCGACGGCGTGGTCGACCTGGTGGTGCGCCAGGGCGCCACGCCTTCGCTGGTGATCGCCGGCGAACGCGCCGATGTGGCGCGCGTGACGACCCGCCAGCATGGCGAGACGCTGGAAATCGATACCGAACGGCGCAAGTCTCACCGCATCGGACAAGGTCCCAAGCTGCGCGCCGAGCTGACCGTACCCAATCTGGCTGAGCTGAGCTCGGAAGGCGTGGGCGCCAGCACGGTCAGCGGTTTCAACGGCGAGCGGATCGTGCTGACCCTGGACGGCGCCGGCGCCATGACCATGCAAGGCAATTACCGCCAGATCGAAGCGCGTTTGGGCGGCGTCGGCAGCATGACCATCCAGGCCGGCAAAGCCGAGCGCATGGACCTGGCGCTGGGCGGTGCCGGGCAACTGTCCGTATCGGGCCAGACCAGGACGCTGCGCGCATCACTGGGCGGCGTCGGCAACCTCGATGCCGAAAAGCTGCGCGCCGAGTCTGTCGACCTCGACTTGAGCGGACTCGGTGGCGCAAGCGTGTATGCCAGCGCGGCCGCGAACCTGAATCTGAGCGGCATGGGCTCGGCCACGGTGTACGGCAAACCGGCCCAGCGCAGGGCCAGCACCGACGGCATGGGCAAGGTCAGCTGGCGCTAAGCGCCTGTCGCAGCATGCCCGGTCACCTCAGGCGCCCCTGCCAGGGCGCTATTTGAGGACGGTGTTGTTGCGTACCTCCTTGACGCCCTTGACCTCGCGCGCCAGTTGCACCGCCTTCTGGGCGCTCTCGCGCGATTCGACAAAGCCGCTGAGCTGGACAGTACCCTTGAAGGTATCGACTTTGACTTCGGTGGCCTTGACGGTAGGGTCGGCGGCGAATGCGGCCTTGACCTTGCTGGTGATGACGGAATCGTCGATGAATTCACCGGTGCCTTCGCGATGCGCGCCTGGCGCGCAGGCTGCCAGGCCGAGAACCGTGGCGGTGACGATGATGGAAGTGAAACGCTGTGCAATTTTCATGGCAACGCTCCCGAAAATGAGACGATATCGTCCCATTTTCGGGTTGCCCTGCCAACTGCGTTTGATACACAACAAAGGTGTCCGGGGCGACGCGACGTCAGGGCGCCTTGGCCAGTGACGCAATCGCAACAGGCCGTGCCTCTGCAGGGGCTGCAGGACGCAAAACCAGCTTGCCGCGCGCCAGGTCCTGGCCGATGACCAGGCGCACGTCGGTGGGGCGGGTGCTGTCGACTTGCACCAGGGCCACGCCGTCGAAGCGCACCGCCAGGCGTTCGGCTGCCGCGCGGTAGGCGGCGCCATGTTCGATACGGGTGCGCTGCACCTTGAATCCCGGTTCGTTGCTCAGGCGCGTGACGCGCAAATCGCCGCCGCCAACCTGGTGCGACAGTGCGCGCGCCATGCCGGTCACGCCATTTCCATTCCGAATTTCCAGCAGGACTGCGTCAGGACGCTTGCCCTGGCACGGGGGCACAGGCCGTGGCGGCAGGCCGGCCGGCAGTTCCTGCGCCAGCGTCCGCAGCGACGGAATACGGCGCACCGTGAGGGTGCCGTCGGTGGCAGCCAGCACCTGGGTTGCGGCCCACTCGGCGTCCGGGCGCGGCGCATCTACCGCGGCCTGGATCGCGGCCACGGAGCTGCCGCCGGCGGCTACGTAATCGCTGCGGAAATCGTGTTCGCGCAGGGCGCTGGCCTGGCGGAACATCAGATCAGCGCGCTCGTGCTGCCCCATGCGGCGCAGGGTTTCGCCCAGGTTGTGCCAGGCGCGCCCGTTCAGCGGGTCCAGCAGGCAGGCTTTTTCCAGCGCGGCGACGGCTTGCTGGTAGTCGCCGCCGAGCAGGTAGGCATAGCCCAGATTGGCAAACAGGTAGGCGTTGCCGGGACCGGACGCCAGGCTCAGTTCGTCGGTCAGGGCGCGCCAGATCGGGATCGCCTGGGCAAAGTCGCCCTGGCGGGCAAAGGCAGCGGCCAGCGCATTGCGCGCATGGGCGTGCCGGGGGTCGGCGGCCAACGCGGTGCGGTAGGCCTGCACGGCTTCGGGATAGCGGCCTGCAAGGTGGTGAGCGCGGCCCTGGCCGTAGGCATATTCGGCGTCCGGGCCGGCCTGGGTTTCCGGCTGGCGCGCGACATCTGCGCAGGCAAGCAGCAGCGTGCCGGCGCAGGCGACCGCGATGTTCTTGACGATGGTGCGAGCTTTCATGGTCGTGCTCCTGGACGAATCAACGCGTGCCGGCAACCGTGCCGAGCGTGCGGGTGAGCTGGATGACGGCCGGTCCCATCAGCACCATCAGCAGCGTCGGAAAAATGCAGAAGATGAGCGGGAACAGCAGCTTGAGGCCGATCTTGGCGGCGCATTCCTCGGCCAGCAGGCGGCGCTTGTTGCGCAGGTTGTCGGAATACACGCGCAGCGAGTCGCCGATGCTGGTGCCGAAGCGTTCCGACTGGATCAGCATCGCGACCAGGGTATCGACGTCGTCGACGCCGCTGCGCAGTGCAAAATTGCGCAGCGCCCTTTCCTTGCTGAAGCCGGCGCGCATTTCCATCAGCACAATCTGGAGCTCATGCGCCAGGGTTACGCTCTTGATGTGGATTTCGCCCGCCACCTTCACGAAGGCGCGTTCCAGGCTCAGGCCGGCCTCGACGCAGACGGTCAGCAAATCGAGGGCATCGGGCAGGGTCTCGAAGATTTCGCGCTTGCGGCGGCCGGCGACGCGGTTCAGCGTGATGTTCGGCAGGTAGTAGCCGACCGTGGCCGTGAGCAGCAGCAGGAACAGCAGCTTGCTGCCGGCGAGTGGAATGACCGAGAACGCCACCAGCACGCCGACGATGGCCGGGCCCAGCAGCGCCAGTGCCGTTTTCGAAGCGAAGAACAGGGTCGGCGCCACCGGATTGCGCCAGCCCGCGTTCATGAAGCGGGTGCGCAGCGCCGACTTTTCCCAGCCTTCCTCGGGAATCGAGAGTTTGGTCAGCGGCTGGGTGACCTTGGCCACCTTTTCCACCCAGCCGCTTGACTCGAGCTGGGTGGTTTCCGACTTGCCGATGAAGCGCCCCAGCCGGGTACGCAGGGCAACCGGCGCAAACAGCGCCATGGCCAGCCCGGCCAGCGCGCAGACGATTGCAAAGACGAGCAGGAGAAAAGTCAGTTGGGCGGCATGCATGGCGGCTCCTCAGATGCGGATGCGAATGACGCGGCGCAGCCAGATCACGCCGAACAGGATCATCCCGGCCGCGTACCAGAGCAGGCGCACGCCGCTCGGATCGGTCCACAGCATGGACACGTATTTCGGGTTCACGATCAACAGCACCAGCGCCACGCCGAAGGGCAGCAGGCCGAGGATCCAGGCCGACATGCGCCCTTCGGCCGACAGCACACGCACCTGGGCCGCCAGCTTCAGGCGGCCGCGGATGATCTGGCTGATGTTGCCGAGGATTTCGGCCAGGTTGCCGCCGGACTCGCGCTGGATCAGGACGGCGATGATCAGGTAGCGCAGGTCGGTCAGCGGAATGCGCGCGGCCATGTTGTGCAGCGCTTCGCCCATCGGCACGCCGTAGTTGATTTCTTCGCGCGCGATGCGGAATTCGCCACTGAGCGGTTCCGGCAATTCGTTGCCGACGATTTGCAGCACGTTCGTAAACGAATGACCGGCACGCAGCGCGCGGGCGATGAAGTCGGCGGCGTCGGGCAACTGGTGTTCGATGCGGCGCAGGCGCCGCGTGCGGGCGCGCCGCAGCAGCATCCACGGTACGCCGAATGCCAGCAGCGCCAGCGCCACGCGTACCGGCAGCGGGACCGGCCAGCGCGCCATCAGCAGCAATGCGGCCAGCATCGCCGCGAACGAGCAGCCAATGAAGCGGTCGACCGTCAGCTTGCTGCCGGCTTGCACCAGCAGGGCATCCAGCCGGTGCAGCGGCCCGACCCCATGCAGCATGCGGTCGAGGGGATCGTGGTGGCTGAAGCGGCGCTGTTTCAGGATCGAGATCCGTTCGGCCGAGCGTCCGGCGCCACCCGACATCACCTGCAGGCGGCGCGCCACGCGCTGCGCGGCCTTGCCGTGGGTGCTGGACCACCACAGCCAGGCGCCTTCGATCAGCAGGATCACGGCGGCGAACAGGAAGACGATGAAACTGTAGAAGATGACATCCATTGCGGCTCCACTGCAGGCGCGGCCTGCCGGTTCATTGGAAGATGCGGTCCGGGTCGAACGCGTCGTCGGAGATTTCGGCGCCGTACATTTTCAGGCGGTCGGCAAAGCGCGGCCGCACGCCGGTAGCGCTGAAGCGGCCCTGTACCTTGCCGTCGCGGTCGACCCCGGTCTGCTCGAAATGGAAGATCTCCTGCATCGAGATGATGTCGCCTTCCATGCCGGTGATTTCCTGGATGCTGACCAGCTTGCGGCAGCCGTCGATCAGGCGCGAAGCCTGCACCACCACCGTCACGGCCGAGCAGATCTGCTGGCGGATCGCACGCGGGGTCAGGCTCACGCCGGCCATGCCCACCATGTTTTCGAGACGCGCCAGGGCATCACGCGGGGTGTTCGAGTGGATCGTCGCGAGTGAGCCTTCGTGGCCGGTGTTCATGGCCTGCAGCATGTCGAGCGCTTCCGGGCCGCGCACCTCGCCCAGGATGATGCGGTCGGGACGCATGCGCAGCGAATTCTTGACCAGCGCGCGCTGCGTGACCTCGCCCTTGCCTTCGATGTTCGGCGGCCGGGTTTCAAGGCGCACCACGTGCGGCTGGCGCAGCTGCAGTTCGGCGGCATCCTCGATGGTGACGATACGCTCGGTGGGCGGAATGAAGCCCGACAGCAGGTTCAGCAAGGTGGTCTTGCCGCTGCCGGTACCGCCCGAAATCAGGATATTGACCTTGGCGATGCCCAGGCCCTGCAGCACCTGGATCATCGGCGGCGTCACGCTTTTATAGTCGAGCAGGTTCTGTACGGTCAGCGGCGAGGCGCCGAAGCGGCGGATAGAGAGCAGCGGGCCATCCACCGCCAGCGGCGGGATGATCGCGTTCACGCGCGAGCCGTCCGGCAGGCGCGCATCGACCATCGGGCTCGACTCGTCGACACGGCGGCCGACGCGCGAGACGATCTTCTCGATGATCTTCATCAGGTGGGCGTTGTCGTGGAACGAGATGTCGGTCAGTTCCAGCTTGCCGCGCCGCTCGACATACACGCGGCTCGCAGTATTCACCAGAATATCGGACACCGTCGGATCGTTCAGCAGCGGCTCGAGCGGGCCGAAGCCGAGCATCTCGTGCTGGATGTCGAGCACGAGATTATGGCGTTCGTGCTGGTTGAGGACGATGCGCTCTTCCTCGATGATGCGCTGAATCAGCAAGGCCAGTTCGTGCTTGAACTGCTCGACCGTCAGGCGTTTCAGGCGCTCCAGGTCGATCCGGTCGAGGATCATCTGGTGCATCGACTTCTTCAGTTCCTGGTAGGCGCCGTTGGACGCGTCGGCGGGGTTGGTTCCGGGACGGCGCTCGTCATCGGATACGGACAGGCGTTCGCGCAGCGACATGGTGACTCCTTTCAGTAATCGTTTTCGCCGCGGCCGAACAGGCGGTCGAGCAGACCGCGGCTTTCGGGCGCGCGGCGCGCGGTGACCAGTTCGACCAGGTCGGCCAGGCTGCGCGCCGCCGCGCTCGCACGCGACAGCTCCAGTACCGGCACGCCCTGGTTCACCGAGTCGGTGACGGCGATGTAATCGTTGGGAACGGTGTGCACGACTTCGCAGCCGAGCGCCGCATGCAGGTCGGGCAGGCGCAGGCGTCCGCCCTTTTCGTAGCGGTTGACGATCAGACGGATCCCTTCGATCGGGTAACCGAGCGAGCGGAAGATGTCGAGCAGGCGGCGGGCGTCGCGAATATCGGGCAGCGCCAGCTGCAGCACCGGATAGATGGTGTCGGTGCTGTCGAGCGCGCGCAGCGAGACGGCGTCGATCTGGCGCCCGACGTCGAGCACGATGTAGTCGTAATGCTGGCGCGCCACGCGCAGGATGGCATCGATGTGTTCGGGTTTGGCTTCTTTTGCCTGCGCCGGATCGTCGGCCGCGGCCAGCACGCCAAAGCCGCGCGTCACGTGCACCAGGCAGGACTCCAGAAAAGGGCCGTCGATGCGCGCGATCTGTTCGCAGACGTCGGACAAGGTCATGGTCGGCTTCTGGTCCGACACATACAGCGCGGCGTCGCCGAACTGGCCGTGCAGGTCGATCAGCAGTACCTTCTTTTCGGCCAGCGTGGCCAGCGCGTAGCCGAAGTTGGTCGATATGAAGGTGGCGCCGCTGCCACCTTTGCAGGCGATAAAGGCAAGTACTTTTCCCTCTCGCAGCTGGGCGGCGCCGGAGGAAGCGGCGATGCGGTCCATCGCTTCGTGGAAGGCACGGTGCACCAAGGGCAACTGCAGCACTTCGCGCACGCCGGCGCGCATGGCGCGGATCAGGAGCTGGGTATGGTGTTCGCCTGTCAGCAGCATCAACTGCGCCTCTGGATACTGGCGCGCCAGGCGCTCAAGCAGGTCGGCGTCCTCGGGCGTGCCGGCACTGGCATCGACGATCACCAGGCCAGGCGCTTCGGCCAGGGGGCGGTCGAGCGCTTCGCGCATCGATACACGGCTGTTGCCGACATTCAGCGGCGGCACGCGCGCCGCGCCCTGCGAGGCGATGTCGGCATACAGCAGGCTGTCGCGGCTGATCAAAAGGGCTTTCATGACGATCCTCGTTGAGGCTCAGGTTGCAAATGAAGACCAGGGGGCGAGCGCGCCAGCCGGCGCAGCGCGCGCCGCCATGGCGTGCCCGCTGCTGGCAAGCGGGCATTCGACACACGCGCGCGCATCGGTATGCTCACTGCGTGTTGCCCATGGTCCTGATGACCGGGGCAGATTCGGGCTCCGGCTGGGCGAAAGAACGCTGGTAGCGGGCCTGTGCGGCGCGTGCCGCCGGCCCGTCGATGCCAAGCGCCGGGTTGGCGTTGGCGGCGTTTTGCGGCGCGATGGTCTGCGCTGCCAGGTTGGAGCGCACCGAATCGCCGAAACTCTTGTCGAAGCGCGGCGTCGTCGAACACCCCTGGGTCAGCAGCAGCGCCGCCACGCATGCGATGGTCTTGCAAGTAGCCATGGCTGTCTCCTATTTGAGTTCGAAACCGTCGACGCTCTGGGCCGGACGGGCGCCCGGCGTGGCCGGCGCGGGCGGCCCTTCGAGGCGGCCGCCGAGCATCAGCGCGGCGCGCGAAGGCGCCTCCACGCGGTCGGTCGGCAGCGCATAACCCGTTTCCGTCAGCGGCTTGACCAGGCGCGCGGTGATCACGAACACCAGCTCGGTACGGTCCTGCTGGAAGTCGGTGCTGCGAAACAGCGCGCCGAGCACCGGTACTTCGCCAAGTACCGGCAGGCCCTTCAGGTTGGTGACGAGGTTATTCTTGATCAGACCGCCGATGGCGAAGCTCTGGCCGTCGTACAGCTGGACCGTGGTGCTGGCGCGCCGGGTCGTCACCACCGGCAGGATGGCCCCACCGGTCAGACCGGCCGCACTGATGCCGATGCCCTCGCGCGACAGTTCCGACACTTCAGGCGCCACGCGCAGGTTGATGCGTCCGCCGCTGAGCACCGTCGGCGTGAAGCGCAGGCCGACACCGAATTCCTTTTCCTCGAGGGTGACCTTGTCGCGATCCTGGGCCACCGGAATATAGAACTTGCCGCCGGCGAGGAAGCTGCCTTCCTGGCCGCTGATCGCCATCACGTTCGGCTCGGCCAGCACGCGCACCAGGCTGTCCTTGGTTTCGGCGTCCAGGCCGAAGCCGTTGCCATTGCTCTTGCCGGCCCGAAGGGTGCCGCCCGAGCTGCCTGTCAGGAAATTCGAAGCCAGGGCAGCTGCCCAGCTGCCGGAAGTGGTACGCCAGCTGGCGCCGGCCTCGAGGCGTTCGAGCAGGGTCTTCGATACCTCGGCCACTTTGACTTCCAGCTGCACCTGCTGTGGCGCGCTCACGCTCAGCAGGTTCACCACGCGCAGGTTGGCGGCATTCGCGCCCCCGCTGCCGGCAGCGCCCTGCTGGTCCGGTGCCAGGTCCTTCGGCACCGCGTTCATCGGCCGCAGGGGTTTGCGCACATAGGCCATTGCCAGCTCGGCGGCGCGGGATGCGGCGATGGCATCCGACACCGTACCGCTCAGGATCAGCGAATCGGCGGCGGCCAGCACGCGGATGTCTTTTTCCTCGGGCATGACGGCGGCCAGCGTGGCTTGCAGGGCGCTCGGATCCATCGCCACGGTGATGTCGAGCACGCTGCACAAGCCGCTGCGGCCCTGCACGATCATGTTGGTGGTGCCGACATCGATGCCGGCGATGTACATGGTGTCGGGCGCCACCAGCATCGCCTGCACCACCGACGGGTTGCCGACGCTGCGGTTCTGGACCGGCTCCTGCAGCCGCATCAGGGTCGACTTGCCCATCTGGAGCGCGACCTGGGCTGGACGCGCGGCCTCGCCGGTACAGCGCGGACCGAGCTCGCCGCGGGTGCCGGCAGGCGCAATCTCGGACTGGACGGCCGGACGCGCCGCTTGTGCCGTGCCGGCCAGCGCCAGACCGCCGAGCAGCAAGCCGGCGAGGCGGGTTTTCTTGGGACGCATATTCATGATTTCACCTGGCACGCATGAGGGTTCAGAAGCACTCTTGCGACGAGTGCAGGCCATTGATGACGGAAACGCAGTTGCGCCGTACGGGTGGCGTGGCAACCCGGTGCACCACGGGCTTTTGCGGACGCGGCGTGGCAGCCGGCTGCGCAGGCGGCACCGGTTTCGGCGGCGTGACGTTCGGCAGCAAGGTCAGCTTGGTGGCGCCGCCGGTCTGGGCCGACTGCGGATCGACCTGGTTGCGCAGCGCCAGCGACAGGGTGCCGACGCTGCGTGCCAGGTCGAGCGTCTCGGCCTGCTCCGGCGTAACTTCGAGCGTCACCGCATTCACCACGCGCGGTTTGGTTTCGTCGCGGTTGACTTCCTGGGCCACGGCCAGCACCAGGATCCGCTCGAGCACGATCTTCGAGATGTCCTGCTCGCGGTTCTCGCCGGGCGGTGCATCCTTGCGGGTACTGACGATGATGTCGACATAGTTGCCTGGCAACGTGAAACCGGCCACGCCGATCACGTCATTAACGCGCACCGTGATGGCGCGCTTGCCTTCGGTGATCAGGGCCGACAGGCCGCCCAGGGTGCCGGCCGGCGCCAGCTTCGCTTCGCTCACCGGTTCGCCCGCCAGCACGCTGCTTTTGAGCACCCGCCCGGCCAGTTTCTGGGTGTCGACATAAGCGCCTTTCGGCACGCTGTCGGCCGGCCAGTCGGCCAGCTTCAGCATCTCGGGCGTGAGGCGCTGGCCAAGGTTGATGTCGGTGGCCGCCACCACGATGTGGCCGGAGCTGGCGCCCGGCTGCATCAGCAGCCAGCGCGAAGCCAGGATCACGGCCGTCAGGCCGAACAGGATGGCAACCGCCATCACGGTAAGGGCGCGCTTGTTTTTCATGATGCGGTTCCTGCGGCAGGGTTCGAAGCCGGGGCGCTGCCGCTGGCGCCAAGACTGTTCCAGGCCTGCTCCAGGGCGGCGATGCTGAGGCACGGTTCGGTGCCGGCCAGACTGGCAAAATCGCTCAGGCGGCGCAGCAGCTCTTGCGGATAACAGGCCAGCAGCGGCGTGCCGCTGGGCCGATGCAGGCGCGCGACCAGGTGTTCGAGCACGCTTTCCGGGCAATCGAGACCGAGCAGGCGGCACTGGCGGCGCAGCAGCGCGCGGTAGCTGGCGTCGGACAGGGGACCGAGTCCGATGCGGTAAGCAATCCGGCGCAGCATGGCCGGATCGAACACGCTGCCGGGCGCCAGGTTGGTGACGAACACCAGCAGCGCATCGAAAGGCAGCGCCTCGAGCTGGCTGCCGCATGCCAGGCGCAGCGGGCCGCCGTCGAGTGGACCGAGCCAGCGGTTCAGCAGTTCGGCAACCGGCAGACGCTGGCGTCCGAGGTCGTCGATCACGAGGATGCCGTTGGCTGCCTGCAGCTGGGGCGGCGCATGGGCCACGCCATGCTCGGCGTCATAACGCAGGTCGAACCCGGCGCCATCCATGTCGGCGCCCACATGCACCAGCGGGCGCTGGCAGATCGCCCAGCGCGCGTCGCAGCTGCGCCGCTCTTCCAGCTGGCGCGCCAGCGGCAGCGGGGCCGGATGGCAGGCCGGGTCGTACATGCGGACGATGCGGCCGCCGATCAGCACCGCGTAGGGCACCGCGATTGCACCCGGCAGCAGGCGCACCAGCCTGCGTGCCAGGGTCGTCTTGCCGCTGCCGCTGGGGCCGTGCAGCAGCAGCGCACGCTGCCCATGCAGGGCGGCGCCGAGCAGCTCGCGCTGCTGCGCATCGAGGCCATCGTCGCCCAGCAGCGCGGCCATGTCGGCGGCGTGCGGACGGCTGGCGCCGGACTGGCGCAGCGACTGGCGCTCGACCATCGCGCGCCAGGCCGCCAGCGTCACCGGCGCCGGCCCCAGATAGCGGCATTCGGCCAGGGCGTCGCGCGCTGCGCGCTGGCCGATCGCCGTCAGCTGGTACTGGACATCGATGTCCGATTCGCCGCACCATGCCACTTCGACCTGCTGCTCGGCGATCAGGCCGGCCAGCACTTCGCGCAGGACGCTGATCGACAGGCGCAGACGGCCGGCGAGCAACGGCAGCGGCGCGCGGCCTGTTGCATGCAAGGTCTTCAGCGCCAGCGCCACCACGAGGCGCGCATCGAGCCCGGTGTCGCTGACCGACTTGGCCTGGCGTGGCAGGATGGCTGCCACCTCCAGCTCGCCCGGCGGCGCCGGCGGCATGCGCTCGGCGGCGGTTCCAGGGCTCCACGACAGCGTTTCGATCATCGTATTCTCCTCGTGCACCAGCAAAACCAGCAAAAAATATTTCCTACCGTCATTGATTCTAGCGAGGCGGTCCGGGCTGCCCTTGAGGTGCAGCAAGTCAAGGCTCAGCCGTGGTAACGCTGCCCCAGCAGCCAGAGCGCGCTCACGGCGATTGCGACGCCATACGGCATCGAGCCGGCGCTTTGAGGCCGGGCGCCTTCCTGCTCCAGTGCCGGTACCGATACCGGACCGATGCGCAGCCATAGCAACAGCGGCAAGGGCAGCAGCGTCTGCATGAGTTTGCGCACCCCAGTCCAGGCCAATTGCCAGCGGCCGGTGGCCAGGATGATGAGCAGCGCCATGACGCCGCCGGCGCACCAGGCCAGGATGCAGGCATGGACTGTCTGCCCTGGACCGAAGAACAGGCCGACGGTGGCCATCAGCTTGACGTCGCCGGCAGCCATACCGCGCAGCGCATATAGAGGAAGAAAAAGTCCGAAGCCGACTGCGGCGCCACCCAGGGCGGCGGCGGCGAAACCCGGGGGCGTGGCGCCCAGCAGGTGCAATGCAAACACGCCGCACCATGCGGCGAGCAAAAGAATATTCGGGATCTTGCGGATCGCCAGGTCGCTGACTGCAGCGCCGACAACAAGGACAAGCAGCATCAGGTCGAGCCAGGTCTGGACAGGCATGATTGCGCTCCTCAAAAAAAAAGCCCTCCAGACCGTAGTCCGGAGGGCAAGACCTAGTGAATTACGGTGCCAGTGCGGAGACCAGCGTGTCTTTCACGTTAGTAAAGGTCAAGGCGATCTGGTCACCCAGCAGCGTTGCCGCAGCAGCCATCGCGACACCAACCAAGGCAGCGATCAGGCCA
>Ga0308160_10005933_pt1 | contig 12605 bp, 20 predicted proteins | sample PhyFR1_FD_201036 | JGI IMG/M metagenome (GOLD analysis project Ga0308160, IMG submission 201036) | Phyllosphere microbial communities from UC Gill Tract Community Farm, Albany, California, United States - DLSLF.R1 | ecosystem: Host-associated > Plants > Phyllosphere > Unclassified | place: USA... | reverse complement strand
TTGGGTGGGGCCCGCCCCCCCCCCCCCTCGCCCCCCCCCCCCCGCCCCCCCGCCCGCCCCCCCCCCCGGGGGGGGGGGGGCCCGAGTGAGTGAGCGAGACAAAAGCTAAGAGCATTCGGTCCGCTACGCATCGCCTTCGGAGCCTGCCTTCCGAAGCAAGTGAGAGGGCGGCGGAGTATACACGGCTACTCTGTCGGGTGACTGCCGAAGGGACGAGAAGGCTGGCCGACGTTCAGATGTCACTGATCGAAAGATGCCCCGAAGAGGGAACGGCGTGAGAGGATTGCAGGCAGGCCATTACGCCGGCGCCTAGGAACGCGCAACGCGTCAGAAAGCGGGCAAGCGGGCGAGTCAGCGAATGTTGTCGCGAGGCCACCCTGCAGAGGCAGGCAAGATGCGAAAGCGGGAGCAAAGACGTACGCCTCCGTCCGGCAGCCGCTCAATCTGGTAGCGCCGGCTGACGATGTACATGAGCGGCACGCCCGGCACCTTGCGAATCCGCCGGCGGAGGTCGCGGTCGCACGTCGCGACGATGTAGCACTTTGAGACCGATACGCGCTGGACGAGGCAGTCGTCGGCGTAGGTGCCGTGATGCGAGCACGGCAGGCGGTCAAAGCGCGGGTCGCGGGCGATCCTATAAGGACAACGATGGCAGGCGGACGAGACGGAATCAGTCTCGGCGGGAGGTCTGTTGAAGGTGTGCCGACGCCCGAGCGTCGCAAGTGCAATGGCAGACGGGAAACGGAGACGTCGAACGTACTTCAGCGCCATCCGGTACTTGGGCCCGAGCTTCTCGAGCTCCGCCATGACGCAATCCGTGATGGTCGGGATGCCTGCCAGAGCGGGAGTGGAAGACCCAGTCAGCCTTGCTCGACCAGTTCGAGGGTCAACCGAGAAGCGAGGCGCCCGCCGCCGACAACGACTCCACACGCTCCTGTGCTCCGCTAGGCACGGTAGGAGATCGAAACGGGGCCGACGAAGCCGGCAGCCGGGCGCGTTCCGCGTACTGCTCGGCAGATCACGGGCGGCCTGGAGGGAGTAGGACTCGAAGGGAGACGCACACTTAGCAAAGAGGCAGTCCATCATGCCCTGGACGAGCTCGAGCTTGTTCTGAAGCGAGTGGTTGATGAAGTTGGTGTCGACCAAGACGCGGTAAGGCGGACCGAGCGAAGGGTTGTGCGAAAGGAAGAGGTTGGCCGGTGCCGTCTGGCTGCGGGTCCAAGACGGTAGCGAGAGGGAGGAGGAAGTCAGCGACTGGATGAGGATGAGCGAAGCCGGTTGACGCGTCGCAGTCGGGCGTCGCGGTGGGCAACGAAGGGAAGGGCGACGTGGGCAGCATGGTACTGCCAGATCTTTGGACGATGCCACGAGCCGTGCGATCCTGGCTTTGTGCCCTGTCGCCCAACGCACGAGTCCTCGGACGGACTCGCTCCGGCCCAGACAGCAAGCGGGTCCACGAGAGCGAGGTCCGGCCTCGAGCAGCACGCTGGTCCCACCGCTGGATCAAAGACTCAGAGAGGGACTTACACGACGCGCTTCTCGGCCTCTTTCTCCTCCTGCTTCTTCTTGAACTCCTTCTCGGCGTTGGCCTTCCTGCTCGGCGGCGAAAGGATGGCAGGGCGAGGAGGTCAGCTCGACCAGGCGTCGGCAGCGGGGTTAGGCCGGGCACGGCGGGGGGGACGGACAACCGCGGGTCGGCCGGGTTGAGCATGCGCTTGACGGCGGCAAACTTGCGGGTCTTCTTGGCTTTTCCCATCGTGGTTTGACTGAAGGGTAGAAGGAGGAGGAGGAAAGGAGGAGGATGTGGTCGAGGTCTCGTCGTCGTCGTCGGCAGGCGCAGTCTGCCCACTGCGGGACGGTCGCTGGCTCGCTGCTGCCGCCGTCGTCGCGCGCGCGCAACCTGCGGTGGAGGCAGATTTCAGCGCCGGCTCAGCAGAGGCGAGCGCAGCGCGCCCTTGCTCGAGCGAACCCTCACCCACCCTCACCCCCCTCACGCCCCTGATGCCCGTCACGACTGCCCCTTCGTCCTCGTCGGCCGCGACCGCACCTCCGGCAGAGGCTTCGACCTCGACCTCGACCTCGCCCGCCACGCTCAAGCAGACGTCGGGCGGTCGCGTCTCGGGCAAGGTTCGTCTTTGCCCCCATTCAGAGCGTGCCGGCGGAGGGTCGCTGCCGACCCTGCTGCAGAGCGCTGACCTTGGACCTGCGTCCTTCCTGTTCCGTTAGTTCTGGAAGGAGCCCAAGACGGCGACCCGGTACGGCCTGACTCTCTCTCTCTTTTCTCTCTCTGTCTCTCTCTCGTGACGTCCGTTCCGCCTGCTGACCGGCCGCTTGCCCCACCGCGCAACGCCAGCCGCACCCACCTCCCCGCCGGCGTCAAGACGCCCTGGGATGTCCGGGTCGAGCAGCGCAAAAAGGCCGAGGCGACCAAGCTGCTCGAGCGCGAACTCAAGGCCGAGAAGGAGCAGGAGGCCGAGCGGTCCGTCCCTCCCCCACTGCCTTCCTGCGTCGTCCGGCGTCGTTACGCAGCTCGCGTTCTGCACTGCCAGGGCTGACCCCCCTCACTCTCTATCTTTCGCACCCTCTGCAGCAAGAAGCAGGCTCACAAGGAGCGCAAGGAGCGCGTCGAGGAGAAGAAGCGGCTCGAGGAGATGGCGGCCAAGATGTCGGCCAAGAAGCTCCAGCGGATGAAGAAGGTGCGCCGACTTGCTCTCGATCCGTTGACGCCGTCTTAAGACGCCGACCGTCGTTGCCGAATCGGGCGCATGTACGCTGGTCACCGTGAGGACTGAAAGCTGACTAGTCCTGTCTCCATCTGCCCTCTCAGCGTCTCGGTCGCTCGAAGGCCATCAACGGCTAAGCACCTCTGTGTCCTGCTTGTTCCTCCCGACATTGGCACGCGTCGATACCAGAGCTGCCGGCCACCTTCCGCTGCGGCATTCAGCTCTGCAGCAGGAGTCACACGCGGCCTCTCGGGCGCAAGAGGTCGACCCGGCGCGGTCGTGCCCTGCTTCCCTGGTCCCCTTGAGGACGCCCGCGGTGTCGCGCTCCACTTTCTCTCTCCCACCTCTTCGTCGCTGCCCCCTTCTGCTCTCACTACCATCCCGGACCCTCCGTCAGACGACTCTTGCATGGCCTGTTGTGCATCTTAGGCCTCACACGCGCTCCAAGAGAAGCGGTGATGAACCCTTACGAACGATGTGACTGTTGACAAAGCGTGCATGGTCATGGCGGCATGAGGGGACGTTCCAGCGACAACAACCCGTTCTCCTTCCCTCCCTCCTCTCCAACACCCCCGGTCTCTGCCCAGGGACGACGGCGCGGCGCAGTCACTTACACCGAGCCCTCGCCCCCCGCCCCCCCTCCCCTCACTCTCCCGAGAGGGCGGGGTCAAATCTCCTCTCGACGTAAATCAGACGGGAGCAGTCGTGCTCGGGCAGAGGAAGCTGAGAGACGGGGGCGTGTCCCCCACCCTCCTCAAGCTCGGCGAGCCGACGGCGCAAACGGCCGGAGAGACGGGTGTCGAGTCTCTCTTTACTTGGCCGCCGGGGCAGGGACCGGAGGGCGACCGCCCTGGGCGCCGCCACGTCCTCCTCGCGCACCACCACGACCGCCGCGGCCGGCGCCGGGCTGGCCCTGGAAGGGCGGTCCGCCAGCGCCGGGCGCGCCGCCCGTCTGGAGGCTGCGAGGGCCACCGCGAGGAGGGCCCCGCTCGCTCTTCTCCTTGCGCGTCTCGACGAGGACCTTGCCGTCCTCGACCTTGATGCCGCCCTCGCCGCCCTGGTTGGGCGGGAGCGAGGTGAAAATGGCCCGCCGAGCCGAGGCAACCGTCTCAAATTCGAGGAAGGCGCAGGCCTTGGTCTTGACAATCTCGAGGTCCTTGACACGGCCAAAGCGGCTCTCGAGCGCCTGGCGGAGCGCATCGGGGTCGAGCGTCGTGTCGCGATCGGCACTCGTCGCGGCCCAGTTAGCGAGCTGCCGTACGAAAGGGGATGGTCAGCTGCTGCGACGAAAAAGACAGGCCTCGGGCAGCCGCAAAACCGACCTTGACAAAGCACTGGGCGGTCGTCACGGCCATGGCGGCCTCGCCAGCCGGGCTGAGCTTCTTGGCCGGGGCAGAGCCCTGAGCGACCGGGGCGGCAGCAGCCGGGGCCGGGGCAGCCTCCTTCGGGCCAGCGGCAGCAGGGGCAGAAGCGGTAGCAGGGGCAGGCGCAGGAGTGGTAGCAGGAGCAGCGGCGGCGGGGGCAGCAGCGACCTTGCCCCAAGCACCGGACTTTGCGAGCGCGGCCCACGACTTGGGGGCGGCGGGGGCGGCGGGCTTGGCCGGAGCGGCCGGGGCGGCCTTCGGAGCAGGAGCGGCAGCAGCGGGAGCAGCCGGGGCAGGAGCGGGCGTCTCGGCCGACTTCTCAGCCTCGGCGGGAGCGGCGGCAGCAGGGGCCTCGGCAGGCTTGTCGGCCTGGCCGTTGGCGGCAGCGACCGGGGTCGGCTCGGGCGTGGCGACCGCCTCGGTCGTCTCCTCGACGGCCGACTTGGGCGCTTCCTGCTCCTCGGCGGCCGGAGCGGCGGCAGGGGCAGCAGGGGCCGCCTCGGCCTTCTGCTCGGCGGCCTTGGGGACTTCCTCCGGCTGGACGGGGACGACCGGGGCCTCCTTCTCGGCAACCTCGACCTTCGACTCGGGCACGGCGACGGGGACAGCCTCCTCGACCTTGACGTACTCGTCGGCGACCTCGTCCATCTCCTCCTCGTCGTCGGCGACCGTGTCCTCCTTGAGGAAGCGGAAGATGTCGTTGAGGACAAAGTAGCCGTTCGGCTGCTCGGCCAGGAAGAAGGTCTGCGCAAACTTGCGCCAGGGGCCCGAGGCGTTCGACATCTCGCCAATGACCTGGATGATGATGCCTCCGCCGGCCGAGGGCTGGGGTGCGAGCACGAAGACGATGCGGTCAGCCTTGGTGGCACGGACGCCGCGCAGCGCATGCGGCAGCCGGGGCTCAAGCCACGAACCTGCGAGTCGACCGAGTGGATGTAGACCTTGCAGTCCTTGAAGCCGATGGCCTCGATCCGCTCGTTGATCGCCTGGAAATAGCTTGCGAAATCAGCGATCGGGACGGCATTGAGGAGGGGCTCGGAGGAGCGGACGTACAGCCTGGCCGGTGCAGGGGAGGCCATCCTCGCCCTCGACGCCGTGGATGAAGGTCGAGTTCTTGGTGTAGAAGCAGTGCAGCCGCTGGGGGTGCTTGTTGACGAACGTGCTGCGAGGGACGGGAGGTAGGCGAAACGAGTTAGTCGGGCTGGACGACTAATGCTCCGGCGAGTGACGTTGCGAGGAGGGGGGATGTGAGATGAAAACCGAGGCGGGGTAGAAAAACCGTCGCAGCGCCTCCAGCGCCTGATACTCCAGTTGAGGGTACGACATGAGCGACATCGGAAGCTCCAAACCGAAGCGAGCGACGTTTGAGGAGAAGGCACGAGTAGCAGCGCTGGTCGTACAAGCAGGACAGGCTCGACGGCCAAGGGGGGCTCGAGATCTGCCCTCGCCGACACTCGTGCGCAGGGTCGGCTGACCCTCCGCTTCGACCCACTCGAGACAAGCTCCCAACCGCAAGCTTCAAGCAGTTCGAGCAGAGAGAAGGGAGAGAGCAGGACAGGAAAGACGTACTAGTACTGGGGCACGAACTGCCATCCGACGTCGGCGCTGGTGATCGCAGACTTGCTCGAGACGGCGGGCGCGCCAGCCGACGCGGGCGCCGAGGCCGAGGTGCTACCGTTAGGGGCGGCGGAGGACGAGGCAGACATGAGGAAAGAGCGGGAGGAGAGAACTTTTTTTCGTTGCTGAGCGATGCGAAGAGGCTACAACTCAGACGGACAGGCCGGGCGAGCGAGCGGAGTGGTGTGAGCAGGTCCGACAGACGACGAGGTGGGGGACGAAAAGGAAGCTAAGCTCGTCAGCAGCGCTCGCCTAACCCCGAGCATGCGACCGTCGCGCAGACGCACAAGTGGGGTGCGAGTGCGCAAACAGAAGGAGACAAGCCGCGGAGGACCTTTTGAGCAGAGTGAGGGAGAAACGGAAGGGAGAGGGGGAGGAGGAGGGGGTGGGGGCGAGCTTCGGAGGGGCTGCTCCTCACCTCTGGCCGCGCCTCGAAAGAAAACGCCCCGCAAGCGCCGCCGCGCGCAAGATGGCCCGCCTGCGGCCTGGCCCGTCGCCGATGCTGCAGCTCGCCCTGGTTCTGCCCTTGTCGACCATATCCAGCAGAACCAGAAGAGCCGACGTCATCTCGGCAGTAGCAGTGAGAGATGAAGGCTGTCCTCACGCGTGTTCTCAGCGCGTCCGTAAAGGGTGCGCGATCGAGACCCAACCGGCCGGCAGTGCGGGGACGTGAGGCTGACCCCTTTCGCCCGACGCAGTCGACGGCAGCGTCATCTCGTCAATCGACCACGGCCTGCTCGCGCTCATCGGCATTGGCGTCGGTACGTCTCTCCTACTGAGACTGCCGGGAAACGGCTCTGACCGGACCCGGGCGAGGCTGCGATGGGCTCTAGAAGGCTGATCGGCCGACCCTCTGCTCCACGTACGGTACGCCTGCGCGCCGCTCCGACGACGACGACGAGCAGACGACACGCCCGACGACCTCAAGACACTCGTCAACAAGATCCTGACGCTCCGGCTCTGGCCGGGACAAAACGACGAGCCCTGGAGGGCGTCGGTCAAGGATGTCAATGGCTCGGTCCTCTGCGGTGCGTAGCGCTCGTCGTCGCTCATCGCCACGCCAGGCGGCTCCTCCGGCTGACGGCCTAATGTCGTCGGCTGCAGTCTCGCAGTTTACGCTTCAGGCCAAGGTCAAGAAAGGGTCGAAGCCCGACTACCACGGGGCGATGGTCCGTTATCTCTTGTGCAGACAAAGCCTTGACCGGACAGCCTGAATCGAGTCGCTGACCGGGGTCCGGCGCGCATGCATCCCAGAGCCCAGGCCCAGCCGAGGCCATGTACGACGAAGTCCGTGCTGCGCTCGGAAAGGCTTACGATCCTGCCCGGATCCACGACGGCAAGTTCGGGGCAATGATGGAGGTGGCTTCGGTGAACGATGTGCGTGATCTCTCCGGGCGCCCGGTCTTACCGTGTGCGCCGCGCTGAAGGTCTGTCGTCTTCGCGATCTCGACGACTAGGGGCCGATCACGATCATCGTCGACACTAAGGAGCCGAAGCCGCCGGCCAAGTCAAAGGGAGGGTCGAGCGTGCCATCCACCGGTTTGACGACACCGCAGACGCCGTTGACGCCGACCGAGATCGAGCCCGCCTCGCAATGAGATGGGTGCGTCCTTTGTCACGAAAGGCCCGCTCGGCCGTTGACTCTCGCACCGACGCTGACTTGCCGTCTGCCAGAAGCGCGCAGTGCAAAGAGATAGTCATGGATCATCAACCCTCTCCCTCCCCCGCCGGAGCTTCGCCCGCGAACAGAGCGAGCTCCTCGGTCCCGCGCTCAGGCGTGCCGCTCGCCCGCTCGGCCGAGAACCAGACGCGACGCAAGCGGCAGTTGGCAAAAACCTCGATGGCGAGCCAGCTCGAGCCCCTGCCAGCGCGCGCGTCGGGCAGCGGCATCGGCGGTCGACGGCTTCGGTCGGCAGATGAGAGGAGCGGCGAGGAGAAGTAATTGAGGAGGAGGGGGAGCGAGAGTGAAAGGTGTGACCAGGCGGTGAGGACCGGGGCGGAAGACGAGGACGACGCCGGAAAGCGGAGTGGGAGGTGCAGCAACGGCGGCTTGCCGGCTGAGTAGGTGATGTGAGGCTTGTCCTGGGCGAGGGGAGAAGAGGGCAGGGCGAGAGTGTAGGAGATCAGCCAGGGGTCCACGCTCGAGATGAGGGGCTGTAAAGGCCGATCGGATTCGTCCTCTCTCTCTCTTTTGGCAGGGTCAGCAGCATCCCCTCGTCCCAGCGTGCGCAATGGAGGAGGACCAGCGTTCATGCCATCCAAGCATCTCGCCTCGTCTGCGATGGCCGGTCGACGAAGCGTCCCGACTGGGCGACGCGAGTGAGTCGGAGAGCAGACCACTCACGGTGAAGGTCCCGCAGCGAATGCGGCCCTCGACGCCGTTGCCGTCGCGAAGCGTACACTCTATGGCGAGCTCGCGGCCGCCGAGCCGCGCGAGGTGTAGATTGAGCCAGCCGAGCTCGACGCCGAGCGCCTCAGCCCGAGAGGCAGGACAGCGGAGCGAGGTTGTCGGTAGCGTCGGTGACTGGATGTGGACCGCCGGATGGGCGATGTCCTTGCCTGGCAGCAACCGATGGACGAGCCCAGTCGGCAAAGGCTCGGTCGAGGGCAGGACGACGATGAGCGAGTCGTCCGGCAGCGCTCTGTCGGTCCTGCTAGCCCACGTCGGATGCGGGAAGAGCGAGGCCGAGAAGAGCGACAGAACCGGCGGGTTTGGCGGCGGTAGGAGGACGCCCATCGTCCCTCTCTGGGAAGGATCTGTCGTCGTCGTCGAGGTCGTCGTCGTGCAGACGCGTTGCTGCTGCTGCTGCTCCCTCCTCCCCTCCTCCCTCCGAGGGCCTGGCGCGCAGCTGGCCGTCTCGTCGCTCTCGTCGGGCGCGGGGCAGTTTTGGCTGGCGCCGGCTTGCCCCTAACCGAGCCCACTACTTCCCCCTTCCTGCCCGCCTCGATCCTCGCAGCCCACCCACTCGATCCGCCTCTTCAGCACTTGCGCCTCCTCCGGTCCGTGCTCGCGCTGCTCGCGTTGTGCGGAGTGCGAGACTGACGGAGCTTGCTTCTCGTGCGCGGCGAGGCCAGACGCCTCCTCTCTCCACCGAACCAGCTTGGGACCGTCTCGTGAGCTCGCCTCCACGCCCACCTGGACGCTTCATCCACACCGCCAGCTTACTCACAGTCCGACGGTCTTGTCAGCGTCAGGTCCGCATCTACCTCCCAGCACGCTCCAGACGTACGATGCCCCGTGCGACCTCGCAAAAGTTCTCGTCGGCTGCTCATCAGCCGGCAGCAGGCTCGTCCAAGGCGGCCGCGAAGACGGGCGGCGGCGGCGGCGAGGGCGGGACCAACAACCCGCTCTTCAATACCGACAAGTTTGGCCAGCACATTCTCAAGGTACATCGTGGGCGAGCTGCGTTATGGCAGGGCTGAGCGGACGAGCCGACAGAAGCTGGTGCTGACGTCGACCGCTGCCGCTCGCCGGTCGCCCCCGCTCGCCTGCCTGCCTGCTGCGTAGAACCCCGCCGTGGCCCAGAGGTGCGCTTGCCGTTCCGCCATCCCGCCGTTTGCTAATTTCAAAGCTGACCCCTTCCTCCTTTGCACGTGTGCTCCAGCATCGTCGACAAGGTGCGGCACTTGCCCCGAGCCGAGCTCTGCCAGCCGCTCGCTTGACCGCCCGGGCGCTCGCTTCTGACGCTCCCCGACGCCCGCCTGCCCGCAGTCGTTCCTCAAACCAACAGACGTCGTGCTCGAGGTCGGCCCCGGAACCGGTAATCTGACGGTCCGCATCCTCGAGAAGGTCAAGAAGTGCGTCGCGGTCGAGATGGACCCGCGCATGGCGGCCGAGGTCAAGAAACGGTTCATGGGCAAGTGAGTCGGCGCTCGGCGCGCGCTCGGTTTCTTAGGGCGCACGCCCGGTTCCACTCTCGAGACTAAAACAGCTTGCGTGGTCGCTTCGCAGGCCGGAGCAGCGAAAACTCGAGATCATGATCGGCGACTTTGTCAAGGCCGACCTGCCGTACTTTGACGTCTGCATCTCAAACACGCCCTATCAGGTTCGTCCGCGAGGCGGCCCTCACTTCAGCGAGCAGGGTCAGGCCTGCTGACGCTTCTCCTTGTGGCCACACCTCGACCGGATCTAGATCTCGTCTCCGCTCGTGTTCAAGCTGCTATCGACGCGGCCGCTGCCGCGGACGTGCGTGCTAATGTTCCAGCGCGAGTTTGCGCTCCGGCTGTGCGCGACGCCCGGCTCCGAGCTCTGGTCGCGGCTGTCGGCCAACGTACAGCTGTTTGCCCGGGTCGAGCACATCCTCAAGGTCGGCAAGTCCAACTTCCGGCCGGCGCCCAACGTCGAGAGCTCGGTCGTCCGCATCACGCCAAAGAACCCGCCGCCGCCAATCCGCTTCGAGGAGTTTGACGGTCTTGGCCGCGTGCTGTTCTCGCGCCGCAACAAGATGGTTCGCGCCGGCTTCGGCGCAAAGGGCGTCATCGAGATGCTCGAGGCCAACTGGAAGAGCTGGCTCGCCCAGCGCGATGAGGTGCGTCGGCGGAGCGCGGTCGACCCCCTGTTGCTTTCGGGAACTGACCTTGCCGGTTCTTCGGCCATCCCTCTCCGTCGATAGATGGTCCCGGACGACGTACCGTTTGCCTCGATCGTCGACGGCATCCTCGTCGACACCGGCTTTGCCGATCAGCGCGCGGCCAAGATGGACATTGACGATTTGCTAAAGTGCGTCGATCGGTCCTGCGCGAGGACCTGCACTCTTGCTGGCGGAACTGACGAGGGACGTTCCCTTGCTTCTCTGCTACTCGCAGGCTTCTGACCGCCTTCAACGAGAAGGGCATCCACTTTGCCTAGACCTCCCTCGCCCTCCTGCCGTCAACGCTATTTCGTCGTCCGCGGCCTCTCCTTGTTTTTCTTACCGGGCCGCCTCCTTTTCTTGCTCTGCGCGCCCTCTTCTTGGATTTCATGCTATCCACTGCGGCACAGCACATAGGCTGCTGCCAGCTGGCCCCCTCGTCGCGCTTCCAAGGAGTCCGCAGCTCGGCTCCGGCCTGCACGCAGAGTAAACGATCGGCGCCCGCGTCGCGTGGCGGGACGACGCGTCGGTCTCGCCGCGCGCGCGCCTGCCTTTCGCGCCCGTCGGTGGACTGTTGCTCCGGCCGGCCTCCCTCCGTCTTGACTTCGACCGCCTCCCTTCCGCTCGCCTCGCTTCGACTTGTCCCGCCCGCCCGCTGGCAGACATCCCTTCTGCTCTTCAGCGCTCACGCCTCGTCCCGACCTCGCCGGCCATCACCCTCGTTCTGCCCCGACCCGGCACCAGCCCTCCTCGCCCGCCCTCCCCCCCCCCTAAATCCCTTCACCACGTAAACGCCCTCCCTCTCCTCGCCGCCTCGCCATGCCCTCTCAGATTGTTCCCTCTCTCCTGGCCGCCCTCCAATCCGCGACCTTCGGCTACTCGGCCGACGACGCCCTGCTGCTTGGCGCTGCCGACCCAGCCCAGCAGCAGCAGACGCCGGTCTTCGCCCTCTACCCGGACTCAGTCCGCGCAGGCCTCAGCAACGACGCGCTCGCTAGCAGCGACGGCAGTTGGGCCTCGCACTTCGTCCCGACGGTCAACCTCTTTCTTGCACTCGTCGTCTTTCTCTTCCTCGTCGAGGAAAGGTCTGTCATCCTTCCGCGCATCGCCTCCTTCCCGGCGCTTCCGGTGGCGCGCAGCTCGAGGTCCACGCTCTGACGCTCTCGCTCTCGTCTTGCCCCGCCTGTCCACCTGCAGATGCACCGCCGAGGTCACCGCCTGGATTGGTGGCCGGTGCTGTCCTTCGGTCGAGCATCCGAAGGACGGTAAGACGGCCCACCGTGCGACCGGCGGCGGCGGCATGGGTCGCATTGAGCGGCTCGCGCTGACCTCCGCGACTTTCAGCATCATGGGCTCGATGCTCTTCTTGTACGTCTAGCTCTCTCGTTGCCTCAACGTTTGGCTTCGACATACTGGCTAATTATCTCCACGTATCGCTCCCCCTCCACTACAGCTCGAACGGCGTCTTTGACTCGTTCGCAGCGGCAGCCGGCCGGGCCGACATGGCCACGCAGGCCGCCGGCTCGCTCATCGACATCGCAGCGCGCTTCTCGTCATGCTCGATCCTCGTCATCTTCCTCGGCGTGAGTCGGCCTCTCTTGCTTGCGTTGACATCGTCTGTTACGCCCTCGCTCATCTCATCTATGCCTTAATCTTGTTTTGACGGCCGTCCGCAGCTCGCGCTCGCGTCCATCTCGCTCGCCCCGCAGCCCCAGCCAACGCTCCCGCCCCTGCTCTTCTTGCTCGCACCCATCCTGCTCATCTCGACGGTCCTCTCGCGTTTCTCGCTTGCGCTCCACACGGCAATCGCCCGGGACCTGACCCCGGCCCATGTTGCGCTCCTCGTCCTCGAGCCGGCCGGCCTGCTCGCCCTCACCGGCTGGATGCTCGTCGGTAACAGCGCCAGCAGCCGCAGTCGAGGTCGGTCCTCGCTCTCGCTCGACAACAAGGCCGATGAGGAGCACTCGTTCGGCCTCTACGGCGCCGACGAGAAGCGGCCACCGGTCGTCATCGTCATCACCCAGCACGACTAAACGACCCAGACCTTAGCAACCCCCTCTCACGTCCCCATGCCATGCACGCTCCGCTTCTGTCACGATCGCACCATCCTCTCCTCTTCAGACCTCCTGTTTTTCATTCCTGTCTGTTTGTCCTTCCGCCGGCCTATCAGCCCCCCCCCCTCTGTTGATCTGTCGCATTTCCTTCCCACGCTCTTTTCTGCGACCCCTTTCCGCTGCCACCCAACCAGTTCACTGGCCGGCCCATCCCCAGTTCGTTGATCGACAGGATGACGTATTGCCGCTGAAGGACGAGTCGAGAGCAAGCAGGAG
>Ga0308160_10005932_pt1 | contig 12606 bp, 13 predicted proteins | sample PhyFR1_FD_201036 | JGI IMG/M metagenome (GOLD analysis project Ga0308160, IMG submission 201036) | Phyllosphere microbial communities from UC Gill Tract Community Farm, Albany, California, United States - DLSLF.R1 | ecosystem: Host-associated > Plants > Phyllosphere > Unclassified | place: USA... | reverse complement strand
CATTTAGACCCATTCGAGTGTCGGTCCTGAAAGAAGCGCCCGGGACGTAAGCGGGAATGAACAAGCCCAAAGCGCTACCAAGACCCTCGAAGTGTCCGGAAGGGCCATCCTTTCGAGAGTGGCATAACTGATTGTAGCGAACGGCAATACTCAGGTTCCCCCAGTTGTGTAGCGATACTTGAGGAGGTGTGGCGATCGAAGTGGAGGCAGGCGAGGCAGAGGTGGAATCGCTGGAAGACTCGAAGGTAGGTGGACAGACATCAAGCGACTGCTGCTGCATGCTGGCGACCTGGAATCCACACAATTGTTCGAGACCTCGGGGCCAGACAAAGGTGCTGGGCCTTGATAACTGTCGAGCAAGGCGGTAAGGGTGTCCCATCTGCCATCGGGTGTCGTCCGGACCGCCCATGGCTCTGTTGTCGGAGTCGTAGGTGGTATAGCAAGACTCGCCAGGCACGGCGTGAATACATTTATGACACCGTGGATTGTCACAGCCGTAGACGTCGGGATCGATGTCGGGGTGAGACATGATGAAGGGATTTGGCGTGTGATTATGTGTCGGCGGAGTTAGGATAGGGGTAGCATGCAAAGTGGCAAGCAGGTGTGATGGCGAAGAAAGGATAGTGATATGGTGCGAGCAGTTGAAGTTGGTAAAGGGGAGATATCGACTAAATAATAAGCTCAGTGAACGATAGGGAGCGAGACGAACTTACATCTTCGTGGGAGTTGGTTAATGGCGGATGGTGACCGTGAGGTCGAGCAATAAGTTGTTGGTGTTAAAGAGGGTGGTGGTAACGAGCGTAAGGATTTTGGGATGTATCTCGACTTGATGTTCAGCAAGCGAAAGGATGCCAAGGATGAGAAAGAGACTCACCTGTCCGCACGGCGGGAGTCGAGGTATTGTGAGAGAGTGAAGGAGAGAGACTGTGATGAGCTATGTATTTGGAGATATAGTTGTTGAGCAACTCACAAAAGATAGGAGATGAATTGTTGGGACGAAGAGGATATTGAGAGCTTTATAGATATAGTATCAATTAAACATTACATCTTTTACTGACCCTATGACGTCTGATTTCTCCCTCTCTTTACGCCTCTTCCGCCGACCGCAAGACCGCATCGGTGGGGTAAGGGGTATCATCGCCTATCTGACAGAAAAAGGGAGTGTAAGTTAACAAGTCAAATGGAATTCATCACATCATCCGTGCCCAGGCCAGATCTCAGGGTGGAACAATCGAAGGAGGTAAAAAAGGGGTAAACTAAGGTCGTGTTCTCCACACTATGTCCAGTCTTTGACCCGAGGCGGGCTATCGACACAGAATCTCGTACCACTCGCTCGAGAGACAGACCTAAGTGTACTGATCATGGGTCCGGACTACATCGACAGAGCCACTGATATCGGTGTCCAGGGCGGGCACGGTCCTCAGCGCACTAGTTTTGGCACAGCCATCACCATAAGTCTGTCCTGATATAGCCAGATCTGGATCATTCCGCGCACTATGTTGTAGATTAGCAGAGAGCAGGTCCAATGAAAAGCAGAAACTTGAAGATATGACCGCCATCGCCTCGGAGCAGCTGAGTGTGAGTATCCGCTTCACAACCATCTCATTCCTTTCTAATCCGAAAGTGGGGAGTCGTCCGATTAGGGTTCATCTCGACAACACTTTAGGGTAGGGGCGGAGGAAGAGAATGCCTCCGTCTCCTTTCATTGTGAATGAGGTGAGTATGTCATCATCGAAAGCTATCCCACCCACACCATTGAGGCACATACCTGAGCTCGGTCCCACTCTCGTTCAAGGCGATGTCGGTCGGGACCGATGCAGTGTCGCAAAGTTGCATCCAGCTTCCAGAGAGACGGCTCGAGGATGGAAGTTGCCGATCGATCCACAGGTCTGCTGATCGGGCTTATTCCGTCATGTGTATATAAGGGTGCGTATGAACTTGCTTGTCCCCCTGAAACTGTATTTCATCAACACTCGCCGGATTTCCTGGGTCTGAAGGATTGCCTTTGAAAGGAGAAAAGTGATCCTCGCGATTGAATAGCTTTAGGGAAGGAGCCATCCGTGGACGCGAGGAGAACCCATGCTTGGCCCAGGCCAGAACGTCAGGGGATTGCGTTTATTATCACTTGTTGGTGGTCCGTGCACTTTTCGACGTTTTAGAGAAACGCGGTTGTGTCCCCTTTTACGCCGTTTCATGTTGTTACCTCTTTGGGAAAGAGCCTTGAGCTCGGACCCAATTCAGCGAGTTCATGGGTGTGAAGTTGAAGCCCAGGGGGAAGATACATATGGAATAGACGAGCTAGACACCACGGCGCTGAGTCAGGTAATCATACAGTGGCTGCATGGGTATCGCTTCTATGTGTACAAAAATAATCGCCATCCTTCTCACGTGCCCTCCTTTTATCCATATTCCGATTGAGCTGGTCACCACAGAGGACTCTTCGCACCTCTTAGCCCCTGCTTATGACGAACGTCGCCTATTTGCTGCTTCGAGAATAGCTTGAGCCCTCTGAGCGTCCACTTGGGCGTCTCGGAACAAATTCGCAGGTTCGACCGTAAACAAGGTCGTATCACCCGCTTGAATCGGGGCGAGTGGAGTGGACGATGAAGGCGTATTTTCTTGTCCTCCACGAATCAGTTCGTTGGCCTGAGCTTGAAGCCAGTCGATCCAGGGCTTTGACCGCTCTGAGTCGAGAGTAGATATATATTCCGCAACCCAGTCACACCAGAGCTCATCTGCTCGATCTCGACAAATAGGACTCGCGATCCCCAACGCTTTTCGAACGATCTCACTTGCTCCATTCCTTAACGCTTCGTCGTCGTCGTTCAGAAGTCGATCGAGTGCTTGATGAAGGACGCATAAAATACCGCTGCCAATCTGTGTATTGTCAGCGGGTGCCTTTGGCATTGCAGATCATTGTACTCACGATCGGGTTCGAAAGTAAAGGCACAAGGTTTTGCAGGGCGTTCAGTGCGGCCTCTCGAGAAGGTTGTGACTATATTGTCAGCCCCTTTTCCAATTCCATGGGATCACTACTAACCTGATCTTCATGTGATGATCTCAGTATTTCGTTCACTAGAACGCCGCAATCGAGATCTTGGTCTTCGGATGAAACTGACCAAGCGACTCCCCAAGCCAGCACTGGCAGCGCAGCTTCGCGCAGAGGCACGTATCTAGTCCCTCTCACAATTTCCGAGAGATCCTTGATAAGAGCACGTCTCGTATCGGCGTCGATTCCAGCCAGGACAGCCGGTTGCCAAGTGACCAGACGTAGCGTGTCCATAGCGGTGATACGGACCGCGTTGTCATGTGATTTCGAACGTGCCAGGGCAATGATCTGCCGGAAGACCGATACATCGACGTATTTAGCGAGTGACGACGGACCCATTAGACCCTGTAAAGCCCAAAGTGCGGGAAGTTGGTGGAAATCCGGTGAAGGATTACCAAAACCCAACATCGATTGAAGTGTCTCGGTAGAAGGACAGTGGTCAAGTAGGAAGGAAGCGCTCAACCAGAGTTGAGTCCCTTGGACTGGTAATTGGGAATTGACAGGTGAGAACAACATCGCCTTGGCGATATCGGCTGTACGATCCCGAAGTGACGAGTTGGTCGATTTTGAACACTTCAAGTAAGATGCAATAGAATAAATCACAGCATTGGAGATATCGAGTAATGGCGATTTCCCATGTTGATCCCGAGCACGAATGAGATGCAGTTCAATCTGTTTCTTGGCGAGATTATCGACCTTTGGCCAATCGATCACATGCTCGAAGAGTAATGAAAGTAGCATGAATCGACCATGGATCTCGTTGTTCCCTTTCGCGGACTTGATACTGCTCGTCCAATTTGTCGCTCGATACAGAGCTTCCTGAGGCGAGAGAAGGGATGCTAGAGCCTGAGCAGCGACTTTCCGGACTTGCCATTCCCTACTACCCAACAAAGATTCGACGACGGGTACGAGGGGTTTCTGGATTTCGGCGCCAGAATCGGAGTATCGTAGACTTCGTATGATAATGAGGATTGGGAATAGGGGCGAGTGCTTGTTTCCCATGGTCGTAGGCTGGTCGGCTTGTAGGTATTGAGTGAGGTAAGTGAGGATAGATGGGTATTTGGTATGCCAGGCAATGAATGTCTGACGAGTCGCTGTATTGATTCGATACTCGAAGAGATCCTGGGATTTGGCTAAGTTCAAAGATCGGTGAATGAGGGTAGCGAACAAGATCAATCCCACATTTCGTACATTCCAGCTATATCGTCAGCTAGTGAAGGAGTACAGTAGGTGGTCAAGCTTACTTTGGTGACTCGAAAGCTTCTATGGCAGTCATGACTGCCTTTTCAAAGTATCGATCCAGGAATTTTCCCTGCTTAGCATCTGGTAAAACCACCTGCAGGACATTGAAAGCGTGGACTTTGGTGATATCGTTGGTAGGCGCTTTGACATCCGCCATCTCAATCAGAGCATGTACTCCTCGATCAGAGAGATCTCGGTCGCCAGTGATGAGAGATAGGATCGAGTATGGTAACGCTGCGGATCGTCGGGTCGTCGATAACGCGTCGTCTCGGACAGTCCTCAACTCATGCTGCATAGTCAGTATCAATGCCTCTAACTGAAGGCAGTGAACTCACGTCGAGCCATTCGGTACAGAGATCTCGTAGAGCTGGCACGCCCTTGACGACCTGGACAAGGGACGCGAAAGCAGTGGCGAGCTTGGTGAAAGTACCCCTATGGCGTACCTCATGCATCCATGTCAAGAACCGGTCACCGGCTCGGTCGACGCCTGTGCGATCCCAAATTCCGTTTGAGGATGGATTGCCAAGGAGCGGAGTGGCGATGATGGCCGAAAGGAGTTCCCTAGATGTCAGCTTGACCAGTCGCACAAAGAAGCTGACATACCCAGCTCCTGTGGTCGCCCGCCAACATCCTGATAGTAGCGCAGTTACGTCAAGCCCATCTTCATCGTCCCCATCCCCATCGCCCTCGCCAGCCACTTCATATGCCCGTGCAATTTCGTGGTCTGGTCTATCCTTGCCATCTACCGGCGCCGCAGCTTTGAGGGAGATGACGGGACGAGTGACGGTCCAGACTCTATCGATGAGGGTCAATAATCGATGAAATAGTGGGCGCCATTGCTCCAGCGAGGAGTCATCGAGCTTGAGGACTCGGACTAGGTCACTGGGATGTCAGCTGGATGCAAGTGAAGAACGTGCAACATACCGTAGTACAGCAAGTAGACCATGTAGTGGAGTCTGTTCCATCGCTATCACCAAGTCCTTCTCAGCCATAGACAAGTGACTTTCAAGTCGATCTGCTAGATCACGCACGAACGGGACTTCCTTCCCGGAACCAATGACCAGCTTTTCGAAGAGTATACTCAGTATAGCACGACCCGCTTCGGCCTGAGTCTTTCTTGGGTGACTGATCGACGCCAGGGCCGCAGCTAGTAAAGTCTCCGATGCGGGTGTACTGATGTTCTCGTATGTCGGGAGTGGAATAGTCGCAGCGTCGAGGCTGGTTGTCAGTCAGGTCCAGATCTCCGCAAACATTACTTACATGATTCTGGCCTTGATTCGCACGTCGGTATACTCACTGCTCTGACAGGTGAGGAGGAGATCAACAGTCTCTTTGGTGAATACCATTTCCTGTACCCCTTCTTCCTTTCCGAAAATATCGATGTAAAGCTTGAAGACGATAAGCGAGACCAAAACCCGTCCAACCGGATTGCGAAGGGCCATAGCTAAACCTGGACAAATCCATTCTTCGTAGATATACCGACGTAGATTCAATGCTACTTGTAGTGCTGCTTCTGGATTTTTGAGGATGGTGTACCTCGGGCAGGGCGCTTTGTTGGTCTCGATAGCCAGATCCACTCCCTTGATGGCCTTGTGGCCTTGAGCGACCCTTTGAATGGCCCGTTGAGCGATGAGGGTCTCTTGTTGCAGGTGGGTAAAGAAAGTGTAGAGAGCGGATCCGAATTCTGAACGGTATCTGTTCATTAGGTTACTTCTTCAGACCCTGACATGGACATACCCGACAACATGAAGAGCGGCATTGTACGCAAAGCAAGCTTTGATCCCATCTACAGATCTCGCTTCCAGTATATCCTCATTTTGCGTGTATATAGCAAAAGCCTTCAACCTGATACTGAAATCTTCATGCCAAATTGCCTGCTTCATCCTATCTGAATCGATACTCCGGATCCCGAGCTGTTTGGCAGAGACAGCAGAAGAAGCGATGGTGATCCAACATTCGTACATTGCGTCCTCGTCAAATCGGAGGTTGGCAGGTAGTGATTCGAGGTACGCTAGGAACCCATGACCATCTGGGCTCGGTATCGAGGTGAGAGCGGGGTAGAGGTATCGTTGGACATTCTGCCAGGTTTGTGAGGAGATTGTCGAGGGGTCGAAGACTGGTAGGAGTGGTTGATAGACGATCTGCTGGAATGACTCCTCAGTAGGCTCGTGATTGCGTATGTGATCGTTCCATCTAGCTTGTAGTATCTCTACTATGAGGGTACATCGAATTGGGCTATATTCCACCGAGTCCAAATCCGCCAACAGCCTTGGTAGCAAGTCCTCCGGTACTTCTCCTACTGGAACCGAAAGAATGATAGCAGACAGAGCGACGATTGTCCGCCTGTGCGAAAGGCCCAATTTAAGAACATGCCGAAAGAGCGGTATCAAGTAATTTGAAGAATTAGAGCTTGAAGAAGATGGCGCCTGTATACTCGAAACAAGATGACTAGCCGCCGTGAGAACTTCGATAGCTTTCGACTGCTCAGACTTATTTGCCGAGTCTAGGGATTCCAGCAGAGTATCGGCGATAGAATTTGGTTTCGCGCTGGGTACAAATGTGGGTGCGAGGATTTGGTGAAAGTCGTCCGATAGCTCTGCTGCATTTGTCGCATCATCCAGAGCTCGGCGAAGCTGCTTGAGCGTTACTAGTAGTAGCGAGAGTCGATCTGAACGGGCTGAGCTCGAGTGGTCCGCAAGTATTGCATCGTATACTGTTGCCCATTCTTCCCTGCTGTTAGCACTTGGTCTCGAAGGTAAACTCACCTTGATACGGACTTGGGGTCCGCTTTCGAGAGCTTTTTTCGCCAGCTCGTCAACTCCGATGGTCCTTTGATTCCAGTTTGCATCTTTGGGAACTCGGCTTGGTCTGTATACCTTGTTCCTTAGCCACAAAGTCGAACGTGAAATGAGTGTCAATTGTATCAACAGAATCCAACTTTCTACTCAGGCACGGGCGGGGGCGGAACCAAATTACACTACTACTAAAGGTCAAGTTAGTACAGGCAATCAATCTCGACTATCATCTACCAGCAATGACATCCATGGACCCCCTCGACCTATTCCGACAAGCTATATCAGCTTCAACATCACCAACACTCCTCGATGCAGCTTCAGAACCAGCCGAATCTTTGCAGCTAGCAACCTACATCTCTTTCCCAACAGAGCCTCCTACGAATATAACCAAAGAAACTGCTACGCGCTATACTTCCAAAGCGGACTCTAAGGATGAATTCTATAATATCGGACAGCTCTGGTTAGCTTGGACCGAGAAGGATGCGGGAGTAAGGGATTACTTGATGAAAGGGCAAGCTGGAGGTGTTGGGTATGTTGGTATAGCCGACAGGAGGGGTGTCGTGGAGTATCTACAGGGTGAGAGTGATGGTGGAGCGAGGATAGTGTCAGCTACGGCTGCTGAGGGTCAGTACGGCTTCACTGTCAGAGAGGTTATTGGCTGACTCTCGAGCAGAGCCAACACAGGCTGCAGCATCAGCTACTGTAGAGGCTTTACCCGGAGCACTGGAATCAACAGCAGAAGCTGGTCCCTCGAAACCAGCAGCACCGACAAAGAGGCGCTATGAAGTCGATCACTCAGATCTCGAATTCTGCAAGCGGGTCAGTGTTCCATCATCTCACTTAGGCTACTCTGACCATTAGTTACGAGCAGAAGAGATTGAATTGAGGGATAGGAACTCGGTTCTCCGTTCATCTAACGGTGGAAAGATACATGTCAGTTCCCCGGCATCTCACATATCCACGTACTGACCAGTAGACCTTTGATTCTATTCTGAAGACTGGCATGTCTGAGAAAATCAGAGCGCTCCGGAAAGCCTTGGAGGCGTCAGGAGGGAAGAATCAAGCTCAACCGCAGGCCGCTTATGGTGACCTATAGTTTCCTTACAATGCGGCGAAGCTTATGGTGTAGACTCTTCGAAAGGAAAGAAGGCAAAGACATCTCATCCTATCATCATGATCTCCTCCTCGCCAACAGCATTGATAACATTGTGGAACGTCAAGAAATTCCTCGAACAAGGAATGTAAGCTGACCATCTTCGTTCAAAGACCAAAGCTGATAAAAGATTCGAACCTTCAGATATTGCTAGGGCAAATGAGGCAGCACAGGGGAATATCAAGCCTGATGATGTAGTTCCCATCATGCGTAAACGGACCGGACCAAATGGTACGTTAGCTATCTGCACCCAGTAGCGGTCAGCTGACTATCAGGCGATGTGATGACAAAATACTATGTCGTAGATGGTGTCGACTCGCTCCAAAAGTTCGGTCAAGACGCTTGGTAAGTTTTCCCACTTGAACGGTACTGACGACCAGGGACCGAGTAGTGTGCGTTTTAACGACTGGTCAGGCATGGCAGTTCAAGCCATACAAATGGCAAGACCCAAAAGCACTTTTCAGACACGGTAAGCTAAATCGGCCGCAATTTGACAATAAAAGCTGATAAGACAGTCAAAGGTGTATACTTCCAGTGGAATAATGAGCCCGCGAATCCTGTTGTCAAAGATTGGAATGTTGCTGAGATGAGGGTATGTTCATCTTTACCCTCAGGACTGGTCGATCGCTGACAAGTAGATTGACCGGAACAAGAGGCATATCGATCGTCAGATCGTCGCGGAGTTTTGGAGGCAGCTGGATGCGTACAAGAAGCGCTAATAGCTTTACATCTAGAGATAAAATGTCTAGAAATGTATGTATACCGCATTCTGTGATCTTGTCACTAGCAATGGTAGTCCAAGAGCAAGATCTCCGTGTCAAAGTGGGTCTCGCCGAAAGCGTGAGGAGTGACTGGTGACCCGGGTGATACTCACGCGGACCAAATGTAGAATGCCGTTCCCTACCATTGTCAGCTTCGACTCGGTCAGGAAGCAACACCACTCACCCCTACACTCGATTTGATGACCAGCTTCTTGGCCACCAAAGCAATCAGACATTTGTTGACCTTCGCTTGCGGCAGTGTAGGGGTTACGAATGCTTTCACTAGACGGTCAGCAGTATTTCCAGTATTAAGGGTGATTGACTGACGAGGGAGACCACTTGGTGTTTCCATTAGATTCGAGATGACTTTCTCCATCATGAATCGTAAATCCTATACATCAGCATACGTTCTCGTTATGGCAGCGCACGTACAGGTTGCGAGCCTCGATATTCCAATGGCAGGGTATCAATCACAGCCTCAATATCCGCCTAACCGTCAGCTCTTGCTCAACCTCATGAATGCACGAGCCTACTTCTCGTTGTTTCTTCTTCGATAAAGCTTGCTTCTTAGCAGCCGCCACCCCCGCTGCTGTCTTCTTCACCACCACTGGGGCTTTCCCCTGACCCTTAGCCGCTGGCTGATCTTCCGAGTTCACTGTCGCATATGTCATATCCCCTGCTCCTGATGGTATACTAGGGGAAGAGGGTAGGGGTTGTTCCGAATATTGTTGTGACGCTTGAGCTTCTGCCATTTGTGTTGCTCTCTGGATGTCCTGAAGTTGCTTTTCTGACTATCAGCTCATCCTCCTTCGGGAGATTTAAGCTGACCTAAAAATTCTAGCCTTGGGAACGAATAATCATTGGGTGCCTGTCTATCAGCTCCGCCCAGAGCATCGGGTTGTCTAAACTCACTTGGTCCCACTCTACACAAAAAGCATTCATCTTCAAAGCATAAAGATACCCCGCAAAACTCTCATTGAAAGTCCCTAGCGCATCATGTAATTCCGTCAAATGACTTATATTCGTAGCTAAAGTCGAAGCTTCATCGTTCAATTCCGATAAAGCTGGCTGAAGGAAGTCTAGGCCTGATGGAGAGATTGTATTCCGATCTGTTGAGCGAGCTAAGGAAGATAGTGATCCTGTCGAAGGGCGGCGGAGGGGGTGTGAGCGGTTCATCTTTGTTGACAAGTTGGTTTATGGACGTTGAAATGAGGTTTGGACGCGACTGACTTGACGCGGTTCAGTTGAATTACGTAATACGGTTCTATATGAGAATCTTGATAACGGTTATCTGACTTCGGTGCTTCTCTACCATCAATCATTCACAATGGCAACAACAGAAAGGGTCATTACCTCCCTACCAGCTTCCGGGTCAAATGTCAACAAAGCACAGCTTCCCGATAACGCACTTGTACTACCTCCTACGGCTCAATTGCAAGCGCTTTTGACCATTATCCGAGACGAAAAGACACAAAGGTATGTCAGCTCCCTCGTTCTCCGACGAAGCACAGAGCTGATGAACCAGGGGCGACTTTGTCTTGTAAGCTCACAGCTCCGTATGGGAGTCAGTCAGCTGATCAAAAGCACTTCTGACCGAATCATCCGTCTACTGGTTGAGGAAGGTCTGTCAATATCCAGTATGACCGAAAGGGAGTTGAGAATATAGGTCTAAACCATCTCCCTGTAGTTCCCAAGACTGTCAAAACACCAGTTGGTATGGATTACGAAGGCGTTTCGTTCCAGGGTCGAATATGTGGTGTTTCAATTATGAGGGGTAAGCTTACATCGCCATTGATTTAGGGCGTCAAGCTGACTGAATAGCTGGAGAGGTGGGTCAGAATAGCAGATAATGGAGAGAAAACTGATTGCAGGCTATGGAAGCTGGTTTGAGGGACTGTTGTCGATCTGGTAAGCTCCTCTATTTTCCGTGACAGGAGCTCAGCTGAACACACTCAGTCAGAATAGGCAAAGTAGGATATTCAAATCTACCTATTCATTACCTCAGCTGACATATTCCTCCAGATTTTAATTCAACGAGTGAGTACCGGCTGTCTATTTGAGATCTGAAAAGATTATTGACCCGCAGGACGAAGAGACTTTCCAACCTAAACTATTCGTAAGCTAATTCCACCGAGAGCGAGCTGAAGTGCAGTACGCAAAACTACCAGAGGATATCTCTGAGCGATACGTTCTCCTCCTAGATCCTATGCTTGGTAAGCTTTCGGACCCATGTAGGAGAAGGTGTGAGCTGACACTCAGCTACCGGTGGATCATGTTTGAAAGCTATCGAGGTCCTCATCTCCCACGGGGTCAAGGAAGAACAGATCATATTCCTCAACTTGGTATGTTTAATTGGTTCATTTGCCCGTCAGCTGACATCAGATCGCCTCACCCGAGGGTATCAACAAAGTCTTGGGTCAATTCCCTAAATTACGACTAGTAAGCTTCTTTAGCCTGAATGTCTGGGGCATCAAGCTGACGCTCAGATCACCGCCTGGGTCGATGAGGGACTTGACAAGAACAACTATATCGTTCCCGGACTTGGTGACTTTGGAGATAGGTGCGCTGTCGCGATTGACCACCCCGCACGGAGCTGACAATCAGGTACTTCTTGTAATCATTTTGAGATGGACATGAATATAACGTTGATACTTGATACGTGATACGTGCATGGTCGTGAGGGGCATCTGAATCTGAATTACTGAATTAATCCTACGAGAACGACATCTAACAATCTATTACACTATATACAGCAACGTTCTCTCTACTTGATACAGTACGTACATTTTGATATTATAGGCAAACACATCATTTCGACATATCAATCATACTTCAACTCCTATTCCTCTACCCATCACCCAATTCTTGTCTTTACGATCGATATTCACCCCTACACTCCTTGGCCTTTTCTTGCCCTTCTTTTTCGCTTGTGCTTCGCTGGTTTGACGCCTTATAGCATGTAGATCGAATACTTGACGTCGATCACATTCGCATGCTAATTTCTCGGCTGATTCGAGAGCTTGCGAGACGGTCGTATATGATCGAGTGGCAGTTGGGGTGATGGTTAACATCTCTGCTTTGTCAGCTACTGTCAATTTCAGTGAAATAAGGACTGACCCTGAAAGAGAAGCTTGTATCGCGCTGCTCTTTGGATAGGCATGATGATCTATCTGTCAGCATGTTTATGGGATGGAATGAGAGGGAGACTTACAATATCAGCAAACCCCAATCTATCCTCCTGAGTCTCATCATCCGTCATTGCATCACCGCTTATACTCCTCCTCGACCTCCCTCTAGACATGGACATATCCAACATCTCCCCCATCCCCACTGCAACTATATTCCCAACTTCCCCAGCCCATAATCCAATCTCCCTAATCATCTCTTCTTCCATCTTTACAAATGCCTCTGCAACCCCGAAAGGTGATGGATCATCTTCAAACCGACTCGAGAGAGTCAGAGATAGCGCTAATAAACGGGGTAAACGTTCCAAGAGGAGTTCGAGGGGTGAAGTGGTAGGTGATGGTGGTGCTTGTGTGGGGAGGGGTCGAGTTCGAAGCATGGGTGATACGTTTATCGATAATGGAGATAAGTGTGTGGATGAAG
>Ga0308160_10005931_pt1 | contig 12607 bp, 8 predicted proteins | sample PhyFR1_FD_201036 | JGI IMG/M metagenome (GOLD analysis project Ga0308160, IMG submission 201036) | Phyllosphere microbial communities from UC Gill Tract Community Farm, Albany, California, United States - DLSLF.R1 | ecosystem: Host-associated > Plants > Phyllosphere > Unclassified | place: USA... | reverse complement strand
CGCACAGTCGGGCGCACCGACGGGGCAGGCGCAAAGCGGCGTGCCGGTATCGGCCGGGCAGGGCGTGGCGTCGATGGCGTCGGCTGGCGCTGCCGTTGCCGTGCAGTTCGTCCAGGCCGGCCTGGCCCTGCCAGCCGTCAACGGCGGCGCCACTGTCCCTGGCTTCGTGGTCCCGCTTGCCGGCCCAGGCGTGCCGGCGGCGCCGGGCTTCGTGTCTGCGCCAGCCGGCGTGCATGCCCCCAGCATCGGGGGCGCCGCGCTGGCCGGGATGCCGGCTGCCGGGGCCGCGCCGGCCTCCTTGCTCGACCTGCTCGCCTCCTTGCAGCCGGCCCAGCCGGGCTTGCCCGCAGTCGGCAGCGTGGACCTAGCAAGTACGGCGCAGGCCGGCCACCCCGCCAGCGCCCCGCACCAGGTGTTCTACCTGCCGCGCCTGAAGCAAAGCCTGCCCCAGGGCAGCCTGTCGCGCGGCGAGGAAAACACGCTCGATCTGCTGTCGCGTATCTTCGAAACGGTTCTGCTTGACGACAACATCCCGCTCGAAACGCGCGAACTGATCCGCTTCCTGCAAGTGCCGGTGCTGAAAGCCGCCTTGCTCGACCAAAACTTCTTCTTCGAAGAAACGCACCCGGCGCGGCGCATGATCGACCTGCTGTCGCGCATGGGCTGGGAGCAGCGCCAGGCGCCGGACGACCCGGTGCTGCAGGCGATGCGCCGCGGCGTCGACCGCATCGGCCGCACGGGCGGCGAACCCGGCGCCGAGCCGCAAGCCTTTGCCGAGGCGGTGGCCGAGGTCGAAGCCCAGCTGGCCGCCGAGGAGCGCGCCGCCGAAGCCGCCATCGCCCAGCCGATCGCCCGCGCAACCAGACTCGAAAAACAGACCGTGGCTGGACGCTCGGCGCGCAACGCCGTGGCGCTGCGCCTGGGCGACGGCGAACTGGTGGCCACGGTGTCGGCTTTCCTCGACAAGCGCTGGGTCGACGTGCTGACGTTTGCCTACATGATCGACGAGGAACGCCCCGGCGCCGTGGAGAACGCCACCCAGACCATGGACGAACTGATCTGGACCGTAAAACCGAAGGCGACCCAGGAACAGCGCAAGGCCCTGATCGCCAAGCTGCCGCCGCTGCTGACCGCCCTGAACAAGTGGCTGGACGCCATCAAGTGGCAGGATGCGGACCGCCTGCAATTCTTTGCCGAACTGGCCGAATGCCATCTGCAGATCGTGCGCGCGCCGATCGAACTCTCGCCCGAGCGCCAGCTGGAACTGGCGGTGGAGGCGGCCCAGCAGGATGCACTGCGTCGCATCGCCCTGGAGCAGGCCAGCATCGAACAGGAGCGCGAGCAAGAGCAGCGCGCGCTCGGCGGGCCGGCAGGCGTGGAGCGGGCAAACGACCAGCGGACACAGGACGACGCAGCACCAAAGGACACGGCAATCAGTACTGTCGATGAGCTGGAGCGCGGTATGCGCCTGGAGTTCAGGGAGCGCGGCGGCAGTGTGCGCAAGGTCAAGCTGGCCTGGGTCAGCCCGCTGCGTACGCTCTTCATCTTCTCGGGCGCGGCGCGCCAGGAATCGTTCTCGCTGCCGGCCGAAAAGCTGGTCGAAGCGGTGCGCTGCGGCAGCATCCGCGTGCTGGCCGTCGAAGGCGTGGTCGGCCGCGTGCTGACCGAAGCGATGCAGGAAGCCGTCAACGATCCGGGGCCGAAGCGCGCGGCCGGCTAGCCGCGCATCGGCCTGCTAGCGGTGGTGGATGCTGAAGTTGTACTGCATGTCCAGCGTGATCCCGGCAGGAATGCCGGGCGGCTGCGGATAGCGCGCCAGGGCACGGGTAGCCACATCGTTCACCGCTTTTTCGAAGACCCCGGTCTTGTCTTTCGTGTGACGGAAACGCAGCGCGTCGCCGTCCAGCACGCCGAGCATGGCGTAATCTTGCGCCTCGCCCATCTTGACCGCGAACGTCGTGGTGCTGGGAACAAAGCGCAGGTCCAGGTTGCCGCCGAGGGCGAAGTCACCAGCACGTTCCGGAAACACCACTTCGGCCGCGACCGTGGACATGACGCCGACGATGTAGTTGCATGCGGCAAGGCGCGACGCAGGCCAGGCGCCCAGTTCGGCGACGAAGCGATCCGGGTCGTCCGCCGCCTCTTTGCTAACGGCGCAATACGATAGCCGCAAGCCGTGTCCCTGCCGCCCCCACCAGAGGGCGGCGGCCATGTCGGGACCGTTGGCCGGATCGGCATAGCCTGCTGCCAGGCGCTGGGCTGCCTTCGACTGCCCGGTTTGGGCGAGCCTGCCTGCGTCAGCCTATGCATGCCTTGCTACAATCGCCTTCCGATCCCAATCAAGAAAACCATGGGCCATCACGTTCGTATCCTGCGCACCTTGTCCGGCAAGACCATACCGATTCATCGCCCCGAGATCGAGCGTGCCCTCGCCGGCATGGGCGGCAAGCTGGCCTTCCTGCCCGGGGGCGAAGGCGAGCACATCGTCATGCCCGCCCTCGACGACGCGCGCGAATGCATCGTGTGCGAACCCGACGCTCTGTGGGCGCGCAATCCCGACGAGCGCCTGCTGGAAGCGATGATCGAACTGGCGCGGCTGCTCGGCGCGCGCGTGCGCAACGACGACTTCGAGACCTTCCGCAGCCTCGACGAGTGCTACCTGCACCCCGACGACCGCGAGGCTGCCCTGGCAGCGAGCCGCCCGGGGCGTTCTGCGCCGCGCCGCGCCAGGGTGATCGCCTGCCTGAAACTGCTCCTGCTGGCGACGGTTGCGGCCATTGCCCTGTACCGCAATTTCCAGGGCCCGGGCTGATCCGCCAGCGACGCTCAAGCGTGTCGCTTTCCACCGTTTCGCACCTGCCGCAAACTTGGCCGAAAAGCAAGCAACAAATGGTATGATGCGGCTTTCATCGATTCCCGAATAGCCGAAGCAAGGTGCGACTATCTTCAATTAAATTGTCGGGATTCAAGTCTTTCGTCGATCCCACCAATTTCCAGGTACCTGGGCAACTGGTCGGCGTGGTTGGCCCGAATGGATGCGGCAAGTCGAACATCATCGATGCCGTACGCTGGGTGCTGGGCGAATCGAAAGCGTCGGAACTGCGCGGCGAGTCGATGCAGGACGTGATCTTCAACGGCTCCACCCACCGCAAGCCGTCGGGCCGGGCCTCGGTGGAACTCGTGTTCGACAACAGCCTGGGCAAGGCCGCCGGCCAGTGGGGCCAGTACGCCGAAATCGCCGTCAAGCGCACGCTCACGCGCGACGGCACCTCGACCTATTACATCAACAGCCAGCCGGTACGCCGGCGCGACATCCAGGACATCTTCCTCGGCACCGGCCTTGGGCCGCGCGCCTACGCCATCATCGGCCAGGGCATGATCGCGCGCATCATCGAGTCGCGCCCGGAAGAACTGCGCGTCTTCCTCGAAGAAGCGGCTGGCGTATCGAAGTACAAGGAACGGCGCCGCGAGACCGAAAACCGTTTATCCGACACGCGCGAAAACCTGCTGCGCGTGGAAGACATCCTGCGCGAACTGAACGCCAACCTGGAAAAGCTCGAGGCGCAAGCCGCCGTAGCGAACCGCTTCCACCAGCTGCAAAGCGACCAGGAAGAAAAGCAGAAGCTGCTCTGGCTGCTGCGCAAGAACGAAGCGGAGGCTGAACAGAAGCGCTGGTTCCGCGAGATGGAAGAAGCGCAGACCAGCCTCGAAGAGCAGACCGCCAAGCTGCGCAACGTCGAGCTCGAACTCGAACACCTGCGCCAGCACCACTTCGCCGTGGGCGACCGCCTGCACACGGCGCAGGGCGCGCTGTACGCCACCAACTCGGAAATCGGCAGCCTGGAAGCGCAGATCAAGTTCGTGATCGAGTCGCGCACGCGCTTGCAGAACCAGCTCGGCACGCTCGCCGCCCAACGTGATCAGTGGCTGGCGCAAGCCGGTGAATACGAAGAACAGATCGAAGAAGCCAGCTTCAACGTCGAGGAACTTGCCGCGCGCGCGGAAGGCGCGCAGAACGCGGTGGAAGCGGCCGGCGAACGCCTGCCCGAACTCGACGCCGCCTGGCGCGAAGCCCAGCGCAAGGCCGAGGAATCGCGCGCCCGCATCATGCAGATCCAGCAGCGTATCGAGCTGGCCGCCGCGCATGGCCGCAACGCCTCCAACATCCTGAACGGCCTGGCCGTGCGCCGGGAACGCCTGCAGGGGGAAAAGAACGCCCTCAGCCCGCCGGACAGCAGCCACCTGGCCAACCTGCGCATGCAGCTCGAGGAAAAGCAGCAGTCGCTGGAAGAACAGACCATGCTGCAGGAAGAAGCGGGCGAGCGCCAGGAAGCGGTGGAAACCGAGCGCCGCGACGCGCACGCCCAGGTGCAGCAGGAGTCAGGCGCGAACGCCAAGCTCGAAGCGCGCCTGTCCGCCCTCAAGCAGATGCAGGAACGGGTGCAAACCCAGGGCAAGGTCGCGCCCTGGCTGCAGAAGCACGAGCTGGGCGGCCTGCCGCGCCTGTGGCAGCAGGTGCAGGTGGAAGAGGGCTGGGAGACCGCGCTGGAAGCCGTGCTGCGCGAGCGCACCGGCGCGCTGGAAGTATCGAACATCGACTGGGCCAAGGCCTTTCTGGCTGACGCACCGCCGGCGCGCCTGGCCCTGTATTCGCCGGCGCCGGGTGCGCCAGGCGCAGCCGAGGCGCCGGGCCTGAAGCCTTTCGCGAACCTCCTGAAGCTGAACGACCCCGGCCTGCGCGGCGTGCTGAACGACTGGCTGCACCTGGTGTTCGTGGCCGAGGATGCGGCCAGCGCCTTTGCCGAGCGTGCGCGCCTGCCGCAAGGCGGTGCTTTCGTTACGCGCCAGGGCCACATGGTGTCGCCGTCGAGCGTGCGCTTCTTTGCACCCGACGCCGAGCAGGACGGCATGCTGGGCCGCCAGCATGACATCGACAACACGGCAAAACAGCTGCGCGCGCAAGCCCTGCTGCTGGACGAAGCACGGAGCCGCGCCACCCGCGCGGACGCCGCCGTCACCGACTTGCAGCGCCGTTTGCAGGATGCGCGCACGCGCGTCGGCACGCTCACGCGCGAAGTCCACGCGCTGCAGATCGAGGTGGTGCGCCAGAGCGAAGTCGAGGCGCGCTTCAACCAGCGCAGCCACCAGATCGACCTCGATTTGAACGAGATCGGCGCCCAGGAAGCCGAGCAGCAGCAGGTCAAGGCGGAAGCCGAAGAGCAGTTCGAAGTGCTCGACATGGAACTGGCCGAACTGCAGGGCAAGCATGAAGATGGCCAGACCTTGTTCCTGCAGCGCGAAGCGGCCCTGGCCGAGGCGCGCGACAAGCTGCGTGACCTGGAACGCGGCGCCCAGGAAGCCCTGTTCGCCGAAAAAACCGGCCGCGCGAAAATCGAGGAACTGCGGCGCGGCATCGCCACCGCCCAGCAGCAGGCGGCCCAGGTGGCCGAGAGCCTGGCAAACGGCCAGTCCGAACTGACGGCGCTCGAATCCGGCACCGCCCACGAAGGCTTGCAGGAATTGCTGGAGCGCCGCACCGCCCAGGAGCGCGCGCTGGCCGACGCCCGCCACGAACTCGACCAGGTGGCCCAGCAACTGCGCCACGCGGAAGAATCGCGCATGGGCAACGAGCGCGGCCTGCAGCCGCAGCGCGACCGCATCACGGAGATGCAACTGAAGGAACAGGCCGCGCGCCTGAACCAGGAGCAGTTTGCCGAAGCCCTGGCCGCCACCGGCGCCGACGAAGCGCAATTGAGCGAGAAGCTCAACCCCGAGCTGAAACCCCAGTACTTGCAGGGCGAGGTCACGCGCCTGACGAATGCGATTGCGGCGCTGGGCGCGGTGAACCTGGCCGCGGTGGATGAACTGGCCACGGCCACCGAACGCAAGCGCTTCCTCGACGCCCAGAACGCGGACCTGAACGAGGCCATCGCCACGCTGGAGGATGCGATCCGCCGCATCGACAAGGAAACGCGCGACCTGCTGCAAGACACCTTCGAGCGCGTGAACACGCATTTCTCGGAGCTGTTCCCGATCCTGTTCGGCGGCGGCCAGGCGCGCCTGGTGATGACCGGCGACGAGATCCTCGACGCCGGCGTGCAGGTCATGGCCCAGCCGCCGGGCAAGAAGAATGCGACGATTCATTTGCTGTCGGGCGGCGAGAAGGCGCTGACCGCGACGGCGCTGGTGTTTTCGATGTTCCGCCTGAATCCGGCGCCGTTCTGCCTGCTCGACGAGGTCGACGCGCCGCTGGACGATTCGAACACCGAGCGCTTCTGCCGCATGGTCAAGCGCATGTCGGAACATACCCAATTTCTTTTCATCTCCCACAACAAGATCGCCATGGAGATGGCCAATCAACTGATCGGTGTGACGATGCAGGAGCAGGGCGTATCGCGCATCGTGGCGGTGGACATGGAGTCCGCCGCCCACTTCGCACAAGAGGCACAAGCAGCATGACAGACTTCCAAATGAGCCTGATCGCGGCTGGCGGCGTATTCGTCGTTGGCGTCATCACCTACAACAAGTGGCAGGAGTACAAGGCGCGTAAAACCGTCGAGCGTGCCTTTGCTTCCGACCACGACGATGTGCTGATGCGCAGTGGTGCGGTCGGCGTCGACCGCCAGGAACCGGTGCTCGACGTCGGCATGCCCGGCGCCGAGGCGATGGAGCCGAGCTTCGGCGCGCCAACACACGCCGCGCCGGACCTGGGTGCTGTGGGTGGCAGCCTGGCCGGCGCCGCCGGCACCGCCTCCGTCGCCTCTGCAGCCTCCGCCGCCGCCTCTGCCACAGCCGATCCGCTGGCGCCGCTGGCCGGCGCCGTCCCGCCCGGCGAGACCGCCGGGCCCGCGCCGGCCGAAGTGGCCGAGAGCCTGGTCGACCCGCTGATCGACTGCATGATTCCGCTGGCGCTGGAAGGCGCGGCGCGCGGCGACAAGATCCTGCCTTCGCTGCTCAAATTGCGCCGGGTCGGCAACAAGCCGATCCACTTCATCGGCCTGGCCGTCAGCGGCGACTGGGAACCGATCGTGCACGGCGGCGTGTACACCGAGCTGCAGGCCGGCGTGCAGATGGCCACGCGCACCACGGCCCTGAACGAACTCGAATACTCGGAACTGGTCACGCGCCTGCGCGCCGTGGCCGACGAGATCGGCGCCGAGCCGGCCGTGCCGGACATGATCGAGGTGATGAGCGAAGCGCGCACCCTGCACAAGTTCGTCGCCGGCCACGATGCCCAACTGGGCGTGAACCTGAAATCGAACGGCCCGGCCTGGCCGATGAGCACCCTGATCGGCGCGCTGGAAAAGGCCGGCTTCGACGTGCGTCCGGATGGCCGCTTCGCCATGCCCGACGGCCATGGCGGCGTGCTGTTCACTCTCTCGACCAACGTCAACATGGGCGCCGAGAATACCGACCGCCTGACCCTGCTGCTCGACGTGCCGTGCGTGGCCCCTGACCGCGACGGCTTCGGCGCCATGGTCCGGTGCGCGAAAGACCTGGTGGGGCGCCTGGACGCGACGATCGTCGACGACTTCGAGCAGCCGCTGCTCGACGCCAGCCTGGAAGAAATCGCCGGCCAGGTGAAGGAGTTCTACCAGGAGATGGAAGCCTCGGACATCCCGGCCGGCTCCACCCGCGCGCTGCGCCTGTTCAGCTGAGGCGGGCATGAGCGAAGCGCAGGACTACCTGGAACGCATGGCCTGGCTGGTCGAGGAACTGAACCGCCACATCTATAATTACCACGTGCTCGACGCGCCGACGATTCCGGATGCCGAGTACGACAAGCTGTTCCGCGAGCTGCAGGCGCTGGAAGCCGCGCACCCGGAAGCGGTGTCGAACGACACCCCGACTTCGCGCGTGGGCGGCGCACCGATCCCCGAGTTCAGGCAGGTGACGCATGCGGTGCCGATGCTCTCGCTGAACAACGGCTTCCAGGATGAGGACGTGGACAACTTCGACCGCCGCGTGCGCGAAGGCCTGGACCTGAGCGCGAGCGCGGGCGCCGTCGACTACGCCGCCGAACTGAAGTTCGACGGCCTGGCCATGAGCCTGCGCTATGAGAACGGCGTCTTCGTGCAGGCCGCCACGCGCGGCGACGGCTATACCGGCGAAGACGTGACGGCGAATATCCGCACCGTACGCGTGATTCCGCTGCGCCTGCATGGCGACGACATTCCCGCCGTGCTCGAAGTGCGCGGCGAAGTGCTGATGTTCAAGGCGGACTTCGACAAGCTGAACGAACGCCAGCGCGAGGCCGGCCAGAAGGAATTCGCCAATCCGCGCAACGCGGCCGCAGGCAGCCTGCGCCAGCTCGACGCGCGCATCACGGCCCAGCGCAAGCTGCGCTTCTTCGCCTATGGCATCGGGCTGCTGGAAGGGGCCGAGATGCCGGCATCGCACTCGCAGGTGCTGGATTGGTTCGACCGGCTCGGCTTGCCGGTGTCGAAGGAACGCGCCGTGGTGAAGGGCAGCGCCGGCCTGCTCGACTATTACCGTGGCATTGGCGAAAAGCGCCCGACGCTGCCGTACGAGATCGACGGCGTGGTGTACAAGGTCGACCGCCTCGAAGACCAGCGCGCGCTCGGCTTCGTGTCGCGCGCGCCGCGCTTTGCGCTGGCCCATAAATTCCCGGCCGAGGAAGCGCTGACGATCGTCTCCGCCATCGACGTGCAGGTGGGACGAACCGGCGCGATTACTCCGGTGGCGCGCCTGGTGCCGGTGTCGGTGGGCGGCGTGACCGTCACCAACGCCACCCTGCACAACGAAGACGAAGTGCGGCGCAAGGACGTGCGCATCGGCGACACGGTCATCGTGCGCCGCGCCGGCGACGTGATTCCGGAAGTGCTGTCGGTGGTGCTGGAACGGCGCCCCACGCCGGAACCGCTGGTGTACACGCTGCCGACGCATTGCCCTGTCTGCGGTTCGCACGTGGTGCGAGAAGAAGGCGAGGCCGTGGCGCGCTGCTCGGGCGGCCTGACCTGCGCAGCCCAGCGCAAGGAAGCGATCCGCCACTTCGCCGGCCGCCGCATGATGGACATCGAGGGCCTGGGCGACCGCTACATCGACAGTCTGGTTGAGTGCAATTTGATCCACGGCGTGGCCGACCTCTACACGCTCACGCTGGAGGATCTGCTGCAGATGAAGCGCGCGGCGGACGAGCGCGACGGCACGACCCCCGAGACCGTAAAACAGAGGAAGGTTGCCACCAAGTGGGCCGACAACCTGCTCGCCGCGATTGCGGCCAGCAAGCACCCGCCGCTGGAGCGCCTGCTGTTCGCGCTCGGCATCCGCCATGTGGGCGAGTCCACCGCCAAGACCCTGGCCGACTGGCTCGGCTCGCTGGCCCTGGTGCGCCGCGCGCCGGCCGCGCTGCTGCGCGTGCTGCCCGACATCGGCGGCACCGTGGCCGAATCGATTGCCGATTTCTTTGCCGAAGAAAAGAACCAGATCGCGCTGAACGCGCTGCTGGCAACCGGCGTGGCGCCGACCGGCGAACACGCGCCGAAGGCGGCGCTGCGCGAACGGCTGGACGAAGTCCAGCTGCTGGCCGCCCTCGGCATCCCCAAGCTCACCGAACCGCGCGCCCGCCAGCTGCTGGAGGGACGTACACTGGAAGACCTGGCCTTCCTCAAGGTGTTCGGCGTGTTCGGCCTGCCCGAAGCGCTGGTGGTCTCGCTCGACGCCTGGATGGCGGTCGAGGCCAACCGCGAGGCGCTGATGACGCTGTCTGCGTTGCGGCGCGAGCTGCTGGACGCGCTGCCCGAGGAAGCCGAGGCGCCGCGAGGTGCGCTGGTGGGCAAGACCTTTGTCCTCACCGGCACGCTGCCAACCATGTCGCGCGATGCGGCCGGCGCCCTGATCGAGGCGGCCGGCGGCAAGGTTTCCGGTTCGGTGTCGAAGAAGACCTCGTACGTGGTCGCGGGCGCCGAGGCCGGCAGCAAGCTGGAAAAGGCCGAGGCACTGGGCGTGGGCGTGCTCGACGAAGCAGGCCTGCTGGCGCTGCTGGGTTCGGAAAGCGCTCGCTGAAACAATACCAACAATAGTAATAGAGGACATCATTCATGACGCACATCCGCAAGGCCGTCTTTCCTGTCGCCGGGCTTGGCAGCCGCTTCCTTCCCGCCACCAAGGCGCAGCCGAAGGAGATGCTGCCAGTCGTCGACAAGCCTCTCATCCAGTATGCAGTGGAGGAGGCGGTGGCTGCCGGTATCGAGGAAATGATCTTCATCACCGGCCGCAACAAGCGCGCCATCGAGGACCATTTCGACAAGGCCTACGAACTCGAATCCGAGCTCGAGGCGCACAACAAGCACGAACTGCTCGACGTGGTACGCAAGGTGATTCCGAAGAACGTCACCTGCATCTACATCCGCCAATCGGCGCCGCTGGGCCTGGGCCACGCGGTGCTGTGCGCACGTCCGGTGGTCGGCAACGAACCGTTTGCCGTGCTGCTGGCCGACGACTTCATGGATGCCGACGGCGGCACGCCGGTGCTGGCGCAGATGACGGCACTGTACGAGGCCGAGCAATGCAGCCTGCTGGCGGTGCAGGACGTACCGCGCGCAAACACGCGCCAGTACGGCATCGTCAGCGCCGCGCCTTACCGGCCCGATCTCGAACTGGTTTCCAGCATCGTCGAAAAGCCGAAGCCGGAAGAAGCGCCGTCGACCCTGGCCGTGGTCGGCCGTTATGTGCTGAGCGGCGCCATCTTCGATCACCTGCAGGACCTGGGAGTGGGCAGCGGCGGTGAAATCCAGCTTACCGACGGCATTGCCGCGCTGATGCAGGCCGAGCGCGTGCTGGCCTACCGCTACGCCGGCCAGCGCTACGACTGCGGCTCCAAGCTCGGCTACCTGCAGGCCACCGCCGCCATCGGCCTGAAGCATCCGGAAACCGCTGCCGGCTTCCGCGCATTCCTGGACCAATTGAAGGGCTAAGTGAGGGAGTAAAATCATGGCCATCCGCGAGATCCTGAAGATGGGCGACCCGCGCCTGCTGCGCGTGGCCGAACCCGTTACGGCGTTCGGGACGCCCGAGCTGGACAGCCTGGTCGCCGACATGTTCGACACCATGCATGCGGCCAACGGCGCCGGCCTGGCCGCGCCGCAAATCGGCGTCAATTTGCAGCTGGTGATCTTCGGCTTCCAGAGCAATGCGCGCTATCCGGACGCGCCGCAGGTGCCGGAAACCGTGCTCCTGAATCCCGTGCTCACGCCCTTGTCCGACGACATGGAAGAGGGCTTCGAGGGCTGCCTCTCGGTGCCCGGCTTGCGTGGCAGCGTCCCGCGCCACACCCGCCTGCGCTACGAAGGCGTGGACCAGTACGGCAAGGCCATCCGGCGCGAGGTCGACGGCTTCCATGCGCGCGTGGTGCAGCACGAAGTCGACCACCTGCTCGGCATCCTGTATCCGATGCGGATCCGCGACTTTTCCCGCTTCGGCTTCACCGAGGTGATGTTCCCCGGCCTCGACCCCAGGGCCGACGATTGAGCGCCGCCGCCTGGCCGGGACGGGCCTTCCTGCTGCTGGCGCTGGCCGCGCCGCTGGCGTACGCCGATGAACTGTTTACCAAAATCGAGGCCGAGCCGAAGCGCGAATTCTGGATCGACAGCGGCTTCTGGACCGCGCACTTCGACAGCGACAAGCACCTGAACGGCAACAACAAGGGCCTGGGCGTCGAATACCGCTTTTCAGGCACGGCGGCAGCCGTCGCCGGCCGCTTCCACAACAGCGACCGCGCCTGGTCGAACTATGCGGGCGTGCTGTGGCAGCCGTATGCGGTGGGCCCGGTGCGCGTCGGCGCCGCGCTGGCCGCCTTCGACGGCTACCCGAAGATGCGCAGCGGCGGCTGGTTCCCCGCCGTCATCCCCACGCTGACCTACGACTACGGGCGCGTGGGCGTCAACGTCGGCATCATCCCGAACTACAAGGACCGGCTGTATGGCGGGATTTCGCTGCAGTTGAAGCTGAAGGTCTTCGAATAATTGTCGGCATTCGGCATTCGGCATTCGGCATTCGGCATTCGGCATTCGGCATTCGGCATTCGGCATTCGGCATTCGGCATTTGGCATTCGGCGAAGGGCGTAGGGTGGGCACTTGTGCCCACGCGGTCTCACGGTTCGCATGCCGGCCCCGTCGATCGATGGCGTGGTTTTCAAATGGTGCGACCGCGTGGGCTCAAGAGCCTTGCGCGGCCCGGCCCACCCTACAAAGCAGCGCTGGCCAGTAACGATCACCGGTGGGTACGAGTACCCACCCTACGCACTCCGGCAATCTTCACCCCGCCGGATACGGGCTCTTGCCACCCTCGGCAATGAAGCGATCAATCCGCTCCTGCAGCACCGGCAGCGGCACCGACCCCAGCTGCAACACGGTATCGTGGAAATGCCGGATGTCGAACTTTTCGCCCAGCGCCTTTTCCGCCCTGGCGCGCGCTTCCATGATCGCCATCTGCCCCAGGTAGTAGGACAGCGCCTGCCCCGGCCACGAGATATAGCGGTCGACCTCGGTCGTGATCTCGTGCTCCGACAGCGCCGTGTTCTCGCGCAGGTAGGCTTGCGCCTGCTCGCGGGTCCAGCCCTTGGCGTGGATGCCGGTGTCGACCACC
>Ga0308160_10005930_pt1 | contig 12608 bp, 21 predicted proteins | sample PhyFR1_FD_201036 | JGI IMG/M metagenome (GOLD analysis project Ga0308160, IMG submission 201036) | Phyllosphere microbial communities from UC Gill Tract Community Farm, Albany, California, United States - DLSLF.R1 | ecosystem: Host-associated > Plants > Phyllosphere > Unclassified | place: USA... | reverse complement strand
CGCTCCCTCCCGTCTCGCTTGCCTTCGCCCCGCCATGGTCGACCAGCCCGCTGTGCTCTACCAATCGGACACGTCTGCCGAGAGGCAGGCCTACGACGCCTATCAGCGCGATCTCTGCCAGGCAGCCGCCAATCACGTGCGTCCCTCTTATCCCTTGACCTGCCAAGCACATGACGGCCGGCTCACTCTCATGCTTTGGTCGCTGTTGCGGGCAGATCACCGCGCTTTTCGACTACGAGACGATGATGGGCCAAGGGACGCCGGCGACGGCAGCCAAGCTCGGCTCCTTCATCTCACGTATCGTCCACGCCGGGTCGATCTCACCTCCGATCCTGCTTGCTGCGCTCGTCTTCCTCTCACGCCTCAAGGCCCGGCACCCACCCTCAACGGGGGCCTCGGGTGCCCGCCTCTTCCTGACCGCCCTCGTCCTCGGTCAGAAGATCCTCCAGGACGGGCCATTTTCGAACCAGACGTGGGTCAGGCTCATCCGAGGCCACTATTCGCTTCTCGAGCTCGCATGCATGGAGCGCGAGCTGCTGGCCTTCCTCGCCTGGGACCTCTCCGTCGAGGTCGATCAGCTGCTGGCGGTCGAGGTGCGTAAGACTGTGGCCTTCACTAACTCCGACGTGTACTGCGACTGACGCCCCTCCGGATGTTGTCTGGCGCAGGACCTCGTCATGACCTATTACCGCTCTTCACCAAGCGCACGGCCCGTGCCTCCGGTCGCCTCTAGCCTCAACACGCGGTCGGATGTCTCCTTCCCGTCAGCGACGACGGCGGCAACCTCCTCGGATCGGGAGCTCAGGCACGCCTCTGGCTCAGCTAGCGCCCCTTCGACAGCACCGACTCGGCCCGCCGTCGACCCGCCGAGCGTGCCCGCGCCGCTGGTTACCCCGCCACAGACGCCCATCGTCGACCTGACGTCACCCCGGCCACGATCCACGGTCGCTGCCATGCCGCATCTGGCAGCACTTTCCCGGTCAACAGTCGACGGCACGTCTGCGGCCGTGGGTCCGACCTACCAGCGCCATCGCCGAGCCGCCTACGCCGGCCCCACCGCCGCGCGCACCCCAGATTCGGCCCGCAAGACGACTCCGCTGTCGAGGTTCGATCGTCTGCCGCTCCGAGCCACTTCCTCTCACACGATCAACCACACTGTAGAACGGCCGCACGTGCTCAGCGTCTACCGGGCGCCCGCCCCTGCACCGCCGCTCGCTCGGCCGATCGTCGCCTCCCGGTCGTCGTCCGCTATCTCGAGCCTAAGCGTAACGGCCGCGCGCTCTCCTGCAACGGTGCCGGCCTCCATCAACTTTTCTCGCCCGATGAACCGAGCCTGCTCCGCTGCCAACCTCGCCTTCCTCGGATCGTCGCACGAAGCCTCGCTTCCGATCACCGAGCGGCGTGCGGCGAGACCCGCCGGGTCAGGTGACGAGAGTGCGAGCGGCAGCTCCTCGTCGTCGTCGTCCTCTGCGCTGTCATCCGCCTTGCCGTCGCCGATCGGCCCACCGCAGGTCGCAACGACCGAGGACAAGTTGGACTCGCACCACCAGGCCACGCCAAGTGCGCTCAGCGCCCCGACCAAGGTTGGCGGCATCTTCAGCTTCGGCCTTCTCCGCGGCTGGCGTTCGACGATTGCCGGTCAGCCCATCGCGGCAGCCTGATCTCGGCATGCTCTCTCTTGTTCATCTCTTCACCCGGTCTCCATTGTCTCGGATTTGTACGAAAATTGCCTCGGCCCATCATGCTTGTACTTTCGCCTCATTCCAGGCTGCCATCTTTCTCCCACCTCTGCTGCGTCTTGATCCTCTCGTCGCTTCTCTCGGCTGTGTCATGACAATCTCACGCGCGCATCAAGCTGAGCGGTCAGTTGCGCGCCCGCGCCGCCTTCTCCTCTTCGATCTTGGCCTTGTACTCGCGCGTGAAGCGCTCGACGTGCTCCTTGGTTACGAGGACGTTGCCCCCGGGCGGACCAAGGCCCTCGATGTACTTGCCGAGCGCGCGCCCGAAGTCGGCCATGCCGCTTAGCGCGTGCTGGACGCCGTCGACCGCCCGCTTGTGGCCGAATGTCGACGTCAGGAGCGGCATGAGCTCTGCTTCGGTCAAAGCACGCGGCGCTGGTTGGGCGGCCGAAGACGAAGCGGCAATCGGAGGCGGCTGCCAGGTCTCCTCTAGCCGTTGGAAGAGGGCTGGCAGCTTCTCGATAAGGGGGGCGTGCTGTGAGGACAGCCCGCGATGAAGGTGTCAGAGCCGGTCAGCTTTATGCCCTCAGCAAAAGACGTAGAAGGGCGACGTACGACTTCGCAGCGGCAGAGATCGCGCCGGAACCCTGGCTGGACGAAGAGGTCACAGCGGCCTGTGCCCCAGCCGTTGTGACCCGCGCTCGCCGTCTTCCGCCGGTCAAGCAGTGCGACGGCTCTCGGGTCGCGTGCGGCGACCGAAAGAGTGCATGCGGGCGCCGACATGGACGTCCGTGCCTTCTTCGCCGGCGGGCCTGTCGATGGAGAGGTCGGTGCCAGCCGCTTTGACGGGCCCGCCTCGGGCGGCGACAGTGATGGGTCGACCGTCGTGTTGGGCTTCTCGCTTGCCGCGCCGCTGTCGTCCTTTGCATTTGCGGCGCCCTCGTCGTCCGTGTCGTCCTCGTCCTCGACGCCTTCAACGAAGCCGGCCCGATCCCATTCGCCACCCTCTCCGGCGACAAGGCCGACAAAGCGCGGCGTGCCAAAGTAGTCTGTGAGAGGCGCGTGCCTGTCGGCCAGGACGCACGACTCGCACGCGAGCGCGGCGTATTCGCCATCACGGAGGAGGACGCCCGGAGCCGAAGGGTCGTCTGGGTTCGCATTGAGCGGCAGATGAACCCGCGACGGCTGCTTCAAGTTGAGGTGGGTCTCGTGGTACCACTCCTGACGAGAGGGCGACATTGAGAATCGACTTCAGCGAGGGCCGTCGCGCTGCAGACTCGAGCGAGACGAGAGACTGACCTCGCACAGCACACATTGGATCATCGTCTCGGCCGCGAAACGCTCGTCGCCGTACGAGGTTGAGCACCAGCAGAAGAGGTTGCCAAAGTTCTGGCCGTAGCGGTTCTCGGCATTGGGCGGCAGCTTGGACGAACTGGCAAAGACGTTGGCGAGCTCGGTGCCCGCGCCAGCGGCAAGCGAGCAGACTGTCGTCGGGAACGTTGACGTCGGGCAGTCACACCGGAAGTGTCGCTTTGGGTCGACCGGGAACAAGTCGTGGCCTACCGGCATGGGTGGATCACGCGCCATGATTAGCACGGCCGCTACGGCGCCCACGCTGCGCTGTGAGCTCAAGCACCTTCGTGGCAGCTGTTGTAGCAGCAGACGCAGAGTCCGCCTTCGACGGCGCACGTCTTGCAGCCAAAGACCTGACAAGGATCAGGCAGCAGCGGTCGGGCGATCGCGGTCAGCTCGTCTAATCAGGCGAAGCGGCTGCGGGGATGCCAGAGGCTCCATCGCACGCGATGTCGAGCTGCTCACCTCCTGCTTGATGTAACCGAGCTCGTACGAACATCTGCTGAAGTCGCGCTCAACGTCGTCGTCCTCGTCGGCCTCCTGCTCGGCAAGCTCGCGAGCCTTGTGCCACGAAGCGTACTCCTCCCGAAGCTCGTCAAACGTGTAAGACTTGGCCGGGTCAAGGTTGGCGCCGGCGACGAATTCGGCGTCGGCGAGGAAGTCGCTCGAAGTCGAGGCCTCCTGCCGCGCTGCCTGCGCTTCAGCGAGGGTGAAGAGATTATCGTCCATGTCTGAGGGAGTCTTGATCTGATGAGCAGAGCAAGCGATTGACGGGAGGGCGACGTGAGGCAGGAGGAAGGTCGGAAGCGGGTCGACGTCAGGGCCGTCGGGGCGCGTCCTCGACGCGTCGGCCTGCCGGCTGCCGGCTAGCGCAGAAGGAGCAGGCGCTTGCAGCAGCCCCTCCCCCAGTCCGGAGGCACGACACTAATACATGGAATCAGTACCGGAGAGGTTAGCGCGGCTCTGCTGAGCATCGTCATCTTGCTCGAGACGCTCGCGGCTTTCTGTGCTACGGGAGGTCAACGCCTCCTCGGGCTCGGTCGACGCGCCTGAAATCGCTGTTGGATAGGTCGTCAAGCCGCGTCCGACACGGCAACATGAAGATCCACTGGCGACAGCAGCCTGATGATGAGTCCACCGCCCGGCGATGTCGCGCTACCTAGACAGACGCACTTGCTTGTCGACTTGCGCTGAGGGCCAGCCTGACCTGCTGAGCCGCTCTCGCAAGCGGTCTCTTCGTCTGCTGCTGCGCGTCGGCTTTCTCGCGCGCCTGTCTTGTTGACCCATCCGACCCCAAAGCTCTCGTCCCGCTCGACAGCGACTTTGTTACCTACCCGGCCTCCTCAAGACACCCGACAACCAAATCTTGGCCGGCGCACGCACGATGGAGAACGTTGTAAGTCTACCGGGTCGCATGCTCGCATGTCATACTCTCATCTGACCGGTCGCGGCCTGTCGTCCTCGTCGTGCTCCCTCCTCCTTGCCAGGCCCCGACCTCCCGACTACCGACTATGCTCCCACGGCCGACGTCCTCGCCCATCAAGGCGCCCACTGCATCTTCAGGTCCGGTTCCATCCATGCCCCCAGCGCCTGGCTTCCGGCCGACGTCTGCAGCCTCAACGACCCGTCCCTTGGCTGCCTCCACCAACCTCGGCCCCAAGCGCAAGGCGGCCGAGCCCCCGGCTGGTGCAGCGACGGCTAAGCGACCGACGCCTCCGTCTACAGTCCGCCGTCCGCCAAGCTCAAGCACGATCAGCGGCGGTGTGACGAAACGCGTCCCGGCCTCGTCCCTGACGACCTCGACCCGCGAGACGCGGGCGACGAGGCCGCTCTCGGCCGGGTCGACGGCGAGCTCGGCGAGCTCATCAGCCAGCGTCGGCGGCGGCGCCGCCAGACGGGCGGTCGGAGCGCTCGCTGCATCATCCTCGCGTGGCCCAGCAGCGGCTACTAGGGCTCCGGTCGGTCGGACCGCGTCCGGCAGTTCAGTCGGTAGGTCCGTCGTCGGTCGGCGAGGAGCAGCTGAGGACCCCGCGACGGCGCCTGCGCATGTCGAAGAGCACAACAGCCGGATCAAGAACGTCGAGCAGCAGATCGGCTCCATGGTCGAGCTGCTGAACCAGGAGCGCAAGACTGGTGCGTCTCGACATATACTGCGCAATCTGACTTACCGCTGAACCAGACCCGACGCCTTCTGCTCGCAGTTCAAGAACTCTCGTCCAACCAGTCAAACCTCCAAACGCAGCTGTCGCTGGCAAAGGCGGCCGAGACATCGGCCAACCGTGAGCTGCGCGAGTCAAACGACGAGCTCCTTCGCGAGAAGGCTCTCTGGGCTCGGGATGCGGCCGACCTCGACCGCGAGCGCCGCGACCGAATTCGCCTCGAGGTTGAAGTTCAGTCGCTCCAAGCCGAGCGGTCGCGCCTGCTCCGGGATTCGGAGGATCTCGACCGCGAGCGGCGGACGCGACAGAACCTCGAGCGCGAGCTTGAGGAAGGGCGGGATGAGATTCGGCGCGAGCGCAAGGAGGGCCGCGACCGGGAAGAGGAGCTCCGGCGCGAGGTCACCCGCATCGGCCGCGAGGAGAAAGAGCGCAGCGAGGAGCTCGAACTCGAGCGCGAGGGCCGGAAGCGGGAGAGGACAGAAATTGAGGGCCTCAAAGTGCGTGTCCAGGCGACGTCTGCGCTGTGCTCGGGCTGCTTCGCACTCGCCTGCCTGCCACTGACGATGCCGAGCACCTCCGTCTTACCCGATCACAGACCAAGCTTTCGGAGGTCACAACGTCGACCCTCACGCAGTCGACCCAGCTAGCGGCTCTGCAGGCCCAGTACTCGGCCTTGACGCAGGAGCTGGCCTCGTCGCAGTCGTCCTTCTCGTCGCTTTCGTCGACGACCGCGCTGCAGCTGCAGGATGCGCAGCAGGAGCTGCTGGAGGCTAAGCAGAAGGTCCGCGAGGCCGAGACCGAGCGACGGCGATTGCACAACATCATCCAGGAGCTCAAGGGCAACATCCGCGTCTTTTGCCGCGTCCGGCCGCCAGGTGCGTCAATCTCGCGGGCACGTCATCAATGAACAGGATCCAAACTGATCACCTGACTCTGCATTTCCAGGCGCGAGCGACTCTGTGGCGCGCATCTCGTACGCCAAGGGCGAGGAGGGCCAATCTCAGATCACTATCCACCAGTCGTCCGAGTCGGCCATGGGCGAAGTCCGCGACCAGGCGATCCCGTTCAGCTTCGACAAGGTCTTCGAGCCGAAGGCGACGCAGGAGGAGGTCTTTGAGGAGATCGAGGGCCTCACGCAGTCGGTCCTCGACGGCTACAACTGCTGCATCTTTGCGTACGGACAGACGGGTGCCGGCAAGAGTCACACGATGGAGGGCGGTCTGGTGCGTCGCTTTCGTTACTTCCCGACTACTTTAAGCCCCCACGTGCTGACCCAGGCTGCTCTCAGACGCCTGAGAGCGTCGGAATGATCCCTCGAGCCATCGACCACATCTTTACGTCGACGGCCGCTCTCCGCGAGCAAGGCTGGACGTACGAGTTTGAGGGCTCGTACCTTGAGATCGTGCGTGTCTCTGCCCCCGCTCGCAGTCATCTGAGCGCTTTCCAAAACTGACCCATCTCCTGACGTTTGCAGTATAACGAGCAGGTGAACGACCTGCTTGGGTCGGGCGAGATCGACAAGAAGAAGCACGAGATCAAGCACGAGAAGGTCGGCAAGGTCATGCGGACGACGGTGACTGACGCCGCCATCAGTCGGTTCCCTATCTCGCTCGGCGCCCGTCAACCCGGGCACAAGATGCTGACTCTGCGCTCATGGTACAGTCAAGCTGAAGAGCCCTAACCAGGTCCGCGGTCTGCTGGACAAGGCCAAGACCCGGCGGGCTGTGGCGGCAACGCTTATGAACGAGCGCTCGTCGCGCTCGCACTCGGTCTTTTCGCTCCGCGTCATGGGATCCAACAGCCTGACCGGCGAGTCGTGCGAGGGCGTCCTCAACCTCGTCGACCTCGCCGGATCCGAGCGTCTCGCCTCGTCTGGCGCCGGCGACAACAAGGACCGGCTCAAGGAGACGATCAACATCAACAAGAGCCTCTCGGCCCTCGCCGACGTCATCGGCGCCCTCGGCCAGGGTGGCCAGGGCAACCACGTCCCTTACCGGAACTCGTACGTCGAGCGTTTTGGAGCAAGGGTTGCGCGGTCGAGCCGAGCTGACTCACCTCAACTTTTGCCGCAACAAAAGGAAACTCACGTACTTGCTGCAGACCTCGCTCTCGGGCCAAAGCAAGACTCTCATGGTCCTCAACCTTTCGCCCGAGGCGGCTCACCTGAGCGAGTCGCTCTGCTCGCTCCGCTTCGCGACCAAGGTCAATTCGACCCAGATTGGAACGGCCAAGAAGCAGAGCACCAAGTAGACCTTTCCTTTGACCATGTCGATCCCACTTCATCCCCCTCCTTGCAGCTTCGCCTTTGCCTCCTCCTTTGTTTCCACCGCCCTCCCGTCTGCTGTCGCTTCACCACTGATCTTCGTTCATCGAGCCTCCGTTCTGGCATCCGACCTTATGAACCGCTCTCGCTGCCTTGCTGCTCGTCTCAGGGGGCGCACCTGCGCGGGCTGCCAGATGCAAGGGGGCGCGCGTCGAGTCCAAATCAGCGGAAGGAGTCGTGAAATCATCAGGATCGGGGAACATGTGAGGTGTGCTGAGAGCGCCACTGCGGGGGCGACGGCCGTTGAAGCGCGAGCCTAACCGCTCAGGCGATGCCGAGCTTCTTGAACGACGGGCGCTCGGTCCAAGCCTTCATATAAGCCGCGACGGCGTCAGGAACGGCGCCGCCCGTGGCTTTGCCGAGCGACTCAATCGATCCGCCCGAGCCGGTGACGACGCGCGCGAGCCAGGCGGCGGCGTGGACTGTCGGCGGCCAAGTAACAGGACGAGGATATCAAAGGTAAGTCTGGTCGCAAGCAGCGAGGCAGATCTAACGGCCCAGCGGCGACAAGGATAACGCACAGTCGGCCTCGCCGGGCTTCTCGCCGCCGTAGAAGGGGCCCGGCGTCGGCTTGTCGGCAAGCGACTTCGCAAATGTGCCCGAGAGGAAGGCACCGATGGCCTTCCATAGATCGGCCGACTTCTGGTAGTAGAGGGCGAGCTCCTCGTCGGAAGCCTTGCCGGAGTAGATGCTGGAAGTGAGTCAGACGTCAGTAAGGCGCCCGGCACGATCGGTAGGACGAATTGAACCTCACTCGACAAAGTGCTGCAGACCAGGTCGAGGGTAGAAGCAGGGTCAGTCGCACGCGCAGTTGGCTCTCTTGGGTGATCTGGGCCACCGACGTGGTTGTACTTGATCTTGTCCTCGTACCACTTCTTGAGCTCAGGTGGCGCAGACGCGGCGTACTTCTCCAGCGCAGCTGCAAGGCGAGGAGGACGAGCGGTCGTCAGCAACTCATCCGCCTGGTTGATCCGCTGCCCACTCGCACGTACTCTTGCGTCCGTTCCAGTACCTGCCGGGGATGTCATTCGCCTTAGCCTTCCGGGTTGCGTCATCGGGCGAGCTAGGGGTGCATGCGCAGGCGCAGTGTCAGCTGGCCACCGTCGCGACGCAAAGCAAAGCGAGCGGACACACTAGCCGAGCGAGGCGTCGTTTGGGTCGATGTCGGCTCTGCAATTATGCAAGATTAGCACGGGCTGCGGTAGCGAGCGAGGCGACGAAGGACGACACACGCGTGGAAGGCCTCGACGATCTCGGGCGTCGCCGGCTCCCACGACTCGGGCTTGCGGGGCGCGTTGGCGACGAGGTACTTGACGACCTTGATGGTCGAGTCGAGGACCTCGCCCTGGAGGTCGACCAGGGCCGGGACTGTGCCCGTCGGCTGAACCTTTAGATAGGCAGGGCTCAGATTCTCGCCGTCGAGGAGCGAGAGCGTCTGCGGGGCGGCGATGGCAAGGTCAGCAGCGAGCCTGGGTCGTCGCGCAGTTGTATCGGCAGACGCGAGGCTGAAACGGTAGCTTCCGAGCTGACCTTGACGTCAAAGTCCTTCTCGAGGTCGTAGCCGAGCTCCTCGATGGCGAGGCGTGGCGCACCGGCCCAGGCAGAGCCGTCGAAGCTGTTTAGCAGGGTTGGGATGGGCCAGGCAAGCGGTCAGCACAGGCAGCGGTCGAGCTCGGGCCGCCTAGCCGAGCGAGGACAGCAACGGCAACGGCGGCGGCGAGTGAGGACAGACGTGTAGAAGGTGGGCTTGGCGTTGTCGGCAGACATGGTAGGAGGCAACAGAGAGTGAAGGATGGGGTGCAGGATGGTTGTCGGTGTTGAGGCAAGCGATGGCCCTCTCGGTTGCGACTTTATAGATGGCCAGGGCAGCATGCGACGGCCGCGTCAGCCGAAGGCCGACGGGCGCTCGGTCAGTCGCCGACGGATCCGCCGACCTCTCGCCGAACGTTATTCACTGCCACCCGCACGCTACGCGCCATCAGCAGGGCAACAGTAGTTCGGTCGTCGATGCAGTTGTCCCTCGTGCTCGCCCGGGGAGCGAGGAGGGCGGTTCTCGCTTGGTCACTCACGCCCGGCGCTCAAACAGGCCGCTGACCCCCGCGCAGCAGCGTCGGGGTCAGCGAGATGATGCCGAGGTCGCTCATCTAGCTTCTACACGAGCGCGTCAGACTTCTACCGGTCGAATGACCATAGACGATATGGGAAGGCTATACAGAGGAGAGGATGAAGTCCCCCGGCTGAAGCGAGACGCAACAGGGGACGGGGGTCGAGAGCACGGTAGAGGAGCCGCACAGAGAGAGAGACGGGTGCCCGGAAGAGGAGTGGAAGAGAGAAAGGTGTCCTGTGGAAGATGACTGCCGGGGTTATGAAGGGCGCTACTACACGTTGCCAATGTAATGCTCCTTGCCGTTCCGATAGATGATGGAGAAGGAGTCTGTTGAGAGTGAGGGCGCAGCACGGCGGCAGGGTCAGTCGGAGCCTCAACGCGAGAGAGGGCAGGCAGGCTGAAGGATGCGTACTCGTGCCTCCGCAGACCTGCTTGTTGGAGCCCGGGCCTATGTGCCGGACGGAAGGGATGTCAGCAGGCGGACGGCCAGGGACGTGAAAAGGGAGCCAACTGACAGGGGATGTTGCAGTCGGTCGAGCCAGGTGTGAGTGGAGTGTTGAAGACGCCGGCGTCGCCACAATAGCAGCTGGGGGAGCGTCCGAGCGTGGTCAGCTGGCGAGATCAAATGGTATAGAAAAAAAGTAGGAGGACGTCGGCGAGTAACGCACTCGTTTCCACTAGAAGTGTACGTTGGGGCGAGAGGGAAGAGGGGAGGCGACAACTCGTCAGTGTTCGATCCCTTGTTGTCTCGCAGTGCGACGGCCCGAGCGAGAGGCGTACCCCTTGAGGCCAGCGAGGTTGTCGCCCCTAGCCTGACAAAGGGCGACACACGACGACCAGTCGAGCTTGTCGCCGCCGGTGTTGGAAAACGTCTTCACAAGCGTCATGCCGGACGACGGGAAGTCGGCGACGTTGCACTGGTTCTGATAGAGCCAGTCGATGTACTGCGGGACTTTGACCGAGCTGATCTTCGAGTCGGTGCGGGGGGTTGGGGAGGCGAGCGCCGTCGAGGCGAGGGCGAGAGCTGGGAGGAGGGCGGTGAAGAGCATGATGGGAGGAGGTGAATTGGGTTGAAGCTGGTGAGTGGGGATGTGATGGTGGGATCGATAAAGGGAGTCTCCGCTCCTGTTGCCCCGCCTTTATACCCACTGAAGAGGCGCCGCGACAGCTCAGTCCGTACCGATATGCGGTCGGGCAACTCCCAATGCGAAGGTAGCAGGCTCCGAGTCCGGCTGACCTCGAGGACCGCTTCGGCGCCAGACGCCCATCAACTTGGTACGGGGAGGAGGTGTTGTAGGACCGCTTGGTTGAAGGAGGCGCTATCGAACGCCTCAAGGGAGGGACGGGAAGGGCCGCCGAGGAAGAGTCAACTCGTGGAAGGGTGCTGCGAGCGTGGTCAGCAGGGCCGGTGGATGCCAGTCGAGCTCGCCTGCAGGGCTGGCCAAAGCCGGCGCGCCAATCGGAGAGCTCAGCCGCACTCGCCGTCGTGGCCGAGACTGAAGAGGCGTCCGCTTCTTCTCTGCTTGTGGCTGACGAAGAGGAGGCTCCAGGCCTAAAAAATTTGTTGTCCAGCGAAGGCGACGGGCGATGGTCGAGGGCCCTGGGCACTGGCGATAGCTGCGGGCCGGGGTCAGACGTCTAGACGAGCGGGCTGCCGAGCAGCAATCAAGCAGCCAGCAGGCAGGTAGAGCGCCCCGTCCCTCCCCGGAAGGCGGGGAAAGCACTTCGTTGCTTGCCCGGCGAGAAGGACGCCCTTCTGTTTGCCGCTGAAGGGGTTAGAGCTGCAAGGGAGGAGAGGATCTCGACCCTCTGAGGCGTCGCTGCAAAGGAGGCCGAGCAAGAGAGGCGGGCCTGGAAGCCGCGGCGCAAGCAGATCGGCAAACGACAGAGGCGCTGGTCAAACTGGCGCGCCGAGCTGCTGAGCTGCAAGGGTGGCATTGCCTCAGCTCGCAAGGGAGTTTACGAGAACTCGGGGTTGAAGGTAGGGTAGGGTCAGCAGCAGCAGCAGCTCGACAGGAGCCAGGTCTAGTCGACGCTCAGCGGTCAGGCCAGGCGGCTTGTCGACCTTCCTAGACTAGGCTCGCCGGCGCGGCGGCGCAGCTGGCGGGCGGGCGGGCGCCCCTGGACCGAGTGCGGCGCCTCAGTCTGTTGATCGGGCCTACCCTGTGGCGTCTTCCCACGGCCTTTACAGCAGGCGCAGGTCCTTGATCAAGCCGACTAGCAGAGCGAGGAGGCTGACGCTTATGATCGTCGGAACGCCGGAGCGCATCTCATCTCTTGGCAGGGTCGTGATTAGCCCTGCACGTATGCCGCTCGGCCGACCGAATTCGCCTGCGCCGTGCACTCAACCTGCTGACAGGACATGGCCGGGACGATCGATCGAATCGGGTGCCGCCGAGCGTCGACCAACGTCCTCGCGCGCTAGACCCGCGCTCGACCGCCTATGCTTTGCGGTCGCAGAACCCACGCGAGATACGCGGCGACCTCGACCATGACGCAGCGCGATGAGGCGCCGGACTGCACAAGAAGTAAGCGAGTACGGAAGGCCGGTCAGTGGATGATAACTTTGGATGTGACGCTCTTCCCACGCACGTTGGTCTGGCTTGGTCGAAAAGACCGCAGACGCCCCATCGCCGATGACCTGTGCGCGCGCAGAAGATCTCGAGAGGCGTCCGATCCTGTCGAGTTCAGCGACCGGAAAGCTGCGCGAGGTATTTCAGCCCGGGACATAGTTGTCGAGGAGGTCGAGGAGGAACTAGAAGGCACTGATGTCTCCTAGTCTCCGTGCTCGACGAGGATCCAGCTGGTGCCGCACCCCGCCCAAATGGCGAGGGCGCGATCTCCCAGGTTGGCATCTATCGCTGGCGGCCAGACGGCCTTCGGTTCGAGTCCGTCGTTCGTCGTGCCGTCGCCGAGATTGCCGTGCTCATTCCAGCCCCAGGCCCAGACGCTGCCGTCCTGCGTCAGGGCGACGACGTGCTCGGACC